>Ga0065721_10004200_pt1 | contig 36734 bp, 33 predicted proteins | sample Mesricmetagenome_FD_59108 | JGI IMG/M metagenome (GOLD analysis project Ga0065721, IMG submission 59108) | Mesophilic microbial community from rice straw/compost enrichment Sample: eDNA_1 v2 (version 2) | ecosystem: Engineered > Solid waste > Grass > Composting > Bioreactor | place: USA: Davis... | reverse complement strand
AAACCGTGGGGCTCTGGCGGGAGCTCAGACCTCGACGTTGAGAACCTGGCGACCGCGATACATCCCGTTCTTCGGGTTCACGCGGTGAGGACGGAAGGTGCTGCCGTCCGTCGGATCTTTGGCGAATTCAGGAGCCTTGAAAGCGTTGGCGGCGCGGCGGTTGGCGCTGCGGCGTTTCGACTGCTTGCGTTTCGGATTGGCCATGGGAGGAAAGTTCTTTGGAACGTGGCGCTCTCTTCGAAACGCCGGTTTTGTAGAGTGAAAGGGGCGAGTAAAGAGCCGCGAATTTTCGCGTCAAGCGTCATAATGACCGCGAGGCCAGCTGCGTGGGCGAAGCGGCGATGGTTTTGCTCTTCTTACAACCATCCGAATGCCACGAGAGCGGTGAGGAGCGCGGCGAGTCCGAGGCGATACCAGGCGAAGAGCGCCATGCCGTGACGCGAAAGCCAGCCGACGAGGAATTTGACGGCGAGGGCGGCGGTGAGGGCGGCGACGAAGCAGCCGAGGAGGATGTTGGGCCAGCCGAAGACGTCGATCATGGCGGTGCCGCTCTTGTAACCTTTATAGACACTGGCGGCCCGGTGAGCGTGACGAGTCCGAGGAGGAAACTGAATTCGGCGGAGCGGCGGGGATCGAGGCCGGAGAGATAGCCGCCGATGATGGTCATCATGGAGCGGCTGGTGCCGGGCCACATGGCGACGCATTGAAGGAGGCCGATGTTGAGCGCCTGGCGCGTGGTGAGTTCCACGCCGGCGGTGCTGGAGGAGGAAACGGCGCGGCGGCGGCGGTAGCGTTCGGCCCAGAAGATCAGAAAAGCGCCGGCGACCTGGGCGATGATGACGGTTTTGACGGAGAAGAGGTGTTCGTCGATCCAGTCGTGCAGCAGGAGTCCGAGGAACGCGGCAGGGAGAAAAGCGAGGATGAGATTACGTAATAAACGGAAGCCGGCGGGATCGCGGCCGACGAGACCGCGGAGCATCGAAAGGACCGGGCGCCAGTAGAGGAGGGCGACGGCGGCGATCGCGCCGAACTGGATGACGATGGTGTAGGTGTCGGCGGCGAGGCGGACGGTGAGAGGAGTGCCGTTCGGGTTCTCGTCGGAGGGAGCGACGAACCAGAGAACGCGTCCGTCGGGCTGGTGAAGCGGTTCGTCGGAGTCGAGTTTCAACGCCCGCGTGGCGATGATCAGGTGGCCGGTCGAGGAGATGGGCAGGTATTCGGTGACGCCCTCGATGGCACCGAGCGCGACGGCGTCGACGGCGGAGAGCTCGGCCGCGGGTGCTTCGCGGGGTTCGTGAGGCTGAAACTCCGGCTGGGCGAAAGCGGACGACGTGAGCGTGAGGACGGCGATGAGAGCGAGGAGACGCACGCGGGGTTGGTTTCAACTTTCGCGGCGCGGAGCAAATTTATTTGCCGGAGGCGGTTCGCTTGTATCACTGGTCGCGCCCATGCCCAGTCTTGCCGAACTCACGTCGCAACTCGAAGCCGCCCGGGACTTGAGCGCAGCGGACGTGACGGTGGCGGCGACGGCGCTGGCGGGGACCGAGGAAAGCGAGGAGCAAAAAGGGGCGTTTTTGTCGGCGCTGGCGANNAAAGGCGAAACGGCGGANGAAGTGGCGGCGTTTGCGCGGGCGTTTCGCGAGATGGCGGTGAATCCCGGCGTGGAGAAGTGGGCGGATCGCGCGATCGACATCGTGGGAACGGGCGGGGATCACGCGGGCGGTTTCAATATTTCGAGTCTGGTGGTGCTGGTGCTGGCGTGCGCGGGCGTGCCGGTGATGAAGCATGGGAATCGGGGCGTGACGTCGAAGTGCGGCAGCGCGGATTTGCTGTCGGCGCTGGGCGTGAAGCTCGATGCGCCGCCGGACAAGTTGCGGCGGGCGTTGGACGAGCTGGGATTCGTTTTCTTTTTCGCGCCGGGGTATCATCCGGCGTTCAAGCACATCGTGCCGGTGCGAAAAGCGCTGGCGGCGCGGGGGCAGCGGACGGTATTCAATATTCTGGGACCGCTGATCAATCCGGGGCGGCCGGCGCAGGTGTTGCTCGGCGTGTTTGCGCAGTCGTGGGTGCCGAGGCTGGCGCAGGCGCTCGACGCGCTGGGGGTGGGCGCGGGTCTCGCGGCGCATGGCGTGATCGATGCGCAGCGCGGGATCGACGAACTGACGACGGCGACGACGAATCGCGTGCGGGGATTTGGCCGGTTGCGGGACGTCGATGCGGAGTGGACGGCCGCGGAGTTTGGACTGGAGCCGGCGCCGTTCGCGGAGCTGCAGGGCGGGGACGTGACGGCGAATGTGGAGATCACGCACGCGCTGCTGGCGGGACGCGGGCCGCGCGGGTTGGCGGACACGGTGGCGTTGAACGCGGCGGTGGCGATGTGGATTGTGGGAAAAACGGCGAACGTGCGCGAAGGGGTGGCGGTGGCGCGCGAGCTGTTGTTGGGCGGAGCGGTGGCGAAGAAGATCGAGGCGACGCGGGAGTTTTATGCGGCGTGAACGCGTGAGCGGAGTGCCGGCAGCGAGGGCGCGGAATTCATGAAGCGAAATTATTTCGGCACGGATGGCGTGCGGGGCGCCTATGGCGGGCCGGTGATCAACGAAGCGTTCGCGGAACGGTTGGGGCGGGCGGCGGCGCGATGGATGGGTGGACGGGGCGTGGTGTTGATCGGACGCGACACGCGGGCGTCGGGCGTGCCGTTGGAAGCGGCGCTGGCGCGAGGGTTGCACGCGGGTGGCGCGGATCCGGTGTCGCTGGGGGTGGTGCCGACGCCGGCGGTGGCGCGGGCGGTGAGAGAGGAAAACGCGGCGCTCGGGGTGGTCATCACCGCGTCGCACAATCCGGCGGGAGACAATGGCATCAAATTTTTCGGTCCGGGCGGCGTGAAGCTGACGGACCAGGATGAAGTCGCGATCGAGGCGCGGTTGAGCGACGAAATTTTGGCGGGGGTGGAGTGCGGGGCGCGCGCGGGGAATGGCGCGGTGGATGGTTACATCGCGGCGTGCCAGGGATTGCTGGCGCCGAATGCGCTTGTCGGCTGGCGGATCGTGTTGGACACGGCGAATGGCGCGACGTGTCGGACGAGTCCGGCGGTGTTGCGCGGGTTGGGAGCGGAGGTGGTCGGAATCGGCGATGCGCCGAGCGGCACGAACATCAACGCGGGCGTGGGCAGCGAGCATCCGGAACTGCTGGCGCTGCGGGTGCGCGAGACCGGTGCGCGGATCGGCGTGGCGCACGACGGCGACGGCGATCGCTGCGTGTTGTGCGACGAGCGCGGCGAGGTGTTGGATGGCGACGAGATTTTGACGATCCTCGCGATGCACGCGCTCGAAGCGGGAACGCTCGTGAAACGCACGCTGGTGGTGACGATGCAGAGCAATCTGGGCGTGGATGCGGCGATCGGCGCGGTGGGCGGGCGGGTGTTGCGCACGGCGGTGGGCGATCGCTACGTGATGGAGCGGATGCGCGAGGAAGGCGCGATGCTCGGCGGCGAGTCGAGCGGACATATCATTTGTCGCGAAGTATCGCCGACGGGGGACGGGTTGGTCGCGGCGCTGCGGGTGATCGCGGTGATGCTGGCGACGGGGAAGCCGCTGTCGGAGTTGAGGACGGTGTTGAAGAAATTTCCGCAGCGGACGTCGGCGATCAAGGTGAAGGTAAAAACGCCGATCGAAACGTTGCCGCGCGTGACGGATGCGATTCGTGCGCTGGAGGCGGAGCTCAGCGGGCGGGGGCGCGTGATGGTGAGGTATTCCGGGACGGAGCCGAAGTTGCGGCTGCTGGTGGAGGGACCGACGGAGGATGTGGTGCGCGAAGGTATTCAGCGGATCGAGCAGGCAGTGAGGGCGGAGATGGGGCTGTAGGGCTGGCGGCGCGGGCGGGGCGGAGAAGGCAAAAGTTGCGGCGGGGGCCGCTTCCGCGATTGCACTGCGCGCGGATATGCTCATTTCCGAAGCGCTGTCGGTGGTCGAATTCAGCGGTCGCCGNTGTTACTCCGCTTCAACTGCGCAATGCTTGTTACGTTCAAACGGCTTTTGCTGGGATTGTTGTTTATCGCGGGCGCCTCGGCGCTGCTGCTGATTTCGGATCTGGACTCGCGCGAGCGGCCGTCCGGCGGGCCGCGGGTGGCGGGCGGTGGTGCGGCGAAGAAGAAGCGCGTAGCGATTTTGCAGCATGCGTCGCAGTTCATATTGGACGAGGGGCGCGTCGGGATGATCGCGGGGCTGGCGGAGCGCGGATGGGTGCAGGGGCGGAATCTCGAGATCAAACTGTATAACGCCGAAGGCGACATGACGGTGTCGCAGGCGATCGCGAAGGAGATGGCGAGCGGCGGATACGATCTGCTGCTGACGATCACAACGGTGTCGCTGCAATCGGTGGCGAACGCGAATCGGGCGGGCGCGACGCCGCACGTGTTCGGATTGGTGGCGGATCCGGCGGCGACGGGCGTGGGGATTGGCCGCGATCCGCTCGATCATCCGGCGCATCTGGCGGGTTATGGGACGATGCAGCCGGTGGTGTTGGCGTTTCGCACGGCGCGCGAGATGAATCCGGCGCTGAAGACGGTCGGAGTCGTTTGGAATGCGGCCGAGGCGAACTCCGAGGCGCAGTTGAAGCTGGCGCGGGAGACGTGTGCGGAGCACGGAATCACGCTGCTCGAGACGACGGTCGATAATTCGGCCGGCGTGGGTGAGGCGGTGGGCGCGGTGATCGCGCGCGGGGCGGAGGCGATCTGGGCGGCGGGCGACGTGACGGTGGCGAGCGCGATCGACGCGGCGATCGCGGCGGCGAAGAAGGCGCGGATTCCGTTGTTTTCGGTGACCCCGCCGAATGTGAAGCGCGGCGCGCTCTTCGATGTGGGGGCGGATTATCTCGAGGTCGGCCGGCTGACGGGATTGTTGGGCGGGGATATTTTGAATGGGACCAGTCCGGCGTCGGTGGAGATCCGCAACGTGATGCCGGAGATGCTGACATTGAATCAGCAGGCGCTGGAGAACTTGAAGGACACGTGGACGATCTCGGAGGCGCAATTGGCGCGGGCGCATCTGGTGATCGATGCGAATGGGGTGGAGCATGCGAAGCGGACGGCGGTTCGCGAGGAGGCGAAGCCGATGGCGGAGGCGGGGCGGCGCTACAAGATCGGCTTCGCTTATTTCGCGCCGGAGCCGAGTTTGGAGATGTGCCAGCGCGGCGTGTTGGACGGGTTGAGGGAGTTTGGGTTTGTCGAAGGGGAAAATCTCACGATCGCGCGCACGCATGCGCAGGGCGAGATGGTGAACATCCCGCAGATGTTGCAGGCGATGGATTCGACGGACGTGGACGCGGTGGTGACGTTCTCGACGCCGCTTTTGCAGACGGCGCTGTCGATGGTGAAGCGGAAGCCGGTGGTGTTTACCTACGTGACGGATCCGCTCGCGGCGGGAGCGGGGCGGAGCTTCGAGGATCATGTCGCGCACGTGACCGGGATCGGTTCGCTGCCGCCGATCGATCAGACGGTCGGCATCCTCCGGCGCACGCTGCCGGAGGTGAAGACGCTGGGCACGATCTACAACAACGCGGAGGCGAACTCGGTGAAGATCGTGTCGATGCTGCGCGAAGAAACGCGGCGCGCGGGCCTCGAGCTGATCGAACTGACGGCGGCGAATTCGAATGAAGTGTTGCAGGCGATGCAGGCGCTGACGGCGCGGCGGATCGATGCCTACTACATGGTGAGCGACAACACGGCGTATCTGGCGTTCGAGGCGATTCTGAAGGTGGCGGACAACGCGAAGATTCCGGTGATTGTCGACGATCCGGATTACTTGGACAAAGGCGCGATCTTCGTCTGCGGGCCCGGGTTTTATCACAGCGGAAAGGCGGCGGCGCCGATGATCGCGCGGGTGCTGCGGGGCGAAAGTCCGGCGACGATTCCGATGGCGAATGTGTCGGTGAACACGACGAAGTTCAACGCGGCGGCAATCGCGAGGCTGGGACTCGAGATTCCGGAGTCGTTGATCCGCGAGATCGAGGCGGCGGGCAACGCGACGGCGAGTGCGGCGGGGGCGCAGGTGGATCCGAATCCCTCGGGCAAGAAGTGGCGGATCAGTTATGTGTTGTTCAACGAGACGCCGCCGGCGGAAGAGACGCTGGAGGGAATGAAGGCGGCGTGGGCGCGGAGCGCGCTGGTCGAGGGGCGCGACTACGAGATTCGCATGCGCAGCGCGCAGGGCGACATGGCGGCGTTGAGCGGGATCATCGACGCGGCGTTGACCGAAGGCGCGGACATCATCGTGCCGTTGTCGACGCCGACGCTGCAAATGGCGGTGCAGAAGGTGAAGCGGAAGCCGGTGGTGTTTACGCTGGTGACCAATCCGATGGCGGTCGGCGCGGGGAAGAGTTACACGGATCACCTGCCGAATGTGACGGGGATCGCGACGCTCGCGCCGTTCGCGGAGACGCTCGATCTGATCGAGAAACATTATCCCGGATACAAGCGGTTCGGCACGGTATTTTGTCCGGCGGAGGCGAACTCGGTGGATTTGAAGGACTCGCTCGAAGCGGAGTGCAAGCGGCGTGGTTTCGTGCTCGAGTCGGTGGCAGCAAACACGGCGACCGATCTGCCGGATGCGGCGTTGTCGTTGGTGTCACGTCCGATCGATGCGGTGCTGCAGATCTCGGATAACTTGTCGGCGTCGGGTTTCTCGGCGATCGCGCGCGCGGCCCGTCAGGCCAAGAAGCCGTTGATCAGCCTCAATCGATCGCTGGTGCCGCTGGGCGCGCCGATTGGGTTTGGGCGGGATTATCACAATGCAGGGGAGGCGACGGTGGCGTTGATCGAGCGGGTGATTCGCGGCGAGGATCCGGCGACGATGCCGTTTGAATTGCCGCCGCAGGTGGCGAAAGCGGCGAGCCGCGCGAACGCGCGCGCGGTGGGCATGGAGCTGCCGCCGGCGTTGCTGGCGGAGATGGACGAAGTGGTCGATTGAGCGCGAAAGGGTTTACGGCAACACGGGTCAACTGATGGAAATCACTCGAGAAAAATCCGGCGACTTTCTCGTTGTCCGCCTGAACGGCAGGCTGGATGCGAACTGGTGCAATCACGTGCAGAACGCGTTGTCGGCGGCGGTGCGCGACGGCGAACACCGGATTCACGTCGACATGGCGCAGGTGGGCTACGTGAGCTCGGCGGGGCTGCGGGTGTTGCTGTCGACTTACAAGCAGCTGAAGGCGATCAACGGCCGCTTTGGCGTGGCGCGCGGATCGCCGGCCGTGCGCTCGGTGTTGGAACTGGCGGGGCTGAGCATGTTGATCGCGACGGAGGCGGATGCGACGGAAAGCGCGGCGGAGAAAGGCGAGCCGCATGCGTCGTCGAACGCGCGGTATGAGCTCTTTCGCAAGGACACGTTGTTTTCCGGCGTGCGGCTCGAAGCGGTGGGGGACCCGGCGGTGTTGCGGCGGGGAAGCGATGGAGCGGCGCCGTTGCCGGCGGAGTTTGGCGCGAATGCGTTTGCGCTCGGCGTGGGCGCGCTGGGGGCGAGCTACGGCGATTGCGCGGGGCGGTTTGGCGAGTTTCTCGCGGTGGGCGGCGTGGCGGCGTTTCAACCGTCGGATGGATCGAGCCGGCCGGATTTCGTGGTGACGCAAGGGGCGTTCGTGCCCGAAGGGCGGCTGCTGGTCGGGCTGTCGGGCGAGGGGGCGTTTCCGCTGCTGGCGCGATTCGAGGCGACGGCGGAAGCGCGCACGGTGGGACTGACGGAGCTGGCGGAGACGGCGCTGAAATTGAGCGGCGCGCAAGCGGCGGCGTTCGTGGCGGTGACGGAGACCTCGTGTTTGGTGGGCGCGTCGCTGCGGCAGTCGCCGGCGGCGGCGAGCGCGGGGGCGGAACGGTTCGCGTATCCAAATATTCGCGACTGGCTGTCGTTCACGAGCGAGCGGGCGTTTCGCGATTCGACGTCGCTGCTCGTGGGCGTGGCGGCGCGACCGGGCACGGCGCTCGATCCGCTGTTGAGGCCGCTCGGGCGCGATGCGGGGCTGCTCGCGCACGTGCATGCGGCGGCGTTTCCGTATCGGCCGTTGAGGAAGGGGCGAGTCGAGTTGAAGGCGACGGTGACGGAGTTGTTCGACGGGTCGGGCTTGCAGGCGGTGCTGCACCTGCTGGCGGATCCGCGCGAGTTCAATGGCGCGGGACAGAGCGAGTTTTTCCGCGGGGCGGTGTGGATCGCGCCGGTTCATGTCGGGGCACAAGGCTGACGAATCCTGTTCAATCATGACGTTGCTCATTGGCGCACTTACGATCGGTTTGATCCTCTCGCTGCTGGCGATTGGGGTGTTGGTTTCGTTTCGGATTTTCAGCATGCCGGATATCACGACGGACGGTTCGATCACGTTCGGCGCGGCGATCGCGGCGGTGATGCTGGTGCACGGCGTGAATCCGCTGCTGGCGACGGCGGCGGGTGCGTTGGGCGGCGCGGTGGCGGGGGCGGTGACGGGCGTGCTGCACACGAAGTTCAAGATCAACGCGCTGCTCGCGGGCATTCTCGTGATGACGGCGCTGTATTCGGTGAACCTGCACGTGATGGGGCGCAGCAATGTGCCGTTGATGCAGGCGCGCACGCTGGCGAGTTATGGCGAGACGCTGGGCGAGGCGCTGTTTGGCGGGCGCACGATCAATGTGCTCGGCTGGGCGGTGGGGTCGGCGGATGCGGCGGTGTTGCTGCTGGCGCTCGGCGCGGCGGCGGCGGGCGGCGCGCTGTTGTTTTTGTTTTTCCGCACGAACATCGGCACGGCGATGCGTGCGACGGGCGACAATGCACAGATGATCCGTGCGCTCGGCGCGAATGTGGAAGGCTACATCGTGCTCGGGCTGGCGCTGTCGAACGGACTGGTGGCGCTGTCGGGCGCGCTGCTGGCGCAGTATCAAGGCTTCGCGGACGCGCAGATGGGCATCGGCATGATCGTGTGGGGCCTCGCGAGCGTGATCATCGGCGAGGCGCTGACGGGAACCCGCAGCCTGGGGCTGACGATTGTCGGCGCGGTGATGGGCTCGGTGGTGTTTCGGCTGCTCGTGGCGATCGCGCTGCGCTGGGGGCTGAATCCGAACGACCTGAAATTGATCACGGCGCTGTTCGTGTTCGCGGCGCTGGTGCTGCCCTCGATGGTGGCGAAACTCAAACGGACGCGGCCGGGGCTCGAGCCGGGCGCGTGAGCGGAGGCGCATGAAGATGCCAACAGAATCCAAACCCTCGAATTCGTCGTCGGCCATGCTTTCGATTTCCGCCATTCGGAAGACCTTCAATCCGGGAACGGTGAACGAAGTCCGCGCGCTGCAAGGCGTGGATCTGGAGATCGAGGAAGGCTCGTTCGTGATCGTGCTCGGGATGAACGGCTCGGGAAAGTCGACGCTGCTGAACGCGGTGGCGGGGACGTTTTTCGTGGATGAAGGGACGATCCAGCTGGCGGGGCGCGATGTGACGCGCTGGCCGGAGCATCGACGGGCGCAGTTGATCGGGCGCGTGTTTCAGAATCCGTTCAGCGGGACGGCGCCGAACATGTCGATTGCGGAGAACTTCTCGCTGGCGGCGCGGAGGGGATTGCCGCGCGGGCTGGGGTGGGCGTTGTCGCCGCAGTTGATGGGGCCGCTGCGGGAGCGGATCGCGTCGTTGAAGATGGGTTTGGAGAACCGGCTCGACAATGCGATCGGGTCGTTGTCGGGCGGTCAGCGGCAGGCGCTGACGCTGTTGATGGCGACGTGGCTGAAGCCGAAGCTGCTGCTGCTCGACGAGCACACGGCGGCGCTCGATCCGAAGAGCGCGGACCAGGTGATCGCGTTGAGCGATGAAGTGATCCAGCGCGACAAGCTGACGACGCTGATGGTGACGCATTCGATGCAGCAGGCGGTGAGTCTCGGCGACCGGATCATCATGATGCACCGCGGACGCGTGCTGCATGATTTCCGCGGGGCGGAGAAGCGCCGGCTGCGACCGGAGGATTTGCTCGATCGTTTTGATGAAGTGCGGCGGCGCGAGCAGCTCGACGAGAGTGCGGCGGCGATGTTGAACGAGTTGTATGTGTGAGCGGCGGAGAAACGCCGCTCGAAATATCGAACTCAGGGGTTGTGAGGGGAGGGAAAGGTTGTCATGCAGTCGGCCGCGTCACTTGCGTGGCGTTCGCTTCAGCCTTTCCAGTGACCCCCGACTCGCGAAAAATCCTCACCCTGCGCAACGACCTCGCGGAGCTTCCGCGGCTCGCGGCGTTCGTGGACGAGTTTTGCGATGCGGTGCAGCCCGGTGAGGACGACCGGATGGCGCTGCAGCTTGTGCTGGAGGAGGCGGTGACGAACGTGATCAACCATGGCTATGCGGACGGGCAGGGGCACGAATTCACGGTGACGTTGCAGTTGGCGGACGAGGGGCGCGTGTGCGCGGTGGTGACGGACGACGCGGCGCCTTACGATCCGCTGACGCGGCCGCCGGTCGATGTGGAGGCTTCGCTGGAGGACCGGCAGGTCGGGGGGCTGGGCGTGCATTTGATGAAGCGGCTGACGCAGCACGCGCATTACGAACGGCGCGACGGGAAGAACGTGCTCACGCTGGAGCGCGCGATCCGGCGTGTATCCTGATTTTATGGACATAACCGAAAATATCCAAAATTCCGCCACGGTGCTCGGGCTGACCGGGCGGCTGGACGGACTCACCAGTGGAACGCTCGAACGGAAGGTCGACGCCCTCCTGGCGGGCGGCGCGAAGCGGATCGTGTTCGACTGCGGGCAGCTGTTGTATGTGAGCAGCGCGGGGCTGCGCGTGTTTCTGTCGTCGGCGAAGAAGCTGAAGGCGGCGGGCGGCTCGGCGGCGTTTGCGGCGTTGACGCCGGCGGTGCGCGAAGTGTTCGAGCTGTCGGGTTTCACGACGATGCTCGAGATTCATCCGGACGCGGCGGCCGCGACGGCGGCCAAGGCGTAGGGCGCGAGGAGCGTCGTCCGCCGTTTACCCCGAACCTTTCCCTTTCGATTCCATGTCTTCCGCCAATCTGACCTTTGTTGAAGAAATCGTGTTGCTCGCGCTCGACGACGAGACCGGTGCGCTGCTGCCGATGCCGCCGCTGGCGTTTCGCTATGCGCTGGCGGGCGCGGCGATTTGCGATCTCGCGCTGTTGAACCGGATCGACACGGATCCCAACCAACTGGTGGTGCTCAGCAAGGAGCCGACGGGCGATCCGTTGCTCGACCATGCGCTGTCGGCGATCTTGTCGGTGCAGACGCCGCTGCGGGTGTCGGGTTGGCTCAACATGCTTTCGGAGATCTCGAAGACCCTCGAGGCGGCGGCGCTCGATCGGCTGGTGGCGCGCGGGATTTTGCGGCGCGAGGAGAAGAAGATCCTGTGGGTGTTCGGCACGCGGCGTTATCCGACGGTGGACAACCAGGAACGGGCGGAAGTGCGGACGCGGCTGGCGGATTTGATTCTCGGCGACGATCTGCCGGATCCGCGCGATGCGATTCTGATCAGCCTGCTCAGCGCGAGTCATCTCTCGGACAAGATTTTCGCCGGAAAGGAATTCAAGGCGCGCTCGGAGCGGATGGCGACGCTGGCGAAGATGGACCTCGTGGGCCGCGAAGTGGCGGGCATCATCGACGTGGTGACGCGGACGTTGAATGCGTCGCTGCCGATCGGGATGTGATGCGCGCGAAAGCGAAACCCGTTTAACGCCCCTCACGCATGCCCAAGATTCTCCTCGTCGAAGACAACGAGATGAACCGCGACATGCTTTCGCGGCGGTTGGTCCGGCGCGGTTACGAAGTCGTGATCGCGACGGACGGCCAGCAAGGCATCGATCTCGCGGGATCGGTTGCGCCGAATGTGATCCTGATGGACATGAGCCTGCCGGTCGTGGACGGCTGGGAGGCGACGCGGCGGATCAAGGCGAACGAGGCGACGAAGCACATTCCGGTGATCGCGCTGACGGCGCATGCGATGGCGGGCGATCGCGAGCAGGCGCTGGCGGCGGGGTGCGACGACTACGACACGAAGCCGATCGAGCTGACGCGGCTGTTGCCGAAGATCGAGAAGTTCGCGGGGCCGGGCACGCCGGCGTCGTGACGGCGGCGCGGCTGGAGAGCAATTGGAGATGGCCGACGTCGTGAACGACCGCACGAACTTGTCGCATTTGCGGCACGACCTGCGGACGCCGATCAATCAGATCATCGGTTACAGCGAGCTGTTGCTGGAGGAGGCGGCGGATGCGGGGCACGGCACGTATGCGCCGGATTTGGAGAAGATCCGCGCGGCGGCGAAGACGTTGTTGAATCTGATCAACGACAATCTCACCGACGAGCGGCTGACGCTCGCGGGGGAGATCGTGGCGCAGGGGCCGGTGACGGCGGCGCCGTTTGCATTTTCGGCGGGGAAAGGCGGGCCGCGGGAGTCGCAGGAAACGGCCGCGGCGGCGCGGCGAGGGACGCGTTCGCCGGTGGTGGAGGCGGACGAGGAGGCGCCGGCGGCGGTGCCGGGGAAAATCCTGGTGGTCGACGACAACGAGGGAAATCGCGACATGCTCGCGCGGCAGCTGGAGCGTCAGGGCCACACGGTCGCGACGGCGGCGGATGGGCGGGCGGCGCTGGAGCGGTTGCGTGCGGAGGCGTTCGATCTCGTGTTGCTGGACATGATGATGCCGGTGCTCGACGGCTACGGGACGCTGCTCGAGATCAAGCAGGATGGGGCGTTACAGCATTTGCCGGTGATCATGATTTCGGCGCTGGATGAGCTGGGCAGCGTCGTGCGCTGCATCGAACGAGGCGCGGAAGATTATCTGCCGAAGCCGTTCAATCCGACGCTGCTGCGGGCGCGCATCGGGGCGGGGTTGGAGAAGAAGCGGTTTCGCGATCAGGAGCGGCGCTATGTGCGGACGATCGAGGAGACGCAGGCGCGGTTGAAGGAGGAGTTGGACGAGGCGGAGCGTTATGTGCGGTCGATCCTGCCGCCGCCGCTGACGGACGGGCCGGTGAAAACGGACTGGCGGCTGATACCGTCGACGGAGTTGGGCGGGGATTCGTTTGGTTATCACTGGATCGATCCGGATCATCTCGCGGTTTACCTGCTCGACGTGTGCGGGCACGGCGTGGGCGCGGCGTTGCTGTCGGTGACGGCGATCAATGTGCTGCGGAGCCAGGCGTTGCCGGGGGTGGATTTTCGCGATCCGGGGGCGACGCTGACGGCGCTGAACGAGGCGTTCCTGATGGAGAAGCAGAACGACATGTATTTCACCATCTGGTTTGGCGTGTGGCAGCCGTCGACGCGGACGCTGCGCTACGCGACCGCGGGGCATCCGCCGGCGCTGCTGGTGATTCCGCCGGGCGGTGGAGACGCGCAGGCGCGCGTGGAGGCGCTGCGCGGGCCGGGGATGATCCTCGGCGGGATGAGCGGGGTGGTGTATCAAACGCGCGAATACTCCGTGCCGGAGAAGGCGAGGCTGTATGTGGTGAGCGACGGGACGTTCGAGATCCAGCGGCCGGACGGGCCGATGTGGACGATCGATGAGTTGAAGGAATTTCTGGGGGCGCCGGCTCCGGCGGGGGAGTCGGATTTGGACCGGTTGTTCGCGCAGGTGAAGGCGCTGCACGGGCCGGGAGCGCTGGATGACGATTTCTCGATTGTGCGTTTCGAACTGTGAGCAACGGAGACCGATGAAGTTGGCGCGTTTTTTTCCCAAGACGATTGGTTCGCGGCTGGTGGTCGCGATCGGGGTGGCTTCGGCGCTGGTGATCGTGGCGATCTCGTGGACGGCGTATCGGACGGGCCGCGAGTCGTTGATCGCGCGGGCGCAGGCGGAGGCGTTTACGGAAGTGCATACGGCGGCGGCGGCGGTGGACGAGGCGATCAACCGGCTGGCGTATGTGCCGCGGATGCTGGCGGCGTATCAGGCGGGCGTGGGACGCGAGCCGGAGCCGGAGCTGGAGTATTTCATTCGCAATTTGCTGCGGCGGATTCCGGCGCGGGAAATTTTCGGGGCGTATGTGGCGTTCGACAACCGGCGCTGGTCGGATCCGCAGGGGATGATCTGGATGGACCGGGTGAGCTGGCCGGCGCTGCGGCGGGCGGATTACGATTATCAGGCCTCGGAGCGCGACTGGTTCACGGCGGTGAAGCGCACGCGGGAGCTGCACCTGACGGAGCCGTTTTTTCAGGAGGACGGGTCGAATCTGACGATGGTGAGCCTGTCGTTTCCGGTGTTGATCGACCGGGATCTCATCGGGGTGGCGGGCGTGGATCTGCCGCTGACGGAGATCGGGGCGTTGATCGAGGAGATTCATCACCGGGCGTCGGCGGATCGGGAAGGCGCGGGCGATTTTATTTTTCTGGCGAGTCGCGAAGGGCGGTTGATCGCGCATCCGGATGCGACGCATCTGCCGCGCGAGGATTATGCGGGCACGCTGCTGACGGCGCTGCCGGAAGGCGCGCGGCTGGCGGCGGAGGATGAAGGCACGGTGCATTACGCGGGGCCGGATGGGGAGCGGACGCTGTATTGGACGGTGGCGCCGGATTCGGGGTGGAAAGTGTTTCTCGACCAGCCGGCGTCGTTTGTGTCCGAACCGGTGGCGGCGCTGGCGCGGCGGACGGCGTTGCTCGGCGCGGGCGGGTTGCTGGTGCAGTTGATGTTGGTGGGATGGATCGCGCGGCGGGCGACGCGGCCGATCGTGAAGCTGGAGCACGCGGCAAAGGCGATGGAGACGGGGACGTTCGAGGTGGCCGAGCTCGATCCGCTGGTCGGGCGGGTCGATGAAAGCGGACGGCTGGCGCGGGCGTTTCAGAGCATGGCGCGCGAGATCAACGCGCGCGAGGAGCGGCTGGCGGAGTGGAATCAGAATCTCGAACGCACGATCGAGGAGCGGACGGCGGACCTGCGATTGGCGCGGGAGGCGGCGGAGGAGGCGAGTCGGACGAAGAGCGCGTTTCTGGCGAACATGAGCCACGAGCTGCGCACGCCGATGAATGCGATTATTGGATACAGCGAGATGTTGATCGAGGAGGCGGAGGATCTCGGCCAGGAGGATCTGGTGCCGGATCTGAAGAAGATCCATTCGGCGGGGAAGCACCTGCTCGGGTTGATCAACGACGTGCTGGATTTGTCGAAGATCGAGGCGGGGAAGATGACGCTGTATCTCGAGGAGTTTTCCGTTCCGGCGATGATCAGCGAGGTGACGGCGACGATCCAGCCGCTGGTGCAGAAGAACGAGAACACGCTGGTGGTGGAGTGTTCGCCGGACCTCGGGACGATGCGCGCGGATGTGACGAAAGTGCGGCAGACGCTGTTCAATCTCCTGAGCAACGCGGCGAAGTTCACGCATGAAGGGCGGATCACGCTGGGGGTGACGCAAGTGACGCGGAGCGGTGTGGAGTGCGTGGCGTTCCGCGTGGCGGACACGGGAATCGGGATGACGCCGACGCAGCTGGAGAAACTGTTTCAGGCGTTTGTGCAGGCGGATGCTTCGACGACGCGGAAATACGGCGGCACGGGGCTGGGTTTGGCGATCAGCCGGCGGTTTTGCCAGATGATGGGCGGCGACATCACGGTGGAGAGCGAGTTCGAGAAAGGAACGGTGTTCACCGCGATCGTGCCGATTCAGGTGAAGGACAGCGCGGCGTCGCGAGCGGCGACGGTGGAAAGCGCGCCGGCTAGTGCGAGTGCGTCGCGGGCGGCGGTGGCGACGGCGGGCGAGGGGCCGTTGATTCTGGCGGTCGACGACGATCCGGCGGTGCTGGAAATCCTGAGCCGCAATCTGGCGAAGGAAGGTTATGCGGTGCGGACGGCGTCGAGCGGCGCGGCGGCGCTGGCGCTGGCGAGGGAGATCCGGCCGAAATTGATCACGCTCGACGTGATGATGCCGAGCATGGACGGGTGGTCGGTGTTGACGGCGTTGAAGTCGGATCCGGCGACGCGGGACATTCCGGTGGTGATGATCTCGATCGTCGACGACAAGCACCTCGGTTTCGCGCTGGGCGCGGCGGATTATTTGACGAAGCCGATCGATCGGGAGCGGCTGGCGGAAATATTGGGGAAGCATGCGCCGCGGGATGCGGAGCGGCTGGCGCTGGTGGTCGACGATTTGCCGGACAATCGCGCGGTGCTGCGGCACGCGTTGGAGGGCGGCGGATGGAAAGTGGTGGAGGCGGAGAACGGCCGCGCGGGGCTGGAGAAAGTGGGAAGCCGGCGACCGGCGTTGATCCTGCTGGATTTGATGATGCCGGTGATGGACGGCTTCGAGTTTCTGCGCGAGCTGCGGAGCCGGGAAGACGGGCGCGGCGTGCCGGTGGTGGTGGTGACGGCGAAGGAGCTGACGCCAGGGGAGCGCGATCTGCTGCGGGCGTGCGTGGAGAACGTNATNCANAAAGGCACGATCACGCACGAGAGCCTGATCGCGGAGATCCGGGCGAAAATCGCGAACCCGGGAAAGGTGTCATGANGNCGATGTATTCACGATGCGGATGCGGACGCGCGTGGCGGCGCGCGGCGGGATGCGGGGTTTTGCTGGCGGCGCTGGTGTGGCCGGCGGTGGCGGTGGGGGCGCCGAAGATCGGCGTGTTGTTGAAAGGCACGAGCGCGTTTTGGAACGCGGTGGGCGACGGCGCGGCGGCGGCGGCGCGGGCGCAAGGGGCGGAGGCGATCGTGCGGATGCCGGTGTCGGAGTCGGACATCGACGTGCAGATCCGGATGGTGGACGAGCTGGTGCGGGAAGGCGTGGCGGCGCTGGTGATTGCGCCGTCGAGTTCGGCGGCGTTGTCGGACCCGGTGGCCGCGGCGGCGGCGAAAGGCGTGAAGATCGTGGTGATCGACACGGCGGTCGCGGCGGAAATGCCGGTGTTTGTGGCGACGAATCACACGGCGGCGGGCGAGGCGGCGGGGCGGCTGCTGGCGACGTTGGTGAAGCCGACGGACAAGGTGGCGATCTTGAAGCATTCGCGGACGAGCGGGGCGACGACGCTGCGGGAAGTGAGCGCGTTTGCGGCGCTGCATCAGGTGCATCCCGGGATCGTGGTGACGCGCGACATCTATGCGGGCACGGAGGCGGGGAAGGAGATCGAGAAGGCGCACGAGTTGTTGCGCGGGCATCCGGATGCGGCGGGCGTGCTGGTATCGGGCACGCCGGGCTCGATGGCGATGTTGCAGGCGTTGCGGGAGTCGGGCCGCGGAGGGTCGATCAAGTTTGTCGGGTTCGGGTTCAATTTGAACGCGACGGTGGCGGCGGCGCTGGAGGACGGCGTGATGCACGGGTGGATCGCGCAATTGCCGGGGGATATCGGCGGGCGCGGCGTGAAGGCGGCGCTGGCGTTGCTGGAAGGGCGCTCGGTGCCGGAGGTATCTTTTTGCGATTTCCTGGTGATCACCCGGGAAAATCTGCACGAGCCGGAGGTGCAGGCGCTGCTGCCGGAGGCGGAGAACACGGTTAAGCATTGACCGACCGGGAGGTGGCCGGGCTTGATGCCAAAGTATGGCAGAAACTCCGGTCGCAGCTCTCGAGGAACGAAGTCGGAAACTGGTCGAAAACGCGCAAGCGGCGCTGGAGCGCGGTAATCTGGATTACGTGCTCGAGGCGTGTGCGGAGGTGCTGGAGAGCGCGCCGGGGTGCGTGGTGGTGCGGCGGTTGCAGCGGGCGGCGCAGCTGAGGCAGCTGCGAAACAAGAACCGGCTGCTGTCGAAGGTGGCGGGGTGGTGGGGGGCGTTGCCGTGGGTGATTTGGAAACGGCCGGCGGCGGAAAACTGGAACGGGGCGGAGCGGTGGATCGCGCGGGATCCGACGAGCGTGATGGCGCTGACGCTGCTGGGGGAGGCGGCTTTGGAGCGGGGGATGCCGGAGACGGCGGTGTTCGCGTTTCAGGCGGTGCAGGAGGTGGAGCCGGAGAATGCGAAGAATTTGGTCGCGCTGGGCGGCGCGTGGCTGGCGGTGGGGAACGCGGCCGAGGCGCTGCGGTGTGCGAATCGGGTGCTCGCGGCGCAGCCGATGGATGGCGCGGCGCAGGAATTGATGCGCGTGGCGTCGATCGCTCAGACCGTCGCGGACGGGAGATGGGAAGAGCCGACGACGTTTCGCGAGAAGCTCAGGTGAGCCCGCCGGGCGGGTGGACGAGGAACGGGTGCAGCGACTATTCGCGGAATTCGTCGAAAGGGCGTTTGGGTTGCGCGAGGGCGGCTTCGCGGGCGCGGAGGTTTTCTTCGCGTTGTTCGAGCTCGGTTTCTTTTTCCTGTTGTTCCTGCACCTTGGCGAAGAGGCGGGTTTCGCTTTCCTCGAGGAATTTTTCGCGTTCGCGGAGCGCTTGGCGGGATTCGCGCAGGGAGGCTTCCTGGCGGTCGAGTTCTTCTTTCAGGCGGTTCAACGCCTCGGCTTCGCGATGGGTGACGACGGAGCGGCGGTTGGGCTGGCGGGCGAGGCGGGATTCGATGAGCGTTTCGCGGGCGCGGAGGAGGGCTTCGATCTCGGCGAGATCGCGGGCGCGTTCGGCGAGGCGGGCTTCGGCGTCGGCGACGACGCGTTCGCGTTCCGCGAGGGATTGCTCGAGGAGGCGCAGGTGGCGGTCGGAGTCGGCGGCGGGTGACGGGGCGACGGGACGCGGGCGTCGCGCCAACTGGAGGGTTGGCGTGACGGGGAAGCGGGTGGGAAAGGGCGGAACGGTGTGAGGCGTTTGAGCGGGCATGAGGGGGCGGCGCGGAGGCGAAACGCTCACGCGTTCCGCTACTTTTTAAACCAGCGGGTGAAGGCGGACCAGCGGGAGGCTTTGGGCGGGTCGATTTCGCCGAGGTAGGGTTTGAGGAGGCGCGTGATGGTTTCCTCGAAGGCGCGGTCGTCGAGGACGGCGAGCTGGCGCGCGAGGAAGCCGCGGTCGGTGGCGGCTTCGCGGCGCCAGTCGGCGAATTCCTCGTCGAACCACGCGAGCGTGGTGGCGGTGTTTTCGACGGGTTTGGCGCTGGCGGCGGCGTGGGCGAGGGCTTCGGCGAGGTGGAGGCCGCTGGAGCCGGTGCGGAACGGGATGAGTTCGGCGAGCGCGCGCTCGTCGGTGTGCGCGAGGGCGTTGAGGAGGCGTTTGAGGTCGCCGCCGAGGGTGATGCCCTGCGAGAGGCGCTGGGCGAAAAGGGCGAGCTGGCCGAGGGTTTCGATTTGTTCGAGCTGGCAGAGGTCGCGCGCGGGGACGTCGATGGAGCAGAGTGAAACGGGGAAGCTTTCGGGGATGCCGAGGCGATCGAGGGCTTTGAGGAAGGGATTGTCGCGGTGTTCGGCGGCTTCGGCCTGGCGGATCATTTCGCCGAAGGGCTGATCGAAGGCGAGGGTCTCGCGAAGGATCTGGACGAGGAGCGCGGCGGCTTTCGGGTGGCCGCGGGCGGAGAGCTCGAGTTGAAGCTCGTCGAAGGTGAAATCGATATATGCGGCCGGAGTTTCGTTGGTGCCGGCGATGGGCCAGGTGAGGCCGTCGAGATTTTGCGCGAGGCTCGCGAGCGAGGTGTCGACGAGAATCGAGGACGCGAACGAGGCGCGAAGTTGATCCCATTCGCGGGCGAGCGTGGGAGAGCTGGAGGTGCTGGTGATCATGATGAAAACGGCGGAGACGTGGGGGCGTCAGGTGACGATGACGGAGGGGCGGGCGAGGGCGGGATTCGGGCGAGGGGCGGAAGGGCGCGGCGCTTCGGTGGAGGCGCTGGAGTTCGAGCCGGCGGCGATGGCGTCGGCGTGGCGGATGAGTTCGTCGGCGAGTTTGCGGTAGTCGCCGACGACGGTGTCGGTGTCGTCGGCGAGCTGGGCGTCTTGCGCGACGAGGTTGACGGGAAGGCCGAGGGTGACGGCGCGGCGGACGACCATGGCGTCGCGGATCTGGGAATCGAAAATGCGGGCGGAGGGGGCGACGCGGCGGGCGGATTTGAATTGGTTGAGGCGAAGCTGCATGCGCATGCGCGGGACCTCGATGTCGGCGCCCGATTTGATGGCGTTCATGACGATGCCCTGGACCTGAGCGGCCGGGCCCATGGAGGCGTGGCGGAAGCTGGCGGAGAGGGCGTGGAACTTGTGGAGTTTTTCGACGAGGAGCGTGAAGCCGATGAGGCTGAGTGCGTCGGGGTTCGCGGGGACGTAGATTTCGTGGGAGGCGAAGACGCCGCACTGCGAGGCGCGCAGGATGTTGGGCGGGCAGTCGAAGAGGATGAAGTCGTAGTCGTCTTCGATCGTGGCGAGCTGCTCCTGGAAGATGAGGTAGGGCGGCCGGGCGGGGTCGCCGCGGTAGTCGCTCTCGAGGTCGACGAGGTTGAAGGTGGTTGGAACGAGATCGAGGCCGGGGAGGATTTTGTCGCCGTCGCGGCCGCGGATGACGTCGTGGACGACGAGGTCGCGGAGAGGCGTGCCGCCGGTTTGGAAGAGCGAGAAGATGTCGCCGCGGCCCTCGGCGTTGATCTGGTTCCAGCGATCGAGTTTGAGGAGCCAGATGCTGGCGTTGGACTGCGTGTCGAAATCGAAGAGAAGGACACGCTTGCCGCGTTGGGCGAGGAAGGCGGCGGTGTTGACGATAAGGGAGGTCTTGCCGACGCCGCCCTTGTAGTTGAGGAAGGAAATTTTTCGTGGCATGCGGAGCTGCCGGTTGATGCGGGACGGGGCAGAGGGGTGCCGCGGAGACGACGGGGGCGCGAGGGGGAAACGGGTGCGGGGCGGTGTTTTACGGAATGTTGGTAAAACGGGTGTAAGCAGCCGGGGGCGCCGGTTTTGGGTTCCGTTTTGCGGGAGGCGCGGCTGAGACTCGGAAGATGCAGTTGAACGAAACGTTGTCCGCGCGGCGCGTCTATGGGACGGCGTTCATCGGGCTGTTTTTCGATTACTACGACCTGTATCTCTTCGTGTATCTGGAGAAGGTGCTGGCGGGGCACTTCGGGCTGAGCGCGGGGGAGAGCGATGCGCTGCAGTTCACGGGGCTGGCGGGCGTGGGGCTGGGGGCGCTGGTGTTCGGGTATTTGGCGGACCGATACGGCCGCGGGCGGATGATGCTGGCGGTGTTTGGGGTGTATGCGGCGGGGATCGCGGGGATCGCGGCGGCGTGGGATTTCGGGAGCTTGCTGACGTTTCGGCTGGTGGCGTCGCTGGCGTTGGGCGCGGAGTGGGGGATCAGCCACACGTTCATGAGCGAGCACGTGGGGCCGGAGCGACGGTATCGTTTTGCGGCGCTGTTGCAGTTTTCGATCTTGGGCGGGCTGCTGGCGGCGCTGGCGGCGCGGTATGCGCTGCCGGTGGTGGGCTGGCGGTGGCTGTTTGCGGCGTCGATTCTGCCGGTGGCGGTGTTGTCGGCGCTGCGGTGGAAGTGGCTCGCCGGAGACGGCGAGGCGGGAGGTGGAGAGCGGAGAGCGGAGAGCGAAGACGGGAAATCGGAGAGCGGCACGCGCGGCGCGGGGTGGGTGGGGGCGTTTGCGAGGTGTCTGGCGCTGGCGAGCCTGACGATCGCGAGCGGGACGGTGAATGTGTTCTTCGCGAAGGAGCTGCCGCAGTCGCCGCTGTATACGGTTTTGTTCTGGGCGAACGTGGCGCCGGGGATGTTGCTCGGCGCGTGGATCGTGCGGCGCGCGGGGGTGCGGCGGGCGTTGATCGGGTATGCGGTGGCGCTGGTGGGGCTGTCGGGTTTCGCGTGGGCGAGCGCGTGGGAGGGGCGGAAGCTGGCGTTTGCGCTGGTGTTGCCGTTGTTGAACGGAATTCCGTTCGGGCTGATGGGCGCGTATTTCAACGAAGTGTTCGCGCGGTATCGGACGATGCTGTCGGGGGCGGCGTATAACCTGGGGCGGATTCTGGCGGGGTTTGCGCCGGTGGCGATCACGGCGCTGGGGCTGCACGAAGGGGGGAACTACTTTTTGTTTTCGGCGGGGTTGGGCGTGGGGGTGTTGGTGGTGGGGTGGGGAATGAGGAGTTGAGAGGTGAGAGTTGAGGGTTGAGAGATGGGGGCGGGTGAAACGCCGCACCCCCTTACACGCGGAAGATGGCGCCGAGTTTTTTGCCGAGGAGGAGGCTGAGGCCGACGATGGTGACGCCGAGGAAGGCCATGGCCCAGACGCCGAGGGCGCTGGCGATGAACTTGCCGTCGCCGAGGAGCTGGAAGAGCTCCATGATCGCTTTCGTGATCGGGTAGAAGGCCTGCTTTTGGGCGAGGACGAGCGAGTCGCTGACCTCGAGCATGGCGAAAGCGAAGGCGAGGAGGCCGCCGGCGATGAGGTTGGCGGCGATGAGCGGGAGGGTGATTTTGACGAGGGCCTTGAGGGGCGGGCAGCCGAGGTTCTGGGCGGCTTCCTCGAGGGTTTCGCTGGTTTGTTGGAAACCGGCGGCGGCGGAGCGGACGACGTAGGGGAGGCGACGGACGGAGTAGGCGACGATGAGGAGAACCGTGGGGTCGCGGACGGGGTTGAGGAAGGAGAAGAAGCGGCCCTCCTGGGACATCGCGAGGTAGCCGAAGGCGAGGACGAGGCCGGGCACGGCGAGCGGGAGCATCGCGAGGAAGTCGAGGATCTGGCGACCGGCGATTTTGCTGCGGACGACGACGTAGGCGATGGCGACGCCGAGGACNAGATCGAGGACGGTGGAGATGCTGGCGAATTTGAGGCTGTTGGCGATGGAGCCGACGGTGAGGTCGTGGCCGAGGGCGAGGCGGAAGTTTTCGAGCGTGTAGTCGTCAGGGAGGACGGTCGCATACCACTCGCGGGAAAAGGCGACGAGGATGACGCCGAGGTGCGGAAGGACGGCGATGAACGTGACGCCGGCGAAGAAGGCGGTGCAGAGGAGTGCGCGGGCGCGGGGGAGCGGGCGGGGGCCGCCGGTGCTGGTGGCCTTGGCCATCATGGCGTGGCCGCTCTGGCCGAAGAGGCCTTTGCCGAGCGCGTAGAACGCGACGGAAGCGGCGAGCATGACGGCGACGAGCGCGTAGGGGAANGGGTTTCCGCCGATGTCGCGGAGGCCGTAGTAGATCTGAACGCTGGCGATTTGCGCGTAGTCGAAGATGAGCGGCGTGCCGAGTTCGGTGAACGACCAGATGAAGACGATGGTGCCGCCGGCGAAGAGGCCGGGTTTGATGAGCGGGAGGGTGATTTTGCGGAAGCGGCGGAAGCCGGTGCAGCCGAGGTTTTGGGCGGCTTCCTCCATCGCGGGATCGATGTTGGCGAGGGCGGCGACGGCGTTGAGGTAGATGATGGGATAGAGCGAGAGCGCCTGGACGACGGCGACGCCCCAGAACTGGCTGGCGGCGAACCAGTCGAAGGCCCAGCCGTCGGGGCGCAGGCCGAGGGCGATGAGGAGGGAGTTGAAGGCGCCGTATTGGCCGAAAATTTGTTTGATGCCGATCGCGCCGACGAAGGGCGGCAGGATCATCGGAACGAGGATGAGCGAGCCGAGGAGGTTTTTGGCGGGGAAGACGAAGCGGTCGCTGACGAAGGCGAGTGGCAGGGCGATGAGGAGGGCGAGCGAGGTGGTGGCGCAGGCGAGAAGGGCGGAGTTGCGGAGCGCGGTGAGGTAGAGCGGGTCCGCGAGGAGCGCGCCCAAGTAGGCGAAGGTGAGGCGCCCGTCGGCGTCGACGAAACCGCCCTCGAGGATCTGGAGGATCGGCCAGAGGAAGAACGCCGCGAAGAAAAGCGCCGTGACGACGAAGATCGTGCGCGCGAGAGATTGCGACATGGGGCGCGAGGGTGGAGCGGCGCGGGGGCGCGGCAAGAATGAAGGTGGGCGGACGCGGAGGCGTTGGCGCCGAGGGAACGGGGCCCGGCGGATCAGCGGGTGGGTTCGACGAGGATCTTGCCGGCGGCGGCGAGGCTGAGAGGAGCGGACTGGCCGCGGGCCTTTTTCAGCGTGACGAGGCCGGCGGCGAGATTGCGGTCGGTGACGCGGACGGTGGCACCGGGAAGGAGGCCGTTTTGTTCGGCGAATTGCAGGAATTCGGCGGATTGTTCGGTGACGCGGACGATGCGCAGCGGTTTGGCGAGAACGCAGGTGGCGAGCGTCGCGTAGACCTGGGAGTTGAGCTTGCCCTGGGCGCTGGGGATCGGGTCGCCGTGGGGGTCGGTGGTGGGATGACCGAGCAGGGCGTCGAGGCGGTCGAGGACGTCGTCGGAGATGGCGTGTTCGAGCTGTTCGGCTTCGGAGTGGACGCTGGACCAGTCCATCTTGAGGACGTTGACGAGGAAGGTTTCGACGAGGCGGTGGCGGCGGATGACGCCGAGGGCGACGCGGCGGCCGGAGTCGGTGAGGCGGACGCCGAGGCGCGGCTGGTGATCGACGAGTTTTTCGGCGGCGAGGGCTTTCACCATGGTGGTGACGGTGCCGGGAACGACATCGAGCGAAGTGGCGAGGGCGCCCATGGAGACGAGGTCGCCGGTTTCCTCGGAGAGAAGGAGGATGTGCTTGAGATAGTTTTCGACGGTGATGGACGCCATCACGACGAGGAATAGCGGGTCGCGTGTTTGAGGCAACCAAGGATTTATTTTGACTAATCAAAATAGCGGTGTTTCGTCAGGCGGCGTATGGGACGAGAACGAAACGCCGAAGTCGGAAGCTGGAGGGGGATGCTCTGGGCGGCGGGCGTGGCGTTGAGTTCGCTGGCGGGGGTTAACGGTTACGCGGCGGAGGGGTTGCGGGAAATGACGACGGACCGGCCGGATGCGACGGAGAGCCCGTTCACGGTGAATCCGGGGCATGTGCAGCTAGAGATGGACCTTGCGAATTTCGGGCGGGACCGCGAAGGCGGGGACGAGGTGGAGGAGTGGGAGGCGGCGCCGTTCAATGTGCGGTTCGGGGTGACGGAGAATTTCGAGCTGGGGGTGTTCGTGACGCCATATCGGCGGGTGACGGAGACGCCGGCGGGCGGGCCGCGGGTGCGGAGCGAAGGGGTGGGCGATCCGGTGTTGCGGGCGAAGTGGAATTTTTTTGGCAATGACGAAGGCGACGTGGCGTTGGGGGTGATCGCGGATGTGAAGGTGCCGATCGGCGAGCGGGCGGTGAGCAATCGCGAGTGGGAAGGCGCGGTGATGCTGCCGGTGGCATTTGAAATTGGCGGGGGGTGGGAAGGGGCGGCGATGACGGGCGTGGACATCGTTTACAGCGATGCGGGCGAGCATCGGGCGGTGTGGAGCAACACGCTCACGGCGGGGCGGGCGATCACGGAGCGGGTGGGGATGTTTTTGGAGGTGACGTCGGCCGCCGGCGACGGCGCGCACGTGGCGACGGGCAACGTGGGGTTCACGCTGCGGTGGCACGAGAATCTGCAATACGACGCGGGCGTGAATCTCGGGCTGACGGAGGCGGCGACGGACGTGGTGGTGTTCGTCGGGATGACGCGGAGGTGGTGAATTTATGACTACACGGTGGCTGATTTTGATCGCGGCGGTCGGGGCGGCGCTGGCGCCGTCGGGTGCGCTGGCGAAGAAGCGGGTGGTGACGACGTTCACGATCATCCAGGACATGGCGCAGAACGTGGCGGGCGAGGCGGCGGTCGTGGAGTCGATCACGAAGCCGGGGGCGGAGATTCACGGATACGAGCCGACGCCGCAGGACATCGTGAAGGCGCAACGGGCGGATCTGGTGTTGTGGAACGGGTTGAACCTCGAGCGGTGGTTCGAGCGATTTTTTCGGAATTTGAAGGAAGTGCCGAGCGCGGTGTTGAGCGAAGGGGTCGAGCCGATCGGGATCGACGAGGGGCCGTATACGGGGAGGCCGAATCCGCATGCGTGGATGTCGCCGGCTAACGCGCGGATTTACGTCGAGAACATCCGGAAGGCGCTGGTGAGGATCGATCCGGCGAACGAGGCGATCTACAACGCGAACGCGAAGGCGTATGCGGCGAAGTTCGAGGCGCTGGAGCGGACGGTGCGGGCGGAGCTGGAGAAAATCCCGGCGGAGCAGCGGTGGCTGGTGACGAGCGAAGGGGCGTTTCCCTATCTGGCGCGGAACTTCGGGATGCGGGAATTGTTTTTGTGGGCGGTGAATTCGGACCAGCAGGGGACGCCGCAGCAGGTGCAGAAGGTGATCGATGGCGTAAGGAAAAACCGGATACCGGTGGTGTTCAGCGAGAGCACGGTGAGCGACAAGCCGGCGCGGCAGGTGGCGCGGGAGACGGGGGCGCGTTACGGCGGGGTGCTCTATGTGGATTCGTTGACGGCGAAAGGCGGGCCGGCGCCGACGTATCTCGATTTGATGGAGTATAACGCGCGGACGATCGTGAAAGGGTTTCAGGGGAAATGAAAACGGAGCGCGCGCGGAATCGCCGGCAAGCAGGCTCCCATCGAAAGGCCCGATGACGACGGAACTCGATCTGGTGGTGGACGCGGTGACGGTGGCGTATCCGAACGGGCACGTCGGGTTGCGCGACGCGTCGTTTCGACTGGCGGGAGGAACGATCTGCGCGCTGGTGGGGGTGAACGGCAGCGGGAAATCGACGCTGTTCAAGGCGATCATGGGGCTGGTGCGGCCGACGGCGGGGGCGGTGCGCGTGGGCGGGGCGACGGTGAAGGCGGCGTTGAAGCGGAATCTCGTGGCGTATGTGCCGCAGGCGGAGGAGGTCGACTGGAGTTTTCCGGTGAGCGTGTGGGATGTCGCGATGATGGGGCGTTATGGCTACATGAATTTCATGCGGATCCCGCGCGCGGAGGATCGGCGCGTGGTGGAGGAGAGTTTGCGCCGCGTGGGGATGTGGGATTTTCGGGAGCGGCAGATCGGGGAGTTGTCGGGGGGGCAGCGGAAGCGGGTGTTTCTGGCGCGGGCGCTGGCGCAGCAAGGGCGGGTGATCCTGCTCGACGAGCCGTTCACGGGCGTGGATGTGAACACGGAGTTGGCGATCATCGAGCTGCTGCGGGAGCTGCGCGGCGAGGGGAAGATCATGCTGGTGTCGACGCACAATCTCGGATCGGTGCCGGAGTATTGCGACCAGGTGGTGTTGATCAAAAGGACGGTGCTGGCGGCGGGCCCGACGGTGGACGTGTTTACGGAGGAGAATCTGTTGCGGGCGTTTGGCGGGGTGCTGCGGCATTTCCGTTTCGGGGAGTCGACGGTGCAGAAGCACGACGGACGCGCGGTGACGCTGCTGACGGACGACGAGCGGCCGGTTGTATTCGGAAAGGGAGGACATGTGGAATACAGCGAGCGGCGCGGGCGCGAGGATGTGTTGAAGGGACGGGCGGAGGATGAGGAGGATGTGTGACGGAAAGGTGCAGGCGAAACGTGGACCACTCGCTCACGCCTGGAGCTGCGGAGTGACGCGATGATGGAGACGCTGCTCACGCCGTTTCAGTATGAGTATATGGTGAAGGCCATTCTGGTGAGTGGCGTGATCGGAGGGGTGTGCGCGTTTTTGTCGTGTTTCATCACGCTGCGCGGCTGGTCGCTGATGGGCGATGCGCTGTCGCACGCGGTGGTGCCGGGCGTGGCGATCGCGTATTATATCGGGTGGCCGTTTGCGGCGGGGGCGTTTGTGACGGGCGTGCTGGCGGCGGCGGGGATGGGGTTCGTGAAGACGAAGACGCGGCTGCGGGAGGACGCGGTGATCGGGGTGGTGTTCACGGCGTTCTTCGCGTTCGGGTTGCTGCTGATTTCGCTTTATCCGAGCGAGATCGATCTGCGGTCGATCATCTTCGGGAACATTCTGGGGATTTCGAATCAGGACATCGTGCAGGTGCTGATCATCTCGGGGGTGATGTTGATCGTGCTCGGGGTGAAGTGGCGGGATTTGCTGCTGTATTGTTTCGATCCGAATCAGGCGCGGGCGCTGGGGTTGAACACGACGGTGCTGCACGGGATGTTGCTGACGTTGTTGTCGGCGACGGCGGTGGCGGCGTTGCAGACGGTGGGCGCGGTGCTGGTCGTGGCGATGCTGGTGACGCCGGGCGCGACGGCGTATTTGTTGACGGACCGGTTTGGGAAGATGATCGGGATCGCGGTGACGCTGGGCGTGGCGACGGCGCTGGTGGGGGCGTATGCGAGTTATTTCTTCGATGGATCGACGGGCGGGTGCATCGTGACGCTGCAGAGTGCGTTGTTCGTGATCGCGCTGATCTGGGCGCCGAAGCACGGGATTCGGGCGGCGCGGAGGCGGGGGCGGATGGGGCCGGGGGAGGAGGCGGTGGGATGAAGGCGAGGCGTGAACAACACACCCCGAGGGTGGGCGGCGGCACTCTGGGCAGAGGGAAATTTTCGGCGCGTTGGGGACAACGCGCCCTACCTGCATGAATAGGTTGATCGAGCCGTTTCAGTTTCCGTTCATGGTCGATGCGATGATCGCGGGCGTCGTGGTCGGGACGGTGTGCGCGGTGTTGTCGTGTTATCTGGTGTTGAAAGGGTGGTCGCTGATGGGCGACGCGATTTCGCATGCCGTGCTGCCGGGGATCGTGCTGGCGTATGCGGCGGGCGTGCCGCTGGCGCTGGGGGCGTTTGGGTCGGGGCTGGCGTGCGCGTTGCTGACGGGCTACGTGAACGCGAACAGCCGCGTGAAGGAGGATACGGCGATGGGCGTGGTGTTCACGGGGCTGTTTGCGCTGGGGCTGGTGATGTTCACGAAAGTGCGGACGGATCTGCACCTGGATCACATTTTGTTCGGCAACATCCTCGGGCTGGAGGAAGGCGATCTGCGCGACACGCTGATCGTGGGCGGAATCACGCTGGGCGCGGTGCTGGTGTTGAGGAAGGACCTGCTGTTGTTCTGCTTCGATCCGGCGCAGGCGCGGACGGTGGGGCTGCGGCCGGGGTTCTTGAACTATGCGCTGCTGACGTTGCTGGCGCTGACGATCGTGGTGGCGCTGAAGGCGGTCGGGATCATTCTGGTGATCGCGATGCTGGTGACGCCGGGGTGTATCGGATTTTTGATGACGGATCGGTTCGGGCGGATGATGGGGATCGCGGTGGCGAGTGCGGTGACGTCGAGTTTCGCGGGCGTTTACGTGAGCTTTTTTTGTGAACGCGTCGACGGGCGCGTGCATCGTGTTGCTGCAGGCGGCGCTGTTCGTGGCGGCGCTGGTGTGGGCGCCGAAGCACGGGTTGCGGGCGGTGCGGCGGAAGCGGCTGGCGGGGGTGAAGGCTAGTTGAAGGAGAGATTCCACGTGCGTTTCGCGTAGCCGTGGGCGACGGGGCGGACGGAGGAGAGCTGGGCGAGGGCGGCGTCGGCGGTGGGGGAATCGGTGCCGTATTTCTTTTCGAAGGCGGCGACGCGGGCGTCGTAGGTGGCGAGGAGTTTTTCCTTCACGGCGGGAGGAGCGAAGGAGTAGGCGAGGGAGTTGCGGCCGAGTTGGACGAGTTCGTCCCAGGAGAGATTGAAGGTGGTGACGGCGGTGAAGTATTCGTCGGTCATGTTGGAGTCCCACATGCCGCGGTCGTCGGTGTTGAGACAGACGGGGACGCCGGTGCGCAGGTATTCGGGGAATGGATGCGCGGTGAGGTCGGGCGTGTATTGAAGGAGACGATTCGAGATGAGGTTGATCTCGATGAGCGTGCGGCGGCTGTGCTGGAGGAGCAGGAAGGTGTCGGGATCGGTGAGGAGGTTGACGCCGTGGCCGATGCGCGAGGCGCCGAGGAGGAGGGTGTCGCGAACGTGGTGGTTGGGGCCGTCCATTTCGCCGCCGTGGATGGAGAGCGGAAGCGTGGGGTAGCGGGCGCGGAGGCGGCGGAAGGCGGCGAGGAAACGGTGCGGGTGGCCGAAACCGTTTTCCTCGATGCCGGCGAGGTTGAGGGCGACCCAGAGGTCGCGGTGGGCGTCGACGAAGGCGTAGGCTTCCTCGAGGCGTTGTTCGGCGTTGGGGGCGAAGCGGAGGATGGTTTTTTGGAAGCGGACGGTGACGCCGGTGGCGGCGACGTCGGGTTGGGCGAGGCGGTTGCGGACGAAGGCGACGGCGTCGGCGAGCGGGATGGGGTTGCCGTCGTTGTCGGTGGCGCCGTCGACGCTGAATTGAGTTTCCAGATACAGGAGGCGTTCGGCGTCGAAGGCTTTGAGGTTTTCGACGAGGAGCTCGGTGGAAACGTGGAGATTGGAGAAGACGCCGCCGAGGCGCGGCCAGATGACGGAGAAGAATTCGTCGCGGCCCTCGCCGGGGGCGTCGAGGCGCTGGCTGTCGCACCAAGCCTGGCGTTCGGCGGGCGTGAGCTCGGCGAGCGGGACGTATTCGGATTGCACGTCGGGGGCGAGGCGGGCGTAGACGTGGCGGCGGATGGTGTGAAAGCGGGAGGACGGGTTGATGGCGTCGGCGGGGGATTTGAAGCGGGCGCGAGTGTAGAAGGTGTCGCCGCCGTTGCGGGCGGGGTCGGTGCAAACGGTGAAGCGCCATTCGGGGAGGTCGGAGCCGCCGGAGTGATTGTGGAGGTCGCCGCCCTTGGGGGCGTCGTAGAGCAAGGCGTAGAGCTGGGCGGGCGAGGCGGAGGCTTTCAGCTCTTCAAAACGTGCGGAGAAGTCCGAGGCGAGGAGCGGGGTGACGAGCAGGAGGGCGAAAGGAACGACGAGGCGCGGAAACATGGTGAAAGAAAGGAGCAGGTGGCGGGCCGTGGTAGAGGAAAAACGGCTTTCGCTGGCGCGCCGTCTGCTTTTGAGTGCGCGCATGCTTACGCGATTTTCCGTTGCTCCGCTTCACACGATGACTCGCACGCTGGCCGCGGTGGCCATGGGAAGGGAGGCGCCGGATCTGGTGCTGACGGGCGNGCGGGTGTTGTCGACNTATACGGAGCGGATTCACGACGNGCGNGAGATCTGGATCAAAGGCGGGCGNATCGCGGCGGTGAAACCGGCGGGGACGTTCAAGCCGGCGAAAGGCGCGGGGAAGAAGACGAAGGTCTATGATGTGAAAGGTGGAATTTTGGCGCCGGGGCTGGTCGATCCGCACATCCATATCGAGAGCGCGATGATGACGGCGTGCGCGTATGCGGAAGGGGCGTTGTTGAACGGGACGACGACGATCTTTTGCGACAGCCACGAGATCGGAAACGTGTGCGACGTAGCGGGGGTGGAGTGGATGTTGGAGGATGCGCGGCAGGCGCCGCTGTCGATTTTCCTGACGGTGCCGAGCACGGTGCCGGCGACGACGCCGAAGTTCGAGACGGCGGGCGGGGATTTGACGGCGAGGAAGATTGGGAAGCTCTTCGACAAGTGGCCGGAGGCGGTCGCGCTCGGCGAGAAGATGGACTTCGTGCAAGTGGCGATGGGCGACGAGCGGAGCCACGCGATTTTGGGCGAGGCGATCAAGCGGGGGCGTCCGGTGTGCGGGCATATTTACGGGCGCGAGTTCGTGGCGGCGGGGGCGGCGAGTGGAATCACGGATACGCATGAGGCGATCGACCGGGATATCGCGGACGATTTTCTGGAGTCGGGCATCTGGATCTTTTTGCGGGGCGGTCCGCCGACGACGCCGTGGCATTCGCTGCCGCAGGCGATCAAGGCGGTGACGGAGCTCGGGGCGAATCCGAAGCGGGTGTGCGTGTGCACGGACGATCGGGACGCGGACGATTTGTTCCTGTTTGGGATGGACTGGGTGGTGCGCGAGGCGGTGAAGGCGGGGATGAAGCCGGTGACGGCGTGGAGCATGGGCTCGCTGCACGGCGCGACGCGGTATGCAAAAGATGGAGACTTCGGCGGGCTCGGGCATTCGCGGCGGGCGGACATCGTGTTGTTGAACGACGCGCTCGAGGTGCAGAACACGTGGTTCGGCGGCGAGCTGGTGGTGAAGGATCGGAAGATCACGCCGGTGCTCGATGCGGCGTTGAGCAAGCGCTACAAGTATCCGCGCGCGGCGTATCAGACGGTGAAGCTACCGAAAAAGGTGAAGCTGACGCCGGAGCTGCCGAAGGCGGCGGTGACGGCGAATGTGATTCGGACGGCGCTGCCGGGGATCATATTGTTTCACGACAAGGTGCGCTTGGAGCCGGAGGCGGGCGGGACGTGGGCGGATTTGTTCGCGAAGCACGGATTGTGTTTCGTGAGCGTGGTGGAGCGTCACGGGAAGTCGGGCGCGGTGGCGCACGGGCTGTTGAAGGACTTTCGGGTTGAAGGACGGCGCGGTGGGGGAGCTTCGGTCGGTCACGATGCGCACAACATCATCATTCGCGGGAACGAACGAGGCGGACATGCAGCTGGCCCTCGCCACGATCAAGAAGCTGCGCGGCGGCGTGTGTGTGGTGCGCGGCGGAAAAGTGATCGCGAGCGTGGCGCTGCCGGTGGCGGGGTTGATCTCGGACAAGCGCGCGACGGAGGTGGCGAAGGAGACGACGGCGCTGAAGAAGGCGTGGGTGGCGGCGGGATGCACGCTGCCTTACATGGGCTTCAACTTGATTCCGTTGTCGGTGATTCCGGAGATTCGGATCACGGACAAGGGACTCGTGACGGTGCCGGGGATGGAGATTTTGCCGTTGTTCGAGTGAGCGGGATGAAGAGTGGAGTGGGGTGAGGAAGTTGCCCGCGAAATGCGCGAAAGAGCGCGAAAGTTTTTTCGTGCCCACGGGAGACACGGAAAAGAAGAAGGGGCGAAGATTGTTGTGCGGTTGGGGCGGGGCTCGGCCATGGTAGGGTGAATGGACGAGCTGACGGATGCGGTGCTGCTGGAGCGATTCGCCGGGCGGGGCGATGAGGGGGCGTTTCGGGCGCTGGTGGAGCGGCATCTGCGGGTGGTGTATGCGGCGGCGGTGCGGCAGGTGGGCGGCGATCGGGCGCTGGCGGAGGAGGTGGCGCAGACGGTGTTTACGCGCGCGGCGAGGAAGGCGAAGGCGTTGTCGGGGCATCCGACGGTCGTGGCGTGGTTGATGACGGCGACGCGGAATTGCGCGAGCGAGGCGCGGCGGGCGCGCGAACGGAAAGGGAGAAACGAAACGGAGGCGGCTCACATGCAGGCGATCGAAGCGGAGGCGGACGAGAGCGGGTTGTGGCGGCGGATCGAGCCGGAGATCGATGCGTTGTTGGAGAAACTCGGGGCGGCGGAACGGGAGGCGGTGGCGCTGCGGTTTTTCGAGGGGCGATCGTATGCGGAGGTGGGGCGGGCGCTCGGGGTGGGTGAGAACGCGGCGCGAATGCGGGTGGAGCGGGCGTTGGAAAAGTTGCGCGGAGGGCTGGGGCGGCGCGGGATCGCGTCGACGGCGGCGCTGCTCGGGTCGGCGTTGACGACGCAAGGTGCAGTGACGGTGCCGGCGCAGTTGGCGGGTCAGATTGCGGCGAAAGCGATCGGTGCGGCGGTGGCGGGTGGAAGTGCGGGAGGACTGGCGGTCGCGGGAGTTTCAATCATGAAGAGCACGCAAGTGGTTTCGGCGGTGGCGGCGCTCGCGGTGGGCGTGGCGGTGTGGCAGGGATTTCGCGCGAGTGAGCCGAGGCGCGAGATGCGGGAGCGGCAGGAGGCGTTTACGGCGATGCGGTCGGAGGTGGAGGCGTTGCGCGAAGACGTGGAGCGGACGCGGCAACGGGCGCGGGCGGCGGATGAAGATGTCGAGCGGTTGCTGGGCGCGATCGAAGCGAGCCGGACGAGCGGGCGGGCGGCGGAGATGCCGAAATTGAGCGCGGGGCGGGCGACGCGGGCGGAGGTGGAGCAGCGGTTTCAGCGGGCGCGCGAGCTGGCGAAGAGTGGAAGGGACGATGCGAAGGCGATGGAGGAGTTTCTGTGGTGTTTCGACGAGGGGATGGGCTACGGGTTTAGCTTCATGGTCATGCGGAGTGATCTGATCCAAGCGATGGGGGAGCTCGCGAAACGGTATGGGCCGATGCGGGAGGCAATGGTGGAACGACAGGATCGGGCGGAGCGAAGCTTGCTGGCCGATGCTCAGGACATGGACTCCGTCACGGAATTAGCGGCGCTTAGCCGGCACCTCGATGACTCCGTCCGAATCGTGGACGTGATGAGCAAGCTGACGGTCGGCGATAATCGGCGGCAGACGCTGATGAACATGGGCGGTTTCGACGCCCTGTTGGAGAAACGTCGCTACGGCGAGATCCTCATGGAGGAATCGTTTGCCGAGCTCAGCCATCGATTCGAATTCCTGAAAGCTGCGGCTCCGGCGAACTTCACGGCGGCGCAGAAGGCGGACTTCCGACTCGAGCTGGCCCGATCTACCGCCAAGAGCATCGAGGCGTTGGCAGGCGCGGGTTACTCCGATGAAGCGCGCGAACTCGTCAGAAAAGTTCTGGCGTTTAACGACACGCCGGAGACGCGACGAATTCTCGCGGAGCGGCTGGAGCGGGCGGGGCACCCGGAATTGCTGGAGCGCTGACGGCGCGAAGCATGGCCAGCCACTGTCGGGGCAGCTGGCGGGATGGATTATCGAGCCCGACGGGGCGTCGGGCTCCGGCTCAAACGAGAAGCAGCGCGGGCGATTCGAGCAGCTGCTTGAGGGCGGCGAGGTATTGCGCGCCGACGGCGCCGTCGACCACGCGATGGTCGCAGGAGAGCGTGAGCGCCATGACCTGGCCGACGACGATCTGGTCGTTTTTCACGACGGGCTTCTTGATCGTGGAGCCGACGGCGAGGATGGCGGCGTTGGGCGGGTTGATGATCGCGCTGAAACGCGAGACGCCCATCATGCCCATGTTCGAAACGCAGAACGTGCCGCCGGTGAATTGCTCGGGCTTGAGCTTCTTTTCCTTGGCCTGCTTGCCGAGCGACTTGGCTTCGGTGCTGATCTGGAAAACGGATTTTTGATGCGCGTCGCGAACGACGGGCGTGATGAGACCGTCCTCGATCGCAACGGCGAAGGAGACGTGCGCGGCACCGTGGTAGCGGATCTGGCCCTGACCGTTGGGCGCGGTTTCCCAGGAGGCGTTGACCTGCGGGACGCGGCGGAGGGCTTCGGCGCTGGCTTTGAGGATGAAGTCGTTGACGGAGAGTTTGACGCCTTCCTTTTCGAGGCCGCTGTTGAGCTGCTCGCGCAGGGCGAGGAGCGGAGCGGCGTCGATTTCGACTTCGACGTAGAAATGCGGATACTGCGTCTTCGATTCGAGCAGGCGGCGGGCGATGGCGCCGCGCATATTGGAGACGGGAACGGTGCGCTCTTCCTGAATCGGGCCGGTGCGCGCGGGGGTGCCGCCGGTGAAGGTGGCGCCGCCGGATTTTTTCGCGGGCGGATTCTTTTCGGCGGCGAGGATATCCGCGCGGACGATGCGGCCGCCGGGGCCGGAGCCGGTGACTTGCGAGTAGTCGATGCCTTTTTCCTCGGCGAGCTTGCGGGCGAGGGGAGAGATTTTGACGCGGGCGCCTTCGGCGCGGGGGGCCGGAGAGGTGGGCGCAGGAGCGGGTGCGGCCGAAGCGGGAGCGGAGGCGGGAACTTTGGCGGGTTGGGCTTCGGTCTCGTTCTTGGAGGTGGTCGCGGCGCCTTCGGCGGAAGGCTTGGTGTTGTCGGACGGTTTTTCGGCGGGAGCGGGGGCGGCTTTCGGCGCGGGGGCGTCGACTTTTTCGCCGGGCTTACCGATGGCGCAGAGCGGGTCGCCGATCGCGACCTGGGAACCGTCGGCGACGAAGATCTTGAGGATCGTGCCGTCGAAGAAACTCTCGAGCTCCATGGTGGCCTTGTCGGTTTCGACCTCGGCGAGCATGTCGCCGGTCTTAACGGCGTCGCCTTCTTTCTTCAGCCACTTGACCAGTGTGCCCACGGTCATGGTGTCGCTGAGTTTCGGCATGTCGATGATGTTGGCCATGTGGGCGAAAGGTGAGAGTTGAGAGATGAGGGTTGAGAGTTCGATCAGGCGACGGTTTCGAGGGCGGCTTTGAGGACGCGCTGCGGATTGGGGAGCTGTTCGATTTCAACCGGCGGGCTGTAGATCGCGGGAGCGTCAACCGTGGCGAGGCGATTGATGGGAGCGTCGAGTTCGTCGAATGCTTCTTTTTGGATCATGAACGCGAGTTGCGAGCCGACGCTGGCGAAAGGCTTTTGTTCTTCGACGATCAGGACGCGGTGGGTTTTCGCGACGGACTTGAGGACCGTGTCGATGTCGAGCGGGCGAATCGTGCGGAGATCGACGATTTCGACGGAAACATCGTGTTCCTTTTCGAGGATCTCGGCGGCTTTGAGCGAGTGAAGGACGGAGCGGCCGTAAGTGACGATCGTGAGATCGGTGCCCTCGCGCTTCACGTCGGCCTGGCCGAGCGGGATGACGTATTCGCCCTCGGGAACTTCGCCCTTTTCGCCGTAGAGAAGGGTGTTTTCGAGGAAGAAGACCGGGTCGTTGTCGCGAATGGCGGATTTGAGGAGGCCTTTCGCGTCGTAGGGTGTCGAGGGCACGACGACCTTCACGCCGGGGTGATTGGCGAGGACGTTTTCGGGCGTGTGCGAGTGGGTGGCGCCGACGTTGGTGCCGCCGTTGGCGGGGCCGCGGACGACGATCGGGCAGTTGATCTGGCCGCCGGACATGTAGCGGACGTTGGCGGCGTTGTTGAGGATCTGGTCGAAAGCGACGGAGTAAAACGACCAGAACATCAGCTCCATGACGGGGCGGACGCCGAGCATCGAGGCGCCGATGCCCATGCCGATGAAGCCGGCTTCGCTGATGGGCGTGTCGACGATGCGTTGCGGGCCGTATTTGGCGAGGAGACCCTCGGTGACCTTGTAGGCGCCGTTGAACTGGGCGACTTCTTCGCCGAGGACGACGACATTGGCATCGCGTTCGATTTCTTCAGCCAGCGCGTGGCGCAGCGCTTCGCGGTAAGTGATGACGGGCATCTCTGGAAAGTTGAGAGTTGAGAGATGAGAGTTGAGAGGTCCGGAGGCGCGTTATTCGAAGAAGAGGCGGCCTTGGGATTTACGTTCGGAAGGATTGTCGGCCTCCCAGTAAACGTCC
>Ga0065721_10049343_pt1 | contig 36750 bp, 29 predicted proteins | sample Mesricmetagenome_FD_59108 | JGI IMG/M metagenome (GOLD analysis project Ga0065721, IMG submission 59108) | Mesophilic microbial community from rice straw/compost enrichment Sample: eDNA_1 v2 (version 2) | ecosystem: Engineered > Solid waste > Grass > Composting > Bioreactor | place: USA: Davis... | reverse complement strand
CCCCCTCGCCCCCTTCCGTTCCTGCCCCCGCCGCGGAGGGGCGTGGGGCTGGGGCGGAGGCAAGTGGATTCGGACCGGAAGGTCGTGAATCCGCGCCGGAGAAGCGTGGAACCGGGGCAAAAACCCATGAATCCGCGCCGGATTCATGGGTTTTGGCGGCAAAACCACGCGATTTCCCGGCAAAACAGGGGTTTTTGCGCCGGATATGGGCATTTTTCAGGCAAAAACCGTGGTTTGGTGAGCCGCGGCGCGATCGTGGGAAGGGGATGAAAAGCCGCCGGCCTTCGCATAAGTCTCTGTCGGGCCGAATCTTGCCGCGTTGGGCCGCAGCGCCCGGGCACGCGGGGCCGCCCCGCCTATCTCAAGCGACGGCGAGTGAAGCGGAGGACGCGGGGGGAGGGGGGGGAGGCGGAAGCGCGGGCGACCGCACGCGCCCTCTCACTCAGACAAACCCGCGCTCAGAGAACCCGCGTCCTGCCCGGCACCGCGACGGTCGGCGTGGGGAGGGGGCCGAAGGCGAGCGGGGCGGGGGGAGTCAGGTCTTCCTTGGAGTTCCATGCCTGGTCCCAGGAGATGGTCGCTCCGGTGTAGGCGGCCATGCGGCCCATGACGGCGAGCATGGTGCTGCGGCACATGTCCGCGCCGTCGTTGTGCGCGCTCCCCTCGCGGATGCTGCGGAAGAAAAAGTCCTGCTCGTTCTGGTACATGTCGCGGCGGGGGCCGTCGTAGCTCCACAGCCGCGCGCCGCCGTGGTCGAAGAACTCGTGCCGGCCCGCGAAGCCGTTGATCACCCCGCGGCCCTCCGTCCCCTGGATGTAGTCGCTGTTGTCGTTGGGGCAGTTGTCGATCTGCCTTGTGGTGTGGAAGGCGCGGCGGCCGTCGGCGTATTCGTAGATGACGGTGAAGTGGTCGTAGGCGTTGCCGTGCTCGGGGCCCTCGCGCGCGGCGCGCCCGCCCAGAGCGACGCAGCGCACCGGCGTCTCGTCGCTCATCGCCCACGAGAGGCGGTCGATGGAGTGGACCGCCTGCTCCACGATGTGGTCGCCGCTGATCCAGGTGAAGTGCCACCAGTTGCGGAGCTGAAACTCCATGTCGGACCACTCGGGCCTGCGCGGACGCCTGGGGAGCGTGGAGGTGTGGTAGGTGCTGTGGACGCCCAGCACCCGGCCGATGACCCCCTCCCGCAGCTTCGCGAAGGCGGCCTTTTCCGCGTCGGCGTAGCGCCAGCAGAAGCCGCTGACGAGCGTGAGCTTCCCGGCCCGCGCGGCCTCGCCCGCGGCGAGCACGCGCCGCACGCCGGGGGCGTCCACCGCGACGGGCTTTTCCGCGAAGACGTGCTTGCCGCGCTCCACGGCGTATTCGAGGTGCGCGGGGCGGAAGGCGGGGTACGCGGTCAGGAGCACCACGTCCACGCCCGAGTCGATGACGTGCCGGTAGGCGTCGAAGCCGATGAAGCGGCGCTCCGCGGGGAGTTGAAGACGGTCCATCCGCCCCTGCTCGGAAAGGTGCGCCTCGATGTGCCGCAGGGAGCCTTCCACGCGGTCGGGGAAGAGGTCGCCCACCGCCCACAGCACCGCGTCGGCGTCCGCGGCAAGGGCCTGAAGGGCGGCGCCGGTGCCTCGCCCGCCCAGACCGACGACGCCGACCCTGAGCGTGTCGGCGCGGCGGGGAGTCGCCCACGCGGGGGCAAGGGAGGGGGCGAGGGCGTGGGTGAGGAAGGGAAGAGCCGCCGCGGCGCTGGCTCCTCTGAGGAAGGCGCGGCGGTCGAGGGGTTGGTTCGGCATGGCGCGGTCCTTACTTCGAGCCCGCCTTGAGCGGTTCGCCGGTCTTGGGGTCTGCTTCCAGAACGATGCGGAAGCCCGCGAAGGGCGCGTCGGGGAGCCACCAGCGGCTCTTGGGCATCTGCGGGTCGCTGGCGTTCCAGGAGGGCTCCTGCTTCTCCGCGAGGGTGAAGGAGAGCCGATCCCTGGGCGTGCGGAAGGAGCCCCCCTTGAGCACGGGCTTGCCGTCGCGCCCGACGACCCACTCACCCGCGTTGCCGAGCGTGTCGTACAAGCCCCAGGCGTTGGGCTCGCGCTGCGCGACGGGGTGCGTCTGCGCCTGGCTGTTTTCCCTGTACCAGCCCAGCCGCGGCTCGTCGTCGATGGCGCGCGCGGGGTTGCCCGCGCTCGCGGCGTGCTCCCACTCGTCCTCGGTGGGGAGGCGGAACTTCAGGCCCGTCTGCTCGGTGAGCCATTCGCAGTACGCCTCGGCGGTGCGGAAGGTGACGCTGATGGCGGGGTAGCCCTCGTGGCCGTAGCCGCGGTCGGGGGGGATGTAGGGCTTGCTGGGGCGCGTGGTGGCGTCCGCTTCCGCGTCGGGGTTTTCGAGGTCGAGGCGGTAGACGAAGGGATCGAGGCAATCCCAGGTGACTTCGGTGGCGGAGATGTAGAAGGGGCGCAGCTCCGGGCGCGGCGCGGCGCTCTCGGCGGGCTTGTCCGGCTTCTCCGCGGCTTCGGAGGGGCGCGCCGGGACGCGCACGAGCTTCAGCGCGTAGCGGGAAACGGGCGTGGTGAGCGTGTAGGTCGGGAGCGCGGGAGTGGCGGGAGTGGCGGGAATGGCGGGGGAGGGCGGTGTAGGCTGGGCGAGCGCGGGGGCGGAGAAGAAAGCCGTGAGGAGGATGATGCGGTTGATGCGTGCGGCGTGGTGCATGGCGATGGTGGCGATCGCGGCGGTGTTCGGAGGGGGCTGCTGCGGGCCGCGTGGGGCTTCAGGCCTGACGCGCTGGCATGCTACTCGGGTGTGCATGGGGGTACAAGCACGAGTGGTGCTCTACGCCCCCGACGAAGCCACGGCGCAGCGGGGATTGGAGGCGGCGTACGCGGAGATCGGGCGGCTCGAATCGCTGCTGAGCGACTACAGGCCCGCGAGCGAGCTCTCGCGCGTGAGCGCCGCCGCCGGATCGGGTGAGTGGGTCGCGGTGAGCGCCGACACGGAGCGCGTGCTGCGCCTCGGGCAGCGCTTCGCGGCGGAGACGAACGGAGCCTTCGACATGACCGCGGGCGCGGCGGTGGACCTCTGGCGTGCCGCGCGGCGGGAGGGGAAAGTCCCCTCCGCGGAAGCGGTCGCGCGGGCGGCGGGGCTGGTGGATTGGCGGGCGCTGGAGGTGAAGGCGGGGGCGGCGCGGCTGCCGCGCGCGGGCATGAGGCTCGACCCCGGGGGCATCGCCAAGGGGGACGCGGCGGAGCGGGCGGTGAAGGCGGTGAAGCGCGCGGGGATCCCGTGCGTGCTCGTCGCCTTGGCGGGTGATGTGGCCGCGGGGGACGCGCCGCCGGGCGAAGCGGCGTGGCGGGTGGATGTGCGGGTGGACGGGAAGAAGGTGGGGCTGGTGCGCCTCGTCAACGCCTGCGTGAGCACCTCGGGGGACACGGAGCAGTTCATCGAGGCCGAGGGCGTGCGCTACAGCCACGTCATCGACCCGAGGACGGGGTGGGGCGTGCAACACCGGCACGCGGCGACGGTGGTGGCCTTTGAAGGGGCCGCCGCGGACGCGCTCGCGACGGCGCTCACGGTGATGACGTGGGAGGAAGCGGTTGCCTTCGCGCGAGGAGGGAAGGGAATCACCGTCCTTCTGCACCGCCCCGGAGAAGAAACGTGGGCGCAAGGCGATCGCGGCGTGATCGACGCGGTTGGAACGAACGGGTCGGGCGGGGCGGGCGGGGCGAGATCAGGCGGAGAGTGAGACCCATGCGCCGTTGTCGCGCGCGGAGCGCAGGCAGGCGTCGATGAAGCGCACGCCGCGGAGCCCCTCGGCGGAGGTGGGCAGCCGCGGCGTGTGGTCGCGGCCCGCCCTGCGGGCTTCGAGGGCGTCGAAAGCGGCGCGGTAGATGTTGGCGAAGGCCTCGTAGAACCCCTCGGGGTGGCCGGGGGGAAGGCGGGTCGCCCGCGCCGCGGCGTCGCTCGGCGCCATGCCGCGGGTGAGGGTCTGGGTGAGGCCCTCGGCGGAGCAGAAGCGCAGCTCGTTGGGGTTTTCCTGCCGCCACGCGAGCGAGCCCTTCTCGCCGTAAACCTCGATCTGGAGGTCGTTCTCGCGCCCGATGCACACCTGGGAGATGGAGTACACCCCCTTCGCGCCGTTCCTGTAGCGCAGCGTGACCGCGGCGTCGTCGTCCACCTTGCGGCCGGGGACGATCGTCGAGACCTCCGCGCGGAGGGCGTCGATCTCCAGGCCGGTGATGAAGGAGGCGAGGTTCTCGACGTGGGAGCCGATGTCTCCCAGCGCTCCCGCGCCGGCCTGCGCCGGATCGGTGCGCCACGCCGCCTGCTTGTGGTTGTCCTTTTCCAGCGGCGTGGCGAGCCACCCCTGGTGGTAGTGGGCGACGACCTTGCGGATAGGGCCCAGCGCGCCGGAGCGGACCAGTTCGCGGGCGTGCAGGACGAGGGGATAGCCTGTGTAGTTGTACGTGACGAAGAGCGGGACCTTGCGCTCCTGCGCCAGCGCGTGCATGCGCTGCGCCTGCTCCAGCGTCGCGGCCATCGGCTTGTCGCAGATGACGGGGATTCCGGCGTTCAGGAACGCCGCGGCGACGGGCTCGTGCAGGTGGTTGGGCGTCACGATGACCGCGGCGTCGATGCGGGCGGCCTCGGGCAGCGCGGCTTCCTTGGCGGCCATGTCGGCGAAGGTGGCGTAGGCGCGGGCGGGGTCGAGCCCCAGCTCGCGTGCCTGCTGCGCGGACTTGGCCGCGTCCGACGAGAAGCAGCCCGCGACCAGCTCCGCCCGGCCGTCCAGGGCCAGCGCGGTGCGGTGCACCGCGCCGATGAACGCGCCGGGGCCGCCGCCCACCATTCCCAGACGCAGCTTCATGAGCGGCCCTCGCTGAAGGCGGCGTCGAAGGCGCGTGCCGCGGGGGTGAAGTCGAGCCTGCGCACAAAGTCGCACGCCTCGCGCGCGCCGTGCTCGCGGTCCATGTGGCTGTCCTCCCATTCCACACTGAGAGGTCCGGTGTAGTTGATGCGGTTGAGGGCGCGGATGATGGACTCGAAGTCCACCCCGCCGCGGCCGGGGGAGCGGAAGTCCCACCCCCGCCGATGGTCGCCGAAGGGCAGGTGCGAGGCGAGGATGGAGGACTCGCCGTCGAGGGTGCGGATGCAGTCCTTGATGTGGCAGTGGAACTGGCGGTCGGGGAAGGCGTTGATGAACTTCACCGGGTCCACGAGCTGCCAGTAGAGGTGCGAGGGGTCGAAGTTGAAGCCGAAGGCGGGGTGGTTGTTCACCGCGGCGAGCGCCGCCCGCGCCGTGTGGATGTCGTAGGCGATCTCCGTCGGGTGGACCTCAAGGGCGAAGCGGACGCCCTCCTTCTGGAAGACGTCGAGGATCGGCCCCCAGCGGTCGGCGAAGTCCTGGAAGCCCGCTTTGGCCTCGGCCTCGGAAGTGGGGGGGAAGAAGTAGAGCTTGTGCCAGACGGAGGAGCCCGTGAACCCGTTGACGACGGTGACGCCCAGCGCCGCCGCGGCCCGGGCGGTCTGCTTCATCTCCTCCGCGGCACGCCGGCGGACGCCCTCGGGGTCGCCGTCGCCCCAGACGTGCGGGGGAAGGATGAGCTTGTGGCGCTCGTCGATGAGGTCGCAGACGGCCTGGCCCACGAGGTGGTTGGAGATGGCCCAGGTCTTCAGGCCGTGTTTGGCGAGCAGGTCGTGGCGCGACCGGCAGTAGCTCTTGTCCGAAAGGGCGCGGGAAACGTCGAAGTGGTCGCCCCAGCAGGCGAGCTCCAGGCCGTCGTAGCCGAAGGACTTGGCCTTCGCGGCAAGGTCGGCGAGGGGGAGGTCGGCCCACTGGCCGGTAAAGAGGGTGACAGGACGTGGCATGCGGGGAGTGTAACGGGGGTTGTTGGCGGTCCGCGCGGGGGGTGTGGTAGTCTCCTCGCTATGGATGCAGCTTCTTCCGCGCCGATCGACCGGCTCTCGCTCATGATGTTCCTGCAGTTTTTCCTGTGGGGCGCCTGGTTCGTCGTCCTCGGGCCCTACATGTCCGCACGCGGCATGAGCGGCGTGTCGATCGGCAACGCCTACAGCACCGCGCCGGTGGGCGCGATTCTCGCCCCGCTGTTCCTGGGAATCGTGGCCGACCGCCTCTTCGCCAGTCAGAAGGTCATGGGGGTGCTGCACGTGATCGGCGGGCTGCTGCTCGCGGCGGCGCCGACGGTCGCGGCGAAGTACACGGACTCCACCTGGCCCTTCATCGGCGTGCTGCTGGCCCACATGATCTGCTACATGCCCACGCTGGGGCTCTCGAACACCGTCGCCTTCAACGCGATGAGCAACCCCGAGAAGCAGTTCCCCGTCGTGCGCGTGTGGGGGACGATCGGCTGGATCGTGGCGGGCTTCATCGTGGGGTACGCCGCGAAGCAGCTCGTGCCCGCGCAGGCCGACGAGGCGGCGACGGAGTTGGCCCGGCAAGCTTCTCCGCACTTCTTCTACATCGCGGGCGGATCGGGCGTCCTGCTGGGGCTGCTGAGCTTCGCGATGCCGCACACCCCGCCCCCGCTCAAGGGCAAGCCGGTGAACGTGGGCAGCCTGCTCGGCGTTGACGCCCTCTCGCTGCTGAAGGACCGCTCCTTCGCCGTCTTCATCGTTTGCTCGCTGCTGATCTGCATTCCCCTCGCGGCGTACTACTCCTTCGCGGGGGTGTACGCGGGCGCCGCCGGGCTGACAAACATCCCGGTGAAGATGACCTTCGGCCAGATGTCGGAGATCGGCTTCATGCTGGTCATGCCGCTCTTCTTCCGGGCGCTGGGCGTGAAGTGGATGCTGGCGGTGGGGATGCTCGCGTGGGTCGCCCGGTACGGGCTCTTCGCGGGGGCCTGGGACGGCGGGGCCGGCCAGCACGTCGCCTGGATGGTGCTCGGCGGCATCATCCTCCACGGCATCTGCTACGACTTCTTCTTCGTGACCGGGCAGATCTACACCGAGCAGACCGCCCCCAAGGCCATCCGCGCCCAGGCGCAGGGCTTCCTTGTGCTCATCACGCAGGGGGTGGGCATGCTCATCGGGAATCAGGTGTTCGGCCGCCTGGTGGATCACTACACGGACAAGGTCACGGAGGCGGTCGCCTGGAAGACGGTGTGGATGATCCCCGCCGCCTTCGCCGGGCTGGTGCTGCTGGTCTTCGTGTTCACCTTCCGGGCCCCGCCCAGGGAACAGAACGCCGCGGCCTGAGCCGGGCCAAAAAACCCCCATGGACGCGCCCCCGGCCCGCGCTGTATGCTCGGGCCCAAGTCACAGGGGAATCAGCATGGCACAGCACGACAGGGGTCTGACGCGTCGCGGGTTTCTGAGCAATGCCGGTGCGGTGGTCGGGGCGGGGGTGGCCCTTGGGGCGCTCTCCACGATCAGCCGCGGGAGCATCCTGGACGAGCCGCTCATCAAGGCGAACTCCGCTCCGAAGGTTGATCCCGACGCCACCATCAAGCTGGGCCTGATCGGCGCGGGCGGCATGGGCACCGGGCACGCGGTCGCCTTCACCCGTATGCAGGCCGAGGGCCGGCAGAATGTGGAGATCGTCGCGATCGCCGACGTCTGCACGCTCCACTCCGCGCGGGCGAAGCGCGAGTGCGAGAAGGCGGGGGCCAAGCACACCATCGACACCTACCAGGACTACCGCAAGCTGCTGGAGCGGCCCGACATCCACGGCGTGGTCATCGCCAGCCCCGAGCACTGGCACGCGCAGATGGCCCTGGACGCCATCGCCGCGGGCAAGGACGTGTACCTTGAGAAGCCCATGACGCTGCGCCTGGACGAGGCGCTGCGGCTGTACCGGAACGTGAATGCCAATCCGCAGCTGATGTTCCAGGTGGGCACGCAGATGATGCGCCTGCCGCGGTTTCATGAGGCGCGGAAGGTGATCCGCGAGGGCTCGCTGGGCCCGCCGACCTTCAGCCAGACGAGCTACTGCCGCAACAGCCGCGACGGCGAGTGGAACTACTACGGGATCAACAAGAACTGGAAGCCGGGCGAGAACCTGGACTGGGACGCGTGGTGCGGCCCCGCGGGCAAGCGCGACTGGGACCCGCTGATCATGGCGCGCTGGCGCCGCTACCGGCACTTCTCCACGGGCATCGTGGGGGACCTGCTGGTGCACGTGATGACGCCGCTGCTGCTGGCGGTGGACCAGGGCTGGCCGACGCGCGTGGTCGCCACGGGCGCTCACATCGTGGACAAGGCGATGGAGAACCACGACCTCACGCAGCTCCAGGTGCAGTTCGAGACCGGCCACACGATGGTGGTCGCCGGCTCCACCTGCAACGAGCTGGGCCTGGAGACCATCATCCGCTGCCAGAAGGGCAACCTGTACCTCGGCGGCCGTCACCTGGTGATCCGCCCCGAGCGGCTCTACGCGGAAGAGGTCGAGGAGCGCACGATCGAGTGCGAGGACATCGGCAACGACCAGGAGCAGCACCGCGTGAGCTGGCTCGAGTGCATCCGCAAGCGCGAGACTCCCGCCAGCGGCGTCGAGCTGGGCACCAAGGTCATGGTGATCGTGGACCTCGCCACCCGCAGCATGTGGGACGGCCACGCCTACAGCTTCGACCCCAAGACCATGCAGGCCACGAGGATCTGAGTGGGCGCGACGCTCACAGGGATTCGGCTGGCGTGCGCGGCGATGGGCACGCGGTTCGAGATCGCGCTGGAGGATGCCGACGCGCACCCCGCGGCGGAAGCCGCGCTCGACGAGGTGACGCTCTGGCACAACCGTCTCAGCGCCTTCGAGAGCAGCAGCGTGGTGGCGCACATCGGCCGCTCCGGCGGCGAGTGGGTCCGTGTGGACGCGGAAACCTTCACGCTGCTGAAGCTCTGCCGCGAGTTGTGGGAGCGGACCGGAGGGGCCTTTGACCCGACGGTGGGCCCGCTGATGGAGGCGTGGGGGTTCCGAGGCGCAGCGACCGACCCCGGCGCGGTCGAAGCCGCGCGGGCGTGCACGGGCATGCACCTTGTGGAGCTGGATGAACCCGGCCGGCGCGTGCGCCTCGTCCATCCGGGCGTGCGGCTGGACTTGGGCGGCATCGGCAAAGGCTGGGCCATCGACCGTGCGCTGGAGGTGCTCCGCGATGCGGGCGTCCGGCGGGCCCTGATCCACGCCGGGACCAGCAGCGTCGGCGCGATCGGCCGCTGGCCCATCGCCCTGCGTCTGGAAGGCGGCCAGACGCGCCCCATCACGCTGGAAAATGCCTGCCTGAGCGTTTCCGCCCCCCGAGGCAGGGTCGTCGAGGGCAAGGGCCATATTCTGGACCCGCGCACCGGCGCACCTGCGCCGAGCCGCGTGGCGACCGCCGCGGCGATTCACGCTTCCGCGTCGGTGGCCGAGGCGGTCTCCACCGCGCTGGTGGTGGATCCGTCGCTGGAAGCAACGTTCACCGATTCACTCGAATGCACCACTTATCTCGAGCGACACAATGCAGACACCTGAGCAGTCCCGTCGTGAGTTCATGATCCAGGCCGCGGGCGCGCTGGGCGCCGTCGCCTTGATGCCATCCGTTCTTCCCGCGGCTCCGCGCCCGGCGCAGACGCTGCGGCTGGGGCTCATCGGCGCGGGGCGTCAGGGGCGCGTCATCACGGCCGAGCTCGGCAAGCTGGAGAACGTCGAGCTCGCCGTCGTCTGCGATAACGACTCGACCCGTCTGCGCACGGCCCTGAGCCGCACCAAGGGCGCGCAGGGCGTGGACGATTACCGGCGCGTGCTGGACGACGCCTCACTCGAGGGCGTGATCATCGCCACGCCCACGCACCTGCACAAGGAGATCGCGCTGGCGGCGATCGCCGCGGGCAAGCACGTCTACTGCGAGACGCCGCTGGCCCACACGGTGGACGACGCGAAGGCCATCGCCGTCGCGGCCCGCGGCAGCAAGAAGGTATTCGCCGCCGCGCTGGAGGGCCGCTCCAACCCCGTGTACACGCTTGCCCGGACCTTCTTCCGCTCCGACGCCGTGCGATCGGTGGTGTCGATGCGCTGCCAGCACCACCAGAAGAAGTCGATGCGCACGCCCGTCTCGGACCCGTCGCGCGACCGGCTGATCAACTGGTGGCTGGACAAGGACGTCTCGATCGGCATTCCCGGCGAGCTGGGCACGCAGCAGTTCGACGTGGTCCACTGGTACCGCGACATGTACCCGACGGAGGTCACGGGGCACGTCTCCACGCGCCTGTGGGACGACGGCCGCCCCGCGGAAATCGGCGACACCGTCCACTGCGACTTCGCCTTCGCCGACGGCACGCGGATGCAGTACATGGCCACCCTCGCCAACTCCTACGAGGGCCGCTACGAGCTGCTCCACGGCGTCAACTCCGCGATCAAGCTCGCCTGGACGCACGCATGGATGTTCAAGGAGGCCGACGCGCCCACACAGGGGTGGGAGGTCTACGCCAACCGGCAGCAGTTCCACAAGGACGAGGGCATCACGCTCATCGCCGACGCCACCAAGCTCGCCTCGCAGGGCAAGCTCCAGGCCGGCGTCGGCCTGCCCCACCCGCCCACCTACTACGCCGTCGCCGACTTCGTGCGGGCGGTCTCCGAGGGCCGCACCCCCGCGGCGGGGGCCGAGGACGCCTACCGCAGCACCGTCGTGGCGATCATGGCCCACCGCGCCGCTTCCACCGCGAGCAGGGTCGAGATCAGCCCCGACCTGCTCAAGGTCTGACCAGCTTCGGTAGGATGCGAAGATGAAGCTCCGCGCCCTGCCCTGGTCGGTCCGGTTCTCCATCGCGCTGCTGATGCTCGTCGCGGGGGGCGGGCTCGCCGCGTCGTGGACGCACATCTACATGCACCACAGCAACCGGGACGAGCAGCCCGGGCTGTCCTACGAAGACGTTGCGGGCGCGTACCACGGCGTCAAGGTGACGGCCCCGCTGCTGCGGGCCATCGAGCGAGGCCACCCCGAAGGGCTGCCCCAGGCCGAGCGAGCGGCGCTCACGAAGTGGCTGACCAGCTCGCGCGTGAACGAGGACTACGACAACGCCGACCTGGGCGAGATGGCGCCGGTGGAGATCATCGCCCGTTCCTGCCTCACGTGCCACGCCCGGCCGGAAGCAGCGACGCACCCGATCGCGAACAAGTACCCGCTGGACTACTTCGACGATGTGCGCAAGTTCGCGGTCTCCCGCGAAATCAAGCCCATGGAGAAGCGCGTGCTGGTGATGTCCACCCACACGCACGCGCTGGCGATGGTCCCGCTCACGGCCCTCGTGGCGGGGCTGATGCTCTGCACCACCCTGCCCGGCTTCCTGCGGCGTGGGCTCGGGCTGCTGGCCTCGCTGGGCCTGGCGGTGGACATCGCGGGCTGGTGGCTGGCCCGTGAGACCGAGGGCGCGGTGTGGATGGTCTTCGTCGGCGGCGGGGTGTACAGCGCGGCGATGGCGCTGATGGTCCTGCTCGTCCTCTTAGACGTCCTGCGGCCCGGGCGGGCTACTCCTTCAGCTCCTTGATGAGAATGTTCGCGAACTCCACCGGCGAGTCGTGCTTCTGCAGCGCGATCGGCCCTTCACGCGCCACTCCGGGGAGCTGAGCGTTCTCGATCACCGTCTTGCCGTTGAGGTTGACGGTGAGCCGGTCGCCCTTCATCGTGATGATGAAGCGGTTCCACTGGCCGATGGGGTTGTCCGCGGCCTCCCGGGGCGTGACGCCCTTGCGCACTTCCGGCGGCATGCTCGGATCGGTGCGATAGCCGTACACCTCGCCGGAGCCGATGGGCCAGCACCACATGTTGACCTGGCTCTTGGACGAGCCTCGGAGATAGATGCCGCTGTCGCCCGCCTCCGGCACCTCGCGGAGCACGAGCTTGCCGTCCGCGTCCTTCTGCTCCGTGCCGTCGGGCAGAATGACGGGGAGCTTGGCAGGCTTCGGGGGCTGGGTCCAGCGCCAATCCACCATGAGCACGAAGTCGCGGTAGGACTTCTTCGTCCACAGGTCATCGCCCTGGCCGTCGAAGGCGAGCACCCAGTCGCGGGGCGTCCAGTGCCCCTCGTGCACCGGCTTCACGTCCCACTCGCGCAGGTCCACGCCGTTATAGAGCGGCACGAACCCGTCCAGCCCGGGGTCGATGGGGGCGGGCTCCGGGCCGGGGAGGAGCTTCAGGCGGATGTTGCGGAACTCGATGGGCGAGCCCTCCGCCTCGAGCACGATGTGGCCGCGCTGCGGCGTGCACTGCCTGCCGCGGGAGACGACCTTGCCGTTCACGGCAAGGGAAATGTCTCCGTTGTTGCAGGTGATGCGGTAGTGATTCCAGCGCGGGGCGGGGTTGGAGCGGCGCTCGGTGGGGAAGGCGCGTGCCTTTCCGCCGCGGCCGTTCTCTGGGATCATCGAAGCGCCCCAGATGTGGAAGATGTCGCCGTCGCTGGTGTAGCCGTTGCCCTCGGCGCCGTCCATGATCTGCACCTCGATGGCGAGGGCGAAGGGGCCGCCCAGCGCGGGCAGGGGGTCGGAGTGCACGAAGACGCCGGAGTTGCCGCCGGGCCTCAGGTGCCGGTACTCAAGCTCCAGCACGTAGTTCTCGTACACCTTCTCCGTGCGCAGCAGGCCGGTGGGAACGCCCGTGCAGCGGATCACCGGGTTGCCGTCTTCGTCCTTCCCCACCGTGAAGGTGTCTTCGGAGACGTTCACACGCACCCAGCCTTCGAGGTCGCGCCCGTTGAAGAGCGGCTCAAATCCGGGCTCCTGCGAGCGCAGCGGCCGCATGAAGGATTCATCGTCGAGCGTCCACGTCCCCAGCGGCCAGTCGTCGGTGCGGAAGGGCGGGATCGGTAGCTGCGCGTGGTTCCACAGCGTCGCTTCGGCGCTGTCGTCCCAGGCGTAGCGCACTGCGTGAATGCCGGGATGCTCGACAATCAGCCGGTTGCCTTCCACTGCGGCCCGCACGAGCGAGAACTTCCGGTCGCTCCCCGCCGCCCAGACGTACACATCCCGGTCGTTGGTCACCAGACGCTCGGTGTTGGCAAAGGTCAGCGTGGCGGTGTTGCCGCGGACCGACATCCCGTTCCACTCAGGGAACAGGCGCGAAGCGCTGTCGAAGTACGCCACGCCCATCGCGAGCATCGCGAGCCGCTCGCCCACGGTCTTCTTGTTGCGCGGGTGGATGTCGCCGGGGTCGCCGACATCGAGCGTGCACACCATCCCCGTGTTCGGCATCTGGCTTGCAACCTTGGCCTGCTCCCAGCGCAGTTCCGCGGCCTCGCCCTTGTCATTGCGGTAGCCGTATGGGGCGATCTGCACGTACAGGAAGGGCAGTGAGGGGTTGGCAAAGTCCGCCCTCCAGCGCTCGATCATCGCCGCGAAGAGCTTGTCATAGCCGAGCAAGCCGATGTTGCTCTCGCCCTGGTACCAGATCACCCCCGCCAGACGCATCGGGATCAGCGGCGCGATCATGCCGTCGTAGAGCGCCCCGGCGGTGTTGGGGCCGGGGGTGAAAGGCTGCCGCATCGGCGGGAGCTGATCCGCACGCGGCCCGACGCGATAGCGCCACTCGCCCGAGAGCGGGACATCCTCAAGCCCATCGGCCCGCAGCCGCATCGCCTCCGCCTTGCCGTTGATGCCGCCCGGCCCGCCGGTGTCGTACACGCGCACCGCGATCACATTGCGTCCCGCGCGCAGCACGCCCTTGGGCACGCTGTAGACGCGGTGCTTGTGCCACAGGCCGTCAGAGCGCGTCGCGCCCACCAGCGTTCCGTTGATGAACGTCTCGTCCCGGTCGTCGATGGGGCCGAGCTCGATCCTCGCTTCCGCGTTCGCCCAGCCTTCGGGCAGCTCCACCTCACGGATGAACGCGACGATCCCGTCGAAGCCGGCCAGCTCGCCTTCGAACGTCGCGGGCAGCTTCATCGCCTTCCACGATGAAGCGTCAAAGCCGGGCTCTTTCCACGCCTTCCCCAGCGGGTTCGGCCCCACAGCATCGAGCCCCGCCCACCACGCCTCCTCGCCGCTGGGCATCGCGGCACGGGAAATGGGGTTCGCCATCGCGGCGATGTTCTCCAGCTCGGTCTGGTAGCGAGGGTCTCCCTGAAGCTGCTCGCGCGCCATCCACGCCTCGACCCGCGTGCCGCCCCAGTCCGCGTTGATGACTCCCACCGGAACGTTCAGCTTTTCGCGGAGCGTCGCCGCGAAGTGGTACGCCACCGCCGAGCGGGAGCGCACCTGCTCGCCTTTCGCGTGAACCCAGCGCCCCTCGACATCCAGGCGCGGGTGCAGTGAAACCGTGTTCTTGACATCGAACATGCGGATGTCATCGTGAACCGCCGAGGCCACTACTCCGTTGGGGTCGGCGGAGGCCGACACGGGCCACTCCATGTTCGACTGCCCGGAGGCAAGCCACACTTCCCCCAGCAGCACGTCGCGGATGGTGATGGAAGTGTCGCCGGAGATGGTGAGCGTCCAGGGGCCGCCCGCGCCGGCGGTGGGGAGGTCCACCCGCCAGCGGCCGTCGTTCTCCGCCACAGCCGAAACAGTCGTGGACGCATCCCACGAGCCGCGGACGTTGACCCGCTCTCCGGGCCGAGCCCAACCCCACACCGGCACGGTGGTGTCCCGCTGAAGCACCATCCCATCGCTGAAAACGGCGGGGACGCGGACGTCAGCACGCGCGGTCCATGCGATGCAAACCGCGAGGAAAGCAGCAACGAGCTTCATGGTGTGCTCCAGGAAAATGAGACGGGCTGGCCGCTCTGCATCGAGCGCCGTTCCGCGGCGAGCACCTCCGCCACTGCGCCGGCGTCGGAGACAGTGGCGCGAAGCGGCAGAGAAGGATCACGAATCGCGGCGATCAGATGCCGAAGCTGGGGGAGGTACCCCGCGCCGGGCTCAAGGGCGGGCTGCTGCGCGCCGTCGCGGGTGTACAGCATCACCCGCGGCTCACGCGACAGGTCAAACTCCGCCGTGGCGTGCTCGAACACGGCCAGATACTTCATGCGGAAGGGCGTGCCGGGCGTGAGGTCCCACGCCCCTTCCGCGGCGACATGCGGCACGTTCGGATAGGCGTACAGCGTCGTGCAGTGCATGAGCGTGCCGCGGGTGGTGACGGCTTCGGGCAGGCCCAGCGCCCAGCAGACGAAGTCTGTGTCGTGGATGTGCAGGTCGCCCATCGCTCCGCCGCTGGCTTCAAGGTCGCCATAAAAGTCCGCGGCCCATCCGGGGCGCGAGCCCATCCGCTGAAGCGTGAGGCTGCGAAGCTCGCCATGCTCACGCGAAGCGATGAGGTCGCGCAGCCAGTCCCACCCCGGCCAGAACCGCATGCACATGCCCGGCATGCAGCGCAGGCCGCGCTCCTTCCACGCTTCCGCCGAAGCCTGCTCCAGCCGCCGCACTTCGGCGGGGTCCAGCGACACCGGTTTTTCCACCAGCACGTGCTTGCCCGCGCGGAGCGCCTGCATCGCCAGGTCCACATGCGTGCGCGTGTGCGTGCAGATGATGACGAGGTTCACCCGCGGATCGTTGAGCATGTCCTCAACGAGTTCGTACCCGCGCACCTTCGCCGGGTCGAAGAGCGGCCCCTGATCCCCCAGGTCGAGGTTGCCCGCGCCGGCTTCGGACCGCCCGGCGCGGCGGTCGGGGTTGCGGTCGCACACCGCGACAAGGGCACAGGGTTCGCCCACACCCGCGGCGTGGGCAATCGCCTGCGCATGAACCCGCCCGATGAAGCCCAGGCCGATGATGCCGACGCCCACAGGCTCCATTCACCATCCCCCCACGTCGCGGATGAGCGTGCGAGCCGCGCGGATGTCTTCAAGGCGAGACTCGCCCGCCTCGCGCTCGATCACCAGCGACACGCTCTCCGGCAGCGTGCGCACAACGTCGAAGAAGGAGCGCCACTCCACCTGCCCGCGACCCGCGGGGACTTCCGTACCCCACTGGCCCGGCCGCGCCGACGCGATGGCGTCCTTGACGTGAACTTGCGCCACGTGCGGCGCGAGCGCCCGCAGCGCAGCCACCGGCTCGCCCATCCCGTACAGGATCATGTTCGCCGGATCAAAGTTCACCCGCGGCGGCGTGTCCCGCAGATCGTGCAGCACGGAGAGCAGCGTCGCGGCGTCTTCCTGCCCCGTCTCCAGCCCCACCTGCACGCCCTGCTCCGCGAACACGCCGATCAGCCGCCGCAGCCGTTCGGTCATCACCGCACGCAGCGGATCCTGCGGATCATGCGGCAGAAACCCAGCGTGCAGCGTGACCAGCCCCAGGCCGAGCCGCTTCGCCAGCGCGGCGTTCGCCTTCGCCGCGGCGAGGTTCTCTTCCCAGTGCTCGTCGAGCCGAACGCCGCCGGTGGCGCGGATGGTCTCCAGCGTGGAGTAATCCTCGCCGCGGGTAGCCATCATGCCGGAGATGACGCGCAAGCCGGCGTGCTGCAGCGCCTCGAGCGTCTCGTCCGCGTCCCAGGCGCCGGTGCGGATGGGATCAAGAGCAAGCTGCACGCCCATGACGCCGCACACAGCAGCGTCCCGTGCAAGCTCCGAGGGCCCGGCGGGCCGGAGCGACCATGAACACACGCCGACGCTGCGCAAAGCGATACCTCCCGCGGCAATCACGCCGCGGCGCGAGTATACCGGCGGCGGTCAGGCGTACGTGCTCACCGGACCGATGGCGCGTCGCGGGTCCGTGCGGGCGATGATGTCGCTTACGCCCTGCTGGTTGAAGCCCTTGAAGCCGTCGTTGCGCTCCAGGTTCTCAAGGTGCGACCCCAGCGCCCCGTCGCGCCGGAAGTGCTCCGCCTGCTCGCGGTCGATGAACCCGCGGCTGAGCAGTCGCTCGATGCGGGACTCATCCACCGGCCAGCGCTCGCCCTCGGTGAAGGCCTGGCGCAGGTAGGGGAACGTGGTGAAGGGGGCCATGGTGCGGACGCCCGCGTCGCGCTCGAGCTGCTCGACCAGCGCCTGGTGATCGAACTGACATTCGAGGTGGTGCATGCCCGCCTGCAGGATCGCCTCGCCGTGGAGAGCGCACCACAGGCCCACGGTGCCCAGCTCATCGCGCTCGACGAGCACCGAAGGATCGTGGGCGAAGTCGCCCATCAGCTCCTCGGGCGAGAGGTCCACGTCGTTGAAGGTGGTGATCTGGGTGACGGGGTTCTCCATCACCTGCGCGCCCCACCCCGCCTCGGCTCCCGCGTAGAAGGCCTCGCGCGGACGCATCCCCAGCTTCTCCTGAATCGCGATCAGTTGCGTGAAGCACCCGCGGCTGCTGCGGTAGGTGTGGTGGTCGTGGTTCGCCCAGCCCAGGCCCAGCTTCGCCTGGCGGGCGTACTGCACCTGGCCCGCGCGGTTGCGCCGCTGCCAATACTCGCGCTCGCTCGCGAAGAACAGGTCGCACGTCCAGTCCGGGCCGAGGTCCTTCACCGCGGCGTCGATGAGGACGTTGAGAATCGCGAAGCCCTCGGCCTCGGTGCGGAAGTCGCGCTTGCGGCGGCGGAACGCCTCGAGGTGCCGCAGGCTGCGCACGATCTTCGCGGCATCATGACGCGGGGGCTCAAAGCCGCGGAAGCCGTGACGCTCGACGACCCACATCTCCACGCCCCGGCCGCGGAACGCGGGGGCAAGGCGCAGCTGCCCCAGCGGCTCGCCGATGACTTCCTCATCGTCGATCTGCCACACGGCGAGGAAGTCCGCGACGGAATCGACCTTGATCGCCACACGCGTCGCCCCGCCCTTGGCGGTGTCGGATCCGCCGAGGATCACCGCCGGGAAAATCGCGCCCTCGTGCACGTAGCACTGCTCCGCGCCGGGCTGCGGACGGTGCGAGAAGCCCACCTCCAGCAGGCGCGAGCGCAGCTCCGCCGACGCCGGCGCCATGATGTGATCGATCCAGTCCTTGAACCGCGTGCCGGTCTCCTCGATCATCCGCGCCGCAAGGTCCGCGGCTCCGGGGCACCGCGCGATGAACTGATTGACCAGTCCGTCGATCAGCTTCTGCGCGGCGGGCTGAGGTTCAAAGTTGAACTGGGTGAGGGACGCGGGGACCGAAATCGTGCTCATGGAACAGGAAACTCCAGCGGCGGTGCGCTTCGCCCTGCCGTGCATGAACGGTAGGAGGCGAGAAACACTTTTCATGCACCGGGCAACGTCCGGTAGTTTCAGCCCTCGTCCGGGACTTCCGGCTCATCCTCCCCCGTCTCGATGACCACGCCCGTGCCGGCCAGCAGGTCGGCGCGGTGGCGTGCCCCAGGGTCCAGAAGCCCCAGGAGAGCCACGGGCGGCAGGCCCCACTTGATCAGGTTGCGCACAAAGGACCGCCACAGGCTGGGCGTCTTGATCTGCTGATCGCCCCCCGAAGCGGGGGCGGGGCCGGACTGCATCATGATGACCGCGCACCCGGCGATCATCTTGCCCAACGAGCGGCCCATCAGGGTTTCAAGGACGGTGTTCGCGACGATGAGCAGTCCCAGCGCCGTGAGCGCGACGGACTGGCTCGGGCCGGAGGAAAACAGCCCGGACCCGAGGAACTCGCTCACGGGCACGCCCAGCAGCCTGCACGCCACCAGCACGCCCACGAGCAGATCGATCACCGACGCGATCATGCGCCGTCCGGGCTCCGCCATCGAAACGCCCTGCGGCAGATGCACCGACTCCCGCGCCGGCGCACGGATGACGAAGACCAGCACCAGCCCCACGGCATACGCCAGCAGCAGGCCGATCAGCCGGTAATCGCTCACGCCCACCGGGCTGCGGATCACCAGGGGCCCGTCGTGCAGCACCGCGCCGGTACCTACGGAAACCTCCACGATGCGGCAGGGGAGCGGGTCGCGGCTCGTGCCGCGCGGCGGCGCGGACACCACGGTGATGCTCCGCAGGCTCTCCATCGCGGCGACGGCGTGATCGGGCGAGATGTTCGAGACGGCGGCGATCTCACGCCAGATGCCCGGCGCCGCGGCGGTCTGCGTGAAAATGCGCAATGTTCCGTCGCCGTCGCGCGTCGTGAGCACGACGTGCCCCGCCGCGCCTACCGCACCGATCTGATCCGACGGGACCGAGCCATGCGCCTCGAGCAGAAGGTCGCGCCTCGTCCACGTCGCCGAGGGCGCAGCGCCTTTGGCTGATCCGCTGAAGTCCGCAAGGAAAATCGCGCCGCGGATCGGCTCGCTCGCGTCGCGCTTCGGGATCACCGTCACACCCAGGCCCGTGTCGGTGGCGAAGAGCCGCCACGTCGCGAGGGTCGCGGGCCGGTCATCCTGGCGCTGGAACGTCTCCGCGCCCACCGCTTGCAGTTCCGGCGGAAGGACAACCTCCGTCCAGCGGTCGTTGACGAGGACGTAGAGCACCAGCCGCGAGGGGTCGGGTGTGTCGGAGGCAAGCCCCTGAAAGAGCGCCGCGTACCCGACAGGCGACCCCGCGAAGCCCAGCAGCAGGCCGTCGGCCCGCAGCGAAGGCAGCGGGTCCAGCCGCTTTTCCGGAATCACCCGCCATTCACCCTGTCCGGCGAGCGTGGCTCCTAGCGAGAGCACCACCCTGCCGTGGAGGTTCGGCACCCCGTCGCGGGAGTCGGGGAAGACGAGCGCCAGGCGCGACCCGCGTGCCGCGGCGGCCACGGGGGTGGTCGCGAGGACATTCGCGATGCGTGCCTCTCCCGGCTTCGGAGCCCGGGCGCGATGAGACCCGTGCCTGGGGGGGATGTGCAGCACCGTGCAGCGGCCGACCTCGTCCACCGGCAGCACCACCCACGTATGCGTCAGTTCCGCGGTCCCGCCCGATGCCACGAGAGAGCCCGCGGCCAGAACCCCCGCGCCCAGTGCGCACAAGGGTGCTGCGATCAGGTGAAACAACAACGCAAGACGGAAGGCAAGAGACGGCTTCAACGCGGCGGAGCTCCGGGCGCGGGTGGCTGATCTACGTCAACCACCTTATCCACTCCATCGCTTCTGAGCACCGCCGACAGATCGAACACCTGCATCCGCAGACGCGGGCCGGGGTTAGAGGCTTGGTGCGTCTCGATGATGACCAGGGCGTCGTTCTGCGGCAGACGCAGGTCGATCCGCTTGGGGATCAACGGGCGGACCGTGGCATCGCCCGCGACAGTGATGCTTTGGAATCCGGTGATCGTCGCGTGCGCGGCGACCTCGCCCCGCTCGTCGAGCAGCTCGACCACCTGCGGCGCGTAGCTCTGCGGGTCCAGCCAGAAACGCCGCTGCCCCCATCGGCCGGGGAGCGAGACGCCCAGGCGTCGGCCGTCGTCGGACCACGCCACGCGCGCGGCCGCCGCATCGGGCGTGCCGGGTTCCGGCAACGGGCGAATCGCCATCACTTCCAGCAGGTCCAGCGGGTGCATTGGGATGCCCAGCGACTGCACGCGCTCGGGAGTGGCCTCGGAGTGCGCGCCCACCATCGCGATCTTGGGGTCTTTCGTGAGGTCCACCCACCAATAACGGGTGTCGTTGCAGCCGAGCCGGAAGATGGTCTTGCCCACCTTGTCCATGCGAAGGGCAAAGCCGCTGGGCTGGGCGATGCTCAGATTGCCCTCCACCTGCTCGTTGATGGAGTCGCCCTGGGCGTTGCGGGCGCGGATCACCATTGTGATGCCCGCCTGCAGGCGCTCCAGCCTTTGGATGCGGGCGTTGTACGCGCTCGCGACCTCCGCATACGAGGGCGGTTCGCCGCGGGGGATCGGGGCCACGGGCTCCGGCGCACGCTCCGGCCCGCCGCGGCAGGCGGGCATCACCAGCGCGGCGAGGAGGAGGCACATCAGCAGTGCGCGGCCCATGCGTTTATCCCTGCGGTTCGGTCGCCACCACCTGCCCGAGCTGTTCGATCGCGTCCGCGATCGCCTGATCGTCCAGACCCGGATCGGTCACCGCGATGGGCTCCCGGCCCGCCTCGCCCGCTCCCCGCGGCACGACCATCATCAGCCCCGGCTTGGTGCCCACCACCCGGAGCACGCGCCGCCGGATCAGCAGCAGCGCCAGGATGAAGCGGAACGTGACCTGCTTTGGTTCACTGGCCTGGCTCAAATCCTCAAAGAGATCCAGAAGCTCCGCATCCCCCAGCAGCGGCTGCTTCTTGCTCACCTCCTGCTGCGAGTACGTCGCCTTCCAGAAGCCGAAGACCCGCAGGGGCGGCTCGGGCCGGACGCCGTTCTCCCACGCCTCGATGGAATAGTCGAGCCGTTCCAGGCCGGGCTGGCCCTCTCGCTCCACCAGCACGGCGATGAAGGGATCGCCCTCGCCAAAGGCCTGGCCGGACGCGGCACAGCGGCCCGTGGGGCGGGCGACGGGGTACGGACTGCCGGAAATCGCCATAGGCCCGCAGTGTAGATGGCACGCCCGCGCCGGAATGAGAAAGCGGTGTGAAGTCGGCGTGGATCAGCGGCAGGTCACTTCAAACTGCCGCTGATTGGTGCCGTTGGCCCCCACCTGGAAACGCACTTCCTTGCCGCACTTGGGACACCGGGCCAGGTATCGCTGCCCGTCCGCGGAGCGATAGACGCGCAGGTAGGCATTGGCGCACGTGAACATCACCTGAAGGAACGGGCGACCCTTCGGGGAGGGCTTGCCGCCCTCCTCGATGATGTCCAGCCGTCCGGAGGGTGGGAGGTCCATACCTGGTTATCGTCACAAGGGCGGGGGTGGGTCGAGTGGGTGTGAATGGTGCAAACCAGACCCGATCATCCGTTAGGTCGTATTGAAGCACCTGCTGGTAGACACTAAACTTTGACCACTCGCCGGAATCGGCCGTTTGTGCCGATACGTGAGGACCGCCCCTGTGTGGGCGGTGTGCACAGCGCCGCCCGTTCGAGGGCGGCAGACTTGGAAGTCGCTGCTGATGTCTGCTCTCCGGACACTTGCCCCACTGACGATTCTCGCCGATCCGCCTGCGCCACCCACCGCCATCGGGCTGATCGCCGGGGGCGGGGGGTTGCCGCTGCTGATTGCGCGCAGTCTGCGTGAGGCGGGCCACCCCGTGCACGGCCTGGGGCTTGCCAACCAGTACGACGAAACCCTGCCCCAGTTGTGCTCCTCCTTCCGCGAGGTGGGCCTGCTGCGGGTGGGCTCCTGGGGCCGGATCCTCTCCCGCCTGGGCGTTCACCACGCCATCATGGTCGGGAAGGTGGACAAGGCCAAGCTGATGCACGACCCCTGGCGCATCTTCCGGAATATCCCGGACTTGCAGACGCTGGGGGTGTGGTACCGCCGTCTCCGCAAGGATCGCCGCTCGCACGCGGTGCTCACGGCCGTGGCCGACGAGCTGGACCGCTGCGGCGTCACGCTGCTGGACTCCACCGCGCCCATCCCGGCCGAAATGGCCCACGCGGGCGTGATGACGAAGCGCCAGCCCACCCCCGAGCAGCGGGCGGACATCGAGTTTGTCTGGCCGCTGCTGGCTCAGACGCTCCGCCTGGACATCGGTCAGGCCATCGCCGTCCGCGAGCGCGACGTGATCGCGGTCGAGGCGGTGGAGGGCACCGACCGCATGATCGAGCGCGTCGGCAAGCTCTGCCGCGCGAAGGGCTGGACGCTGGTGAAGGGCGCGCGTGCCGGTCACGACCGCCGCGCCGACGTGCCCACGGTCGGCATCAACACCATCAAGAACCTGCACGCGAACGGGGCGGGCTGCCTGGCCCTTGCCGCGGGCGACGTGATCATGCTCGACAAGGACGAGATGGTGGAGCTTGCCGACGACCTGGGCATCGCGATCGTGGGCGTGCCGGCCGCTCAGGGCATCGGCATCACCAACACCATGACCGAGGACGTCGCGGCGTTCGTCGGGGCCTAACGCCCCTTCCTTGATGGCTGCGAAAGACCCGACCAACCCGTATGTCAGCCGCGGGGGGCTGAAGCTGCGCCACGCGCTGACGGAGTTCGGGGTCGATCCCTCGGGCCTGGTCTGCGCCGACCTGGGCGCGAGCACGGGGGGATTCACGGACTGTCTGCTTCAGGCCGGCGCAGCGCGGGTGTACAGCGTGGACACCGCCTACGGCGAGTTCGCGTGGAAGCTGCGCAACGACCCGCGCGTCACGCTCATGGAGCGCACCAACGCGCTGCACGCCACCCCGCCCGCCGACGGCGTGGACCTTGTCGTCGTAGACCTGGGCTGGACGCCCCAACGTCTCCTCGTTCCCGCAGCGTTGGCGTGGCTCAAGCCGGGCGGAAGGATCATCTCACTCATCAAGCCGCACTACGAAGACCCGGAGCGTGCGCGCAGTTCTCCCCGCGGCGTGCTGGGCGACGAAGACGCGCAGGCGATCACGCAGCGCGTGGTGGGAGAGTTGCCGGCCCTGGGCGTGCGCGTCGCCGGCCTTGCTCGCTCGCCCGTGCTGGGCGGCAGCAAGGGCAAGGGCAACGCGGAATGGCTCGTGCTGCTGGAGCGGGCCTGACTCAGCCCGCCCAGCCTTCGGGTTTGAAGTCGGCGGGGTGGAGCATCGCCCACAGGCGCTCGAGCAGGGGCTTGAGCCCTTCGCGTGCCGCGGCGGAGATCAGCAGAATGTCCCGGCCCGGAAGCAGGTCCAGCTCGCGGGCAATGCGCTTGAGGACCTCCTGCGCTTCCTCGGGAGGGAGCAGGTCGGCCTTGTTGAGCACCACCAGCTCGGGCTTGTCGGCGAGCGCTTCGGAGTACTGCCGCAGCTCCTCGCGGATGAGGCGGTAGTTGTCCGCGGGGTTGGATTCATCCATCGGCGCGATGTCGAGCAGGTGGACGATGACGCGGGTGCGCTCGATGTGCCGCAGGAAGTCGTGGCCGAGCCCGGCGCCCTGCGCCGCGCCCTCGATGAGGCCGGGGATGTCGGCGAAGATGATGCGGCGGCCCGCGTCCAGCGGCGCGACGCCGAGCTGGGGGGAAAGCGTGGTGAAGGGGTAGTTGGCGATCTTGGGCGTGGCGGCGGTGAGCGCCGCCAGCAGCGTGCTCTTGCCCGCGTTGGGCAGGCCCGCGATGCCGACCTCTGCGATCAGCTTCAGCTCAAGCCGCAGGCGGAACTCTTCCCCCGGCTCACCCGGCTCGGCGTGCTTGGGGGTCTGATAGGTGGAGCTCTTGAAGTGCTCGTTGCCCCACCCGCCGCGCCCGCCCCGGGCGACGATGACGCTGTCGCCGGGCTTGAGGTCGTGGATCAGCTCGCCGGTGTCGGCGTTGTAGATGAGCGTTCCGGGCGGAAGGCGGATGATGAGGTCTTCGCCGTCCGCGCCGGTGCACTGCTTTCCCTTGCCGGGCTCGCCGTTCGCGGCGGCCCAGACCTTCTGATCACGGAAGTCGTAGAGCGTGGACATCCCCGGATCGGCGACGACCACGACGTTGCCACCCCGCCCGCCGTTGCCGCCGTTGGGGCCGCCCTTGGGCTCGAAGATCTCGCGCCGGAAGGAAACGGCGCCATTCCCGCCGGAGCCGGCGCGGACAGTAATTACAGCTTTGTCTACGAACACGGGATGAGGGTAGGAGCGTCGGGCGTTCCCGACGCTCCCGCCCTTGGATTCACGCCCCGGCCGTCGCCGCCGCTTCCTCGGGGCCGAGCACGCCGATCAGTCGGTCCTTCACGTTCTCGAAGTTGCGCATCGAGTAGAGGTGGAGGTACAGCAGCTCCAGCTCGTCGTTCTTCGCGAGGGAGGCGAGGTTCTCGGGGCTCAGGGCCCGCAGCTTGGCGCGGCTGACGCACTGGAACCCGCTCAGCGCGATCTTGTTGCCCTTGGGGGTGACGACCTGCGCCTGCATGGTCTCGAGCAGGTCCAGCTCCTTGATTCGACGGCAGAAGGCGCGGGTGCGCTCGTAGTGAACCTGGTATTCCTGCAGGAACTTCAGCACGTTGTTCACATAGGGCGTGGGCTTGCCGTCCTCGCCGAAGAGCCGATGGCCGCGGCCTTCCTTGTTGAAGCCGGGGTAGGTCTCGTCGATGCAGAGCGTGAAGGTCTTGTTGTCCGGCGTGCTGGAGAAGACGAAGGGGTAGCGGCGCAGGAACGCCGGGATGTACTTCGCCTGCCACTGCCCATCCGCCGAGAGGTAGAGGTTCTGGTTGTCCTGGATCCCCAGCACCACCGCCGGCGCCACTTCCTCGCCCGAGACGGCGAAGACGATCGCGTACTCCGCCGCTGCCCGGACGAACTCCACCGCCATCAGCGGCGCGGCGTTCAGGGACGCGGCAAAGGCGTAGCCGGGCACCGGCTCGATGGAGTGTCCCCCGTGGCGGGCGACAGTGATCGGGACGGCCGACTCGTAGATGAGCAACTGCTTGGACATGGGCAAAACTCCGGGGACAGAAAGGGGAGCATATCCGACCCGAGGGCTCGGCCAAAGCCCGCTTCCGGCCCGGGGGAGGGTGGGCCCTGTCCGGGGAACGTGCTCGGCCCACCGGCACGCGGGCATATACTCCCCCAGAGCCGCGGGCGTAGCTCAGTGGTAGAGCGTCAGCCTTCCAAGCTGAACGTCGGGGGTTCAAATCCCCTCGCCCGCTTTTTCGCAGCAAACCCGGCCGGTGGTGGCGTTGAGCCCCGGCCTTCAGACGTTCCCTTCCTCAACACGGCTTGATTTCCGGGGCCAGGAGCGGCCCCAGCCCGATGTTTCTTTGGCCGGGGTCGCCTGCGATCGGCGGAAAACGCCGGGAAAAGCTCGACCGTGCGTTACACTGGACGCGTTCCTCCACACGGAGGCCGGGATGACCAGGCGCGCCTTCACCCTCATCGAGCTGCTGGTGGTCATTGCGATCATCGCGCTGCTCATTTCGCTGCTACTGCCGGGGCTGAGGAAGTCGCGCGAGGCCGGGCGTGCCGTGGTGTGTCTTTCCAACCAGCGGCAGATCGGCGCGGCGCTGATGACCTACGCCAACACGTTCAAGGAATGGATCCCGCGGGAGAGCGGCAACAGCGAGGCGGTGCCAAGGGCGGGCGATCCGCGGCCGCGGAACTCATCCGGACGCATTCCGGAGTTTCCCGCATGGTTCCGTTACTGGAGTCCGGCCAGCCAGCGGGCGGAGTACAACATCGCGTGGGCCTTCAATCTTCGTCCCTTCCTCGATCCACGCGCTCATGCCAACGATGACTCGGGCGGAATGAACGACCGCTTCAAGGACTGTGTGTTCTACAGGGATCCGGCTCGTCTTAAGGACGATCACAACATCCATTACGTCGTCAACGGGATGCGATTCCTGCGCAACAACGTGACTGGTCAGACGTACGTGAACGAGTCGGAGTGTCAGCCTCCGATGCAGCTTTCACAGCTGCCCCGCACCAGCAGCGTCCTGTATCTGACCTGCTTCGAGAACGATCCCGGCAACCTGCGCAGCGACAACTACAACAACACCGCAAGCACCGATCTTCATCTCGCAATCTTCTACGACATTCGCTACGTCGTGAACATCAACGGACCGGTGACCGGCACGGGAACACCGACTTCCTGGCGACGGGTTGCCACCAACCGCCACGGCAACGGAGCCAACGCGGTCTACTTGGATGGTCATGCCGAGGCCACGCCGGCCTCAAAGCTGCTGGATCTCAACACCTGGGATGATGGCGAGTACAAGTAACTTTCGCGTTGAACCTTTGACCATCATCGCCGGTACCCCTGTAAGAACTTTCCCGGAGCCCTGTCATGTCGCAAGCCCGCACCACCAGCCGCATGGCCATCCTGATCCCCGCTGTGCTCCTGCTCTTCGCGTGGTTTGTCGTCGTCAAGGCTCCCAAGCTCCAGGGGGGCGGTGGGGGGGACAAGCAGGGGCATCCGAGCCTGTTCCAGACGACGACCTTCGCCGACGCCAAGGCCGCTTCGCTGCGGGATAGCAGTTACCTTCTGGTCGATCTCACCGCCTCGTGGTGCCCGCCCTGCCGGATGATGGAGCAGGACACCTGGCCCGATCCGCGCATCGCGGAGTGGGTGTCGCAGCACGGCAGCGCGATTCAGATCGATATCGACGCGGATCGCGACACCGCGACCGAGTTGCAGATCAAGGCGATACCCACCCTCGTCCTGTTCAAGGACGGCAAGGAACTCGACCGCAAGGTGGGTTATGTCAACGCCGACGGACTGCTTGAGTGGCTGAACGGCGCCGCCCGCTGAGCCTTACAGCAACGTCACCGAGCAGCGCAGTGCTCCGTCCCGGCGCTGGCTTTCGCTGGTGCGCACCTGGCGAACTTCTACGCCGGGGCCGAGGGCTGCTTTGATCGCCTCCGCCGCGGCTGCGTCCAGCCCCGCGAAGAGCCCGCCGTAAGCGGGCATGAGCGCCAGGCCCGTCGTGTGCAGGCCGTTCAGCGGATTGATGCTCCGGTCCCCCTGCCCGATGCCCGGCACCGGGACCACCTTCCACCCCAGGTTGCGCAGCGCCGCGCGGAGCTGAGTCCTGTCCTCCATGCGCCGCGCCAGCGAGCGCAGGTATGCGCGGTGATGCGCGTCGCCCACGCGCTCAATCGCCGCGGGCGTGCCGCTCATCAGCAGGTCCAGCCCCGCCATGATGCGATGCAGGTTCCCGACGCCGGAATCGGTGCTCCCTTCGCGCAGCATCGCCGCAAAGGGAAGCGGGAACCGCCCCGGTCCCACGGCGAATGCCGCGAGGCTCTTCCACACCATCGCAGCACATTCAAAGTCGCGCCCCGTTTGCAGGAGCGTCCGGGCGGCCTCTGCGGTATTGGCGTCCATGTACCCGCGGCGTTCAAGAAGGCCGATGCCCGCTTCCACCGCCAGCCGTGCCCCCGCCGCGGTGTCGAGCGTGAAAGCGACGACCTTTCCATCCACCACGCGGCAGCTCACCTCGTAGTCGATGTGGATGGACGCCGCGGGCAGCACCACGCACTTGTCCGCGCCCAGTTCCGCGCACAGCGCCGCCATCGCCTGCGCCTGCGAGAGCCCCAGGGATTGGTTGCGCAGCACCTCGGCCTCGCCCGCGAGCAATATGCGCCGCCCACTGGGCTCTTCCACCATCAGCAGATTGCCCCCCTGGAACAGCAGCGGCGAGTGCGCCACCCGCAGCCCCGCCTGCACCAGCGCACGCCCCAGGTATGTATCGCCCGCGACGTACAGCGAGACTTCCTCCCCGCGGCTGGCGTACCGGGGCAGCAGCGTCATCGGGCCGGAGGCATCCATCCCGCCCCTGGCCGCGTCCTGCGCCCATTGCGAGACGGTCAGCTCCTGCACCACCAGCTTCACGCGAGAGCGCAGCTCGCCGGGCCACTCCGCCAGCACCCGCCGCAGCTCATCGACGTGCCTCTGCTCCACCGATGCCAGCACGTGCACGCCGGGCATCGACTCGAGCACCTGCCGCAGCACGTCGATCGAGCCGCCGTCCCCTGGGCCGATCCAATACCCCGCCCGCGAGAGCTGCAGCCGCGCGATGCCCGGCTCGTGCTGCCCCGAATCCGGCGAAGCTCGGAAGCCGGGCGCCGTGGGCCTGAACCCGAACATCGCGGCGTTCAGCAGCCGCGGCCACTTCGCCTGGTTCTCGCCCGCGACATCGCGCCGCAGCCACGCCAGCACCGCCGCCGCGCCGACGTGCTCGCCCTTCAGCGTGAAGTGATCCAGCAGATCAATGGGAAAACCGGCGTCCGCCAGCGCCGCCGCGTCGTCGCTTCCCGCGGGGATGATCGACAGCGCCCGTGCCGCGGTCGCGAGCAGGCCGTCTTTCGCCAGGCGCTGCGCGACCAGTTCCGCCAGGGCTTGGCTTGCCGCGGGCTCGCGCGCCACGGCACGGTCTCCATCCAGCACTTTGGGCATGAACCCGCGCGAGGCCGGCGCCGCGGCTTTCTCAGGCGCATCGACGCCCTGGAGATCGGCGTGAACCGTCTCAAGGTCGCAGGGCGCGGCGCTGGGCTTCCAGACCTCGTGCTCCGTCCGACCGGGAATGTCAGAGACGACGATGCGGAAGTTCTCCTGGAAGGAGAGCTGAAGGACTCGGTTGGCGACCCGCCGCAGAAAGGGATCGGGCAGGTGCAGGTCCGCGACCGTGGCCGGTCCGATCCTTTGAGCACGCACGTTGCCCAGCACCTGCGCTTCGACGCTGTGCTCGGGGAGAATGCGGGAGCGGGCGCTGGACATGCGCGATTGTTCGCTCAGCAGGCGCCGCCCGCGAGCACCCGGAAGAACGATTCGATATCCGCGTCGGTGGCGACGTCCCCGTCGCCGTCGAAGTCCGGGGCGCACGCGGGGCAGCAGTTGCCCGCCAGGCACGCGAAGAACGCCTCGATGTCGGCGTCGGTGGCGACGTCCCCATCGCCGTCGTAATCGGGCGTGCAGGTGCGAAGCTGCGCTTCATACGCGCCCATGTCCACCTTCGGGCCGACCAACCGCGCCGCACCCGCGGCGTCAACGGTGGCTTCCGCGGGCACCAGCTCCGTGTTTCCCGCGTCGATCACGGGCGAGCCCGGCATGAGGCGCAGATCGCCCAGGTCATCGTCGTCGGTGCGCCAGTCGCCGTCCGCGCCGGGGTGGGGGAGTCTCATAAAGAGAGGATCCACCTCGATGTTCCCCTCGCCTTCGAAGCCCCCTTGCACGGACGAGAACGCAACGGTGTTGGGGCCGCTGATCTGCTCTGGCGTGTTCCCCCACACCAGCGAGTTCTGCACGTTCGCGGGCGTCAAGGCCAGCGTGTGTATGCCCCCGCCGGGCGAGTCGGAGGCGCGCGAGTGGTTCCCCACGATCGTGGAGTTGATGATGGTGGGGGAGGAGATCACGGCGTTGGCGACCCCGCCCCCGCGCTGGGCGTTGTTGCCGACGATCAGGCAGCTCACGAGCTTCGCCTCGGTGTTGAAGCTGTTGAGCACCCCGCCGCCCCAGCCCTGGTCGAGCCATTCCGTGAAGTTGCGTGCGAAGATGCACCCGACCGTCAGCGGGCTTTCGCCCTCGACATAGAGCCCGCCGCCGCCCAGCCCGGCGCTGTTGCTGTCAAAGAGACAGTTCTGCGTGAAGGTGTTGGCGTAGTACACGCTCATTCCGCCGCCGACGGGGAACTGTCCGCCCGTGGCCCGGTTCCTGGTGAACACGCACTCCAGCACACGGACGGGGCTGAACAGCGAGTACAGCCCGCCCGCCTCGTTCGCGAGGTTGTCCTCGAACCAGCAGCTACGGACCGTCCCCGTGCTTCCCTCGTTGAAGTACGCGCCCCCGCCGAAGGTGGCGGAGTTGTTCACGAAGACGCAGTCCTCCACCAGCGGGCTGCCACCCGACGCCCAGAACCCGCCGCCGCCGCTCCCGCCTCCGCCCGCGGCTCCGGTCAGAACCTCAAGGCCCGCGTCATTGGCGATGAACACGCAATCGCGCACGACGGTGGCCGCGTCCTTGGAATACACGCCCCCGCCGCCGAGCATCGCCGTGTTCTGCGTGAAGAGCGAGCGCAGGATCGTCGTGCTGCCGCCCTCGGAGAGGTACATTCCCGCGCCGTTGTTCGCAAAGTTCAGCGAGAAGATGGAGTCTTCCACCATCGCCCCTGCGTAGCTGCGCGAGTACGCCCCGCCCCCGTCCGCGGGCGTCTCGTTGGCCGTGAACACGCACTGAATCGCCCGCGTGGCGGACGTGAAGTGCATGTACAACCCGGCTCCCAGCACCCCGGCGTAGTTCCTCCGGAACGTGCACGCTACGAGCGTCGAGTCGCCGTGGTCGTTCACCGCGCCGTGATTGCTCGCGTAGTTGCCCTCGAAAATGAGGTTCTCGAAGTGCGGCGCGGCGTCGTAGACATTCGCGCCGCTCCCCTGATCGTTGCTCTCGGGAGTGGCGCCCAGAGCTTCGCCGTCGGCGTGCCCGCCGGTGATGGTGAAGCCATCGAGCCTGCAGTGCCCGAGCTGCACCGCCGTGACCACGTGATAGCAGTTGTCCGACCGGTTCGACCAATCCGGCCCGTCGTCGCCCAGCAGGTCGCCCGAGAGCACGGTGACGTTCGCGGCCCAATCCCGCTGATCGCGCTGGGTCTCGGTGCCTGCGAAACCGCCGTAGATGCTGACGCCGGTCTTGAGCGCAAAGCTTGCGGTTCTGTTCTGGCCGGGAGCGGTGGGGGGCGGGGCCGGGCGGTACACGCCGCGGGCGACCCAAATCTCATCCGCGCTTCCCGCGGCGGCGATGGCCGTCTGCAGATCGGTGTAGGCATCTGCCCAGGAGGTGCCCGTGTTCGCCCCCGTCGCGGCGTGGTTGACGTAAATCACGTCACCGAACGCGGTTGTGCATCCGGCGCACGCCAGCAGCATCAGCAAAGACACATTGATTGGTGGGGTGGGGCGCATACTGGGGGAACCCCGGCAGTGTAACCGCCACTCATTCCGGTGCCAGAGCAACCGGAAGTCTCCACCCCCATGCACCGGATGTTTTTGCGCATGTCTGGACGGGACCCGGGGGTCTATCCGATAACACAACCCGCGGCGGGTCTCCGCCGGCCGCCTGTATAGAGAAGGATCGACGTGAGCGACCAGGCTCCACAGTCCGAGAATCAGGCCCCGCCTCCGCCCCAGACGTGGCGGGACGTCTGGCAACTGCCGCTGCTGGGTCTCGCGGCGGTGCTGCTGGGCGGTGCCGTGATCACGGCCTTTGTCACCGCCCCGAAACCGGATGTCTCGGTAGGCATTGGCGACGCCCAGCGGCTCATGGAAGAGGGCCGGTACGAGCGGGCCCTGGCGATCCTCAACGACAAAGTGCTGCCGGGGATCACCGAAGGCCGGCTGGGGCCGGAGCATCGGCGGCAGTTCCACATCCTCCGGGCCCGAAGCCTCTACCTGGGCCAGAAGGACCTGGGCCTGGACCGCCCGGAGAACAACAAGTCCATCATCTCCGAGTACCTCGAGGCGGAGCGCCTCAACGCCGACCTCACCGACACGGACATCGCGTACCTCTGCTCCGCGCTGCTCTCGCAGGGCGAGATCGAGCGGGCGATGCGGCGGGCGCAGGCGCTCCCCGAATCCCACCGCGAGGAGCGCACGGCGCTGGTGCGTCGCGCCATCGACCTGTGCATCGCGTCGCAGCCGCCCAACCACACCTTCGCGCTGGACCTGCTGACCTGGCTCACGGCGGACGCTCGCCTCACCGTCGAGGAGCGGGCGTGGGCCCTGACGCGCCAGGGGCGGGTGCTGCTCGAGCAGGGCTACACCGACGAGGCGATCTCCAAGATCGTGAGGACGCTGCCACGGCTGGATGACGCGAGCCCGCAGACGCTGGGCGAGATTCACTACATCCTCGCCCGCGCCTACGACGAGCGGAACGAGGTGGACGAGGCCGTGCGCGAAGTGGACCGCGCGATGGCCCTGCTCAACGAGAGCAGTCCGCTGATCCCCGCCCTCACGCTCCTGCAGGGGCAGATCTTCCACCGCAGGCCGACGCTGGGCAGCGCCCGCGACCGCTACCTCACCATCATCAACGACTATTCCTTCTCCGAGGAGCTGGCCCCCGCCCTGCTGGGCATGGGCGAGGTCGAAGCCGAGAGCCTGCTCGCCGCGCAGGTCGTGCGGGGAGAGCCCGGAGAGTCTGGCGACGCCGCGGGCGCGATCGCGCGTTCGCTCGACTACTACACCCGCCTGGTGGACCTGCTCCGCTCCGGTGAGAAGACGAAGCTGGTCACGCCCGAGCGCGTGGGTGAGAGCCTGCTGACGCGCGTCCGCGAGCAGTTCGAGGGCAAGCAGCCCGACTACCGCCGCGCCCTTCAGTTCGCCTCGCTCGGCGAGCAGCTCTTCGGCATCGACAAGACCCCGCCGGAACTGATCCTCGTTCTGGCGGAGGCGCATCACAGGCTCGCCGAGGAAATCCTCGCCGCGGCGGGCTCGGGCGGCGTCCTGAGCCTCGCGAACGCGGACCCCGCGACGCAGCGTGAGGCACGCGACCACCTCATCCGCGCGGGCGAGTATTACCGCACGCACGCCTCCCGCATCGTCGCCTCCAACGCCGCGCACTACGGCGATTCCCTCTGGACCGCGGCGGACGTCTTTGACCGCGCCGGCGACACCGAAGCCGCCATCTCCGCCTTCCAGCAGTTCGCCGCGGACTTCCCCAGCGACGTCCGCCACCCCGAGGCGAACTTCCGGCTGGCGCAGTGCTACCAGGCCCGCGGCGATCTGGACCTGGCTGGTTCGATCTACCGCGACCTGATCGCCGGACGCGAGCGGGGAGAGCGCTCCGGCCCCTTCGCCGACGCCAGCTACGTGCCCCTCGCGCAGACGCTGCTGGCCGACGACGACGCGACCAACGACGAAGAGGCGGAAAAGCTGCTGCTGTCGGTGGTGAACGGCGCGCTGGGCGGCACGCGCACCGCCGCTTTCCGCGACGCGCTGCGCGAGCTGGGACAGTGCTACTACAACAGCGGGCGCTACGAGCGGGCCATCGAGCGCTTCGAGGAGTACCTCGCCCGCAGCGAGCAGGACACGGGCACCTCCGCCGACCCCGTGGGCGACGCGGTGCGCTACAAGCTCGCGGACGCCTACCGCCTCTCCGCCGCGGCGCTGGGCGGGCAGCTCAACGCCGGGGCGATGCCCGAGGGCGAGCGGCGCGAGCTGGAGCGGGCGCGCGAGCAGCGGCTGGCGATGGCGGGCACGATCTTCGAGCAGGTCCGACGCGGGCTGGAGGCCCGCCGCCACCGCACGGCGGTGGAGGACCTGTACCTGCGCAACAGCTACTACTACCTGGGCGCGTGCGCCTTCGACCTGGGCGACTACCAGACGGCCATCGCCCACTACGAGGCCGCGCGCGAGCGCTACCCCAAGGACCCCGCCTCGCTGGTGGCGATGGTGCAGGTGGTCGCCTGCTATCTCGCTCAGGGCGACATCACCCGCGCCATGCTCGCCAACCAGCGGGCCCAGCGTTTTTTCGATTCGATCCCCGCCTCCGCGTGGGAGGACCCCAACCTCCCGATGACGCGCGAGGACTGGCAGCAATGGCTCAACGCCAAGGACGAACTGCGCCGCGCCGCTCAGGGCCGGGCGGAGGTGAACGCCGAGTAAGCAAAGCGCCGCAGGAGGCGGCGAGGAAGGTCACGGATGACCGCGCACAAGCCCAGCAATCACAGCCACACGCCCCCCACACATCCCCCCGCGCACTCAGAGCAGCAGTGCACCGGCTGCGCCGCCGAGTATCTCGCCGTGCTCGCCCGGCAGCGCGCCCTGTTGGGGGAGCTCGACGCCCTCAGCCAGCGCCAGTCGCTGCTGATCGATGAGCCCGTGCTCGATCCGCTGCTGGCGGTGCTCGAGGAGCGCCAGCAGGTGGTGGACAGGATCACGGAGCTGCACCGCACCAGCGAGCAGCTCCGCCAGCAGTGGGAGCGGATGCAGGAGCAGCTCCCCGAGTCCCACCGGCGCGAGGTGCAGCGCGAGCTGGACGCCGTCTCCGCGCTGGCCGAGCAGGTGCAGCGCCGCGACGAGCAGGACCACGCCCGCCTCAAGAAGCGGCTCGAATCCGTCACCGCCGAGCTGGCGAGCCTCTCTCTGTCGCGCCAGGCCGCGACCGCCTACGCCCCCGCGCCGCACAACGCACCCCGATTCCAGGACCGCCACGGCTGATGAGCACCGCCGCCCCCCCAAGCCCGGCCCTCGCTCCGGCGGACCTCGCCGAGCTGATCAGCGCCTTCAACGAGGTCACGGCCAAGCTCCAGGCCTCTCACGATCAGCTCCGCGCCGAGGTTGCGCGCCTCACGCGCGAGCTGGGCGAAGCCAACGCGCAGATCGAGCGCTCCCGCCGCCTCGCCGCGCTGGGCGAGATGGCCGCGGGGATCGCCCACGAGGTCCGCAACCCGCTGGGCTCCATCCGCCTGTACGCGCGGATGCTGGACCAGGACCTGGCCGACCGCCCCGCGGAGCGCTCTCTGGCGAACAAGATCGACAACGCCGCGCGGGTGATGGACGGCATCGTCAACGACGTGCTGACCTTCGCCCGCGAGTTCCGCCTGCGGCCCGCGCCGATCGACGCGCGCGACCTCTTCGACCGCGTGCTCGAATCGTGCTGCCACGACGGCGTGCCCAACTGGCGGAGCGTGCGCGTGGTGCGCGAGGACCGCGGCGCGCCGGAGTTCGAGGCCGACCCGAGCCTGCTCCAGCAGGCCCTGGTCAACGTCGTGCGCAACGCCTTCGAGGCGATGGCCGACGTGCCCGGCGAGCACGTCCTCACGCTCGCGGCGGCCGCCGAGGAGCCCGGCGACGGGGAGACGCCCTCCGGCGTGCGGCTCACGGTGCGCGACACCGGCCCGGGGATCCGCCCCGAGGTCGTGGAACGCATGTTCAACCCCTTCTTCACCACCCGCAACACAGGCACGGGCCTGGGGCTGGCGATCGTGCACCGCATCGTCGATGCGCACGCCGGGCGGGTGAGCGTCACGAACAACGACGGCCCCGGCGCGACGGTCAGCCTCCGGCTCCCGCTGCGCACGCCGTCCGACACGGGCTCAAGGAGCGAGCCGAGGGAAGCCCCCGCGGGGGCGCGTCTGGAGACGATGCGATGAGAACGGTCCTGGTGGTTGACGACAAGGAGATGATGCGGGACAGCGTGTGCGTGACGCTGGAGCGCGCCGGGTTCACCGTGGTGACCGCCGCGGACGGCGCCGCGGCGCTGGAGGCCGTCGCCCGCCGCCGCCCCGACGCGGTGGTCACGGACATGCGCATGCCCCAGATGACGGGCATCGAGCTGCTCGAGAAGATCCGCCAGATCGACGACGAGCTGCCGGTGGTGCTCATGACCGCCTTCGGCACCATCGAGACCGCGGTCAAGGCGATGAAGCTGGGGGCCTTCGACTACCTCACCAAGCCCTTCGAGGGCGACGAGCTGATCATCGCCCTCAAGCGCGCCATCGAGCACCGCCGGCTGGTGCGCGAGAACGCCCTGCTCCGCGCCGCGGCCCCCGCCGCGCCGGAGTCCAAGCCCGGCGCCGCTCAGCCGCGCACGGGGCTCGACCGGCTCATCGGCTCCTCCGAGGCGATGCGGCGTCTGCGCGAGTCCATCCAGTTCATCGCCGCTTCGCAGGGGACGGTGCTCGTCACCGGCGAGAGCGGGGTCGGCAAGGAAGTGGTCGCCCGCGCCATCCACGAGCTTTCCCCGCGCCGCGAGGGGGCGTTCCTGGGGGTCAACTGCGCGGCGCTTTCTCCCTCTCTGCTGGAAAGCGAGCTCTTCGGCCATGAGCGCGGCGCCTTCACCGGCGCGGACCGCCTCCGCAAGGGCCGCTTCGAGTTGGCCGACGGCGGCACGCTCCTCCTCGACGAGGTCTCGGAAGTGAGCCCCCAGGTGCAGGCCAAGCTCCTGCGCGTGCTCCAGGAGCGGTCCTTCGAGCGTGTCGGCTCATCGCTCACCATCGGCGTCGACGTGCGCGTCATCGCCACGAGCAACCGGGACCTGCCCGCCCACGTCGCCAAGGGGGAGTTCCGGCAGGACCTGTACTTCCGCCTCAACGTGCTGCCCGTCAACGTCCCCGCCCTGCGCGAGCGGCTGGGCGACGTGCCCGAGCTGGCGGACCACTTCGTCGCCGAGGTGTGCCGGCGCGAGGGCCGCCCCGAGCTGCGCTTCGACCCCGCCGCGCACCAGATGCTCATGGCCTACCACTGGCCGGGGAACGTCCGCGAGCTGCAGAACATCTGCGAGCGGGCGGTGGTCCTCTCCGCGGGGATGCCCGGCGCGGTCCGAGATGGCTGCATCACCCCGGAGCTGATCGCCCCCTGGGTCGTCCCCGCAGGCAAGGCCACGCCCCTGCACCTCATCGAGCCCAAGGCCGCCCCCGCGTCCTCCCCCTCCGGCCCCTACGCCGAGGCCCGCAAGCTGGAGGAGATCGAGCGGGAAGCGATCATCGCCGCCCTCACCCGCTTCAACGGCCACCGCCAGAAGACCGCCACGGCCCTGGGGATCGGCGTCCGCACCCTGGGCCTCAAGCTCAAGAAGTGGAAGGAGGAGCGGCTGGTCGCGGAATCGCTC
>Ga0065721_10049342_pt1 | contig 36750 bp, 31 predicted proteins | sample Mesricmetagenome_FD_59108 | JGI IMG/M metagenome (GOLD analysis project Ga0065721, IMG submission 59108) | Mesophilic microbial community from rice straw/compost enrichment Sample: eDNA_1 v2 (version 2) | ecosystem: Engineered > Solid waste > Grass > Composting > Bioreactor | place: USA: Davis... | reverse complement strand
GCCGCGGCGCGGGCGAGGGGCTGACGCTGCGCGAGCGGCGCGGCGCCATGGACGTGAGCGCCGCCGAGATCGTCATTGCCCACCACGACACCGAAGTGCGCGCCGGCGACCACCTCATCGTCTTCCTGCCCAACAAGAAACAGGTGCGGCAAGTGCAGAAGCTGTTCCAGGTTTCGCCCATGTTCATCTAGGCGGCGAGGCGCGCTTGCAGAGCCTGCTACCCGTCCTGGCCGTGCTCGGCGGCGTGCTGATGCTGTTCGCCGGCGCGATGCTGGTGCCGCTGGCCTTCGCCTACTTCGGCGACGACGCGGCGCTGCGGTCCTACGACGGCGCCATCCTCATCACCTTCTTCTGCGGCCTGGCGCTGTTCCTGCTGGGCCGGCGCTCCCACCGCGAGCTGCTGCCGCGCGACGGCTTCCTGCTGGTGAGCCTGGTGTGGACGGTGCTGCCGGCCTTCGGCGCGCTGCCGCTGCTGTTCCACATCGACGGCCTCTCGTTCACCGACGCCTACTTCGAAGCCGTCTCGGGCCTGACCACCACCGGCGCCACCGTGCTCACCGGGCTGGAGAAGCTGCCGCTGTCGATCAACGTCTGGCGCTGCCTGATGGTGTTCATCGGCGGCATGGGCATCCTGGTGCTGGCGGTGGCGATCCTGCCGCTGCTGGGGGTGGGTGGCTCGCAGCTGTTCAAGGCCGAGACGCCGGGCCCGATGAAGGACCAGAAGCTCACCCCGCGCATCGCCGAAACCGCGCGCGGACTGTGGACCATCTACTTCGTGATGGCGCTGGCCTGCTTCCTGGCCTACCGCCTGGCCGGCATGAGCTGGGCCGACGCCTTCATGCACATGTGCACCACGGTGAGCCTGGGGGGCTTTGCCGCCTACGACGCGAGCTTCGGCGCCTTCGACTCGCCGGCCATCGAGATGGTGGCCACCGTGTTCATGACGCTGGCGGGCCTGAACTTCGCGCTGTACTTCGTGGCCTGGCGCCGGCGCAGCCTCCGCGGGCTGCTGTGCGACCTGGAGGCGCGCCTGTACCTGTTCCTGCTGGCGGCGGCCGTGGTGGTGCTGACGCTGTTCCTGATGGCGCACGAGGTGTACCCCACCTTCTTCGAGACGCTGCGCCACACCGCCTTCCACGTCGTCTCGATCGCCACCACCACCGGCTTCGCGACGCGGGACTACGCGCAGTGGCCGTCCTTCGCGCCGCTGATGCTGCTGTTCATGTCCTGCTTCACTTGCTGCGCGGGCTCGACCGGCGGGGGCATCAAGCTGATCCGCTCGCTGCTGCTGATGAAGAGCGCGCAGCGCGAGTTCAAGCGCATCGTGCATCCGCGCGCGGTGGTGCCGATCACGCTGGGCGAGGCCGCGGTGGACGCCAACGTGCTGCTGTCGGTGCTGGCCTTCATGCTGATCTACGGCGCGGTGATGGTGGGGGCGACGCTGCTGCTGCTGTTCTCGGGGCTGGAGGTGGTGACGGCCTTCACGGCGGTGCTCGCCAGCCTGAACAACACCGGCCCGGGCCTGGGCGTGGTCGGCCCGGCCGGCACCTTCCAGCCGCTCACCGACTTCCAGGTCTGGGTCTGCACCATCACCATGCTGCTGGGGCGGCTGGAGCTGTTTTCGATCCTGGTGCTGTTCACGGCGGCGTTCTGGAGGAAGTGAGGGCAGTGCCCTTCAGCGCTTCAGCGCAGTCCGTGTGGATGTCCGCCTGCGCGTACCGCTGTCCGGGAAGAGTGCGACGTCAGGACGCCTCGCGTGCCGTGGGGCTGGCCGTGGGAAAAACGTTGTCATCCCGTACATGGACGCCCCTGTCATGCAAGCACTTCGTGGTGGATGGCGAGGGCCCGGCGCGCTGGCGGCGCGGCGGGAGGCGCTGGCGGCTTGATTCCAGGTTCCGCTTGCCAGTCAAGTCATACGGGTTTGGAAAATTTATGAGACCCGTATGAGCAGGCGCCCGCCCGTCGGCCTATGCGGCCGGCATGGCGTGGGTGGGCGCCTGTAAATAGGCCATCGAAAAGCTTTGCGCCGGTACCGGCCGGCCCCGGTAGTAGCCCTGCATCTCATTGCAGCCTATGAGCTGCAGATGCCTGTACTCGGACTCGGTTTCGACGCCTTCGGCGACCACTTTCAGGCCGAGGGAGTGCCCCAGTGAAATGACCGCCTTGACGATGCTCGCATTCTGATGGTCCGAGGAAATGTTGCGAATGAAGCTCTTGTCGATCTTCAGCGTGTCCATGGGCAGGCTTTTCAGGTGGCTGAGGCTCGAATAGCCGGTGCCGAAGTCGTCGATCGAGAGGCGAACCCCCAAATCCTTGAGCCTGCGCAAGGTCTGCATCGACCGCTCGATATGGCGCATCATGCCGTTCTCGGTGACTTCGATTTCCAGATAACGAGGTGCCAGCCCGCTTTCCCGGAGCGCATGGGTGATCTGGGGAAGCAGCGAATCCTTTTCCAATTGCAGTGGGGAAACGTTCACCGAAACCGAAATGGGAGGAAGGCCGGCGTCCTGCCATTTCCGGTTCTGCAGACAGGCGGTGTGCAGCACCCATTCACCGATCGCTTCCATCAGGCCGGCGTCTTCCGCCAGCGGAAGAAATACATTCGGGCCCACGACCGGACGGCCGGGCCGTTGCCAGCGGATCAGCGCTTCCGCCCCGACCACGGCCCCGGTGGCGAGATCGCACTTGGGCTGGTAATGCAGCTGGAACTCGTGGTTCTTGAGGGCGTGGCGCAGGCTGGAAATCGTCTCCAGGCGATTGACTGCCGCATCGTCCAGGTTCTCGGAGAAATACTGCGAATTGTTCCGCCCCAGCCGCTTGGCCTCGAACATCGCCGCATCCGCGTGCTTGAGCAGGGCCGCGGAATCGCACCCGTGGGCCGGGAACAGGCTGACGCCCATGCTGCAGGTCACCTGGATCTCGACGCCGTTGGCCACCCAGGGCCTGGCCACGTCGCTCAGGATGCGCTGTACGGTTTTCTCGACGGTCTTTTCGTTGATCTGGTTCACCAGGACCAGCACGAATTCGTCTCCGCCCAGGCGGGCGACGGTGTCGCTTTCGCGCACGCAGTGCCGGAGCCGATCGGCAATCGTGACCAGCAATTCGTCGCCAAGCTGATGGCCCAGGCTGTCATTGATGTATTTGAATTTGTCCAGGTCCAGGAAAACCACGGCCACGCACTTGCCGTTGCGGCGCGCACCGTCTATCGCCTGCTCCAGGCGCTCCTCCAGCAGGGTACGGTTCGCGAGCCGGGTCAGCGGATCGTGGGTGGCTCGGAAATGGATTTCCGCTTCGCTGAGCTTGCGTTGGGTGATGTCCTCGACGGTGCCCTCGTAGAAAAGAACCTCGCCGGCCTCATTGCGCACGGCGCGGGCATTCTCTGAAATCCAGATAACGGAACCATCGCGCCTGTAAACCCGGGACTCGAAATTGGATACGATTCCATGCTTGTCCATGATCTGCATGAATTCGAGCCGCCGGTTGAGGTCCACGTAGAGCTGGGAGCCTATGTCGCGCAGGCCTTCGATCAACTGGCTGGGCGAGTCGTATCCATAAATGCGGGCCAAGGCCGGATTGACGTCAAGATAGCCTTGCGCCATTGTGGACTGGTAAATGCCCTCGATGGCATTTTCAAAAATGCTTCGGTAGCGGCGTTCAGCCTCCAGCAGGTTTTCGTTGGACTTCTTCCGGTCGGTGACGTCCTGGATGATCCCTTCCAGGATCGCCAGGCCTTTGTCCACATACTTGACGGCGGACCCACGCTCCACGACCCAGCGCAGCACGCCGTCCTTTCTCCGGATCCGGTATTCCAGCTCGTACCTTCTGCCATGGTCCACCGCATCCTGGACGACTTGCCGGACATGCTCCCTGTCTTCCGGGTGAATGAGCTGGTCAAAGGGGATTGCATGCTGGCCGAGCAGTTCGCTCGGAAGATGGCCGGTGAGCTCGAAGGCGCCCTGGCTCACGAACTCCATGGTCCACGCCGTGTCGGCCAGGCAGCGATACACCATGCCGTGGATGTTGGCCAGCAGGGCTTCAAGCGAATGAATGGCTGGAGTGGACCCTTTGTCACCCATGAGGGCATCGGAAATGGTATGGGCCATGACTCACAGGCTTTGCAACGACATCGCCTTCAATTCGGCCGGTCGCGCATCGATGTGAACTGCGGATCGCAATCCAAGGCCGTGTTTCGTGAAATAGTTGGAATTTTCAGGCTCGAATTTTTTGGGGATTTGCAGAAATCGGCTTGTCCGATCCTGTTTTTTGTGCAAACGCAATTGGCTTTGCGCGGAAGTGGTGCGCATGGCCTGTCCAGGCACCATGCTGGTGCTGTCGCGAGTCTTGTTCGCTTGAATCTTGAATGGGCGCTGCAGCCGAGTCCGGAAGCACCGGCTGCGGTGTAGTCGCCCACCAGGTCGCCAGCACGATCAGCGAGCCACCGCTGTATACCTGCCAGGTCAACGGCTCGCCCAGCCACAGCAACGCGAACAGCGCGCCGAACACGGGCTCGCAACCCATGAGCAGCGACACGCGCGAAGGGCTGGTGCGCGCGGCGGCGTAGTTCTGCGCGAAGAACGCGAACACGGTGCAGAAGAGCACCAGGAAGCTGATGCTGAACCAGAACACTGGCTCCATCGGCAGCGGCGGCCAGGCGCCGCGGCGTATCAGCAGCGACAACAGCAGCGCGCCGAGGGCCATCACGCCGGCCTGCAGCGCCGTCAGCGTCAGGGCGGGCAGGGCATGCCGTCCGGCCACACGCTTGGTCAGGCAGACCAAGAAGGCCCGCAGCAGTGCCGCCAGCACCATCAGCCCGTTGCCCAGGCCGCTGTGCAGCGTTGCCGCCGCGGCCGTGCCAGCGTCAGCCAGCAGCGCTGCGCCCAGCACCGACACGCCCGCGGCCCAGAACATGCGCGCCGGGGGCCGCTGTCCCAACATGAACCACTCCACCAGCGGCGTGAAGGCCACGCACAAGCTGATGAGGAAGGCGGCGTTGGTAGCCGTGGTCAACGATACGCCGTAGGTCTCGCACAGGAAGATCGCCAGCAGGTTGCCGCCCAGCAGGCCGCCCACCTGTAGCCCCTGGCGCCAGTGGCCGCCCCACAGCGGCTTGAGCGCGGGCAGCAGCAGCACGAAGGTCAGGCCGAAGCGCAGGGCCAGGAATTCAGGCACCGGCAGCTGCTGCGTGGCCTGCTTGGCCAATGCATAGCTGCTGCCCCAGACGGCTGCCACCACCAGCAGCATGAACTCGCCGCTGCCCATGCGGCTGCGCAGCCGCGAGCCGCCCCACGGGTGCCATTCTTGCGCCGGGATACCATTCATGGAATATCAAAAGGAATTTGATTCGGATGCCGGTCATATTAAAAGCCGGTGGAATAATGGCCAACCGTTGAGCCGGAACAAGAGTATTGCGCCGTGGGAACAAATGCATTCTTGAAAATCCTGCCCGAAATGGTGAGCTTCCTGCGGGTGGCTGAATTGGGCAGTTTTTCCGCAGCCGCGAGCCAGCTCGGCATGACGCCCTCGGCCGTGAGCCGGCAGGTCACGCGGCTGGAAAAGGAGCTGGGTGTGCAGTTGATTCAGCGCACCACGCGGCAACTGCGCCTGACCGAGCCGGGCATCGAGGCGTTCGCGCATTGCCGCGCCTTGGTGACGGCGGCCCAGGCCACGATGCAGGTGGCCCAGCAGTTCGTGGGCGAGCCTCGCGGCCAAGTGCGCATCAGCGCACCCAAGGCATTTGCGCGCCACGTGCTGCATCCATTGCTCATGGATTTTCTGGGGCGCCACCCGAGCCTGGATATGCAGCTCATCGTGGCGGATCGGGATATAGACCCCATTCGCGAAGGCGTGGATCTGGTGGTGCGGCTGACCCCCGATCCGCCGCAGGGGCTGGTGGCGCGGCCGCTGATGGCGGTGCGGCAAATCCTGTGCGCCGCGCCGCGTTATCTGGAGGAAAAGGGGGCCATCGGGCATCCGCGCGACCTGCTGGCGCACAGCTGCCTCTACCTGGGCGAGCAGGAGCGCGACAACCGCTGGCGCTTCTGCAAGGGCGACGAGGCGGTGGACGTGATCGTGCAAGGGCGCTACGTCGCCAACCACAGCGAGATCCGGCTGGACGCCGTGCGCGGCGGCCTGGGCGTGGGCTGCTTACCGGACTTCGTGGCCCGCGACGCGCTGGACAGCGGCTCGATCGTGCGCGTGCTCGACGACTGGGAGTTCCAGGCCAACTACCGCGGCCAGGCCTACCTGCTGTTTCCGCCGAACAGCTTCATGCTCTCCAAGTGCCGGGCATTGATCGACCACCTGACGACAGCCCTGCGGCGCCGGGATTGAGCGCCGGCATCACGGCGCTCCCGGCGGCGCCTCCGGCTCCACCTCGCTGGCGGCGGCCTGTGTGGCCGCCTGCCGGCCCGCCGCCGCCTTGCCCGCCTGCGCCGCGCCCGTGTCGCCGTTGCGCCGCACCTGCGCCAGCATTTCTCCCATCCACTGCGTCAGCAGCGCGGTGTAGGCGCGCTGCGCGTTCTCGTCGGTGAGCCCGTGGTCGGCGCCGGCGATGCAGCGGTAGGTCAGCGAGCGCGCCTGCAGGCAGGCCTCGCGGTAGCTGGTGATGACGGGATGCGGCACCCGGTCGTCGTGCTCGGACTCCACGATCAGCACGTCGCCCTCGAAGTCGGCGCAGGCGCGCAGCGCGCGGTTGTCGTCGGCCTTGATGAAGCTGCGACGGTAGGCCTTGAGGTCCTGGTCCTTGTGCAGCCGAACCTTGGGCACTTCCCAGCCGGTGTCGATGTAGAGCGCCGGCACCCGCAGCGCCAGCCAGCGCACGCGGCGCATGCTGGTCAGGATGGCCGCCAGGTAGCCGCCGTAGCTGCTGCCCACCACGGCGATGGCGTCCGGGTCCACGTGCGGATGGCGCGTGAGCCGGTCGTAGGCGGCCAGCACGTCGCGCAGGTTGCTGTCGCGCGAGACGGATTCGCGCTGCTCCTTGGTGTCGGCATGGCCGCGCAGGTCGAAGGTCAGGCACACGCAGCCCAGCGCCGCGATCTCGCGCGCCCGGTTGAGGTACTGCTCCTGGCTGCCGCCCCAGCCGTGCACGAACAGCACGCCGGGCATGGCGGTTCCGGGCGTGATGACGGTGCCGTCGATGCTCACGTCATCGACGGCGATCTCGACGGCTTGCTCGCGTGTGCTCATGGTCCTCCCGTGTGAAGAGTCAGCTTTGGTCGGTGTGCAGCAGCGCGTACTTGGTGAGCGGACCCACGTGCTCGTCCACGCCGCGGTAGTACAGAACGGCGCCTTCGGGCAGCGGGCCGAGCTCGCCGTGCGCCTCCACGGTGGAGGCGCGCGCGGTTTCGCGCCGAGGGTCCTCGCACAGCGCCTGCAGCGCCGCCACCTCGGCGCCGCTGGCGCCGCCGATGCGCCAGGACTGCTCCAGCACGCCGACACACTCGCGCCCGGCGGCGTCGCGGCCCTGCACCACGTCGTAATTGGCGCGCGAGGCCAGGAAGCCTTCGAAGCAGTCGCGCGCGGCCTCGTGGTAGGTGCGCGCCAGCGCCACGGCGCGGGACGCCTCCGGATCGCCGCTGTCCAGTGCCATCTGCTCCAGGCGCTCGAAGCCGCCGCGCACCACCGTGAGCGTGGAGCCGCCGTAAACCTCCTGGCCGTGGCGGTTGTGGGTGTTGCGCTGGGTACCGAAGTAGCTCGCCACCAGCGAGCCCAGGCGCAGCAGCCCGATGCTCCAGGTCTTCACCCCGTCGGCCAGGTTGCGCTCCAGCACCAGGCCGTGGCGCTCGATCTGCTCCACTGGCAGCGCCTCCAGTTGCGCCCGCAGCGCGGCCGCGTCGCGCGCCACCGACTGCCCCGAGCCGCCGACGCCGCAGGCCAGTTTCAACCGCACCGGGCCGTCCGCCAGCAGCCGGGCGCCGGCCTCGCGGGCGTCGTCCAGGCTGAAGGCCGAGTAGCCGGGCAGCACGCTGTCGCGCACGCGCTCGCCGAAGCATTCGCTCCAGCCCGCGGGCGCGGCGGCACCGGGCCGGACCAGCCCGTGCGTGATGGCCTTGCTGGCGACGAAGGGCGCGGGCACCACGCCGCCAAACAAGTCCTCCTCGCCGCGGATGCCCAGGCGGTGCGCCGTCTCCAGCGAGGTGATGGTCTCGTTGGGCACCACGTAGCCCAGCGCGCCGGGCAGGTAGCTGGTGTCGGGTGCGATGTCGCCTTCCGTGAAGTCGCAGCCCAGCAGGGTGGCCAGGCGCTGCGCGATGCCGCGCTGGGTGGCCAGCTCGTGCTCGCGCGCATCGGCGCGGCAGGCCACGAAGCTCAAGCGCTTGAGCGGCGTGAGCGCATGGCACGTGCTGCCGGGCGGCTCGACGAGGGCCGAGGGAGGATGCCGGCCACCGGCCGACGGGACGAGGAGAGCTGCTGCGTTCGCCATGGGGAACCCCGGATCGGTCGGCGAAAGTGCCGGATGCCCGGGATTCGGCAACGGCCGTGCCCAGGCCTTTCCAGCGGGAGCCCGGGCGCGGCGCCCGTGGACGGCTCAGCGTTTGGAAAGCTGCAGCAGCCGCATCAGCGTGGCCGCGTTGCGCTGGCCCTGGTCCTCGAAGTTGTTGTTGAACACCACGTGGCAGCTCGCCACGCGCGCGGCGAGCTGGCGCAGGTGCTCGGCGATGCCGGCCAGTTCGGCCTCGCTGTAGTCGTAGTTGAAGCGGTCCGAGGCGGCGGTGGTGGGGCCGGCCGTGTTCCAGCTCTCGGTGTTGCGCCCGTGCAGCCGCAGCAGCGCGATGCCGGGGTGCGTCGCCTCCCACAGCGCCGGCACGCTGTTGCTGAAGCCCTGCGGGCCGTCCACCACGGTGTGCACCAGGCTCAGGTCGCGCAGCAGCGCCAGCGTGTCCGCCCGGTGCTTCTCGTCGAACCAGCTCTTGTGGCGGAACTCCACGCTGAGCAGGTGCTCGGGCATGTGCGCGACGCAATCCTGCACGTGCTCGATGCCGGCCGGGTTGCACACCACCCAGGGCGCGAACTGGAAGTGCACCAGCCCCAGCCGGCCGGCGTCCTGCAGCGGCTGCAGCGCCTGCTGAAAACGGCGCCACAGCTCGGCACGAATCTCCGGCGGCACGTGCTTCCAGTACAGGTTGCGTCCTTCCGGCCAGGCCAGCGCCTGGCGCAGATCCTCGTGCAGCACCTTGGTTTGCGTCTGGTGGCCGGTGAAGAGCCGGAAGGCCTTGACGTTCATCGTGAAGTCCGCCGGCGTGCGCTCGGACCACAGCCGCGCCGTGCTGGGGGAGGGCATGGCGTAGTAGGAGGAGTCCACCTCCACCAGCGGGAACTGCGAGGCGTAGTAGCGCAGCCGCGCCTCGGCGCTGTTGGCCTCCTTGGGATAGAAGCGCCCGCAGTCGATCAGCGACTTGTCCGTCCACGACGCGGTGCCGATCCGGATGTCCATGCAACCACCTTTCGCTGCCGCCGTGGCTGTTCAGTCAGTCCTGTTCCAGCGCCCGCGCCGCGCCCAGCAGGGCCGGCTCCTCGGCGCGGATGACGAAGGTGGGAATGCGGCCGAGGTAGTCGCGGTAGCGTCCCTTGTCCTCGAAGGCGGCGCGGAAGGGCGACGCGGCGAAGTAGGGGCCGAGCTTGGGCACGATGCCGCCGCCCACGTACACGCCGCCGCGCGCGCCTAGCGTCAGCGCCAGGTTGCCCGCGGCGCTGCCCAGCAGCGCGCAGAAGCGCTGCAGCGCCTCAACGCACTGGGCGTCGCTGCCGGCCAGCGCCTTCTGGCTGATCTGCGCGGCGCTCAGCGACTGCGCCGGCACGCCGTCGAGCGTGGCGATGGCGCGGTAGAGGTTCTCCAGGCCCATGCCGGAAACGACGCGCTCAACCGATACGTGGTCGAACTGCTTCCACAGCACGCGCAGGATGTCGGCCTCGCGCTCGCAGGTGGGCGCCGCCGTGGCATGGCCGCCCTCGCCGGGCACGGCGATCCAGCGCCCGTCGTGGCCGCACACCAGCGAGGCCATGCCCAGCCCGGTGCCCGGGCCGATGAGCACGCGCGGCGCGCGGTCCACGGTGCTGCCGCCGCCCACGGCGTCGAGCTGATCGCCGCCGAGCGCGGGCACCGCCAGCGCCAGGGCCTCGAAGTCGTTGAGCATGCACAGGCGCCGCAGTCCCAGCACCTGGCGCGTGGCCTCGATGGAGAAGCGCCAGGGGCCGTTGGTCATCTGCAGCCAGTCGCCCTCGATGGGGTTGGCAATGGCGATGGCCGCCTCGCGCAGCGGAATCGGCCGGCTCGCCAACTGCGCGAGGTAGGCCTGCACGGCCGCTGCCAGGTCGGCGTGGTCCGCGGTGGGCAGCGTGCGTGCGGAATGCAGGTGGCCGAAGTCGTCGAGCAGGGCGAAGCGGGCGTTGGTGCCGCCCACGTCACCGACGAGGCGCAGGGTGTCAGGTCCGGGCTGCATGGCGAGGCTCCACTCCAATCCCGATCAGGTCCGAAAGATTGCCGTCCCGCCCGCGAAGGCGTCCGGACAGGGACCAACGAAAAAGCCCAGGTTCCGTGAGAAACCTGGGCTTTAGGGTGTTGGTGCCGGTGAAGAGAGTCGAACTCCCGACCTTCGCATTACGAATGCGCTGCTCTACCAACTGAGCTACACCGGCGCTGACAAGAATTAGATTATGGCACAGGTTTGAGGGGGACGACAAGCTTTTTGCTTGAAATTTTTCAAACCCGTTCCGGCAGGGCGTGCGGCGAGGGTTGAGAAGGCCAGGAAAGTGGGGCACGGGGGCTGGGCGATGCGCTGGTGCGTGGGCGCAGCGCGCGGCAAACCCCGTGCCGGTGCCTTCTCAACCGTGGCGGCTCACTTCTTCGCGGCTTCCAGGTGGTAGCCCGTGACCTGCTCCACCTCGTTCTTGGAGCCCAGGATCACGCTCACGCGCTCGTGCAGCTTGGTGGGCTGGATGTCGAGGATGCGCTGGTGGCCGTTGGTGGCGGCGCCGCCGGCCTGCTCCACCAGGAAGGCCATCGGGTTGGCCTCGTACATCAGGCGCAGCTTGCCGGGCTTGCTCGGCTCGCGCGCGTCCCACGGGTACATGAAGATGCCGCCGCGGCTGAGGATGCGGTGCACGTCGGCCACCATGGAGGCGATCCAGCGCATGTTGAAGTCCTTGCCGCGCGGACCCGTGCTGCCGGCCAGGCATTCGTCGATGTAGCGCTTCACCGGGGCGTCCCAGTGGCGCATGTTGCTCATGTTGATCGCGAATTCCTTGGTGTCGGCCGGGATCTGCACGCCCTGATCGACCAGGAACCAGCCGCCGAGCTCGCGGTCGAGCGTGAACATCACCACACCGGCGCCCACGGTCAGCACCAGCGTGGTCTGCGGGCCGTACACGCAGTAGCCCGCGGCCACCTGCTGGCGCCCCGGCTGCAGGAAGTCGGCCTCGCTCACGCCCTCGTGGTCGGCCGGCTTCTTGAGCACCGAGAAGATGGTGCCGATGCTGACGTTGACGTCGATGTTGGAGGAGCCGTCCAGCGGATCGAACAGCAGCAGGAACTCGCCCTGCGGGTAGCGGTTGGGGATGATGTGGATCTCATCCATCTCCTCGCTGGCCATGGCCGCGAGGTGGCCGCCCCACTCGTTGGCCTCGATCAGCACCTCGTTGGAGATGATGTCGAGCTTCTTCTGCACCTCGCCCTGCACGTTCTCGCTGCCGGCGCTGCCCAGCACCTCGCCCAGCGCGCCCTTGTTCACGGCGATGGCGATGCGCTTGCACGCGCGCGCCACCACCTCGATCAGCAGCCGCAGCTGCGCCGGGATGTTGTCGTGCTCGCGCTGCTGCTCGACCAGGTACTGGGTCAGACTGACTCGATGGCTCATGGGTGCTGCCTCCTGGGAAAAATGCTATGGGATTCGGATTCGTCAGGCCGTGACGGCCTCGGTGGCCTCGATCGCGTCGTCGGCCAGCGCGCGCATGACGATCTCGCGCACGTCGTTGGAGAGGTCGGGCCTGGAGGCCACGCGCTGGATCGCCTCGCGCGCGGCGCCGCGGTACGGCTCGGCCAGCTTGCGCCAGCGGTCCATCACCCGCGCCAGCCGCGCGGCCAGCTGCGGGTTCATGGCGTCGATCTCGATGACCCGGTCGGCCCAGAACACGTAGCCCGCGGCATCGGCCCGGTGGAAGGCCGCCGGGTTGAACATGGTCAGCGAGAACAGCAGGCTGCGCGCGCGGTTGGGGTTGCGCAGCGAGAAGTCCGGATGCTTGAGCAGCGCCTTGACGCGGGCGAAGACCCGGCCGTCGTGCTCCGGCGCGCGCGCCTGCAGCGCGAACCACTTGTCCAGCACCAGCGCGTCGTCCTTGAACAGCTCGTGAAAGCGCGCCAGCGCGGGCTCGGCCAGCTCGGCGTGCGACTCCACCAGGGCCAACAGCGCGCCCAGCCGCTCCGTCATGTTGCCCGCGTCCTTGAAGCGCTGGTAGGCGCGGCCCGGCCACACCGGGTCGCCGCTGCGCTGCGCGTGCAGGCACAGCATCGACAGCGCCAGGTTCGCCAGCGCGCGGCGCCCGGCCTGCGCCACCGTGGGCTGATAGCCCTCGCGCAGCTGGTGGTGCTCCCAGGCCCAGGCCCAGTCGGCGTGCAGGTGCTGCGCCAGTTGTGCGCGCATCGACTCGCGCACCGCGTGCACGCGCTGCGGGTCCACCACCGGCAGCTGCTCGGCCACGTAGCCCTCGGTGGGCAGCTGCAGCACCAGCTCCTTGAACGAGGCGTCCAGCGTCGGGTGGCGCAGCACGGTGCGCATGGCCTCGATGAAGGCGTCGTCCAAGTGCGCCGAGGCATGGCCCTCGGCGGCGGCGCACAGCCGCGTGAGCGCCAGGCGCTGGCCCGATTCCCAGCGGTTGAAGGCGTCGGTGTCGTGCGCCAGCAGCACCAGGCGCTCGGCGTCGGACAGGCCGTCGTCCAGGATCACCGGCGCGGAGAAGCCGCGCAGCAGCGAGGGCACCGGCGCGGCGCCCACGTTCACGAAGGTCCAGCTTTGCTCGGCCTGCTCCAGCACCAGCACGCGCTCGGTGTGGCCGCCGGCTTCCTCGCCTTCGAGCTGCAGTGTCAGCGGCGTGCCGTCGTGCGCCAGCAGCCCCATCGCCACCGGGATCACGAAGGGCTGCTTCACCGGCTGCCCGGGGGAGGGCGCGCAGCGCTGCTGCAGCGTCAGCGTGTAGCGGCTGGTCTCGGGGTCGTACACGCCGCGCGCGATGACGGTGGGCGTGCCGGCCTGCGCGTACCAGCGCTTGAAGGCCTCCAGCCGCGTGCTCAAGGCGCTGCCGGGGTTGGCGTCCGCGATGGCCTGGGCGAAGTCGTCGCAGGTCACGGCCTGCCCGTCATGGCGCTCGAAGTAGAGGCTCATGCCGTTGGCAAAACCCTCGCGGCCCACCAGCGTGGACATCATGCGCACGACTTCCGCGCCCTTGTCGTAGACGGTGGCGGTATAGAAATTGTTGATCTCGACGTAGCTGTCGGGGCGCACCGGGTGCGCCATGGGGCCGGCATCCTCGGGGAACTGGGTCGAGCGCAGCTGGCGCACGTCCTCGATGCGGCGCACGGCGCGCGCGCTGGCGCCGCCGCTCATGTCCATCGAGAACTCCTGGTCGCGGAAGACCGTCAGGCCTTCCTTGAGGCTGAGCTGGAACCAGTCGCGGCAGGTGACGCGGTTGCCGGTCCAGTTGTGGAAGTATTCGTGCGCCACCACGCTCTCGACGCCGAAGAAGTCCACGTCGGTGGCCGTGGCCGGGCTGGCCAGCACGTACTTGGTGTTGAAGATGTTGAGGCCCTTGTTCTCCATGGCCCCCATGTTGAAGTCCTCGACCGCCACGATCATGAAGCGCTCGAGGTCCAGCGGCAGCTTGAAGCGCGCCTCGTCCCACACCACCGAGGCGATGAGCGAGTTCATCGCGTGCTCGGTCTTGTCCAGGTCGCCGCGGCGCACGTACACCTGCAGCAGGTGCTCCTTGCCGTTGCGGGTGCGGATCTTCTGCTCGCGCGCCACCAGGTCCGCCGCCACCAGGGCGAAGAGGTAGCTGGGCTTCGGGAAGGGGTCGTGCCACTTGGCGTAGTGGCGCCCGCCGGGCAGCTCGCCCTGCTCGAGCAGGTTGCCGTTGGACAGCAGCACCGGGTACTTGGCCTTGTCCGCGCGCAGCGTCACCGTGTACACGGCCATCACGTCGGGCCGGTCCAGGAAGTAGGTGATGCGCCTGAAACCTTCGGCCTCGCACTGCGTGAAGAAGCCGTTGCCGCTGGTGTAGAGGCCGGAGAGCTCGGTGTTCTTCTCGGGGCAGCAGCTGTTCTTGATCTCCAGCGTGAAGCTCGCATCCTCGGGCGGATGGTCGATCACGAGCGTGCCGTCCTCGTGGCGGAAGCTCACGCTCTCGCCGTTGGCCAGCACGCGCAGCAGCGTGAGGCCCTCGCCGTGCAGGCGCAGCGGCTGCGGCGCGGCCTGCGCGTCGCGTTCGATGAGCAGCTTGGAGCTCACCAGCGTCTTAGCCGGCTCCAGGTCGAATGCCAGCTCGACGCTGCGGATGCGGTAGGCCGGCGCGAGGTAGTCCTCGCGGCGGACGAGTTGGGCGGTGCCTTCGCGCATGTGCTGCTGCTCCGGTGCGTGTCTCGAAAGGTTGAGGTGTCTCCCGTTCGGGCTGAGCTTGTCGAAGCCGGTGGCCTGGTTGGGCTGCGGGCCCTTCGACGAGCTCAGGGCGAACGGGACTTCGGCGGGGTTTACAAGCCCTGCTTGAGGCTGGCGGCGATGAAGGCGTCGAGGTCGCCGTCCAGCACCTTCTGGGTGTTGGAGATCTCGACGTTGGTGCGCAGGTCCTTGATGCGGCTCTGGTCCAGCACGTAGGAGCGGATCTGGTGGCCCCAGCCCACGTCGGTCTTGGCGTCCTCCAGCTTCTGCTGCTCGGCCATCTTCTTGCGCATCTCGTGCTCGTACAGGCGCGAGCGCAGCATCTGCCAGGCTTCGTCGCGGTTGCGGTGCTGCGAACGGTCGTTCTGGCACTGCACGACGATGCCGGTGGGGATGTGCGTCAGGCGCACCGCCGAGTCGGTCTTGTTGATGTGCTGGCCGCCCGCGCCGGAGGCGCGGAAGGTGTCGGTGCGCACGTCGGCCGGGTTGATGTCGATCTCGATCGAGTCATCGACTTCCGGATACACGAACAGCGACGCGAAGCTGGTGTGGCGCCCGCCGGAGCTGTCGAAGGGGCTCTTGCGCACCAGGCGGTGCACGCCGGTCTCGCTGCGCAGGTGACCGAAGGCGTAGTCGCCTTCCACCTTGATGGTTGCGCTCCGAATACCCGCCACGTCCCCCTCGGTTTCCTCCATGACCTCGGCTTTGAAACCCTTGCGCTCGCAGTACTTGAGGTACTGTCGCAACAGCATGCTGGCCCAGTCGCAGGCCTCGGTGCCGCCGGCGCCGGCCTGGATGTCGATGAAGCAGTTGCTGGGGTCGGCGGGGTTGTTGAACATGCGGCGGAACTCCAGCTGTTCCACCGTGCCTTGCAGTTGCTGCGCCTCGGACTCGATGTGCTCCAGGGCCGCGAAGTCCTCGTCGGCCTTGCTCATCTCCCAGAGCTCGAGGTTGTCGCCGAGGTTGCGCTCGAGATGGTTGATGGTCTCGACCACCGTCTCCAGCGACTTCTTCTCGCGGCCCAGCTCCTGGGCGCGCTTGGGCTCGTTCCAGACGCTGGGGTTCTCCAGCGCGGCGTTGACTTCGTTCAGGCGGAGCGCTTTGCGGTCGTAGTCAAAGATACCCCCTTAGCGCTTGGGTGCGCTCGCTCAGGTCGGACAGCAGGCTGCCGATGGCGTTGATGCGTTCGATGTCCATGTGTGGGGACCCGCGGTCGTTGATGCTTGAAAGGGTTGGATTTTCGCACGCGCGCCTTGCCGGGACGGGCGGCGCGGGCGTTGTAAGACAATTCCACACCGGCGGCGGGTGCAAGGCCTGCCGCGCACCGGAGGAGACATGCAAGCCCAGGGCCGCCTACAGGCCGACATCCCCAACGACGCCGCCGCGTCGCCGAGCGCGCCCGCGCCCGCGCTGGCGCGGCACTGGCGGCGCACGCGCGTGCTGACGGCGGTGCTGCTGCTGGTGTGGTTCGGCGCGAGCTTCGTGACGGTGTTCTTCGCCGCGGAGCTGCGCCAGCGCTTCTTCGGCTGGCCGCTGGGTTTCTGGATCGCCTCGCAGGGCGCGCTGCTGGTGTTCCTGCTGGTGGTGGTGGTGTACGCCTGGGCCATGGGCCGCATCGACGCCGCCAGCGGGCTGGGCGAGGAGCCCTGAGATGGCCGTGCCGCCGCAGGATGCGCGCTTCCGCTCCCAGCTCGACCGCATCTATCTGGCCTTCGCGCTGGCCTTCGTGACCTTCGTGGTGCTGCTGGGCTTGGCCGAGGCGGTGGCGGGGCTGTCCAAGCGCTGGATCGGCTTCAGCTTCCTGCTGCTGACGGTGCTGCTGTATGCGGGCATCGGCATCCTGAGCCGCACCACCGATCCGGCCGAGTACTACGTGGCGGGCCGGCGCGTGCCCGCCTTCTACAACGGCATGGCCACCGCCGCGGACTGGATGAGCGCGGCCTCCTTCATCGGCATGGCCGGCACGCTGTACCTCAGCGGCTTCGGCGGCCTGGCCTACGTCATGGGCTGGACCGGCGGCTACTGCCTCATGGCGCTGCTGCTGGCGCCGTACCTGCGCAAGTTCGGCCAGTACACCATTCCCGACTTCCTGGGCGCGCGCTACGAGGGCCACCTGCCGCGGCTCATCGGCGTGGCCTGCGCCATCCTGGTGAGCTTCATGTACCTGGTGGCGCAGATCTACGGCGTGGGCCTGATCACGGCGCGCCTGACCGGTCTGCCCTTCGAGGTGGGCGTGTTCGTGGGCCTGGGCGGCATCCTGGTGTGCTCGTTCCTGGGCGGCATGCGCGCCGTGACCTGGACGCAGGTGGCGCAGTACATCGTGCTGATCCTGGCCTACCTGGTGCCGGTGTGCTGGCTGGCGGCCAAGCAGACCGGGCTGCCGCTGCCGCTGGTGGTCTACGGCGTGCAGTTGGAAAAAGTCAGCGAGCGCGAGCAGCAGCTCAAGATCGACCCGCGCGAGAAGGAGGTGATCGCCACCTTCCAGGGCCGCGCCGATGCCTACGCGCGCCGCCTGGAGAACGTGCCGGCGGCGCTGGAGGCCGAGGTCGATGCCGCCAAGGCGCGCGTGGCGCGGCTGAAGCACACCAACGCGCCGCAGTCGGAAATCCACGCCGCGGAGCGGGCGCTGGCGCAGCTGCCCCACAACGAGGCCGAGGCGCGGCGCATGTGGGAGGCGGAGAAGGCCGCCAACGAGGCGCGCGCGCGGCCGTTGGCGGGCATGCCCGAGCACGCCGTGCCCTTTGCCGGCGAGCCCGACGGCGACCCGCTGGCGCGCAGCAGCCCCGAGTCCTCGCGGCGCAACTTCCTGGCGCTGGTGTTCTGCCTGATGGTGGGCTCCGCGGCGCTGCCGCACGTGCTCACGCGCTACTACACGACGCCCTCGGTGCGCGAGGCGCGCGCCTCGGTGGCGTGGAGCCTGTTCTTCATCGTGCTGCTCTACGTCACGGCGCCGGCGCTGGCGGTGCTGGTGAAGTACGAGATCTTCAACGTGCTGGTGGGCACGCCCTTCGACCGGCTGCCGGCGTGGATCGCCAACTGGTCCAAGGTCGATCCGGGGCTGCTGTCGGTGCAGGACGTCAACGGCGACGGCATCTTCCAGCTCGGGGAGATGAAGATCGGCGGCGACATCATCATGCTGGCCACGCCCGAGATCGCCGGGCTGCCCTACGTCATCGCCGGCATGGTGGCCGCCGGCGGGCTGGCCGCGGCGCTGTCCACCGCCGACGGGCTGCTGCTGACCATCTCCAACGCGCTGAGCCACGACACCTACTACCGCGTCATCAGCCCCGGCGCGGGCACGGCGCGGCGCGTGACCATCTCCAAGGCGCTGCTGCTGGTGGTGGCGCTGGCCGCGGCGGCGGTGGCGGCGCACAAGCCGGCGGACATCCTGTTCCTGGTCTCGGCCACCTTCTCGCTGGCGGCCTCGGCCTTCTTCCCGGCGCTGGTGCTGGGCATCTTCTGGAAGCGCGCCACGCGCGTGGCCGCCTGCTGGGGCATGGTGCTGGGGCTGGCCACCGCGGCGTCCTACATGGTGCTGACCCAGCCCTGGCTGCGCCGCGTCTTCCGCATCGACGCGCCGCTGGAGCTGTGGTGGGACCTGCACCCGGTCTCCGCCGGCGTGCTGGGCGTGCCGGTGGGCTTCGCCACCATCGTGCTGCTGAGCCTGTTCACCCGCGCGCCCTCGGCCGAAACCCAGGCGGCGTTGGTCAGCTGGCGCTACCCCGGGCAAACCCGGGGGTAACCTGGATCAATTGAGATCCGTCAAACCGGGTGCTGACGGCCCCTCCTAGATTGCCGTCCACCACACCCCGGTTGGAGACGGCCATGCACAGGTTGGAAAAGCTCATCGATCGGCTCGGCGGCACCGAGCTGCTGCTGGTCAGCCTGGCGATCAGCGGGGTGCCGGCGCTGTTCAGCGCGATGCTTTGAGCCCATCCCTTGCCAGCAAAGCATTTCGTTCGCCCTTGAGGTATCGAAGGGTCAGCACGAACGGACTTTCGGTGTTCGAAGACTTGGTGGGATGCGTACCTGAGGACAGAGAGCTTTCTCAGAGTTTTCCGCCTGCGGCATCCAGAAACGCCTCCACCGCCGCCGCCACCGCCTGCGGCTGGTCGTGGTGCAGCATGTGGCCGCAGCGCGCAAGCGTCACACGGCGGTGCGGCGGCAGCGTCGCCATGCGGGCTTCGAAGTCCTCGCGCGGGTAGGCCGCGCCCCAGCGCTGCAGCACCTGGGTGTTTTCTCCCTCCACCCACAGCAGCGGCGCCGTGATGCGCCGCCACGCCGCCAGCACTTCCTCCTTGCGGTAGAGCACCGGGTTCACGCGCTTGTGCGCCGGGTCGGCGCGCAGCCGCCAGCGCCCGTCGCCATCGGGCTCGGCCCAGTGCCCGGCCAGCCAGGCCGCCTTGTCCGCATCCAGGAACGGATCGTTCATGCGCAGCCGCCGTGCCACCGCCTCCAGGCTCTCGTAGGGTTTCAGTTGCGGCGTCTCCCTGAGCTCGTCGAGCCACTTCTCCAACCGCGAGGGCGCCTGCGCGGGACGCGTGTCCGGCATGCCGAAGCCCTCCAGGTTGACCAGGCGGCGCACCCGGCGCGGACGCACGCCGGCATAGACCATCGCCACGTTGCCGCCCAGGCTGTGGCCCAGCAGGTCCACGGGCGTGTCGGGGCACAGGGCGTCGAGCAAGGCGTCCAGGTCGCCCAGGTAGTCGGGGAACCAGTAGGCGTCGGCGCCGGGCACGGCGGTGAGGCCGAAGCCGCGCCAGTCCGGCGCGATCACCCAGCGCGGCGCGGCCAGCGCGTCCACCAGGAACTGGAAGGAGGCGCCCACGTCCATCCAGCCGTGCAGCAGCACCAGCGGCGGACGTTGCGCCGTGGCGAGCGCCGGATCGCCCCAGGTCAGCACGTGGTAGCGCAGCTGGCGGATGTCGAGGAAGCGGCTGAGGGCGGGGACGCGGGGTTCGTAGATGGGTGAGCTCATGCGCGCCACTCTAGGCCAGGCCCGGGTTGTGCCGGAGAGGCAGCCGCCATACGCGCTCCTAAGCTGCCCCGCCATGCAGACCGACCCTGACACCCCCCGCTCCGAGGCCACTGTGCCCGCCACGCCCGACCGCCACGCCGCGCTGGTGCAAGCCTGGCGCTGGCGCGTGCCGCCGGACTTCAACCTCGCCGAGGCCTGCTGCGGGCGCTGGGCGCGCGAGACCCCGCAGGCCGTGGCCATCCGCCAGGTGGAGGCGGATGGCGCGGTGCGTACCGTCAGCTACGCCGAGCTGCAACGCGACGCCAATCGCCTCTCGCACGCACTGCGCCGCCTGGGCGTGGCGCGCGGGGACCGCGTGGCGATCGTGCTGCCGCAGCGCATCGAGACGGCGGTGGCGCACGTGGCGCTGCATCAGCTCGGCGCCATCGCCATGCCGTTGACCACGCTCTTTGGCCCCGAGGCGCTGGAGTTCCGGCTGCGGCACAGCGAGTCGGTGCTGGCGATCACGGACGAGGCCGGCATCGAGGCCCTGCGCAGCCTGCGCGCCACCGTGCCGGGGTTGCAGACGCTGCTGGCCGTGGGCGGCGCCCAGGGCCGCGGCGAGGCGGACACGGTGGACTGGGATGCCGCGCTGGCCGCCGCGCCCGACGGCTTCGAGCGCGAGCCCACCGGCGCCGACGATCCCGCCATCCTCATCTACACCAGCGGCACCACCGGCGCGCCCAAGGGCGCGCTGCTGCCCCAGCGGGCGCTGCTTGGAAATCTCACCGGCTTCGTCGCCAGCCAGAACGGTTTCGACCTGGGCCCGCCCTGGGGCCTGCCGGCGCTGGAGGAGGGCGGCGCGGCCCCTTCCGCCGAAGCGCCGCCGGTGCCCGGCCCGTTCTGGAGCCCGGCCGACTGGGCCTGGACCGGCGGGCTGATGGACGTGCTGCTGCCCACGCTGTTCTTCGGCCGCGAGGTACTGGCCTACCGCGGGCGCTTCGACCCCGTGCGCGCCTTCGAGCTGATGCAGGCGCACGGCGTGACGCACAGCTTCCTGTTCCCCACGGCGCTGAAGGCGATGATGAAAGCGGTGCCACGCCCGCGCGAGCGTTTCAGCCTGCGCCTGCGCGGGCTGATGAGCGCGGGCGAGGCCGTCGGCGACGCCGTCTTCAACTGGTGCCGCGACGAAGTGGGCGTGGTGGTCAACGAGATGTTTGGCCAGACCGAGGTGAACTACATCGTGGGCAACTGCGCCACGCCGGCCACGGCCGACGGCCGCCCGGCCCAGGGCTGGCCGGCGCGGCCCGGCAGCATGGGGCGCGGCTACCCGGGGCACCGGGTGGCGGTGATCGACGACGACGGGAACGTGTGCCCGCCGGGCGTGGTGGGCGACGTGGCGCTGCACCGGCTGGACGTGCACGGCGAGCCGGACCCGATCTTCTTCCTGGGCTACTGGCGCAACGAGGAGGCCACGCGCGCCAAGTTCACCGGCGACCCGATGGACAGCTGGTGCCGCACCGGCGACATGGCGGAGATGGATGCCGAGGGCTACCTCTGGTATCGCGGGCGCAGCGACGACATGTTCAAGGCGGCGGGCTACCGCATCGGTCCGGGCGAGATCGAGAACTGCCTGTTGAAACACCCGGCGGTGGCCAATGCCGCGGTGGTGCCCAAGCCGGACCCGGAGCGCGGCGCGCTGGTGAAGGCCTACGTGGTGCTCGCTCCCGGCTTCCACGGCGATGCGGCGCTCATTGAAGAGCTGCAGCAGCACGTGCGCGGGCGGCTGGCGCCCTACGAATACCCGAAGGAAATCGAGTTCATCGACCAGTTGCCGATGACGACGACGGGGAAGGTGCAGAGGAAGGTGTTGAGGGAGAGGGAAGCGGCGCGCGTTCAGGGCCGCCCACAGGGCTGAAACACGGCCGCTGCACGGCGCAGTGCCGGCCGTCTTCGAGTCCAGGGTCATCCCGCGTTGGCCGGTAACAGGCATGGCGGATGCCCGCCACCAGCGCCGGCCAGCCGCACAAGTCCCCGCGCGCCGTGCCGGCCATTCCGACCAGGAGGCTCGACCATGGACGATCAACAGCAGCGCGGACCGCAGGACGCGCAGATGCAGCAACAGGGTGGACCTTCGGCCCAGCAGGGCGGCAGCCAGCAGCAGGGTGGTCAGCAGTCCCAGTTCAGCGCGTCCTCGGGACAGCAGGGCGGCGCTTCAGGCGGTACCGGCCCGCAGCAGGGCGGCCCCGGCTCTGAGGACACCACCCGCCGCGGCGGCAATCCCTACACCGATTTCTTCACCCGCCGCGGCACCAGCCCCATGGAACTGCTCAAGCGGCTCGACGAGGACGTGGACCGCCTCTTCCACCAGTTCGTCGGCGGCGGGCGCGAACTGCTGCGCAGCCGCCTGCGCGACCGCGGCGGCATGGACTCCACGGCGGACATGGGCAGTAGCTCCGCCGCCGGCAGCAGCGGCGGCACGGACGGGCGACAGACCGAAGCCGCCGGCGGCGCGTCCTCGGCCAGCACCGCCCTGTCGCCGATGTCCGCCTCGGGCTGGCTGCCGGAGGTCGAGGTGTCCGAGCGCAACGGAAAGCTCCACGTCCACGTCGATCTGCCCGGCATGTCGCGCGAGGACCTGCAGGTCCACTTCGACAGCGACCAGCTCGTGCTGCAGGGCGAGCGGCGCAGCACCCGCACCACGAACCAGCCCGGCGGTTACTACCGCACCGAGCGCACCTATGGGCAGTTCCGGCGCGTCATCCCGCTGCCCGAGGGCGTCAACCCCGACACCGCGCAGGCCGGCTTCCACAACGGCGTGCTGGAAATCTGCTTCGACATGCCGGTGCGCCACAACCGCACGCGGCAGATTCCGATCCAGGAAGGCGCCGTGACGCCGGCTACGCCCACGGCCTCCGGCGCTGGCCTGGGCCAGACCGGCTCCACCGGCGGCAGCCCGATGGGCGGCACGGGTGTGGGCGGGGGGCCGTCGATGGGCGGCTCCATGGGCAGCAGCGGTGGCGGGCTCAGCGGCGGCGGCAGCGGCCGGCCGGCCTCCAGCGCCGCCGGCAGCGAGGTCGGGCCTCAGGAATAAGGCGCCCGAACCAGCGCCACGGGGCGCCGCGCACCTTGCCCCAGCCCGCTCCCACCGGGCGGGTGGGGAGAGCGCAGCGGATGCCATCGGGGTCTTCCCGCCGCATCCCGCGAATCAATGGTGATGCACACTCATGTCCATGCTTGACACCATCCCCCTGGGCCGCAGCGAGCTGCGCGTCACGCCCATCTGCCTGGGCACCATGACCTTCGGCGAGCAGGTGGACGAGGCCACCAGCCACCGCATCCTGGACCGCGCGCTGGAGCGCGGCGTCAACTTCATCGACACGGCGGAGATGTACCCCGTGCCGCCCAGCGCGCAGCGCTACGGCGAGACCGAGCGCATCCTGGGCGCCTGGTTCAAGAGCCGCCCCGGCGTGCGCCAGCGCGTGGTGCTGGCCACCAAGGTGGCCGGGCCCTCGCGCTACGACTGGATCGGCGGCGGCGTGCCCGACCTGCGCCCCGAGCGCATCGTCGAGGCCTGCGAGCACAGCCTGCGGCGCCTGGGCGTGGAGTGCATCGACCTCTACCAGATCCACTGGCCCGCGCGCCACGTGCCGGCCTTCGGCGGCGTGTACTTCGAGCCCTCCAAGCTCCGGCCCGTCACCGGCATCGAGGCGCAGCTGCAAGCGCTGGAGCGCCTGGTGCGGGACGGCAAGGTGCGCGCCATCGGCCTGTCCAACGAGACGCCCTGGGGCGTGGCGGAGTTCGTGCGTATCGCCGAGGCGCGCGGGCTGCCGCGCATTGCTACCGTCCAGAACCCGTACTGCCTCGTCAACCGCGTGGTGGACAACGGCCTGGACGAGGCGCTCTACCACGCCCAGGTTTCGCTGCTGGCGTATTCGCCGCTGGGCTTCGGGCTGCTGACGGGCAAGTACGACCAGCGCGGCCTCAACGACGTGGACAACCCCGGCCGGCTGGCGCAGTTCGAGTCCATGAAGCAGCAGCGCTGGGGCCGCATCGAGGCGCTGCAGGCCGCGCGCCACTACAACGCGCTGGCGCGCGCCAACGGCCTCACGCCCACGCGGCTGGCGCTGGCCTGGTGCTACCGCAACTGGCGCGTGGCCAGCACCATCCTCGGCGTCACCAGCGTGGCGCAGCTCGACGAGAACCTGGACGCCTGGGACACGCAGCTCTCGCCGGAGCTGCTCAAGGTCATCGACGACATCCGCTGGTCGCACCGCGACCCGGCACAGTGAAGCGGCCCGCGACAAGAAGAACATGGCAAAGAAGGACAGGCACGTCAGCGAGACGCCCGCGACCCAGTTCCTGCGCCGCCACGGCGTGAGCTTCACCGAGCACCCTTACGAGTACGTGGACCACGGCGGCACCGCCGAGTCCTCGCGCCAGCTCGGCGTGGACGAGCACAGCGTGGTCAAGACGCTGGTGATGCAGGACGAGCGCGCGCAGCCGCTGATCGTGCTCATGCATGGCGACCGCCAAGTCAGCACCAAGGCCCTGGCGCGCGAGATCGGCGTCAAGAGCGTGGAGCCCTGCAAGCCCGAGGTGGCGCAGCGCCACAGCGGCTACCTGGTGGGTGGCACCTCGCCCTTCGGCACGAAGAAGGCGATGCCGGTGTTCGTGGAGGCCGGCGTCCTGGCGCTGGAAAAGATCTGCATCAACGGCGGCAAGCGCGGCTATCTGGTGGGGCTCGATCCCAAGCTGCTCACCATGCTGCTGGACGCCAAGCCGGTGCACTGCGCGTTGTAGAGGCGCGTACCCGGCATCGGGCAAGCGACATGAAAAAGGCGGCCTGGGGCCGCCTTTGTTTTCACCGGAGTGTCTTTGCAGCGTTGCCCGGCGTCAGGCCGTGCCGATCCCGCTCACCCCGCCGGCCTGCCCGCCGCCCTCATCACCCGCAGGCGTATCGGGCGCGAGGCGGAAGCCCACCTTGAGCGTGACCTGGTAGTGGCCGATGCGGCCGTCGATCACGTGGCCTCGTGTTTCCACCACCTCGAACCAGTCGATGTGGCGCACCGTGAGCGCGGCGGTCTCGATAGCGTTGCGGATCGCGTCGTCGGTGCTGGTGGTGGAGGACCCCACCAGCTCGATGAGCTTGTAGACGTGTTCGGACATGGCTTTTTCTCCTTGGCCGCGCCTCGCTCCTCGACGGTCCCGCGACGGCAGGCGCCGGCGGCGCGGCCAGCCTGTGGGGCAAGTCGCCTGCCAGGGCCGCCCAGTCCGGGCCCGGCGAAGCGGGGGAGGGCACGCTCAAGCGAGCTGGCCGCGAGGCGTGCCGCGCCGATCGGCGCGCAGGCGCACCCAGGGCTGCGCCGCCATCTGCCGGTCCTGCAGCCGCGACAGCAGCGCCAGCGCCAGCACCGCGCCCAGCAGCGCCATGAACATGTCGGCCTGGCTGTCGCCCAGGTCGCCCTGCATGCCCATGAAGTCCTGCAGCGGCTGCTGGAAGAACAGCGCCAGGCGCCATTGCAGGATCTCGTAGCACGCGCTCAGCGCCAGCGCCACGCTGGCCGCGAGCACGGCGGCCGCACTCCGGTGCGTCACCCAGGCGCATCGCAGCAGCAGCTCGCGCACCACCAGCGCCGGCACGAAACCCTGCACGAAGTGGCCCAGCCGGTCATACGGGTTGCGCGAGAGGCCCAGTGCATCGGCCAGCCAGAAGCCCAGCGGTACGCGCTGGAAGCTGTAGGCCGCGCCGGTGAGCACCACCAGCGCGAACAGCGACAGCAGCAGGTAACTCAGCGGCGTCAGCGCAAAGCGCCGATGGCTCAGCACCAGCAGCGCCCCAACCCCGAACACCGGCGCGGCCTCGGCCAGCCAGCCGAGGCGGTCGTAGGGCTGCAGCCCCGAGATGATCAGCGCCAGTCCCACCGCCAATGCGCAGGCGACGGGCACGGCGCTGGGCAGCGAGGAGGCGCGGCTGGGGTACTGCATGGTGGGGGTCTCCGAAAGGCGATCTGTGCCGTCCTGTCAACCCCCCGAGCATTCCAAGTGCCCGCCCCGGGTGGGTGTCCGATCAGTGTCCGCCCAGGCGCTTGTGCAGTTGCTTCAGGAACCACCACACGCCGCCGACCACCGGGGCCACGGCCAGGCCCACCACCACGTCGGCCGGGGGCATGACGCTGGCCAGCGCCGGCACGCCCTTGGCCGCCTTGGCCAGGTAGCCCACCAGCCCCAGCGCGTAATAGCTGATGGCCACCACCGACAGGCCTTCCACCGTCTGCTGCAGCCGCAGCTGCAATTGCTGGCGGTGGGCGAACAGCTTGAACACTTCCTGGTTGGTCGCTTCGCGCTGCACCTCCACGCGCACGCGCGCCAAGCTGACAGCGCGGTTGATGCGGTCGGCCACGTCGGTGAGCCGCGCGTCGGTGCTCTCGCACAGCGCCATGGCCGGTGCGAAGCGGCGGCCGAAGAAGCCCGAGAGCGTCTGCACGCCCTCGATGCGGCGCTCGCGCAGGTCCGCCAGGCGGCGCTGCACGATCTGGTGGTAGGCGCGCGTGGCCGAGAAGCGGTAGCGCGTGCGCGCCGCGCCGTGCTCGATCTCGGCGGCCAGCTTGGTCAGCGTCTCGAACGCGGCGGCGTCGTCGTGCTGGTCGTCGTTGGCCATGGCGTCCACGGTGCGCTGCAGCGTGCGCTCCAGGCTCGCCAGGGCCTGTGCCTCCTTCTGCGCCACCGGGAAGCCCAGCATGGCCAGCATCCGGTAGGTCTCGATCTCGCACAGCCGCTGCGCCTCGCGCGCGGCCTGGTCGGTGGGCAGGCCCATGTCCAGCAGCACGAAGCGCGTGAAGCCGTCGCCGCGCAGGCGCAGGTCGGTGAAGACCACCGCCTGGCCGTCGGCGATGACGGCGCCCAGCAGCGGCGCGCCGTCCTCGCACATGTCGCCGCTGCAGCTGCCCAGCGCGGTGGCGATGCGCCGGCGCAGCCGCGGCAGGTTGTCCTCGTCGGCCCGCAGCAGCAGCACGTGGGCCGCGGCGATCATGGGCGTGCCCTCGGGCGGCGCCAGCGCGCGCACGAAGGCCGCGGGCAACAGCTCGGTGGCCGCGGCGTGTTCCAGCAGGTCGTCCAGCGCGCCGTCCTCGGGGGTGCCGCCGGGCAGGTGCAGCGGGCGGTTGACCTGCCAGCTCACGAACTCGCCGTGGCGCTCGAAGCGCATCTCGAAGCGCGGCGTGCGCAGCACGTGGTGCCGCGCCTGCGGCGGCGGCTCGGGCTCGCCGCAGGCACGGCACAGCTCGGCCAGCGCTCCTTCCGCCAGCGCCGCGCTCATGCCCCACTGGGCCCAGGACGACACGACGCTGGGCGTGCGCACCGGCAGCGCCGGGCGCGCATGCAGCTCGCCGTGCAACTCGGTGTGGCTGCGCGGGAGCCAGGCGGCGGGGGGCGGCGCACTCAGTGCGGGCGAGGCGGGCGAAGACTCGGTCAAGGTGTTCATGCGCTTCAAGGGGGCTGCCAGCGTGCCACTGTAATGGGCGCGCCTGACGGGACCGCGCCGCGCCTTGTCAAGGGGGCTCAGGGGGGCGCCGCTTACACTGGTGGGCTCTTAACTGTCTGCACACTGCAACCGAGGGACATGGAGCTGTTGGCTAGCCTGCTGGCGCTGGTGGGCGCGTACCTGCTGGGGTCGCTGTCCTTTGCCGTGATCGTGAGCCGGCTCATGGGCCTGTCGGACCCGCGCAGCTACGGATCGAAGAACCCCGGGGCCACCAACGTGCTGCGCTCGGGCAACCGCAAGGCCGCGGCGCTGACGCTGCTGTTCGATGCGCTCAAGGGCACCGCCGCGGTGCTCATCGCCCAGGCCCTGGCGCCGCGCCTGGGCTTCTCGGACACCACCATTGCCTTCGTCGGCCTGGCGGCCTTCCTCGGCCACCTCTGGCCGGTGTTCTTCCACTTCAAGGGCGGCAAGGGCGTGGCCACGGCGCTGGGCGTGCTGCTGGCGCTCAACCCGCTGCTGGGCCTGGCGACGCTGGCGACCTGGCTGATCGTTGCGTACTTCTTCCGCTACTCGTCGCTGGCGGCCATCGTCGCGGCGCTGTTTGCCCCGTTCTACGAGCTGCTGATCTGGGGCGCGAGCCCCACGGCGCTGGCCGTGGCGGTGATGGGGCTGCTGCTGGTCTGGCGCCACAGCGGCAACATCAAGAAGCTGATGGCCGGCACCGAGAGCCGTATCGGCCAGAAGGCCGCCGCCGCACCGGGCGCGCATGCCGCGCCCGGCCACCACCCCGGCCCCGCGCATCCCCATGCGCCGGGCAAGCACCGCAACAAGCACAAAGGAGCGAAGTGATGGTCCAACGCTACGACGTCGGTTCCCGCCTGTCGGAGATGGCCGTGCACAACGGCACCGTGTACCTGGCCGGCCAGGTGCCCACCGATGCCACCCAGGACATCGGCGGCCAGACCCGCCAGGTGCTGGACCAGATCGACGCGCTGCTGGCGCGCGCCCACACCGACAAGAGCCGGCTGCTGATGGTGCAGATCTTCTTGACGGACCTGGCCGACTTCCCCGGCATGAACGCCGTCTGGGATGAATGGGTGGCCGAAGGCAACGCGCCCCCGCGCGCCACGGTGCAGGCCCAGCTCGCCAACCCGGAGTGGAAGATCGAGATCGTGGCGACGGCCGCGCTCTGACCCTCTGCCGCCCATGAAAACGGCCGCCCTCGGGCGGCCGTTTCGTCTTGCGGCCTGGGTCAGAAATCCAGCCCCAGCTCCGACGCATCCCCCCGCCCTTGCCGCACCAGCACGGGCTCGTCGCCGGAGAGGTCGATCACGGTGGTGGGCGCCATCGGGCAAGCGCCCGAGTCCAGCACGGCCTCGACCTGCTTCTGCAGCCGCTCACGGATCTCCTGCGGGTCGTTCAGCGGATCCTCGTCGCCGGGCAGGATCAGCGTGGTCGCCAGCAGCGGCTGGCCCAGCTGCTCCAGCAGCGCCTGTGTCACGCGGTGCTCGGGTACGCGCAGGCCGATGGTGCGCCGCGAGGGATGGCTCAGCCGGCGCGGCACCTCCTTGGTCGCCTCCAGGATGAAGGTGAAGGGCCCCGGCGTGGCCAGCTTCAGCAGCCGGTACTGATGGTTGTCCACCCGGGCGTAGCTGGCGAGCTCGGAGAGGTCGCGGCACAGCAGCGTGAGGTGGTGCTTCTCGTCCACCTGCCGGATGCGGCGCAGCTTCTCCGCCGCCGCCTTGTCGTCCAGCTGGCACACCAGCGCGTAGCTGGAGTCGGTGGGCACGGCGCAGATGCCGCCGCCTTGCAGCATCTGCGCCGCCTGCTTCAGCAGCCGCGGCTGCGGGTTCTCGGGGTGGAGCTCGAAGTATTGGGACATGCTTTTTGTTGTCGATTCCGTTCGGGCTGAGCTTGTCGAAACCCTGCGGCCCGGCCAAGCTGCTGGCCCTTCGACAAGCTCAGGGCGAACGGAAAGAGGTTTGCGTCAGGGCGTGTGCACCCGCTCGGCCAGCATTTCCCACACCGGGATCAGCTTCGGCGGCAGTAGCGGCAGGGTGCCGATGTCGGTATGGCTTTCGTCGGGACTGTGGAAATCGCTGCCGCGCGAGGCGTAGAGGCCGAGTTCCAGCGCCAGGGCGGCGTACTTGCCGTATTCGTCGGGGCGGTGGCTGCCGGTGACCACTTCCACCCCTTCGCCACCCAGGGACTTGAACTCGCTGAAGAAGGCGTGCTCCTCCAGCGGCGTGAAGTGGTAGCGCCCGGGATGCGCGATGACGGCCATGCCGCCGGCGCCGCGTATCCAGCGCACCGCGTCGGCCAGCGTCGCCCAGCGGTGCGGCACGAAGCCGGGCTTGCCCTCGGCCAGGTAGTGGCGGAAGACCTCCGGCGTGCTGGCGCACACGCCGGTCTCCACCAGGAAGCGCGCGAAGTGCGTGCGCGAGACCAGCTCGGGGTTGCCCGCGTACTTCAGCGCGCCCTCGTAGGCGCCCTCGATACCCACCGCCGCCAGCGCCTGCGCCATCTCGCGCGCGCGCTGGCCGCGCCCGCCGCGTGTGGCCTCCAGGCCCTCGCGCAGCGTCGGATCGTCGATGTCGAAGCCCAGCCCGACGATGTGCACCGTCTTGCCGGCAAAGGTCACCGAGATCTCCACGCCGCTGAGGAAGGGCATTCCCAGCTCCAGCGCCGCGCGGCGCGCGCGGTGCTGGCCGCCGATTTCGTCGTGGTCCGTGAGGGACCACAGCTGCACGCCGTTGGCGTGCGCCCGGGCCGCCACGCCTTCCGGGCTCAACGTGCCGTCGGACACGTCGGAGTGGCAGTGCAGGTCGGCGTTGAGTGCAAGGGCTTCGATCACTGGAGGATTGTAGGCAGCGGGGTCCTGGCGGAACTTACGCGGCTTGGTGGCGCGGATGGCGCCCCGGCCGCGACCGGACCGGGACGCCCGGGCCGCGCTTCAGCGCTGCACCCGCAGGATCTGGCCGGGGTTCTCGTCCGTGATCAGGTACAGCCAGCCATCGGGCCCCTGGCGCACGTCGCGCACCCGCTTGCCCAAGTCGCCGAACAGCCGCTCGCGGGTGGCGACGCCGGTGCCGCCGGGCGTGAGCCGCCACACCGCCCGGTCCAGCATGGCCGCCACGAACAGGCTGCCCTGCCACTCGGGGAACTTGTCGCCCGTGTAGAAGCTGATGCCCCCGGGCGCGATGGAGATGGGCACCCACCAGCTCAGCGGCTGCTGCAGGCCCTCCGCCGCGGAGGCGCCGCCCACGGGGGTGCAGCTGTCCACCGGCGTGGCGCCGTACTCGCAACCGTAGGAGATCAGCGGCCAGCCGTAGTTGAACCCGGGCTGCACGATGTTGATTTCGTCGCCGCCCTGCGGACCGTGCTCCGCTTCCCAGAGCGCGCCGGTGACGGGATGGAAAGCCAGGCCCTGCGGATTGCGGTGGCCGATGCTCCAGATCTCGGGTGCGCCGCTGCCGACGGCGTAGGGGTTGCCCGGTGCCGGTGCACCGTCGGTGGTGATGCGCGCGATCTTGCCGATGCCGCTCGCCGGGTCCTGTGCCTGGCCGCGCGTGCCGGCTTCGAAGCGGTCGCCCAGCGTCACCAGCAGCGCACCGCTGGCATCGAACAGCAGCCGCCCGCCGTAGTTGCGCTCGCCGTTGACCTTCGGCTCCTGGGTGTAGATCTTGCGCCCCTGCTCCAGGCTGGCCAGGTCCGCCGAGAGCTCGGCGCGCCACACCGCCAGGCCGCTGGCGCCGCCGCTGCCTTCCTCGACGTAGCTGAGATAGACGCGCCGGTTGGTGGCGAAGGCCGGGTCCAGCACCACGTCGAACAGGCCGGCCTGCAGCGGAGGGTTCGCGTTCTGGTTGCTGGCGAAGATCCGGGGCAGCCCGGTGATGGGCGCCGAGAGCCTGCTGCCGTCGGCGCTGAGATGGCGCAGCCGCCCGGGCCGCTCCGTCACCAGCATCGACCCGTCCGGCAGGAAGGCCAGGCTCCACGGGTGCACCAGGTTGCCGCGCAACGTCGAAATCTTGGCCGGTCCGGGTTCGGCAGGCGCCGGGGCTGGCGGCGCGGGTTCGGGCGCCGGAGACGGCGTCGCTGGCTCCGGCACGGGCGCCGCAGGTTCGGGCGCCGGAGACGGCGGTACGGACGGCGCGGGGTCCGGCGAGGGTGCGGTCACCGGGGCCCCCACGGGCCCGGCGGTCCCACCGCCGCCACCACCACCGCCACCGCAGCCGGTCGTGGCCAGGGCCACCGCCACGGCGGCGCTCCAGAGCCACTGCACGCGCCGGGGCAGCGAAGAAGCCGATGCGCCCGCATCGGCGCACGCCGGGGCGCGGGGGCAGTCCAGAAGACGGGGAGTATGGTTTTTCATGGCGAGTCCCCTCTCAGCGTGCGATGCGCAGGATGCGGCCGTTGTCCTCGTCGGTCAGCACGATCAGAGCACCGTCGGGCGCTTGCTTCACCTGGCGCATGCGCCGGCCCAGGCCGCGGTACAGGGCCGAGCGCGACACGACCTTGCGGCCATTGATGACCAGGCGCCACAGGGCCTGGTCCTTGAGTGCGGCCACGAAGAGGTTGCCGCGCCATTCGGGGAACATCGCTCCGCTGTAGAAGCCGATGCCGCTGGGCGCGATGGAGGTCGGCACCCACCAGGTCTGCGGTTGCTCCAAGCCGGCTGCGACGCTTTGTCCGCCGACCGGGGTGCAGTTGCCTACCGGAGTGCCGTACTCGCAGCCATAGGAGATGCGTGGCCAGCCGTAATGCTGGCCGCGCTCGATGACATTGACCTCGTCACCACCCTGCGGCCCGTGCTCGGCCGCCCACAGGTCACCCGTGAAGGGGTTCACTGCCAAGCCCTGCGGGTTGCGGTGGCCGCGGCTCCAGATCTCGGGCCGCGCACCGGCCTGGCCGAACCAGGGGTTGTCCGCCGGCACACTGCCGTCGCGGTTGATGCGCACGATCTTGCCGTGGTGCGAGCCCAGCCACTGCGCCTTGAGGCGCTGGCCGCTGGTGAAATGGTCGCCCAGCGTGACGAAGAGCTTGTTGCCGTTCAGCGCCATGCGCCCACCGTAGTTGGCGACGCTGACGCCGACCGGTACCTTGGGCGCGGCGCGGAAGATCACGCGCAGGTCGCGCAGGCTGTTGTTCACCAGCCGTGCGCGCGCCACGGCGATGCCCACGGCGTTGTACTGCGGCCCGGTGCCGCGCTCGGTGTAGCTGAGGTAGACCCAGTTGTCGCCGCCGAGCTGCTCCGTGAGCACGTCCAGCATGCCGCCCTGTCCACCGACGAAGATGCGCGGCGGCAGCCCGGTGATGTTGACGATGCTGTTGCCGTTGGCGCTGATGCGGCGCAACCGCCCCGCGCGCTCGGTCACGAGCATGCTGCCGTCACCCAGGAAATCCACCCCCCAGGGATGGTTGAGCCCGGTACGCAGCGTTTGCGCGGCCGGTAGCGTCTCGGCCGCAGCTTCGGCTGCGTGCTCCAGGGCCATCGGCGCCTCGGTGGCACTGCCAGCATCGCCCCCACCGCCGCAGCCCGGCAGCATTGCCGCCAAGCCCGCCATTCCACCCCAACCGGCGAACCGGTTGAGCGCTTGGCGCCGCGAGCAATTCGCGGCCAGCACGGACTCACCCGCGCATTGCAGATCACGCATACGCACCTCAACGACGTTTTTTCCGAACACGCTGTCCGTCCGGGGCCGCTTCGTGTGGCGGTAGGACGACATGCGTTTTCAGCAGTTGACGTGCCCAGCGTGGGGCTTGCCCACGGGCGCGACGCAGCCGGTGCCGCGGCCTGGGACCGCGGGCCGCGCCGCGGTCGCTCAGGGCGCGCGGCGTGCGCCCTTGCGGTGGGACGACCTGTGGCGCAGGGCCACCGCGGCGCCCAGCGCCGCCCCCACCAGCGCCAGCGAGCCGGGCTCGGGAACGGCGTGGCTTTGCGGGGGCGAAACCAGCCCGCCGGCGGGCTCCGACAGGCCACCCTGGGGCGAGGAATTGAAGCCGCCGTCGCCCGCCGGACGCACGTAGACGCTCAGGTGCGAGAGGTCCTGGCGCACGCCATTGACGTTGAAGGAGGGCGAGAGCCAGGTGCCGCCGCCGGAACCGTCGAAGGCGACATCGTGAAAGTAGTAAAGGCCGTAGCCGTTGCCGGACTTCAGCGCGACCACCATGTCGAGCAGGACCGGGTCGGTACCCATCCCGGTGCCCGTGAGCGTCCAGTGGCCTGCGGGGGCCTGGGCGCCCGCGTCCACGGAGAACCTGATGCCCAGCACCTGGTTGGACACGTTGTTGCCCCCGGTGTTGTCCTTGGCCGCCAACATCCAGCCGCTGCCCCAGCTCAGGCCCAGGTCGTCGATGCCCTTGTCGTTGCCGGGGACCAGGCCGTAGAAGTCGTTGGCCGCGGCCAGCTCGGTGTACGCATCGGCGCCGTAGGTCATGCCGCTGCTGTCGGGTACGGCACCTTCGCCTGCCGCGCCGCTGTCATTGGGAACATCGCTCCAACCGGGCGAGGCGTTGTTGCCGTTGCCCTGGCCATTGCCCTGGCCCTGGCCCTTGCCCTGGCCCTTGCCGTGACCCTGACCGGTGGAGGTGGCGGCGCTGGACGGGGGGATGCTGGAAGCGTTGACGGTGCCGGAGGCCATGAGAGGCGCCGCATGCACCGAGATGGCGGCACTGCCGAGAAGGGCTGCACCGAGAAGCCAACTGGCCTTCCGCTGGATGCCCATGACCTGCCTCGATTTCCTGCTGCTACTACGCCCTGTTTATCGGCAGGGCAGCAGGCGGCTTGATGGGGCAGGCTTCGCGGGGCTTGATTCCTGTCAAGAAAACGGGTTTTCCCTGGTCGGGCCGGCCCCGTCCCGCACGAGGCCGCAGCCCGGGCGTCTCAAGCCTGCGCCTGCACTTCCATCTGCAGCCGCTGCTGTCCCTGCCAGACGTCCAGCCTGACGCGGTAGGCCAGCCGCACGGTGCCGGGCAGGGGTGTGACGTGGTTGAACCAGATCGCGTCGCGCAGCACGCCGTGCAGCTTCAAGCGCAGCTTCAGGTGGCGCTCGCCCACCAGGCGCTGCGCCACCACCTGCACCTCGTCGCAGAACAGCGGTGCGTCGAAGGCTTGGCCCCACACCTGCGCCTCCAGCGCCTGCACGGTGGGAGCGTCGAACCACTGCGGTGGCAGCGGCCCGTCCACGGGCAGCCGGCGCTGCAGCGTTGCGGCGTCGAGCTGCTCCTCGGCCACCGTCACCAGCAGTTGCGCGAAGCGCGGGAAGTCGCCCTCCGCCAGCGTGCAGCCCGCCGCCATCGCGTGGCCGCCGAACTTCAGCAGCAGCCCCGGCGCGCGCTTGCTCACCAGGTCCAGCGCGTCACGCAGGTGGAAGCCCGGGATGGATCGGCCCGAGCCCTTGAGCAGCCCGTCCTGGCCGCGCGCGAAGACGAAGGTGGGACGGTGCAGCCGCTCCTTGAGCCGCCCGGCCACGATGCCGACCACGCCCTCGTGGAAGTCGGGGTCGTACAGCGCCACGGCGGCCGGGGAGTCGGTGGACTCGCCTTCGGGCGCGAGCTGCACCAGCAGGTGCTCGGCCTGCTCGCGCATGCCGGCCTCCACCTCGCGGCGCTCGCGGTTGATGGCATCGAGTTGCTGCGCCAGCTCGCGCGCGCGCGCCGGGTCGTCGGTGAGCAGGCACTCGATGCCCAGCGTCATGTCCGCCAGCCGCCCGGCAGCGTTGACGCGCGGGCCCAGCGCGAAGCCGAAGTCGAAGGCGCTGGCGCGCAGCGGGTCGCGCCCGGCCGCGCTGAACAGTGCCTCGATGCCCGGCTGCATGCGCCCGGCGCGGATGCGCTTGAGGCCCTGCGACACCAGGCGGCGGTTGTTGGCGTCGAGCTTCACCACGTCGGCGACGGTGCCCAGGGCGACGAGGTCGAGCAGGGTGTCCAGCTTGGGCTGCGTCTTGAGGTCGAAGCGGCCACGCGTGCGCAACTCGGCCCGCAGTGCCAGCAGCACGTAGAACATCACGCCCACGCCCGCCAGCGACTTGCTCTCGAAGCCGCAGCCGGGCTGGCTGGGATTCACGATGACGTTGGCCTCGGGCAGCAGCACCTGGCCGGCTTCGACGGCGGGGAGGTGGTGGTCGGTCACCAGCACGTCGATGCCGAGCTGGCGCGCATGCGCCACGCCCGCGAGGCTGGCGATGCCGTTGTCCACCGTCACCAGCAGGTCCGGCCGCAGTGGCCGCGCCAGGTCCACGATGGTCGGGCTCAGGCCGTAGCCGTGCACGGCCCGGTCGGGCACCACGTAGCACAGCGAATCGGACGCGGCGCCGAGCATGCGCAGGCCGCGCAGGGCGACGGCGCAGGCGGTGGCGCCGTCGCAGTCGTAGTCGGCCACGATGCAGATGCGCCGCCCGCCCTCCAGGGCGTCAGCCAGCAGCGTGGCGGCCTCGGCGCTGCCGCGCAGCGTGGCCGGCGGCAGCAGGCGGCCGAGGGCGTCGTCCAGCTCCTCGGCGGCGCGCACGCCGCGCGCGGCGAACAGCCGCGCCAGCAGCGGGTGCACGCCGGCCTGCTCCAGCGCGTGCACCGCGCGCGGCGGCACGTCGCGCAACTCCAGCACGGGTTCGGTCATAGGCCCTCCAGCAGCGTGCCGGCGCGCCCGGTGCGCGTGCCGCCCAGGAGTTGCCACCAGCGCCGGGGCTGCGGCTGCAGCGTCAGCGCGCTGCGCTCGCCGCACAGCACCAGGGTGCCTGCGCCGGCCTGCGCCAGCGGGGCGATGTGCTCCTCGTCCAGCGCGGTCCAGTCCTCGCGCCAGGCGTCCCAGTCCTCGTTGAGCGCGGGCGTGCGCAGCCGCTCGTCCACGCGCACGGAAGCTTCGTCGCGCGCGGGCTGGGCCGTGCCGCAGCCGCTGAGCCACGCCCCGTTGACGGGGAGCTCGCCGCGCGCCTCGCGCGCCTCGTTGACCGGGTGGCTGAAGAACATCATCTGCACCTCGTTGAGCAGGCGGCGCAGCAGCCGCGGCTGCTCGGGCAGGTCGCGGTGCAGCGCGTGGCCGATGAGACGGTCCGGCGCCGCCGTGGGCAGCTGCTCCAGCAGCGGGTGGGTGATCAGCCAGTTCAGCGGCCCGTGCCAGTGCAGCTCGAAGCCCTCGGAGACGAAGAGCTCGCCCACGGCCTCGAACAGGCGGCGCGACTCGTCCCCGGCTAGGTTCAGCAGGGCCGGATCGGTGAGGCCGATGTGGTCGCTGCCCAGCAGCAGGTGCACGGGCGTGAGGCGGCCCCAGGGGCGCTGCGGCGGCAGCCCGGCTGCGGCGGCGTCGTGCGCGGCCCAGGGAATCAGCCCGTCCTGCACCTCCCAGCCCAGTGAGCGCGCCAGCGCGCGCTCGTGCGGCGGCGACAGCGAGGCCTCGTCCCCATCGTCGCGCGCGGTCTCGCGCCAGCGCGAGAGCAGGGCATCCAGGTGCGGCAGCCGCAACGACTGCAAGGCTTGCCGGCCGGCTTCGGACAAGGGCGCGGCGAAGGGAATCAGCAAATGCATGGACGGAATTATCCGGGGCGGCTTCGGGCGGGGGCCGTGCCGAGGGTGTGCGGCTGTGGCCGTGAGCTGGTCTGTACCGTTAACCACTCGGTCATCCCCGCGCAGGTGCACTGCTGTCTGGGAATGACGAAGTAGCGGGGGGGGGG
>Ga0065721_10049341_pt1 | contig 36752 bp, 28 predicted proteins | sample Mesricmetagenome_FD_59108 | JGI IMG/M metagenome (GOLD analysis project Ga0065721, IMG submission 59108) | Mesophilic microbial community from rice straw/compost enrichment Sample: eDNA_1 v2 (version 2) | ecosystem: Engineered > Solid waste > Grass > Composting > Bioreactor | place: USA: Davis... | reverse complement strand
TTAGTGGATGATCTCCTGACCGAAGAACAGAAACTTGTTCGGGAATCTGTGCGGAATTATGTTAAGCGTGAAATTTCACCCATCATCGACGAATACGCCCAAAAAGCCGAGTTCCCCGAGCAAATCGTGCAGCAAATGGGTGAACTGGGTTGTTTTGGCCCTACGATACCGGTGGAATATGGCGGCGGCGGCCTGGATTATATTAGCTATGGCCTTATGATGCAGGAACTGGAACGCGGCGACAGCGGGGTACGCTCCACGGCCTCGGTACAGGGATCGCTGGTAATGTTTCCCATTTACGAATACGGCAGCGAAGACCAGCGCCGCAAATACCTGCCCAAACTGGCCAATGGCGAGTGGCTGGGCTGTTTTGGGCTCACCGAACCCGACCATGGCTCCGACCCCGGCAGCATGGTCACCCATATCCGGGATGCCGGCGACCATGTGGTGCTTAACGGCGCCAAAATGTGGATCAGCAATGCGCCTTATGCACGCATAGCCATTGTATGGGCCAAGGACGAACAGGGCGAGGTACGCGGACTGATCGTAGAACGCGGTATGAAGGGTTTTACGGCCCCCCTCACACACAACAAGTGGAGCCTGCGGGCATCGGCCACCGGCGAACTGGTATTCGATAATGTAAAAGTGCCCAAGGAGAATATTCTGCCCAACATAAAAGGTTTAAAAGGGCCGCTGAGCTGCCTCACCAAGGCGCGCTACGGCATTGCCTGGGGTTCGATAGGCGCGGCCATGGATTGTTATGATACGGCCCTGCAATATGCCAAGGAACGCAACCAGTTTGGTAAACCCATCGGCGCCTTTCAGCTACAGCAAAAAAAGCTGGCGGAAATGCTCACGGAGATCACCAAGGCGCAACTGATGAACTGGCGGCTGGGCGTACTGATGAATGAACAAAAGGCTACGCCGCAGCAGGTGAGTATGGCCAAACGCAATGGTTGTGAAATAGCGGCTCGTATTGCGCGTGAGGCAAGACAGGTGCTGGGAGGCGCGGGGATTACGGGAGAATATTCTATTATGCGGCATATGATGAATATGGAAAGTGTGATTACGTATGAAGGCACACATGATATACATTTGTTGATTACGGGGATGGATATTACGGGGTTTAATGCCTTTAAATGAGGTAGGAGGTAGGAAGTAGGAAGTAAGAGGTTGATGATGATTTAATATTCAATATTAAATCAGGTGTTTATGATAAAGACTGTGTTTGATTTGGAAATATTTAGGTTGTCGCATGAGTTGGCGATGGATATTTATAGGGTAACAAGAAAATTTCCGAAGGAAGAAAGATATTCTTTGATCGATCAGGTGGTTAGGTCGTCCCGGTCTATTACTGCCAATATTAGCGAAGGATGGGGAAAAAGAGTATACGTAAATGATTTTAAACGACATTTGATATTTGCATTAGGCTCCCTTGAAGAAACAAGGACCTGGTTATTGTTTGCAAAAGATTGTGACTATCTAAAAACAGAGGATTATAATTGCTTTTGTGTAAAATGCCAGGAACTTGGAGCCAAAATTTTTAAATTATTAGGAACCTGGAGGTCATTTTGAACGACCCGTTTAATATCCTACCTCCTACTTCCTACTTCATACTTCAATTATGAGGATTTTCCTGATAGGCTTCATGGGCTCCGGCAAAACACACTGGGGCCGGCAGGTGGCAGAGCGGCTGGGGTTGCCTTTTTTTGATTTGGATGAGGTGATCACCCAGGAGGAAGGCAAAAGCATTCCCGAGATCTTTGCGGCGGAAGGAGAAGAATATTTTCGCAGCCGCGAAAAAGATATACTGGAGCGCCTGGTAGATGAGAATACCAACATGGTGTTGTCGTGCGGCGGCGGCACGCCCTGCTTCTTCAATAATATCGAGTTCATGAAAAAATACGGCACGGTGGTTTGGCTCAATACCCATGTAGAGGTGTTGATGCAACGCCTGATGAAGGAACGCGAACAGCGGCCGCTGCTGAAAGATATCACCGATGCCGATTTAAAACATTATATCATACGCAAACTGAACGACCGGCGTATGTATTATGAGCTGGCGGATGTAGTGATAGATAAAGAGGATGGGTTTACTATGAATGAATTTATTCAAACCGTTTTACATGCATAAAGGATTTGCCTGCACGGCCGCCATATTGGGTGCGCTGGCAGTAGCGTTGGGGGCGTTTGGAGCCCATGGATTAAAAAAGATCGTGCCTCCCGAGACTGTATCGACTTTCGAGACCGGTGTGCGGTACCAGTTTTATCACACCTTCGCTTTATTGGCAGTGGCTATTTTGTATGAGCAGTTCCCGGTAAAAACCATGAGTTATGCCGGTATCTTTTTTATTATCGGGATTGTTTTGTTCTCCGGTTCTTTATACCTGCTTACGGCTATGAAAGCTACGGAAACCGTTGGCTTAAGCAAGCTGGGAATCATAACACCCTTTGGCGGACTGTTCTTTATCGCAGGATGGATCTGTTTGCTGGTGGCATTTATAACGGCGCCTCGAACGTAAGAACGCACATATCCCCGGATTCTATTTTGAATGAGCCGTCGATGCTTTCCATTCTACGGCGCATATTACTGAGGCCGTTGCCAAAACGCCGCAGCTTGTCGGCATCGATGCCTATGCCGTTATCGCAAACCTGTATGATCAGTTTTTTGTCGCGGGTGGTGATGCTGATCTTAATAGTGGTGGCCTGTGAATGTTTCATGGCATTGTTGAGCGCCTCTTTAATACTCAGGAAAATATTCCGTCTTTTTTCGCCGCTTACTTCGGCCTGTGGTATCACTGCCGGCATATGCACGGAGCAGTCGATGGGCGTGCCATCGAAATATTCAATGGCATGCGCGCGTATATAGGCAATCAAACTTTCCAGCGTATCATTGCTGCTTTTCATGGTCCAGATGATGGTATTCATCTTACCCAAAAGATCGTTGGCATTGCTGGAAATTTTTTCCAGCTCAGGTGCGGTATTACCCTGCAGACGGCTTTTCATGATCTCGCTCATAAGCCGGATGGCGGTAACACCCGAACCCAATTCATCGTGCATATCGGCCGAAATGCGGTTGCGCTCTTCCTGTTTGGCCGCCATCACCGCCATTTGTTTTTCAAACTCCTTGCGTTCGTTCTCGAGTTTCAGGCGTTCCCTTTCTTTTACCCGTTCAATAATGTCGCGCCGGTTTTTATAAGCCAAACCCGAGAGGAAGAAAACCAGTTCCAGCACCAGCCCTATTTCATAATAAAAAAGAGCGCGGTTAAAGATCGATCCGGGGTCTTTTACCAACTGCCACCCGGTAACGATGATGATATAGGAAAGAATGGCGAACAATATCAACGCAAAGCTGCCTGCCGCCAGGTAGTTGAGCAGCGGGTTTTTCTTTTTTACACTGTAAGCAATAAACACCACGCCATTTACAAAAAAGAACAGCTTGATGATATAGTTCTCCATCACGTTGAGCAGGGTATACCCATCGGTAAAAAAATACACGATGGAGAACACCACGCAGGAAACAGCCAGCAGCAGGGAGGCCAGCCGCAGGTATTTATCCAGCGCCGGATGCTGCTCGCGTGTGTTGATGAATTTGCGTATAAACAGCATGTAGGTGATCACACTGCCGGTAAGGATCATAAAATCGAGGTATTCCTCGTAAAAAAAATTAAAGGCGGTAACGCTTATACTGAGATAACTTTTCAGGAAAAGAAGGGAGGTAGTAAGAAAGGTATAACAGGCATAAAAAATAAATTCCTTGTTGCCGCTTTGCGCAAATACCGCCAGCGAATAAAAGATCATAAACAGCAAAATGCCCGAGACGGTATAGGTAAATACATCCAGCAGTTTATCACGGTCGCGGGTGGTGATGAGCCAGGGCTTCACATAATCCTGTGCAATAAGCCGCGGTGCAAAGGTGTTTACGTTGGTACGCAAAAAACTGAAACGGCAAAAGATCACCGACTGTTCGCCCGGCTGCAGCCTGATCTGTTTCACGCCGTTGTAACGTTTGTCGTGGGTGATGCTGTCGGGCAGGGCGGTGAACCGGCCATTGGTTAACTTGAATAAACGGATATTCCTGCAAAAATAACCCGGCGAAAAACAGATGCTCATGGCCGTATCGGCATTGTTGGCCAGCCCGAACTGCAGAAAACATTCCTGCTCCAGCAGCCTGTCGGGACTGTTGTGCGGCAGGTACATGGCTTCGTTGGGCTGAAAGGGTAGGGATGGGATGTCGGCATCGGCGATGCTGTGTTTGGGCTGGGTGATGATCAAACAATGTTTGTAGATGGATTTGGAGTAGCGGATGGTGTCTATGCCGAATACCATGGAATCGGGCAGTTGCGCAAAACTACCCGTTGTTAATAAACAAAACAGGATGAAGAGCCTACAAGTGTTTAGTTTGGTCATGGAAGCCAGGTGGTTGGCTGTGTAAATTAGTACTTTTTGGCTAGTGGCAAGTAGTGAGTGGCTAGTAGGCGTTACAAAGTTTGGCCCTACTAGCCACTTGCTACTAGCTACTCGCCTTATTAATAAACAACTTATTATCTTTGCCTCTATGGCCAATCGCTTAAAAGCAGCAAAATCCAGGTCAGCCAATCCGGACAAGTTTAAACCTGAAAAAGAAGAGCAGGTGACGGTGAAACAGTTGGTGAAAGACGAACGTACCCACAAAATTGCAGGTACATTTGCCTTATTGGTGAGCCTGTTCCTGTTCATTGCCTTTGCCTCGTATTTATTCACCTGGAAAGAAGACCAGGACAAGGTGTTCAGGGGCGCGGCCATACTGCTGCCTTCTGAAAATGTAAAAACCACCAACCTGCTGGGCAATGTGGGCGCTTATTTCTCCCACCTGTTTTTCTATAACGGATTTGGTGCAGCCTCCTTCCTGTTTTGTACTTTGTTTTTTGTGATCGGCGTAAATGCGCTGGTCACCAAAAAAATATTCTCCATATCCCGTAATGTGCGGTACCTGCTGGTGGGGCTCCTGTTCTTCAGCATCACCTTTTCTTTCATTGCACGCAACAGCGCTTTTCCCTGGGGAGGAGCAGTAGGCGATATGTGCCGCGAGTGGCTGGTACGCATGATCGGTAATGTGGGGACGGCTGTGCTGCTGCTGGTTGCCGGCGTTTCTTATTTTATCTGGCGTTTCAATCCGGTATTCAAAGCGCCCGCCTTAAAAAGAGAACCCGTTACCAAAACAGAAATCCCCTGGCCTGTACCTGAGGAGGAAGAAGAGGAAACCGAACCGGTTAAGGAAGCCGGTAATAAACTGAAAGGCGAGAGCGGTGCGCTAAAAAAACTGCCCAAAACACCAAAGGCAGAAGAGCCCGATCCGGAGATGACCATCGTGGAAAAAGAAGAGGAGCCTGTACCGCCGGTCACGGAACCCGAGCCAGAGCCGGAACCCGAACCGCCAGTGGTAACACCGCCGCCGGTAGTACCCGTGCAGCCGATCAACGATCTGCCGCTGAATATTCCACCCGGCATCAAAAAGCCTAAAAAGCCGATAACAGCAGACCTTGACCTCGAGATCAAAACAGCCCCGGAGCCATCGGAAGAGCCGGAAGAAACAAGCACCGAACAAAAACCCATACCGGTGGAGCCGTATGAGCCTACGCTCGATCTGCGCAACTATAAACACCCATCGCTCGACCTGCTGGAATTGCATGGCAGCGAGCGCATCATACAGGACCCGGCCGAACTGGAGAACAACAAGAACCAGATCATCACCACGCTGCGGAACTACGATATCGAAATACAAAAGATCAGCGCTACCGTTGGTCCAACTGTAACCCTATACGAGATTGTACCTGCCGCCGGTGTGCGTATATCGCGTATCAAAAACCTGGAAGATGATATCGCCCTGAGCCTGGCAGCCCTGGGTATTCGTATCATTGCGCCCATACCCGGTAAGGGCACCATTGGCATCGAGGTGCCCAACGTAAAGAAAACCGTGGTGAGTATGCGCAGCCTGTTGTCGTCGGAAAAATTCCAGCACAACAGTTTCAGTCTGCCGGTGGCCATTGGTAAAAGGATCGACAACGAAAACTTTATCGTAGACCTCACCACCATGCCGCACCTGCTGATGGCGGGCGCCACCGGTCAGGGTAAATCGGTTGGTTTGAATGCCATCCTGGTTTCGTTGTTGTATAAAAAACATCCATCGCAGTTAAAGCTGGTGCTGGTAGACCCGAAAAAGGTGGAGCTGAGTTTGTACCGCACCATTGAAAGACATTTCCTGGCCAAGCTGCCCGGCGAAGAAGAAGCGATCATTACCGATACCAAAAAGGTGATCCATACGCTGAATGCCCTGTGTATTGAAATGGATAACCGCTACGACCTGCTGAAAGAGGCGGGCGCCCGAAATATTCGCGAGTACAACGAAAAATTCATCAAAAGAAGACTGAACCCCCAAAAGGGCCACCAGTTCCTGCCTTTTATCGTACTGGTGGTGGATGAGTTTGCCGACCTGATCATGACCGCCGGCAAGGAGGTGGAAATGCCGATAGCACGCCTGGCGCAGCTGGCCCGCGCGGTGGGCATCCATTTGATCATTGCCACCCAGCGTCCGTCGGTGAATATCATTACCGGTACCATCAAGGCCAACTTCCCCGTACGTATTGCCTTTAAGGTATCGTCGAAGGTGGATTCCCGCACCATTCTGGATACCGGCGGCGCCGAGCAGTTGATTGGTAAGGGGGATATGCTGATATCGTATAATGGCGAGATCACCCGTTTGCAGTGCGCCTTTGTGGATACGCCGGAAGTTGACAGTGTATGCGATTTTATCGGCAACCAGGACGGTTATCCCCAGGCATTCCTTTTGCCGGAATATGTGGATGAGAAGGAGTTTGAGGGCAAGGAACTGGACCTGGGCGACCGCGACTCGCTGTTTGAGGATGCCGCCCGCCTGATCGTGCAAAACCAGATGGGTTCTACCTCGCTGATACAGCGCCGCATGAAACTGGGTTATAACCGGGCGGGCCGCCTGATGGATCAGCTGGAAGCTGCGGGTATCGTGGGTCCCAGCCAGGGAAGTAAGGCGAGGGATGTGTTGATAAAGACGGAGGCGGATTTGGAAAGGCATTTGGCTGAAATGCAGTGAAGTAGGGAGTAGGAAGTAGGAGGTAGGAGGTAGGAGGTAAGAAGTAAGAAGTAGGAAAATACAGGATCTATCATACTTCCTACTTCCTACCTCCTACTTCGTTCTTAGAATTTTGTTAATACATTTTTAACAGAACAACCTTCAACAACAATTCACGTCTTATAAGTGCCGCATATATAATCTAAACAATATCTTTGCGGCTTTTATAAGAAGCATTCAATATATTAAGATGAAAAGAACTTTTTTAGTTATCTGTACGATCGTTATTGCCAGTTTGAGTTATGGACAGGGGAGTGATCCCGCTGCCAAGAAGTTATTGGATGCTGTGAGCAATAAGTTCAAATCTTTCAAATCGGTGCAGGCCAATTTCAGTCTGCGTAATGAAGACAGCAAAGGCAACGTACTGGGAACTAAAAAAGGCACTGTGAATATGAAAGGTAACCGTTACCGCGTAACGGTTACCGGCCAGGAGATATTCTGCGATGGCAGCAATATCTGGACTTACGACAAAGCCGCCAATGAGGTCACCATCACCAAGCTGGACCCTTCGGCCAATACCATTACCCCGCAGAAATTATTTACCAATTTTTACGACCAGGATTTTTTGTATAAACTGAATGGAGAGAAGAAGATAGATAAGAAGAGTTTGGTGGAAGTGGAGATGACGCCGACCGATAAGACCAAGGCTTTTCATAAGGTGTATTTGTTGATTGATAAGGCTACGAATACGATCTATAGCACCAGGGTGTTGGATAAGTCGGGGAATGTGGTGGTGTCTACGGTGAGTAATTTTAATGGAAAGGCGAATTTGGCGGATGCGTTGTTTGTGTTTGATAAGGCGAAGTATCCCGGAGTAGAAGTTATTGACTTACGATAGGGGTTTCGGCTTCTGTGCAGCATTGTTATTTACCCCAACGAAATGTATTGATATCCAGCCCGGCCAGGTCCAACACCCTATCGGTAACGGTAGCGGCTACTTCCTCCACGGTCAGTGGTACGCTATAAAACGAAGGCGTAGCCGGACATATAATCCCGCCCGCCAGCGTCACAGCCTCCATATTCCGTATATGCACGAGGCTATAGGGCGTTTCCCGCACCACGCAAATCAGTTTCCGCCTTTCTTTCAGCATTACATCAGCAGCCCGGGTGATCAGATCAGAAGAAATGCCCCCGGCAATCCTCCCCAGCGTACCCATGGAGCAGGGCGCCAGTATCATGATATTAAACCGGCCCGAGCCCGAGGCAAAAGGCGCCGTAAAATCGTTGGTGTCGTAAAACCGGATGGGGTAGCGGGTATAATCGTCGTTACCGAGCTCGGTACTCCATACCTGTTTGGCATTGGCCGTCATCACCACCGCCAGCTCCTCCCATTGATCTTTGATCGTCAACAATTTTTCGATGATCTGTTTGGCGTAAATAGAACCACTGGCGCCGGTAATAGCCAACACAATTTTGTGCATGGAAATGAGTTAAATTTAGGTAGTAAAACAAAAATAGGATGCAAACATTGAAACTGACGGTTTTGTTTGGCTGGCTCGCCATTTTTTCCTGTGCGCAAAAACCCGCTGTAGAAAAGGAAAAGCTGGCCTGGATGTCGCTCGACGAAGTGGCGGCCAGTATGAAAAAGGAAAAACGCCCCATCCTGATCGACCTCTATACCGACTGGTGCGGCTGGTGCAAGGTGATGGATAAAAAAACCTACAGCAACAAAAACGTAGGCGCTTATCTGAAACAAAAGTTTTACCCGGTAAAACTGAACGCGGAACAAAAGAAGGACATTACCTGGAACGGGAAGACCTATACCTTCAACAGCAACTACAAAACACACAATTTTGCCGTTTACCTTACCAATGGCCAGTTATCCTATCCCACCACGGTGATCATTCCCGTAAACGGCGATCCCCAGGCCATACCCGGTTATCTCACACCGCCTGAGTTAGAGCCAGTTGTAAAGTATTTTGGAGAAGGAAAGTATGGAAAAACAGGCTTCGAGGAGCACCTGAAAGGTTTTAAATCCCAATGGTAATGCCCTCATATAAAAACTACACAACATGTGTAGAAGTTTTTCGATTTGCTTGTTTGAATAATTTGCAAAAACGATTAAATTTGTATTGATTAAAGTCAATTAATAAGCTATTTGATTAAATTTTATAACACCATGCGTCTTATACTTTGAGAGTTTCATACTATATTTGAATTTTCATAGGATAAGGTTTAATGGTTAATGGTATTTGATTAGTGCAGCCTCCCCTCCGGGAGGCTCTTTTATTTTAATGACTTATATATAATAAAAAAATGCCGGTCTGTACAGACCGGCATTTTTGTTGACCAATTTTGTCGTTTAGGCTTCCGCCATATGTGGTATAGCGGCTACCTTATATTCACCCGCATCCAGCTTTTTCTTGGTTACTTCAAAAGCGTTCAGCGTGGCCTTGATATCTTCGTCGGTATGTGTAGCGGTAGGTATCAGGCGGTATATGATATGCCCCTTGGGAATAACGGGGTATACTACAATACTGCAGAAGATGCCGTAGTTCTCGCGCAGGTCCATCACCATGGCAGTAGCCTCTTCCACACCACCTTTCATATATACAGGTGTCACCACCGAATCGGTATTGCCAATATCGAAACCTCTCTCTTTCAATCCGTTCTGCAGTTTGGTGGCATTGTCCCATAATTTTTGTTTCATCTCGGGACGGGTGATCAGCAGTTCCAGGCGCTTGAGGTTGCCTATCACCAGCGGCATGGGTAAGCTTTTGGCGAAGATCTGGCTGCGGATATTATAGCGGATATAGTCGATGATATTTTTGGGCCCGGCTACAAAAGCGCCAATGGAGGCCATCGATTTGGCGAAAGTGCTGAAATACAGGTCTACCTGGTCCTGCACGCCCTGTGCTTCACCGGCGCCGGCGCCTGTTTTACCCAGGGTGCCAAAGCCATGTGCATCGTCTACCAGCAGGCGGAACTCGTATTTATTTTTCAGGGCGGTAATTTCTTTCAGTTTGCCCTGGTCGCCGGCCATGCCAAACACACCTTCGGTGATAACGAGTATGCCACCGGATTTTTGTTTGTCGATGAGGTGGGCAGCGCGTTGGAGTTGTTTTTCAAAATCCTCCATATCGTTGTGTTTGAACACATAACGATGACCGGGATGCAAACGCACCCCATCTATGATACAGGCGTGGCTTTCGGCATCGTAAACAATCACATCATGGCGGCTGCACAGTACGTCTATCAGACTTACCATGCCCTGGTAGCCATAGTTCAACAAGATCGCATCTTCCTTACCTTCAAATTCGGCCAGCTTTTTTTCCAGCAGTTCGTGCTGGCTGGTGTTGCCGCTCATCATACGGGCGCCCATAGGAGTAGCCAGTCCGTATTGAGCCGCTGCCTCGGCATCGGTTTTTCGTATTTCGGGGTGGTTGGCAAGCCCCAGGTAGTTATTCAAACTCCACACGATCATTTCCTTTCCTCTGAACTTCATTCTGCTACCGATCTCGCCTTCCAGTTTGGGAAATGCAAAATAACCATGGGCCCTTTCGCGGTGTTGCCCAATAGGGCCTTGATGCTTCAATAAGCGCTCGAAAATATCTGCCATATTATGGATTTTATTAAAGGGTTGTTTTTGAAAAAAGGATGCGCAAAAATAGCGTTTTTACGCGGCATTGGCTGTTAACAAGAAACGAAAGCAATTTTAACATATTTTAATCTGAGGGTATTGGCTTCCCTATATCTTTGCGAAAACTTATTATTTAATGCGATTCCTGTTTGCTATTCTTTCGTTGTTTATCGCTTTTTCAACTTCCGCCCAAACCAAAAAAAGCACATCCGTTAGTTCCTCCACCATTAGCCGCCCCAAACTGGTAGTTGGTATTGTCGTCGACCAGATGCGATGGGACTACCTGTACCGTTTTAACGAACGTTTTGCGGCCGATGGTGGTTTTAAACGTTTTTTAAACCAGGGTTTTACCTGCGAGAACACCCTGATCCCCTACCTGCCCACCATAACGGCCTGTGGTCATACCTGCGCCTATACCGGCAGCGTACCGGCTATTCATGGTATTGTGGCCAATGAATGGTTCGACCCGCAAAAAGGCAGAAAGGTATATTGTGCCGAAGACAGTTCGGTTTCGGCGGTAGGATTTGCCGCTGGCACTGCCGGCGCCATGAGCCCCTTTAATATGAAAGTGACCACCGTATGCGACGAGCTGCGTATGGCCACCAATTTCAGAAGCAAAACCATCGGTGTGGCCATTAAGGACCGTGGGGCTATTTTGCCTGCCGGCCATGCAGCCAATGCTGCTTACTGGTACGATGGCAAAAGCGGTAACTGGATCACCTCAACCTACTATACCAACGATTTACCAAAATGGGTGAAGGATTATAATGCCAGCAAACCGGTAGATAAGTTTTACCAGAAAGGCTGGAATACCCTGTATCCTATCAATACCTACGTGCAAAGTACGGCCGACGATAAGCCGTACGAAGGCAAGCCCCTTGGCTCCGATCAAAAAGGCTTTCCTTATGATCTGAAAAAATTCATCGGTAAAAACTACGGCGCTATCTCCAGCACGCCCTTTGGTAATACCATGACCCGGGAAATGGCGGAGGCTGCCGTGGTGAACGAACAACTGGGCGCCGATGGGATCACCGACTTCCTGGCGGTGAGCTTTTCTTCACCCGATTATATCGGTCATGCTTTTGGGCCCAATTCCATTGAACTGGAGGATAATTACCTGCGCCTCGATAAAGAACTGGGCAGCCTGTTCAGCTTCCTGGATGCCAAAGTAGGGAAGGGGCAGTACATGGTGTTTTTAACGGCCGACCATGCCGTAGCCCATGTACCCGGTTTTATGACCGAAAACAAATTGCCCGGCGGCCGTTCTGCCGGCAGCCGTTGGGCCAAAGAGCTGGGCACTATCCTGCAGGATAAATTTGGCGCAGCCGGTTTGATCAGGAATTATTCCAACCACCAGGTTTTCCTGAACCATCATATCATCGATTCGATGAAGCTGGACGAAGCCGCCATTAAAAGAACGGTGATCAGGTACCTGAACCAGCAACCCGAAGTATTTAAAGTATTTGCATTGGAAGAAGTAATGCAGGCGCCTTTGAACAAAACCCTGCGCGAAATGGCTGTGAACGGCTATAACCAGAAGCTGAGCGGTGATATACAGGTAATGCTGCAATCGAATTATATGGAAGGCGGCAGCACCGGCACCACCCATAGCTCGTGGAATCCCTACGATGCGCATATTCCGCTGTTGTTTTATGGCTGGAACATAAAACATGGCAAAACCAACCGCGAAACCTATATGACCGATATAGCGCCTACCGTAGCGGCTTTATTACACATTCAAATGCCCAGTGGCAGTGTGGGAAAAGTGATAGAAGAAGTAGTGAAGTAGGAAGTAGGAAGTAGGAAGTAGGAGGTAGGAGGTAGGAAGTAGGATTGACCATCTTACTTCCTACATCCTACCTCCTACTTCTTTCTTCGTATTTTAGCGCACTAAAACAAAGATTAACATGATTAATTCCTTCCATGCTGGCGCCCGGTGGGTATCCATGCTACTGCTTATTGTTATTTCGTTTGCAACCACCGCCCAGGTAAACCCGGCGGAAAAGCTGCCGATAGATCCGAAAGTAAAGATCGGCAAGCTGGACAACGGGCTCACCTATTATATCCGCCAGAATAAAAAACCTGAACAGAAAGTGGAAATGCGCCTGGTGCTGAATGCCGGCTCCATTATGGAAGACGACGACCAGCAGGGGCTGGCCCATATGGCCGAGCACATGGCCTTTAACGGCACCACACATTTTAAAAAGAACGAGATCGTTTCTTTTTTGCAGGATATAGGCGTTGGTTTTGGCAGCGACCTGAATGCCTACACCTCTTTCGACGAAACGGTGTATATACTGCCGGTGCCCATCGATAAACCGGGTAACCTGGAAAAAGGTTTCCAGGTGCTGGAAGACTGGGCGCATAATGTTACTTACCTGGATGACGACATAAACGACGAACGCGCCATTATTCTTGAAGAAAGCCGTATGGGCAAGGGCGCCAACGACCGCATCTTTAAAAAGATCTATCCCCACCTGTTTGAAGGTTCGAAATATGCCAGACGTTTACCGATCGGTATCGACAGCATCATCAAAAATTTCAAACCCGATGTCATTCGCCGTTTTTATAAAGACTGGTACCGTCCCAACCTGATGGCTGTTATCATTGTGGGTGATATAGAAACAGGCAAGGCTGAAGAACTGATCAAAAAACATTTCAGCGGCCTGGTAAACCCGCCCAACCCGCGTAACAGGGACTATGCCGATGTACCGCCTTATACCAGCAGCCAGGCCATGGTGGTAACTGATAAGGAAGCCACGGGTTATTCGGTGTCTATCAATTTTCCCGCTGTAAAAAGCGAGCCTTATGTTACCGTAGCTGATGGACGCCGCGAACTGGTAAAGCAGATGTATGTGAATATGCTGAACCAGCGTTTGCAGGAACTGACACAAAATGAAAACCCGCCTTTCCTGTATGGCTCCGCCGACTTTGATTCCTATGCCCGCGGTTATGAGGCCTTTAATGCCTATGCCAGCGCCGGCACCGGTGACGTAAAGAAAGCGCTGCATGCGTTGACCGAAGAAATTGAACGAGCCAAACGGTATGGCTTTACCGAAAGCGAACTGGAGCGCATCAAAAAAAGCACCATGGCCCGTTATGAAAGGGCTTATAACGACCGGAATAAAACCGAGTCGGGCGCCTATGTGGAAGAATATATGCGGCATTTCCTGGACCATGAGCCCATACCCGGTATCGAGAAAGAAATGGAATATGTAAAAGCATTATTGCCCGGTATTACCTTAGATGAAGTGAATGCCGTATCGAATAAATTCAAAGATCAAACAAACCTTTTTGTGTACCTGGCGGGCCCCGAATCCGGCAATGCACAACTGCCTGCTGAAAAGGACCTCCTGGCTATTGTAGCATCAAAGGCCAGTGCCGACATCAAGCCTTATGAAGACAAGGCCATTGCCAGCACCCTGTTAAGCAAAGAACCCAAATCTGGTAAGATCCTTTCTTCTACCAAAAATACCGTGCTGGGTACTACGGAACTGAAACTCAGTAATGGAATTACCGTCACACTCAAACCCACAGATTTCAAAGACGACCAGGTGTTAATGGGTGCCGTACGCGCCGGTGGTAAAAACAATTATGGACTGGCCGATAAATTCAATGCCGAGTATACCATACCGGTGATCAGCGCTATGGGACTGGGAGAGTTTTCGCCTACCGATATGCGTAAGGCGCTGGCCGGCAAATCGGTGAGTGTGAGTCCCACCTTTAACGAGGTATCGGAAGGTATACGCGGTAACAGCACCGTGAAAGACCTGGAGACCATGTTCCAGTTGCAATACCTGTATTTTACCGCGCCCCGCAAAGACACCGCCCTGTACCGTTCGTTTGTACAGCGCAACAAATCGCAATTTGCCAATATCAGCGCCAACCCGCAGGCTGCTTTTATCGATACCATGTACAAGACCCTGTACAATAACAACCCGCTGATGCCGGTAACCGTGCCCAACAGCGCTTATTTCGATAAGATCAACCTCGACAGGATCATGAGCATTTACAAGGAGCGATTTGGTGATGCCAGCGGACTGAACTATGTGATTGTAGGCAGCTTTAAAGAGGATGAAATAAAACCGCTGATTGAAAAATACATTGCCAGTTTACCGGTGACCGGTAAGAAGTTCAAATTCGTAGATAACAAGGTAAGACCCATCAGCGGTAAAAAAACGTTTACACTGAATAAAGGTACCGAAGAGAAAAGCCTGATACTGGCATTTTATAACGGTGAAACGCCCTACAATGAAGATGTGGAGTTAAAAGCACAGGCCATGAGCGAGGTGCTGAACATTCGTATCATCGAAGAATTACGCGAGAAGATCCAGGGAATTTACGGTGGCAGAACATTCGCCGGTATGGAGAAATACCCTTATTCGAATTACAGCTTTGTAGTGCAACTGCCCTGCGGTCCCGAGAAAGTAGATACGCTGGTAAAGGCCATTAAAAAAGAATTTGCCGACCTGGTGCAGAAAGGTACTGATACCAGCTATCTGAATAAAGTAAAAAGACAATGGATAGAGCAGTATAAAACAAGTATCAAGGACAATAGCACCTGGCTGAACCAGATACTGCAATACAAATTGGTAGGCGGCAATCCTGACCGTTTTATTCATTATGAAAAATATGTGCAGGCATTAACACCAAAAGATGTTCAACAGGCTGCCAGGTTGGTGTTGGATGGCAAGAATGAATTTATAGCTATACAAATGCCTGAAGGTAAGTCGGGTGGGGCGGCGGCGGAGCCGAAGAAGGGATTTTAGAGAAGGCATAAGGCAGAAGGCATAAGGCATAAGGAAAAGGCATAGAGGAATTACTCTATGCCTTTTTGCATTTTTATACTTATGCCTTTTCCAATGAAAACGATTTCAAAAAAACAAGCATATCCGTTAGTGTGAGTCTAACGGCCCACGGCAAATTAAAATCCCCTAAAAAGTTTTTTTATTTTCATTTTAACACTAACTTGCAGGAACAAACGGATAATAGCAAACTCCTCCCTTGATCTGTTGTGATTCAAATTCAATTCATCAGTTGCATACAGGCTGCAACAACAGTACAGGAACATCGGTCGGCAGACAATGATTGTTACAGCAAAGTTTTTTGAACATAAGATTGGCCAGATAAAAAATAATTTATTAAAGATATCCCGGAGGTAAGAGGTGTCTTTAACCGGCTTGAATTAGTAGCGGGTGAAGCTTTGTTCCAAAGCAACCGTTAAGTTGCTCTGTAAAAATTACCCGTTCAATGATTTCGCTGGTTTAGGGGTTGCTAGATCACGACAGTCAGCCGGTTGGCTGGCTGTCTTTTTTTTGACCAAAACACACCCTTCTGCATCTGAACTCGTAAATTGTAGTTGGAACCGGCAACTACTATGATGATGCAGAGAAAACACCACCCAAATGGCATGATATACTGTATTAGGCTTGTGGCCGTATGGCTTTGCTGCTGCTCAGGTCTGAACGTTTCTGCCCAATGTATGTATTATCCCGTCTCGCTACCGCAACGTATTCAACAGGCTGAATATATTGTACTGGCCAAAGTGGTGGCCCGGGAAACCTATCCCGACCCTGCCACCAATTATATTCATACACTTAACAAACTGAGCGTCATTGCCTGGCTCAAGAACCAGCAGGCCACCCGCGAAGTATATGTGATCACGCTGGGCGGCGTGTACGGGAACAGGGCTACCCGGGCATGGCCCTCCCTGCAGTTGGAGGAGGACCAGGAATATGTGTTGTTCCTGGGAAAAGACAGCTACCAGTCTGATAATAAATCGGTTCGCCGCGCCCGGCCAGAAGCATTGCAGGTAACCGCCTATGCCGGGGCGCAGGGCGCCCTGCCCCTGCAAAACGGGTTGTATACCGATCTGCTGGCAGAAAAAGCCATGGATGAGGCAGCCCTGTTTACCCGCATACAGGCGCTTACCCAACAGCCTATTGTAACGCCGCTTCGCCAGCCTTTTTCCGCCCGTCGTTTTGTAGCGCCGCCATCGGCTGCCCGGGTAGAGGCCGTAAGCTCTTTTTCACCCGCCGTTACCCATGCGGGCACCATAGAACCCGGCGATTTTATCACCATCACCGGTTCGGGCTTTGGCAATACCCCTGGAACCGTTCAGTTCAGGAATGCCGATAATGGGGGAAGTAGTTATATCACGCCGCCCGCCACCTCAGACTATGTATCGTGGAGCGATAACAGCATTACCGTAAAAGTGCCCGACCTGGCAGGTACCGGCGATTTCAGGGTGAATAATTCCATGCCCTCGGGCGGCACACTTACCATACCTTATGCCCATTATTCCGTAACAGACGATTTCCAGGGTTTTCAATCACCCACCCGCCAGCGTGTATACCTGCGCAATTTGAACGGCCAGGGTGGTTATACATTCACCTACAACACTACTTTTAACGCCAATACACAGGCTGTAGCGGCCTTTGAAAGGGCTTTGAACACCTGGCGTTGTGCCACGGGTATTAATTTTCGCGCAGCAGGCACCACCACGGTGGCTGAAAACAGGGACGATGGCGTGAACCTGGTATTTTTTGATGACAATCTTGACCCGGGTACCCTGGCGCAAACAGTAGCCAGTTTCGACGGTGTATCGAACGGCAGCTGCCGGCAGGCCAATACGGTATGGTGGTTCAGTGATATCGACATTCGTGTTTCCGTACGCAATTCCTGGAACTTTAGTGCGGGTAACCCGGCATCGAATCAATACGATTTTGAATCGGTGGCGTTGCATGAACTGGGACATGCGCATGGACTGGCGCATGTAATTGCGCCCAACCAGGTGATGCATTATTCCATCACCAATGGTTCACGCATCAGAACGCTGTCGCCGGCCGATATCGAAGGCGGTGTGGCCAAGCTGGCCTATAGCACCACCAACACCTGTTTTAATCCCAGTGAGTCGGGATCGCCTATGACGCTGGCGCCTATGACAGGCTGTGTTACATCGGGCGTACTATTTATCGATTTTGAAGGACATCGTATCAGCAACAGCAGCAACCAGCTTAACTGGACTACCGAACAGGAAACAACCAGTTCGGGTTTTTATGTGCAGCGTAGCGCCGATGCCGTTACATTCGCCGATCTTGATTTTGTGCCTACGAAGGGACCGGGCGCGCAACGTTTCAGCTATACCTTTGAAGATAATACCGCCGGCCTGGCAAACTGGTATTATCGCTTAAGGCAGATCAATACCAATGGGCAGCAACAATTCTCCGATACCATTTTTATCGATGGCGATGAGGCCAGCGCCTGGCGGGTATACGGCAGTAATCAAAACAATGTAGTGCTGGTAAACGGACCGTCGGCGGGAAGTATCCAGTTGTATACATTGAGTGGACAGCTGGTGTATAAGGGCAGTTTGCAGGCCGGTACAAATACGATACTGTTACGTAAACCGGCTGCATCGGTGTATGTATGCCGCATTATTACGCCTACTGCAACCTTCACAAAAAAAGTAGTGTTGAATCTCATTCGTTGATGATGTATTAACAATTTAAAGTGTTAATGATCGATTAGTAATGAACATTTTGGCTTTTTAAGGCATGTAATTTGAAACCGTTTGTACATTAAATCCTCGATGTATGAAACGGATATTTCGCCTTATGACAGCCAGCATGGTAATTACTACCGCATCGGTTTTTTCTTCCCAGGCACAGGTAAGTGTTAACATTAATATTGGTTCGCAGCCATTGTGGGGGCCGGTGGGATATGATGTGGTGCAGTATTATTATTTACCCGATGTAGAAGCTTATTATTATGTTCCCAAACGCCAGTTTATTTACCTGAGTGGTGGCAACTGGGTGTTTGCCGCCAGTTTACCCGCACGGTATCGTAACTATGATCTGTATTCAGGATACAAGGTGGTGATCAATGAGCCACGGCCGTATTTGCATTATAGAACGCATAAGGTAAGGTATGCAAAGTATTGTGGGTATAGGGGGCATCAGAAGTTGATAAGGGATTATAGGAAGGGGCATGGACACGGACACGGTCACGGTCGCGGGCATGGACATGGGCATCACCGCAGACATCATCATTAATGCTGCGCGAAGCGCGAAGCGAGGCACCTTGGCCTCGCTTCGCACGGATTACGCGATCGTGATATCTTTATCCAGGTATACATCCTGCGTTGCCTGCAACAACGCCACACCTTCCTTAAACGGCCGCTGAAAAGCTTTACGTCCCAGAATCAATCCCATTCCACCCGCTCTTTTGTTAATAACCGCCGTATACACCGATTCGGCCAGATCGCTTTGGCCTTTACTTTCTCCACCACTGTTGATTAACCCTATACGTCCATTATAACAATTAAGCACCTGGTAACGGCAAAGATCGATGGGATGGTCTGTCGTTAATTTATCATACACCAACTGGGATGTTTTTCCATGTTTGGTAGCCAGGTAACCACCATTATTTGTAGGTAATTTTTGTTTGATGATATCTGCCTGTAAAGTAACCCCCAGGTGGTTAGCCTGGCCGGTAAGATCGGCAGAGGTATGATAATCGACACCCTCTACTTTAAATGCATTATTACGTGTATAACACCAGAGTATGGTAGCCATACCCAATTCATGTGCATATTCAAAGGCCTCCGCCACTTCTTTTAACTGGCGCGCGCTTTCTGCCGAACCCCAGTAAATGGTAGCGCCCACTGCAACAGCCCCCATATTCCAGGCGCTTTTGATAGTGCCAAACATCGTTTGGTCGTAGCGGTTGGGCATGCTTAAAAATTCGTTATGGTTGATCTTAACAATAAAAGGAATGCGGTGCGCATATTTACGGCTCATAAGACCCAGCACACCGTAAGTGCTGGCCACACCATTACAACCGCCTTCGATAGCCAGCTTAATAATATTTTCAGGATCGAAATAAATAGGATTGGGTGCAAAGGCCGAACCGCCGCTGTGCTCGATGCCCTGGTCTACAGGAAAGATGCTGCAGTAACCGGTATTCCCCAGGCGGCCATGACTCAGCAGGGTTTGCAAACTGCGTAACACCTGGTTGTTGCGGTTGCTGTTCATCCATATCTCTTCCACATGATGCGGTGAGGGCAGGGTAATGGCGTTTTTGTCGATGGTATTGCACTTGTGCTCCAGCAGGAATGGGGCCTTGTCGCCCAACAGATCGAGAATTTGTTTAGATGGCATAATGAAATCGTTTTGTATACTTTGATGCCGGGCAAAGGTAGGCAGTACGAATGGGCTGACAAACAAATGCCCCGGCCGTGCGGCCAGGGCATATATCATAATCCTTTAACAGGATAAACAATAAGGAAGTGAAAATCTAAACTTTATGCATTTCTGTTAATACAGTTCAAATCTTCAAAAGCTATTTCTAAACGTTTTATAAAATTCTCTTCGCCCTTGCGCAACCATACGCGGGGGTCGTAATGTTTTTTATTGGGTTTATCGGCGCCTTCGGGATTGCCCAACTGCGATTGCAGGTAACCTTCTACCTTTTTGTAATTGTTCAGCACGCCTTCCCAGAAAGCCCATTGCAGGTCGGTATCGATGTTCATTTTGATAGCGCCATAACTGATGGCCTCACGGATCTGGTGTTGAGGAGAGCCGCTGCCGCCATGGAATACAAAGAATACCGGTTTGGGACCAGTTTTGAATTCTTTCTCAATAAAGTCCTGGCTGTTCTTTAAGATCTCGGGACGCAGTTGCACGTTGCCGGGGCTGTATACGCCATGCACGTTACCAAAGGCAGCGGCCACAGTAAACAGCGGACCTACCTGCTTCAGTTCTTTGTAAGCATAGGCCACGTGTTGAGGCTGGGTATACAGTTTGTCGTTTTCTACATCGCTGTTGTCTACGCCGTCTTCTTCACCGCCGGTAACACCCAGCTCAATTTCGATGCCCATGCCCAGGGGCGCCATGCGTTTGTAGAACTCCACGGAGGTGTGGATGTTTTCTTCGATGGGCTCTTCAGACAGGTCGAGCATATGCGAGCTGAACAGGGGTTGTTTTTTCTCTTTGAAAAACTGTTCGCCGGCATCGATGAGTCCGCTTACCCAGGGCAGCCATTTTTTGGCGGCATGGTCGGTATGCAATACCACCGGAACGCCATAGTATTTGGCTACGTTATGAATATGCAGGGCGCCGGAAACACCGCCGGAGATATTGCCCTGTAATTTGTCGTTGGGCATGCCTTTACCGGCAATAAACTGGGCGCCGCCGTTGGAGAATTGTATGATGACGGGTGAATTGACTTTTGCAGCAGTTTCGAGGGTAGCGTTAATGGTGTTGGTTCCAATCGTGTTCACAGCGGGAAGTGCAAACTGGTTTTCTTTGGCATCTTTATAAAGCGCTTCCAGTTCTTCGCCGAACAGGACGCCGGCTTTGTATTTTTTCATGATTTTAACGTTTTTGGCTTATTCTTGAATATTCTGCAAGGTTTTATGCCTTTTTTTAAATAAGCCGCGAAGATAGGAGTTTTGCAGGATAGTACAGGCGGGTTCGGGGCAGGGACCCCGCTTTAGTCCTCGAACTTCCCGAGGTTCTTTTGAATAAGTTTCAAATTTTTTTGTAAAGTCTGCTTCAACTGCCGCTTCACCAACTGGCCCATACTACTACACTTATAAAACTGCGAATTACCGAAATAATCCCCCAGCTCCATCTTCAACTGCGTAAGTTTATCCGGCACCGAGATCCTGTCCTTGCTCATGATATTGAGCAACTCCATTAGCCTGAACCGCGAGCTCGCCACACGAAACGCCATAATGGTGCGCTCCTCGGCCTGGTACTGGTGAATACTTTCAATATTCAGGTGTTTAAGACAAACCTCCACCAGCGCCCGGTTCTCTTTAAAAAACTGGGGCATGTACAGGTTCTTGCGTCCCTCGTATGATTGCTGGTCGAAATCGATGGCGCGGATGCGGTACTGGTAATCCTCGATATCAGGCGTAATGTTCACCACAAAGTTATAAGAGCGCATATCGCCCAGCAGGCGCACAAAACAACGTTCGTTGAACTTTACAAATTCCTTGGCCAGCCTGATCTTATTGGTATGGGGATCGTTGAGATAGTTCTCGATAAACAGGTCGCCGGGAATGCCGGGTATATGTTCCTCCACCAGGGTATTCTGGCTGATGAGATAGGTAATGCGGTTGGGCGAAAGAATATGTTCCAGCTCCAGGCCATATATACGCGAGGCATCGGCAATCTTGATATAGTAGTGATCGTAGTTGTCGTTGAACTTATTTACGATGCGGATGCGGAAGGGATTGGAATTACCAAAACTGCAATAGTCAATGCGGGCTACATCGAGGTGACTGGTAAAGGTCAGATCGCCCTCGGTTTTGAGAATGGCGTACATCTGCACCAGGCCTTTGCGGATATGTTCCCATTCACGCATATCGTACATGGCCGTTTCCCACAGTGTATCGTTGCCCTTTTTGTCGAGCAGGGGAATGGAATAGGTCATATGCAGCAGGTCGTTGTAAGTGACCGGCAGCTTGATTTCACGGCCATGTGTTTTCAGGTAACCGCGCAGGGCATCCCGTACCGGGAACATCGGTTTTTTCCGGGATGGTTTGTTGGCGGCATTATTGTCCAGGTCAGATATCGAGATCATGTTGGTCAAAGTTATGCACTTGACGCAACAATGCCGCAAAGTACGCGGGTGCGTGTAATAAGCGGCTGCCATACCAGCTAAACAGTTCGCCATCTGCCAGTAAAATGGTGGTGTGGGGCAGTTGTGCCTGCAATTCGTGGATATGTTGTTGTTTGAAAGGGTAGGGCTCCGATGATAACAGAAGCAGTTGGCAGGCTTTCAGATCATCCACGGTGATGGAAGGATAACGAGTGAGATGGCCAAAGATATTTTGTAACCCACAGCGATTTAGCATATCGTGAATAAAGGTATCGCTACCAACGGTCATATAGGGGTTACGCCAGATGAGGTAGGCGGTGGGCAGTTGGTTTTTGACGGAAGGCAATACTGAAAAACCGTTTTTGATAGCATGGATCAGCTCGTTGGCTTTTTCTGAGGTGCCGGTCATGAAACCAAATTGTTCCAACATGGCCAGGGCGCTGTCCAGGTCGTGTACATCGCTCACCCAAACAGGGTATTTTTCGGCGAGGATGTCTACCTGTTCTTTTAGATTTTCTTCTTTATTGGCTAAAATCAAATCGGGTTGCAGGGAATCGATGATGTGGGTGTGAATGGTTTTGGTGCCGCCCACCCTTGTTTTGTGGCGAAACCAGTTGTGGGGATGTACACAAAATTTGGTAATGCCTACCACCTGTTCGTCCAGCCCGAGGGTGCTTAATAATTCTGTTTGGGATGGAACCAGCGATACAATGCGTGATGGACGTGCAGGTACATCAACAATACGACCGGTTTGATCGGTGTAAACAGGCATTTTTTGAATGCAAGATAACGAAGAGGCTGCAGTAAGGAGGGTAAGTGAGGCGCAGAAGCTGAACCGCTGCTCCCCCTGCTAAAATCATTTGGTTTTAGCAGGAGGGGTTATTGGGTTTTAGCAGACGGTTTTTAACACACAGGAATTGGAACAATCTCGGTCTTTTACGGACGTTGGATTTTAAAGTACTGGTTAATCATTAGGATACTTAATAAGGTTTTTCAGGATTCGGGATTTGGTTTCATCTTGGATCATTGGACGGATTCGGTTTGATACTGGATTTAAAAAAATGAAGTTGATTGATACTGGATTCTCGGTTTTTTTAATTGGATATTGGACACGTTCGGTTTTTTCGGATATTGAACAGATTGATTAGTAATCAATCAACTCCTGAACAAAGGTAAGCAGCCACAAAATGTTAACAAGAGCAGAAACTCTCGATTTAAATTATTCAGAATTTACTACCGGTTTCGTAGTGGCCCCAAACCCCACATCGTAGTTCTTCGAAAACGGCTCCGGACTACTACGAAAAAAGCGTCAAAAACGACTTTTTGTATTGATTCCGGTCAAGCAGGAAATGCGGGTGAATGGGCTGGAATGCGGTCCCAGACAGCGTTTCACGGGTTATACACATGTTTATCCTTTATTTTGAATCGTTAGCCGAACAAGACAGCCGGTTGATCGAATAAAGTTCCAACCGCGGTTACGTTTTTTAACCTTTGTACTACGATAATCAGTTGATCGACCCCGTAAAAGTCCAGTAGTCCGAAAAACCAAAGAATCCGAATCCGATGAAACCAAAACGATCCAAAGCCCTTAGAAAACCGGTAAAATCCAAATCCTGGAGAAAGCACAACCTTGCTCCATATGTGCGGATAGAATCCCTAAACTCTGATCTATAGTGTTCGTTTGTATTTTTTGTTTTAATCCGTACCCTGCTTGTCCTTGAAAAACCCTGAAATCAGGTAACCTTTCATCCTCGAAAAAACCGTCCGAAAGTACCTCAGAAGATTTCACAAAAAACCCCGCCAAAAGCGGGGTTTTTTGTGAAATCTGATGTAGGAAGTAGGAGGTAGGAAGTATGATGGTTCCTGTATTTTCCTACTTCTTACTTCCTACTTCTTACCTTAATTACCCAACGCCTGTATCACATCATACTTGGTAACTATATGCATATTCCCCGCCTCATCCTTACTCAACACCGCCCCATTGTCCTTATTGATCAACGTCCGCAGCTTCTCAATCGGTGTATTAAAATCCACTACCGGGAAAGCCGGCTCCATCACCTCTTCCACCCGGGCATTTTTTATATCAGGATTGGAAAATACCTTTTGAAAAAGCCCTCCTTCACTAATAGCCCCAACAGGCCCATCGCCATTCACCACAGGTATATGCTCAATATCAAATTGACGCATCAGCTCTACCGCATCCGAAACGGTATGCCCCGGCTCAATGGTCACCAGCTTTTGACGGTCACCACGGCCATTCACAATATCTTTAAAGGTCTTTACATCCATGAATCCCCGTTCCATCATCCACTGATCGTTATAGATCTTCGCTACATAACGGCTGCCATGATCGTGAAAAATACAAACCACCACATCCTCTTTTTTCAAACGGCCCTTTAATTGCATCAGCCCCTGCAAACAACTACCGGCGCTGTAACCGCAGAAGATGCCTTCTTCCCTGGCCAATCTACGCGCCATGATGGCGCCATCTTTATCGGTCACCTGTTCAAAATGATCGATGACCGACATATCGTAATTGTCGGGTACAAAATCTTCTCCAAAACCTTCCGATACATAAGGATGCACTTCATTCATATCCACCTCACCCGTGCGGAAAAATTTGGTGAGCAGTGAACCATATACATCGATGGCCCAGATCTGTATATCGGGATTTTTTTCTTTCAAAAACATCGCGGTACCTGTTACTGTACCTCCGGTCCCCGCCGTACAAACCAGGTGGGTGATGCGTCCCTCGGTTTGATTCCAGATCTCGGGACCTGTAGTTTCATAATGCGCCAGCCGGTTGGCCAGGTTATCGTATTGGTTACAGTGAAATGAATTGGGAATTTCTTTGGCCAGCCTTCTGGCCACGGAATAATAACTGCGCGGATCGTCGGGCTCCACATTGGTAGGGCATACGATCACCTCGGCGCCCACGGCTTTCAGGATATCTACTTTTTCCTTGGATTGTTTATCGGTAGTGGTAAAAATACATTTATAGCCTTTTACGCAGGCCGCCAGCGCAAGTCCCATACCGGTATTGCCGCTGGTACATTCAATGATGGTGCCGCCCGGTTTCAGCTTGCCTTCCTTTTCGGCCACCTCGATCATTTTCACGGCCATACGGTCTTTGATAGAGTTGCCGGGGTTAAAATAGTCTACCTTGGCCAGTACCGTGCCCGGTACATCGCGGGTGATCTTGTTCAATCGTATAAGCGGCGTATTTCCAATCGTTTCGAGAATATTTGCTTTGATGTCCATATGTAGTTTTTGTTAAATCAAAGTTAGGTTTTTTCAAACTGGCATATCTTTACCCTGCCCATGAAAGTGTATTTCATATCCGGTATGGCGGCCGACAGCCGTGTGTTCAGGCATATTCTATTGCCCGAGGGTTTTGAGGCGGTTTACCTCGACTGGATCACGCCCGGGGAAGGGGAAACCCTTTCATCGTATGCCCTCCGGATGGCGCAACGCATCGATACCAGCCAGCCCTTTGTGGTGGTGGGTCTTTCTTTTGGTGGTATGCTGGCCACCGAAATTGCCAAACAGTATACACCGGCCGCCACCTGTTTGATATCCAGCATACCGGTGTCATCGCATTTGCCCGGTTATTTCAGAACAGCCGCCCGTTTGAACCTGCATAAAATTGTTCCCATTTCTTTAATAAAAACTTCTGCCGCGGCTAAACGGTTTTTTACAAAAGAAAAACCAGACGATAAAAAACTGTTGTGGCAAATTATCCGCGACAGCGATACCCGTTTTATCAGGTGGAGTATGCAGGCGGTGCTAGGCTGGCAAAACGATGTGGTGCCCCAGCGTATCTGGCATATTCATGGCGACCGGGATGAGGTGCTGCCGGTAAAATATACCCAACCCACACATACGATCAACAAAGGCGGGCACCTGATGGTGATGAGTGAGCCGGAGCGGGTGAATGAATGGCTGCGCAATGTATTGCTTTCGATAAAATACAATTGAGCCATTGCTTACGCCAATTTGTTTTAACGGTGTGGGTAAAAACAAATATTTTTTAAAGCCGTCATGACTTACATTTGCTCCCCTTTCCGAAATTTGGCAAAGGGAAAAAAATGTCATAGATGGAAGTAAAGTACATTCAGAAGATCGCTGAAAAATTATCTTTCAGCATTAAGCAGATCAACAATATCTACGGGTTGCAAAGCGAAGGGGCCACCATTCCTTTTATGGCCCGTTACCGTAAAGAAGCAACCGGAAATATGGACGAGGTAGGGATCACCCAGGTAGTGGAGCAGATCGCTTATTTTACTGATCTGGACAAACGCAAGGAAACGGTGATCAAAACCATCGAGGGCCTGGGAAAATTAACCCCCGAATTAAAAGCCCGCATCGACAATTGTTTTGACGCCACCGAACTGGAAGACATTTACCTGCCTTACAAACCGAAACGCAAAACAAGGGCTACACAGGCCATTGAAAAAGGCCTGGAGCCGCTGGCCAAACTGCTGTTTGAGCAGGGCAACGAAAACATAGACGAGGAAGCTGCCAAATTCATCAACGAACAGGTAAAGGACAACAAGGAAGCTTTGCAGGGCGCCCGCGATATCATTGCCGAATGGGTGAGCGAACATGAGCAGGCCCGCGCCAAGGTGCGCCAGTTGTTTACCGAAGAAGCCAAACTGACCTCGAAAGTACTCAGCAGTAAAAAAGAAGAAGAGGAAGCGCAGAAATACCGCGATTATTTTGAGTTTAATGAACCCCTGCAAGACAGTCCTTCGCACCGTATCCTGGCCATTCGCCGTGCCGAAAAAGAAGGCTACCTGGTAATGGATATCGGTATCGACAAACAAACCGCTGTTGAAGACCTCAACAGGATTTTTATAAAAAATGCGAGTCCGGCTGCCAATGAAGTAAAAAAGGCCATCGAAGATTCGTTCGACCGCCTGCTGAAACCTTCTATCGAAAACGAGTTCAGGCTGCTGAGCAAGAACAAGGCCGATGAAGAAGCCATTCATGTGTTTACAGAAAACCTGCGCCAGTTGCTGCTGGCTTCGCCGTTGGGATCGAAAAGGGTACTGGCATTGGACCCCGGTTTCAGAACCGGTTGCAAACTGGTTTGCCTCGATGCACAGGGCAACCTGGTGCACAACAGCACCATTTACCCGCATCCCCCGCAAAACGAATGGCAGAAAAGCGTGGCGGAACTGAAATACCTGGTAGATCGTTACGAGATAGAAGCCATAGGCGTAGGTAATGGTACCGCGGGCCGCGAAACCGAACAGTTGGTGCGCAGCATCGATTTTGGCCGACCCGTGAGTGTGTTCCAGGTAAATGAAAGCGGCGCTTCTATATATTCTGCCTCGGAGGCTGCCCGCGAAGAATTCCCCGATCACGATGTAACCGTGCGTGGCGCGGTGAGCATTGGCCGCCGTTTGCTGGACCCGTTGAGCGAACTGGTAAAGATCGATCCCAAGTCGATTGGTGTTGGCCAGTACCAGCACGATGTAAACCAAACCCGTTTGAAAGAAGCGCTGGACAGGGTAGTGGAAAGCGCGGTGAACTTTGTGGGTGTGGATGTGAATACCGCTTCGAAACACCTGCTGGTATATGTATCGGGTTTGAGCAGTACGCTGGCCAAAAACATTGTAGAATACAGGGCCAAGAACGGTCCGTTTAAAAGCCGTGAAGAGCTGAAGAAGGTGCCAATGATGGGACCCAAATCGTTTGAACAGTGTGCGGGCTTTTTACGTATACCGGGCGCTGCCAACCCGCTGGATAATTCATCGGTACACCCCGAAAGTTATCATGTGGTGGAGGCCATGGCCAAAGACCTGCAGGCCAGCCTGGAAGACCTGATCAGGACCGCCGAGCTGCGTAAGAAGGTGAATAAAAAGCAGTATATCTCCGAGAACATTGGTGAGTATACCATCGATGATATTTTGAAGGAACTGGAAAAACCCGGCCGCGACCCGCGTGCGCCCATCGAGGAGTTCCGTTTTGATGATACCATCAAGGCTATTGAAGATGTAAAACCCGGGATGACCGTACCGGGCATTGTGACCAATATCACCAATTTTGGGGTGTTCGTAGATATTGGCGTGAAGCAGGATGGCCTGGTGCATATTTCGCAGCTCAGCAATACGTATGTATCTGATCCGAATGAAGTGGTGAAATTGAACCAGAAGGTAACCGTGACCGTAACAGAAGTGGATGTGCCGCGCAAACGCATTTCGCTTACCATGAAAGACCAGAAACGCAGCAGCGGTGGTGGTGGCGGAGAGCGCAGGCCGCAGGGCGGCGGTAAAGGCCAGCCGAAAAAGGCCGAGCCGTTGAATCCGTTCCAGGCGAAGTTGATGGAGTTGAAGAAAAAGTTTAACGACTAATTAAGATAGTTTTTCTATTTTGGAAAGCCGGTCGTGTTTATCGACCGGCTTTTTGTATTATGAGAAAGCTTGTGTACGCCAACAGGTATATTTTGGTGAATGTAGTTGCTTTAGTTGAAATACTGGGCGGCCTTTTTTCTTTTGCCGTAATCGGGTTGTTTTATAGCGCAGCACAGGACACCGGTCATTGGGTAATGGCCTTATCTGGCATTCGGGATGGAAAGCGGTTTAGGCCTCGTGGCAGAGTTTGATATAACGATGAAATATTATTTTCGTTTTCGCAGTAATGATGAGAACTATTGTTTACTGCTGAACCTGGTGCCTGTTATACTGCTGTTCATACTGCACTGGACTGAAAAAGATCCCGCTTAATGTTCTGTATGTAATTTCTTTTTCTTTCTTCCCAAATACATATCCAGCAACACCAGCCCCAACACCACATTCACCATCATAAACACCATCGCCAGCGGGCTGTTATAAATTTTACTCAGATCGATACTGCGGGTGTCGCCGCTGGTGGCAGTCCAGTTGAATTGCGCCAGCGCATACACCAGGAAGGCTGCCAGCATGCAGATAAAAAATGCAGCGATACTACGGATGATATTTTTGTTGATATAGGTTTTGGTAGCTGGCGCTATCTGGTATTTACCAATCTCTTCCATCACGTTTTGGGTAAAACGCAGCGAGGGCTCATCCATCTCCAGGTGTTCCTTCATGAGCGCGTTCACCTCCAGCAACTCCCTGTATTTCTCCCTCCATTCGATGTTGGAAGCTATCAGCTGTTCAATTAACAGCTTTTCTTCCGGCGTGCATACGCCGTCGATGTATTCCCACAAGCGGTCTTCCATATGTTGATGTGTGCTCATACAAGTGCATTTAATTGACCATGTCTTTAATTTCCTGTGCAAAATGTTTTTCCATTTTTTCTTTCAGCCTCGTCCGGGCCCTGTGCAATTTTACCTTTACCGTATTCGGTTCTGCGCCAATGATACGCCCGATCTCTTCCAGGCTTTGTTCGCCCTGGTAAAACAGGGTGATGATGCGGGCATCGTCGATGCTTAATAATTTAATGGCCTCGTTTACCATTTTTGCCTTCGATTTTTGTTCTACCTGGTTGGCCTTGAAACCGGAATTCTGGTTATCGGCTACTTCAAATACCTTTTCGTTATCCAGCGAGTGCACATCCAGTTTCCTTTTTCTTAAAAAGGTAATACAGGTGGTGGTCACAATGGTATACAGCCAGGTGCTGAACTTCGATTCGCCCCTGAAATCGGCCAGGCTGCGATAGGCTTTTACAAATACATCCTGGGCTATTTCTTCGGCGTCCTCGCGGTGGGGTGTATAACGCAGCGCAATGGTAAAAACGAAGTTCTGGTATCGTTTTACCAGGCTGGCATACAACGAGGTTTCGCCCCGTAATACCCGGTTAATTATTTCATTATCACTTGGTTCAGTTGGCATTATAGACTATGAGACGCGTGTTTACACAAAGAGGTTACGCGGGAAATATTAAATATTGAATATTGAATATCCAATATTGAAGTAAGTATTAAGTCAACATTCAACATTCAATATTCAATATTTAATATTTTAAGTGTAACCTGGGTTGGATAGCTGTAGTCTTAATACGGTAACCCTAACAATTTAAACAATAAAAATTAGACATATGCAGGAAGATCAATTAGCGATACTCTGGTTAATATTTGGCACACTGGCTTTGTTTGCCATGATATTCGGTATCCGGTATTTGCGTAACAAGGAAAATATGGCCTTGATAGAAAAGGGGATCAACCCCAAACTGAATAATGACCGCCCGGCGCCTTATGCCAATCTGAAGTGGGGATTGTTGTTGATAGGATCGGGGTTAGGGTTGATGCTGGCGTATTTTATCACGCAGTATTTATTACACGACGATGAGAACCCCGCGCTTTGGTTTGCGTTTTTAGCCATTGGAGGCGGGGCCGGGTTGATTGGGTCGTATAGGATTGAGAAGAAGGAGTTGTTGGATAAGGGGGAAGTATAGCCACCCACAACCATACCGCAAAAAAAACGGGGTCCGAATGGGCCCCGTTTTTTGCGGGTGGCTTCAACTTATTTGCCGAGCACTTCCAATGCTTTCAATACCCCTGCATCCCCGGCATTACTCACCTCATAATACCCCTCCGTCCTCCATATCTGTCTCGCCAGCCACGTCTTAATACGTTTTTGTATTTCCAGTTTATCCCGTTCGGGAATATTCTGCAACACCACCGAGTTTTTGGCGGCATAAGCCAGCAGGCTGTTCCAGGCCGGGCCGGTTTGGGTAAACCGTTTGGCAAAATCGGCCGGGCTTTTAAACTGGTCGAAAAAGGTTTTGTTCTCTTTGTAATAGGTATAAATGAATTTGCTGAAAAACTGGTTGTCGAACAGTACAAATACATTACTCGAAAAGCTGGCGGTATCGAAGGGTACAAAAATATCGGGGCTGATGCCGCCACCGCCATATACGGTTCTTCCCTTACGGGTTTTATAGGCCGGGCCGGTATGTTGGGTAACGGTATCGCCATTCACCAACTCCCCATTTTCGAACCGTTCTTCCAACTCTTCGTTATAGGCCTGGAGGCCATTGGTATAACTTTTCTGAATATTACGGCCGATGGGCGTGTAATAACGGGCAACGGTTAACCGCAGGGCCGATCCATCGCTCAGGTCGTATTGCTCCTGTACCAGCCCCTTGCCAAAGGTGCGGCGGCCAATGATGGTGGCGCGGTCCCAATCCTGCAGGGCGCCGGCTACTACTTCGCTGGCTGAGGCCGAGCGTTCGTCTACCAGCAGCACCAGTTTGCCGGTTTCAAACAGGCCGGGGCGTTTGCACTTGTATTCCGTTTTCTCCTGTTTATCGCCCTGGGTGTATACGATCAGTTTATCTTCGTCGAGGAATTCGTCTACAATGTCGGTAGCCTCGGTGAGTATACCCCCTCCATTACCACGCAGGTCGAAGATGAGTTGTTTCATGCCTTTTTTCTGCAGATCTTCCATGGCCTTCATAAACTCTTCGTAGGTGGTGCCCGAAAACTTGTTCAGGTGTATATAGCCGGTAGTGGCGTTGATCATATAAGCGGCATCTACCGAATACAGGGGAATGGTGCCGCGGGTAATGGTGGTTTGCACGGGTTTATTGTCGCGCCAGATGGTCACGGCCACCTTGCTGCCGCTTGGGCCGCGCAGCAAACTTTTTATTTTATCGGCCGTGATGCGGTTGCCGGCCACTGCCGAATCGTTCACTTGTATAAAACGGTCACCCACCTTCAAACCCGCTTTGTCGCTGGGCCCGCCGCTGAGCACATTGGTGACATGCACGGTATCGTCGATGATAAAAAATTCTACCCCTATGCCTTCAAAATTACCCTGCAGGTCTTCATTGATCTCGGTAAGGCTGCTGGCAGGTATAAAAACGGAATGGGGATCGAGATGCGCCAGCATGGTTTTCACGGCATCTTCGGTGAGGGTATCGGTGTTTACCTTGTCTACATATTTCAGGTTTACCAGGTCCACCACCTCCTGTAGTACGGAACGTTTATTGCTGTTAAAGATGCCGCGGGAATTGGGTATGTTTTTCCGTAATCCTGAGCCTATCCACATACCTGCAATCAGCACCAGCGAAAAGAGCAGCGGCAACCAAACTTGTAATCTTTTCATTTGCAATTATATATTTTTTGACGGCCATTCCTGAGTGCCTGAAACCATTCGTGAATTTGCCGGGCGTGGCGTAAAAGGCAACGCACTATAGTGTTTTTTGAAATTTTTCCGGCGAAGTTCTTAATTAATTTTCAAGTAACCTGTTTTTGTTTTCCAATGGTTGCAAGGCGTATAAATCCGGCACTTGTAACCAATAAACGGTAGGTTTTAGCACCTCACCATCCCGCCCCTTTGCGTTTTTATGCAAGGTATCTGCTTCAGTTTCAGCATGGTGATTTACATGGTTAGCCGTACCTTCGCAGTTCTCAAACCGACGTAGAAACGATTGCAGGCCACTCCGGTTAAAGGGCCCTGAACCAGGTAGCAAGGCTCCGGATTAATTCGATATAAACGGTTATAATCTATGGCAATACTGCTGGCAGACAGTGGAGCAACCAAATGTGAATGGTGTTTGGCAGAACCGGGTAAGGGCACTACCACGGTGTTTACCCAGGGCATCAGTCCTTATTTTTTCAACCAGGAAAAAGTGATTCAACTGTTGCGGCAGGAATTATTACCCATCCTGCCTGATCCCGTATCCATACAGGAAATACATTATTATGGCACGGGCATGCGCAACCCGGATAATGTAGCAATGGTGCAAGGCGCTTTGCAACAAGTGTTTACATGCGATGCCATCGAGGTAAAAGACGATATGCTGTCCGCCGCCAGGGCCCTGAACCAGCGTAATGAGGGGCTGGCCTGTAACCTGGGTACCGGTTCATTTGCCGTGTATTATGATGGGGAGCGAATTGCCAAACAGGCGCCCGGTATTGGTTATATACTGGGTGATGAGGGCAGCGGGGCCTACCTGGGTAAGAAAGTGATCCAGTACTACCTGTACAATACCTTCGATGAAGACCTCCGTTACAAGTTTGATGACAAATACAAAACGACTGCAGTAGAGATCCTGGAAAATGTGTATCGTAAACCGCTGGCAAACCGTTACCTGGCAGGCTTTTGCCTGTTCCTGTCGGAAAACCGCGGCCACTACATGATAGAAAATATTATCGAAGACGGTTTGAATGATTTTTTCTTTAACCACCTTTGCAAGTTCAGCGAAAGCTGGAAGCTGCCCATCCACTTTTCGGGAAGCGTAGCCTTTGCCTTTAAGGATGTTATAACTGAATTATGTCATTCATATGAATTTGAAGCCGGGCAGATACTAAAATCGCCCATGGAAGGTTTAATACAATATCACGTACAATAGAAGATGAAGCCAATGACGCAATCAATTCCGGGCAAAACATTGAACAACAGTAAAATGGAAGATTTCAACAAGGTTACCGAGCAACCCGGGCCATACCGGCATCTGGAGAAGATGAGCATATTGGAATTACTTACCAATATCAACAAAGAGGATAAACTGGTGCCGCTGGCTGTAGAGAAGGCCATACCGCAGATCGAGAAGCTGGTAGCCGCCATATCGGATAAAATGCTGGCCGGCGGCCGTTTGTTTTATATCGGGGCAGGCACCAGCGGCAGGCTGGGCATACTGGACGCCAGTGAAATTCCTCCTACCTATGGTTTGCCCCAGGGGTTGGTGATCGGCATCATTGCCGGCGGGGAAACGGCCATTCAGCATCCGGTTGAACAGGCCGAGGACGATACCCAGCAGGGCTGGTTAGACCTGCAAAGCCATCAAATAAACGATAAAGACGTGGTGATAGGCATTGCCGCCAGCGGCACTACGCCTTATGTGATCAGCGCCCTGCTGGAAGCCCGCAAACGGGGCATCACCACAGGTTGTATTACCTGCAATACCGGCTCTCCATTGGCCGAAGCCGCAGAGTTGCCCATAGAAGTGGTGGTGGGTCCCGAAGTAGTGACCGGCAGCACCCGTATGAAAAGCGGCACCGCCCAAAAACTGGTGCTGAACATGATATCCACTGCCGTTATGATACAAATAGGGCGTGTAGAGGATAACAAAATGGTTAATATGCAACTTACTAACAGTAAGATAGTTGACCGCGGCACCAAGATGGTGATGGAAAAAACAGGTATCACCAGCTATGATAAAGCGCGGGAGCTGCTATTAAAATACGGCAGTGTGAAGAAAGCGGTGGATGCCCAAAAATGATCGTTGGTTGCGGGATTTTAGTACTTCAATCATCCAAATAAAGCATTCCGGAATTTTCGAAAATTCGTCGTAACTTTTAAGGGTAAAACTTTACTTATGAGCAAAAGAATTTTACCCACCGTATTGGCTTTGTTTACTGTCACCGCTGCCTCCGCACAGCAACCAAAAACCACCGCATTTGCCATTACCAGTGCAGAGAAAGGGACCTTCAACTGGACCGATATCAAGCAGATCGATTTCAGTACCGGCGCGGTTACCCGCTCGGTATTCGAGGCTAAACAACCCAAAGTAACCGTATACCATGCCCGAAGCGGCAAAGAAATAAAACCCGTTCAGCAGAATGGCGTTACCAACACGGCTTCCCTGCAGGTGCCGATGTTGTCGGCCGCCTGCGCCTTCGACCAGCGCCATAACCGTTTGTATTATGCGCCGCTGTTTATGAACCAGCTTCGTTATGTAGATCTCGATTCCAAGGAAACAAAGATCTATTACTTCGATAATGAAACTTTTATCGATGCCACCGATTTGAACAATGAGGCCAACCATGTTACACGCATGGTGATTGCCGCCGATGGCAATGGGTATGCGCTGAGCAATGATGGCAACCATCTTATCAGGTTTACTACCGGCCGCAAACCCGTGATCACGGACCTGGGTGCACTTAGCGACGATCCCAACAACGGCAGCATATCCATTCATGAAAAAACTACCGGCTGGGGCGGCGATATGGTAGCCGATGCGGCCGACAACCTGTATGTGATATCGGCTTACCGCCATGTGTTCAAAGTAAACATTCAAAGCAAACTGGCTACCTACGTAGGAGAGATCAAGGGGCTGCCCGCCAGCTTTACCACCAATGGCGCCGTGGTAGACAATGATGGGTTTTTGATCGTGAGCAGCGCCAATACACCCGAGGGATATTACAAGGTGGATATGAATACCTGGCAGGCTTCGAAAATAGCCATCAATGGAACCGTGTTCAATGCATCGGACCTGGCCAATGGCAACCTGGCGTTTGCCGATAAAAAGCCGGCTGTGAGCGAGGTGATCAACAGGCCGGTGGTACGTAACGAGAAGATTTCGCTGTATCCCAATCCTGTAGCTATCAACAGGGTTTATGTAAGTTTTAATGGTAAGGAAACCGGACGTTATACGCTGCAGTTGGTGAACCTGGGTGGGCAGTTGATTACCGAAAGGGTAGTGGAGGTAACCAGCCAGGGCCAGGTGGTGCCGTTTGAAATGAAGAATAACCTGGCGAAGGGAACCTATATGGTGAAAGTGTTAAATAATAGTAAAAAAGCCATATTTACCGATAAGATCATGGTGGAATAACCACCAGGAAAAAAATTTGGAATCGGCATGTTCAAGGCTGTAAATTGCTTACAGCCTTTTTTATTGTCCATGTGGCATAGTGATTGATTAACGGAGTATAGATTATGCACGAAATAGAACCATTTTATAACTGGCGGCACATCTACACCAGCGAGCAGGATGAGCGGTCGCCCTTTTTCGGAAGGGTGTACTCGGAGTTTGTGTTTTCCCATGCGGTATACAATTACTACATCCACCCGCAATGGGATGATTTTGGCTCACGTACCATGTACCTGAAAGTGCTGCTGGCCGATTACGAGGAGCAGTATGCCGTGATAGAGTTGATCGGTGAATGGAACGATGCCATTGAGAACGACATCATGGAACTGAAGCGTGAGGTGATCGATCCTTTCTTTTCGATGGGCATTACCAAGTTTATTCTGATTGCAGAAAATGTGTTGAATTTTCACAGCGGCGACCGGGATTATTACCAGGAATGGTTTGAAGAGGTGACCGATGAAATGGGTTGGGTGGTGATACTGAACATGCCCGAACAAACCCAGTACGATTTCAAAAGGGCCAAGTTAAACCGTTATATCGAACTGATGGAGATGGATAACTGGCGTACCTATAAACCTTTTCATTTATTTAAAAAGATCGATGAGCAGATGCTCAAACGGCTTGAATAATAAAATTTTGGATGGCTGAAACCCGCATCCCGCCTGCATTTTGGCCTCAAACCGCCCGTTTGGGAATGGTAGTAATCCCCGAAAAATGTTTGATTGTAAGTAATTAGTTATTATTTTTGGGTTCAGATATGAATATCACAAAAGCATACCGTTTCTTTTACTTTTATTTTTACTTCTACTTTACCAGTAGGCCGGGAATGCTTTTGTTGACAACAAAGTAGAAAAATAAAAAGATCAACATAAGAAGTCCCGGCAAAAA
>Ga0065721_10004199_pt1 | contig 36762 bp, 21 predicted proteins | sample Mesricmetagenome_FD_59108 | JGI IMG/M metagenome (GOLD analysis project Ga0065721, IMG submission 59108) | Mesophilic microbial community from rice straw/compost enrichment Sample: eDNA_1 v2 (version 2) | ecosystem: Engineered > Solid waste > Grass > Composting > Bioreactor | place: USA: Davis... | reverse complement strand
GGGCGCATTGCTGCGCCCGCCGAGCCCTTTGCACTGTCAGCACTGATCTGTCGTTCCGCTAACTAAAATTCCAGCGTCGCACGGAGCGAAATGGTCCGCGGTGCGCCGATGCGATAGATCATATAGCCGGAGTCGCGGTAGTGATCGAACGCCGCATATTGCTCGTAGATCGGAGCCTGCTGCGCGCGAAACGGAACCAGCTCGTTGCCGGCGAATACATTCCGGATGTTCAGCTGCACCTTCAGCATCATGTTTTCACTCACGCGACGGCGATAGGAGATCCACGCGTCGTAATCGGTCTGGGTCGGCCCCATGATCGGCTTCGTGACATCGGAGATCAGCGAGCCGGCAGGGTCGGCGGGGTTCTGCTTGCCCTCATAACCGAGGAAAATCCGGTCCTGAAACCGCATCGCGCCACCGACACCGAAGCCGGCGAACCGCGACTCCTTCGGGAAGGTGTAATTCGTGACAAGGTTCGCGCGCCACCGGCGGATGTTGGGATTCGAAGCACCGTCGGCCTCGAGCACGTTGAGGAAGCCCGTGATGGCGCGCTCGCTCCCAGCCGCCGATCGTGTCGAGCTGGCCGCCGACGCCGACGCGCAGCGCGCGGATGGCCGGATTGTTGAACCAGTTTTCCTTCACCCACTCCACCGTCTCGCGCCAGTTCTGTCCGCGCTGGCTCTCGATGGCCTCGATCTTCGCCACGTTCGCCGTCAGGCGCCAGTTGCGCGTGATGTTGTAGGTCGTTTCAAACTCGAAGCCCTTCGACAGCGCCGTCTTGATGTCGCTCGCGTTGTTGCCGCGGTTGTAGCTCACATACCCGTCGGCATCGGGCTGGCTGAAGGTGATTCCAAACGCCTCGATCACGCCGGGCGGCATCTGAAAACCGACCGCGTCGAGCTCGGCCTTGGTCTGCAGCCCGTAGATGCCGCCGCTGGGACTGTCAGGCATCTGGAACGTGATCGTGTCGATCGACTCGGCGACGCCCGAGTCCACCAGGTTCTGCTGCAAGGTTTCGAACCAGTTGGCGCGGAAGAAGAGTTTGTCGTTCAGCAGGCTCATGCTGAAACCCATCTCTTTCGTCTCGCCGATCGGCGCGTCGTAGAAGCCGCCCTTGACGCTGCGCGAGCCGGACAGGCCCTGATAGTTTTCCGACCAGCCGTAGTGGAGATCGAGCTCCACGCCGCGCGGCATCCACCGGCCGATGAGTTTGTTCGTGCGAAGCACACCGCTGTAGGTGAGCGTGTCCTTCTCGCCTGTGCCGGTCGGAGTGTCGTCCAGCCGGCCTTCGTTGATGATGCGCGTGAAGTCCGTCCGCTGCGGAAACGCGGGCGACGTGTATTGCTCCACCTTGTCGCGGCGCCAGCCGTAGGTCGTGATGAGCAGGCCGTCCCACCAGTGGCTCTGCAACACCGCCGCGACCGTATCCAGCTCGTCACGGGCCAGGCTCGCGCCGGTCGCGAGCCGCTCGAGCGGTTCGTTGTTGATGTGATGCACCCGTGCCGTGCCCGTGGCGATCTGGCCCGTCGGGGTCTGAATGTAATTGAGGTCGATCGTATCCGGATAAACCGCACCACCGCGGTAGCGCGGGATGTGCAGGTTCTTCGTCGTATCCTTCCCCGCGACGGAATCGCCGAGGTAGAACAGGAATCCGAGCGTGTTCGCGTTGGCGCGGGACTGCGCGTCGGAAAGCCCGAGGGCGCGCGAATCGTCGTAATCAATGAACGCCGTGTTGCCGTTCATGTTGGCGCGGTTCTCCTCGTATTTGAAACCGACGGCCGTGATCGTTTGCTGGCCGAGCAGCTTTCCGAGCCAGCTGTTGCCGCGCTCCGCGAAGTTGTGCTTGAGGAACCCGGTCAGACGCAGCGTTTCGCCTTCGCGCTCGCGGTTGGCCCACGTGCCGCGGGATCCTACGAACGGCCGCAGGAAATTCGGATTCGCGCGCAGTCCGGAGGAAGGAACGCCGGGCGTCGCATAGGCGAACTCGCCCTCGCTGACATCGAGCATCAGCGCGTTGCCGCGAATGCCGTCGAGCGCTTCGACATAACCCGAGACGTAGCGCTGGCGATCGAAGCCGAGCTCGATGCCCGCGTTGCCGCCGAGCGCCTCCTGCCGGATCGCGACATTGATGGCCTCGAGATCGCCCCACTGGAACGACGCCGTGCCGTCGATGTTGTTGTTGAAGAAGTCGAAGACCGTCGGATCGACGAGGAACAACTGGATCGCGTCGAAACCCCGCGGGTCACCGTAGTAGGTGGCCATCGTCTCGCGGCCGTTCTGCGTGGCATATTGCCGGAAACGAAAATCGTCCTGCCGCGCGGGATTCACCGCGGCGGGATTCACGATGCCGCGGTTGAACACGTTATCCGGCCACTGGAACAGCCCGTAGCTCGGATGATCCGCCGTCTCGTCCGGGAAGAGCATCAACCGGCCGCCGGCGCCGGAGTCGAACTGGATGAACGCCGCCGTCGCCGGAATGTCGCGATAGTCGATGTTGTTGCCCGCGGTGCGGCTGCCCGTCGTCGAGAAATGCGTGAGGTAGTCGCGCGGCGCGTCCTGGCGCGGCAGCGTCGAATCGATCCAGCCGCGCTCATAGCTGCCCGTGATCGTGGTGGAACGAAACGGACGCCACGTCCCGGTCAGGAAGTAACGGCGGTCGTCGCGGAACGACGGCTCCTGCTTGTATTTCGTCTCGTCGTTCAGACCGGAAACGCGCAGCGCCAGTTTGTTTTCGATCAACACCCGGTTGATATCGAGCACCTGGCGGGTGGATCCATACTCGTCGATTTTCATCTCGACCTTGTTCGTGTTCCGCCACTGCGCCTCGTTGACGTTGTAATTGATGATGCCCGCGGGCGAACCGAGACCGAAGAGCACGCTGTTCGCGCCGCGGTTGATTTCGACGCGGCTGAGATTGTAGCTGTCGAACGGAATCACCGACGGAAACAAACCGCGCGACGTCGACGCGTTCGTGAGACCGCGCACGCGCGTGGTCGTCGATTCGGCGCGACGGTTGTCGTCGCCGGTCAGCACGGCGGCGGTCGACCCGAGGTCGTTGCCGGCGAAATTACCGCCCGCGCCACCCGCGACTTCGGTCGCCGTGGTGTATTGCAGGAGCTCGGTGCTCGCGGTGATGCCCGTGTCATCGAGGAAATCCGGCGTGATTGCCTGGATCGACACCGCGATGTCGCGGAGCGAGGTGTTGATGCGCGTGCCGGAAAGTGTTCCCGCGGCGCGATAACCCGTGTCGCGCTCGCCCTGCACGGTGAACGGACTGAGCACCAACGCCGGCTCGTCCGCGGAAACCGCGGCGCGATCACCTGGCGCAGTTTGGGCGCCGAGTGAAGGAAGCAGTAGAACAACGGCGGCAAGCGCCGGTGCGAAAACATCACGCGAAATCGTGACGGGGGGTGTGTGAGACATGGCAGTCGTGTTAGGGGTGCGGCAGCGGGGTATGAGGGGCGCGGCCGGAGCCGCGTTCAACGGCGGCACGTTGCGCATGCTCGACGCCGGCCGCGCGAATCCAAGGGCATTGGTGTGGTTCAAGTCTTAAACCAGTTGGGTTCACGCCAAGGCGTTTGCATTTGGCCGTTTCGACAAGCGCGCCCGCGTCGCATCGCCGCGAATTCAGACGTCGCGCACACAACGAAACCCGAGATTCGCGGTCGAACTCTCGGGCGTGTTCGAACTGCGCGCATCGACCCGGTAGCGATTGCAGTAACTCGCATGGCACAGGAAGCTGCCGCCGCGCATCACCCGGCGTTCCCCGTGCATCGGGCCCGTCGGATTCTCGGACTCGCCGCGCGCGTAATAACCCGCATCGAACCAATCCCAGCACCACTCCCAGACATTACCGGTCATGTTGTAGAGACCGAACGCATTGGGTTTGTAGTGCCGCGCTGGAGACGTGCCGGCAAATCCATCCGCCGCCGTGTCGCGCACCGGAAAATCTCCCTGCCACACATTCATCCGATGCCGGCCTTCCGGTTCGAGTTCGTCGCCCCACGGAAATCGATTGCGCGGCGGCAGCCCGCCGCGCGCGGCGCACTCCCACTCCGCCTCCGTCGGCAGCCGCTTGCCGGCCCACGCCGCGTAAGCGCGCGCGTCGTTCCACGAAACATGCACGACCGGATGCGACCACCGCTGCTTGATGTTCGAACCCGGGCCTTCCGGCTGACGCCAGCGCGCGCCGTCGACCCGGCACCACCACTCGCTGCCTTGGACAACCGACTTAACGCTCGCGCGCTGTTTCGCCGTGAGATGCCCGATGAAGACGAACGACCACCCAAACCGCTCCGCCTCGGTGCGATATCCGGTGGCGTTGACGAACACGTTGAACTGCTCGTTCGTCACCGTGGTCTCGTCCATCCAGAACGGCGCCACGCGCACCGGATGCTCCGGCCCCTCGCCGTCCGCCGCGAAACCGTAGTCGCGATCGTTGCCCATTCGGAACTCGCCGCCGGGAACGAGCTTCATCCCCTCGGTCGAACCCGCGGCGGTTCGCGCAAACGACGGCAAATCGCCCGCCCCGCCGTCAGGGCCCGACGCCCGCAAAGGCGTGCAACACGGTTTCTCGGAACCTCCGATGTTCATTCCAGCGCAGCGGAAACCACCCCGGCGACGACGTAAAGGAATCATCGCTTCGTCCTGCGCCCCACGAGGCCTGCGGCGGCGCTCCCATCGCCCGCGCGCCGCGGCGAACTGGCTCGCCTAACGCGAAGACCGTTCCGCGATCGCCGTATCGAAAGCCGCCAGCATCTCGTCGCGCAGCGGCAGGATGCTCACCAGACGGTGACGCACCCGCACGAGTTGATCCGCCTCCGCCAAACCGCACGAGCCGCGACGCGCAATCGCCGGCGCGATCAGCTCTCGCGCTTCCGTCAGCAGCCCCGCCTCGCTGATCTCCGCAATCTTCGCGCGTTGCCGCTTCAACACCGCCGCGATCTCCGGCGTGCGCGGCAGCGCCGCCAACAACTTTGCGAACTCCGCCGCGAACGCCGCGCGATACTCGGCGTCCGCCGGCTCGCGTCCGGGTTTCAGCTTTCGCGCGTTCACCGCCGCGAACGTCGTCAGCCCCGCAAACGCCCTCTCCGCCGGGTCCCCCTGCAAGCTGCGAATCCACGCCGCCGTCGCGACCGCCTTTTCATCATCGCGAAAATGATGCGCGAGGTGAACGCGGCTGGAGAGCAGCGTCTTCAGCATCGAAGCATCGTCGAGATGACGCGGCTCTCCCAGCAAGCGCTCGACATCCTTGCGCACCTGCTCCGCGAACGGGCGAAACGCGTTTTCACTGCTCACCAGTTCGAGCGGCGAAACCGAAAGACGATAGTCGAGATCGGCCGCGCGCATCACCGGCGAAGCCGCGATGCAGGCACACGAAACAAGAATCAGGCGTAGTTTCATAACTAAAGAGATCGCCACGAAACGCTCACGCTGCCGCCGGCCGGCGCCGTTGCGCGAGCATCAAAAGTCCAAAGGCCGTCAGGTGCAAAAAGCCCAGCCCGGTGAACACCGGCACATAACCGACCGTCGCAATCAAACGCCCCGCCAGCAGCGTGGACACAATCCCGCCGACGCTGCCCGCGATTCCACCGAGCGACACCAAGCTCGCCACGCGGCTCCGCGGCACCAGTTCGGTCGCCAGCGTGAGTTGGTTGACGCTCCAGCAGCTGTTCGCGGCGACGAGCAGCGTCACGACCACGACCGCCAGCCACGTCCACGACGCATGCACCGCGACCATCGACAGCGGCATCACGCAGGCTGCGGCGAACATCAGCCTCAATCGCGCGCGGCGCGATTCCACGCCGCGACGCACGAGCCAGTCGGACAGCGCTCCACCCAGCGGCCCGCCGAACAGCGGCGACGCGAGAAACGGAATCCACCCCAACAACGCCACCGTCTGCAGCGAAAAGCCCCGCACCGTCTGGAAATAATCGAGCAGCCAGAAGCTCACGAAATAGGCGAAGGGATCCGTCACGAAGCGGATCGCGCACAAACTGAAGCAACGCGGATCGCGCAGGATCTCGCGATACGAAGCCGCCGCTTCGCCGTCCGGCGATGGCTCCGTTGCGGCCCGCGGCGCCGCGCTGCGTCCCGCGAGAATCTCCGCGCGTTCGCGCTCCCCGAGTTTCGGATGCGTTTCCGGTCGCTCGTAGTTGCGCCACCAACACGCGAGCAGCACGAACCCCGACGCTCCGGTCACCACAAACGCCCACCGCCAGCCGAGCCACAACGCGAGCGTCGCCACGATCGGCGGCGCCAGCACGCTGCCGAGGCTGTTCGCGTTGGAAAACAATGCCGACGCCAGCCCGCGCTCCCGCTGCGGAATCCATTCCGACAGCGTCTTCATCCCGCCCGGCGTGTTGAAACTCTGCCCCAATCCGAGAAGAAATCGCGCCGCCGCCAGGCTCAGCCACCCGATGATCGCGGCGTGCGCCATCCCGACGACGGACCAAAACGCGAGCGCCACCGCCAGGCCGATCTTCACGCCCATCCGGTCGACCGTGCGTCCCGCGATCGCATAACCGATCGCATACGCCGCGAGAAACGTGCTCACCACATACGAGTATTGCTCGGTGGAAATTCCCAGCTCCGTCCGGATCGTCGGCGCGAGCACCGACAACGCCTGACGATCCAGATAGTTCACCACCGAAAAACACGCGAGCATCCCCACCACGAGCCAGCGTCGGCGTTGAGAGAGAAAACGTTTCATGGGGGCGGGGGAAACCGGGCACGTGCGCCGCCGACCGCGCCGGCGTGGGGATCGCACGGCCCACGCTGTCGCGCGATCATGTCCGGGATGAACGGCAAATCACTTGTTCCCCGCGGGAACCAGTTTTCGCGCTCACCACTCGCCGCGCCGCGCGAACTTCTCCCGCGCCGCCACCGAAAACGCCGCGCCCGCGGCATCGAGCGCGTCGCAAATCTGCGCGGGCGTCTTGCCCATGATGTCCCGTGAAGCCGCGATGACCGTGCCGCATTCGTTCGCATCCATGAACTTCGCCGCCTCGAGCAAACGCGCCTCCTCGCCCCGCGGAATCGCGAGAAACCCGTGCTTGTCCGCATGGATCAACTGCCCCGGCTGTATCTTTCTTCCGAATACCGTCACTTCGCAGTCCCAGCGAACCGGACACGAATGCGCATGCCCCACGCACGTGCCGCGCGCGAGCGCCTTGAAACCGGCGGCCGTCATCTCGTCGGTGTCGCGAATCCCCCCGTCGATGATCGTGCCCACGCACCCGAGCGCCCGGTGAAAATTGCTCGTCACCTCGCCCCAGAACGCGCCGTAGAGATTCGGCTTATCGAGATCTTGCACGACCACGATCTTCGGCCCGGGCACGGAAGCGATATATCGCCTATAGTCGCTCCAGGCGTTCGCATTTTTCTTATGCTTTGCGCTCCCCGGCTGGCAGACGACCGTCACCGCGTAGCCCGCCATCGGTCCCATCTGCGGCATGTAGTCACGCACCGGCTCGAGATTGAAACCATCGCGCGCGGCATTCGCCCGCGTGATCTGCTCCCAGCCGTTATAGATTGTCGGCGTATTCCAGCGCTTGAGTTCGTGGAGTTCGCCCTCCGAGAGGCGCGCGGGGCTTTTTTTCATGGGCAATAAGAATGGGAAGGAGCCCCGAAGCTGGCGGCGGCCCGTTTCGCGCTGAAGGCAAAACACTGGTCCCTACCTCGGACCACCCGCCGTTATAGAATCGCGCGCTATATTATCTTCCGACCGATATCGCCGCTCGCACCACGCCGCGCGCGATTCTCCTCCTTCGGTCGTCATGCGATCCGGCGCGGCGTCGTAACTCGAAAAACACCCCTTCGCCCCGAAGTATTGCACCGCCGGCAGCCACGATGCGCGACCGCTCATGTCGAGATCGTTGAAAAACGAAATCATGATCCCGTGCTCGACCAGCACGCGTTGCAGTCGGTCGACGTCCACCGCTGCGATCGGGACGTTCTCCCGTCGCGCGATCACCGCCGCCCACGCCGCCGATTCCGCGAGGTGCATCAACGTCGGCGTCTGCCGCACCGTGCCCCAACCGACGTGAGTCGCCGAAACCGTGTTCACCACCGCCAGGTTGTCCACCTCCGCCGGCAGCACCACGCCCCACGCGATCTGCCCCGGTCGCGACACCTCCATCTGAAACAACTGCCCGTCGCACAACGATCCCGCCATCCTCTCCGTCGTGCACGCCAGCGAATCGAGCGAGAACTCCGTGATCGCGATCGCATCCCGCTTCACCGGAGCACGCTCTTGTCCGTCCGCGATCAATGCATCGTGCTCCGTGAACACCGCGCGCCCGCGCATCCGCCGCGCTTCCCGCACATAGAGCCGGTCCGGGAAATTTCCGTTCTCGACGAACTCGTCCGCCGCGAGCCCCCACTCTCTCGCCCGCGCGCGAACGGCCGGCGGCACCTCCGGATCATTCTGCAAGAACCACATCAAGCCCAGCGCATGACGCCGATGCGCTTCTTCGATCTCCCGCCGGACCGCGCGAGAGCCCTGCGCGTAGCCTTTTCCGCCGCCCGTCAGATTCGTCGCATTCCAACTCCGTTTGCGATTCGGCAGCGCATGCCCGTGAAACACGTGATCGCGCTCCGCCATCTCTTCGAGCGTCGAGATCAGAAAACGATGATGAAACGGCAGCCGCCACTTCTCCTTTTCCTCCGGCGGGAGGAGCAACGGCGCGAAGTCGTCGCGCTCGTATCCATCCGGTGGTGACGCAAGCAGCCGACGATTCTGCGGATCGTCGGTGAGGCACGAGCCGAAAGCTGTAGGACTGCACGCTGTCGTCTCCCTCGCCCGAGCTGCCGGGCAACGGCGGCGACGTCGTGGCGCCGGCGGTGACGAGATTGAGCCGGCCTTCCATCGCGGCGCGTGGAAACGTTCCGGTCAGCCAGCGCGTGAACACCCGCCCCGCACTCGGTTCGCCAAACTCGTCCCGTCCCTCGCGGCCCACGCGAAACGCCACGCCCGCCAGCGCCATCAGGTCGCCTTCGTCGCTGGCATCGAAAAACGTGCGCGCCGTGCACCGCAGGGTTTCGCCGCTCGCACTTCGCGCGAAGATCACGGCGTCCAACAACCGACCGCTGCGCTCGACCCGCACCGGCCGGCAGTCGCGGAAAATCGTGAGCCGCGCCTCCGCCGCGACGAACTTCTCCAGCAGCGCCGTCATCACGCGCGGCTCGAAGGTGATCATCTTTCCCTCCGCGCAGATGCGATACGCCTCGGACGCCTCGCCGTGCGTGTCGCGATAGCGCGCCTTCACCGCCTCGATCAGCTCCTGCAGCAGCGGAGCGCGGTTGCCGCGGTAGTGAGTCTCGAACGCACCGAGCGAAGGAAAACTGCCACCGAGCGCCTTCCCCTCCGCGAACAGCGCGACCGTCAGTCCTTCGCGGGCCGCCCGCACCGCGGCCACGAGGCCGGGGGCCGTCGCACCGGCGATCGCCACATCCACGTCCACATCGATCGGGGTTTGCATGGGGTTGCTCCATGACACCGCCGGCGCGCCCGCCGCCAATCGCCCGGAAGAGGCTCAACTTTCGCACCACTGGATGCCGTTGCGGGGAGCAAACGCCGGAAAACAGGCTGCGTTCGCATGAAAACCCCGCCCCTGCTGTTCGTGGCCGCTTCGTTGCTGGCCGTTGCTCCCCCGCTCGCCGCCTGGACCGATCAAGCGCCGTCGTTGCGCGAAATCCCCGGCGTCGAAAAATCCATCACCGTGCTCGCCACCCCCGCCGCTCCGAAGCATGGCGAGCAATCCGTGATCCGCCTGAAAGACGGTCGCCTGCTGCTGGTCTGGTCGGAGTTCGTGCGCGAAGACCTGCTGCCCGCAGGCGAACGCCCGCCGCCATCGCCCTTGCGGCGCGATCCCACCGGCGACGACGGCTATGCCCGCATCAGCGGCAAAACGTCCTCCGACGGCGGTCGCACCTGGTCGAAACCCTTCGTCGTAGTCGACGATCACGACGCGCTCGTGAACTGCATCTCGCCCGGCCTCACCCGCATGGCCGACGGCCGCATCCTGCTGGCGTATAGCTGGCGCAGCGGCGGCAACGGCGCCGCCAACTACGGCAACTGCGCCAAGATGGTCCGCATCTCCGACGACGAGGGGAAAACCTGGTCGGAGCGCGTGCGTATCACGCCCGACAATACAGAATACCACACCGGCTGCCATGATCGCGCGTGGACCTTGGACAACGGTCGCGTCATCGTGCAGTGCCACACGATCTACCCGCCCGGTGTGGCCAAGCCCGGCCCGGCTCACCGCCGCACCTGCATGGGCACCTACTTCGCTTATTCCGACGACAACGGGAAGACTTGGAAACGCAGTGCCGTCACGATGGACCCGATCGGCGGCCATGGTGGCCGTCTCGAGGAAGCCTGCCTGGTGCAGCGCGCCGACGGTTCGCTGATCCAGTTTATCCGGAGCTATCACGGGCAGTCGTTCGTGTCGGAATCGCACGACCGCGGCAGCACCTGGAGCGATCCGAAGCCGTCCGGCGTTTTCAGCGCGCTCGCGCCCAGCTACGTCACGCGCCTGCCCAACAGCGACGACCTGCTCATGATTTGGAATCCCACCTGGAGCCCCGAAGAGCCCATCGCCGGCGTGCGCACCGTTCTCGCCTGCGCGATCAGCAAGGACGGCGGCAAGACTTGGGGACTTCCCCGCGCGCTCGAAACCAACCCGAAGCAGTGGGCGGAATATCCCGGCGTCACCTTCGACGGCGACCACGCCATCGTGCACTACCGCGTGTTTCCGCTCGATCGGAAGCGCTGCGATCTCGTCCAGGCTCGGGTGCCGATCAGCTGGTTCTACGAAACCGGAAGCTGAGTCCGCTCCATCTTCGCTTCGAAACTCGCACCGCCTCCGTCCGGGCGGCGCTTTTTTTTCCGGTTCGGCGTATCCGGCTCGCTGTGACGTGCCGTTCTGCCGCGCCGTGCTACTCACGCGCGCACGGCGGAGCGAGCGATTCGCCGCGCACGAAGTTCGGCATGATCCGGACCGCTCGATGCGTCACCGCGCCGCCTTCGAGCAACTCGATCAACGGCCGCAGCAACGATTTCGCGACCGCGTGCGCATTGGTCACGTAGCGCGTCGGCGTCGGCACGAGATACGATAGAAACGGATCCTCGTCGCGCGAAACCACCGATACGTCTTCCGGCACGCGCCGGCCCATCTGCACCAGCCGGCTCACGATCGTCAGATAATGATTGGGATTGGCCACGAGCAACGCGGTCGGCGCGGGACGCTGGTCCATCAGCCGCCGCAGCGCGTTGGAGATGCCCGAAACGGTCGCGTCGTGTGGACAGATCACCGCGGTCGCGTCGGGATGCGACGATTGCCGCACGCCTTCGAGGAAACCGGTTTCGCTCGCCACGTCGCCCGCGCGCCGCGACCGCTGGATCACGAGCGCGATCTTGCGATGTCCCGCGGCGAGCATCACTCCCGCGGCGTGACGGCACATCGCGCGGTGATCGATATCGCGAAACGGCAGGTCGATGCCCGGATAAACCGATCCCGCCACGATGCAGGGCACGCGATGCTGCTCAAACCACCGCTGCGTTTTCTCGTTGGAAAGAATCAGCACCCAGCAGCCATGCGGGTTTTGCTGCGTGAGTTTCTCGAGCGCGGGNCCGGGATTGGTGCGTAAAATACTGGCGCCCGTGAAACCACGTGCAACCGGCAGCCGCGCTCGCTCAACATCGCACGCAATTCATCGATCCACAGCGTCTGCATCGGCCGCAGCTGTTCGAGCGGCTCCGGCGTCAGGAACGCGACGTCATGCGACTGCAGCCGCGTCGAACGCGGGCTGTTCTTGATCGCGATCTGGTTGCCCGCGCCATGAACCGAGCGAATGACCCGATCGTGCTTCAACTGCGCGAGCGCCGACCGCAGAGTGTTGCGGCTCACTTGCAGCGACGCGCACAACGCGCGCTCGCCCGGCAGCCACTCATCCCACACCCCCTTCTCGATTTCGCTGCGAAGGTAGGCTGCCGTCTGGCTGACAAGGGAAAGACGCTGGGGTATTCCGGTCACGGGGACGGCGAACAAAGTGAAACGTTGCACGTAAGCAATCCCGTTCCGCCCGCCGCGCTCCAGCGTCACGCCGAACGCGAAACTCGGCCGAATCCGCGACGCTTACCGGCTGACTTCCTCCCAACGAAAGCACGTGCCGTCCTTGCGGCCGGAACGCGTGCCGGGCGAATCGGCGGAGACCAGCGAGCCGCTGTTCGGATCGGCGTGCAGATGGCGGTCCGTCGCCAGCGAAAGGAACATCACGTGATCGCCCATCAGGTCCTGCCACTGAAAACTCGAGGCCCGCTCGTCGGGCGATTTCAGCAACTTGACGTCACCCACTCCGCCCGTGCCCGTCACCGTCACGAATCCGCTGCCGTCCATCGCTTCCAACGCAACGCGCCCCAGCCCGCGATCCACCACGCGAAAACGTCCCGCGTCGCGCGTCGCCGCCGGAGCGTTCGGCGCCATCGGACGAAGCAGCCCGTTCCAAGCCACGAGGCGTGTTCCGTCGGCGAGGCTCGTGAGCGTGATGATCTTGCCCGCCGGAATGCGGGGCGTCGCGCCGTTCGCCTGGGGCTCCGACACGGTGAAACGGTCGAAGTCCGCGTGGCCGCCCCGCCGGCCTTCCCGGTTGTAGGCAAAAAGCGAATACCGCACGCCTTGAAAGGTCTTCAGTTGAAAGACCATCGTGAACGGCCGGCCGAACGGCGAAAACGTTTCGCCATCCGTGCTGAAGCTGAACGTCGCCTCCTCGCTCAGGAAATCGCACGCCGCCCGCAACCACACGCGCGTCGCGTCCGCGGGCAGCGGCGCCGTCGCCGTTTCTCCGCTGCGTTCGTCGAATTGCGCGAGCACCGTGCCCGTGTCGGTGCGCATCACTCCGATCCACGCATACGGGTGGTTGAGCAGCGCGAGTCCCGCGACGTCGCCGCGCTCCAATCCGGCGATGTCGAGTTCCGCCGTCGGAATCGATTCGGGTCCCACGGCGCGCTGCGTCAGCGTGTTCCTCGCGGTCCAGAAACTTTCCGCCGGCGCCGTCTGCAGACGCAGGAAGCCCGCGCGCGCGTCGAGCGACCAGCGGGAATCGTCGGGCACGTGATTCCATTGCCAGACGGGATTCAACCGCGGTCCGGAAAACTCGTCGTCGCGGCGATACGGCGCCGAGGGCGCGGAAGGCGTCGCCGTCTTCGGTTTCACCCACGTGCGCGGCGTGCGCAGGAGATTTCCCGGCGGTCCGAAATAGGGCCAGCCGTCCTTCCACGTCACGGGCGACAGGCAGGTGAGCCGTCCGATGGAGTTGTGATCCATCATCGAAAAACCCCACCACTCGCCGGCGGGCGTCCGCACGATTCCGCCCTGGTGCAACGGAATCGCTCCCATCTGCTCCGGCTTCGGCGGCTCGAGCTGGAAACCCTGCCCCCGGCCCATGCCTCGCAATCGCCAGCCCGTGCCCATTCCGAACGTCTCGCCCGCGCTGAGCGTGACGATCTCGTAAGGGCCTTCCGGCCGTTCCGCGCGCGCGCACACCATGTAGCCCACCGGATCGTAGTTCGCGCCGATGATGTAGTAGCGTCCGTCGATCTTGTAGAAATGCGCGCCCTCGCCCATCCCGCTGCCTTCCGGGATGACGGTCCGCCGCGTCTCCGGCCGGATGTCGCTCAGGTCCGGTTTCATCTCGGCGAACTGCAATCCGTTGTATCCCCAAACCACATACACCTTGCCGTCGTCGTCGAAGAGCACCGACAGATCGTGCAACGAACTTCCGAGCTCGCGCTGCGTCCACGGCCCCGCGGGATCCGTCGCGGTGAAATGCTGCGTCTTGTGGCCGTTGACGTTGGAGAAGATGTGAAACGTGCCGTCGTGATAGCGAAAGCACGGCGCCCAGATTCCGCGGCCGTAGATTTCCCCGCCCTCGAGCCGGAACGCGGGACCCAGATCCAGTTTTTCGACGGCGTAGGACACCAGCCGCCAGTTGACCAAATCCCGGGAATGCAGCACCGGCAGGCCCGGCATCGTGTGCATCGTCGTGCCCGTGAGGTAAAAATCGTCCCCGACGCGAATCAGGTCGGGGTCGGAAAATTCGTCGAAGAAGAGCGGATTGGTGAACGTCCCGTTGCCGTTGTCGGCCGTCCACGTGGCCGCGAACGACGGCGAACAAATCGAGAGCGCGCCGAGGCCGGCGAGCAGGAGGTAACGCTTCAAGGGGAGCATGAGATCACGGGGACAATTCTCGAGTTGGCTTGAAACCGCCAACAATTCGCCGGATGGAAGGCGCGCGGACCCGAGCGAAAAAGAAGTTCCCTCTCGAACCGTAATGCACCCGCAGCGCGTCGTTGGACTTCGCTTCCTGCGGATGGCCGTTGCGGGAGAATTGCGGATTGCCGCGCATGGACACGCGACGAACTGCGGCCGGCCGCTCGTGACTGTGGAGCATGCATCGTCCGCTCGCGCTCTGGATCCGGCTTCGCTCGAGCCTCTGGTTCGTCCCGACGCTCGTCGTGCTTGGCTCCATGCTTGTGGCGCACGGCCTCGTTGAAGCGGGCGCGCGACTGCCGGGCTGGTCGCAACCGGAACTGCCGCGAATCTTCGGTTTCAGCGCGGAAGGATCGCTCGCCATGCTGTCGGCCATCGCGACGTCGATGATGACGATCGCCGGCGTGGCGTTTTCGATCACGATCGTGGTGCTGTCGCTCACCTCGAGCCAATACTCGCCGCGGGTGCTGCGGCAGTTCATGCGGGACCGCGCCAACCAGCTGGTGCTCGGGGTGTTCGTCGGCGTGTTTGCCTTCTGCCTGACCCTCCTTCCGCGCGTCGGCGGCGGCGCGGAAGAACCCGTCCCCGCGATCGCCGTCGCCGCATCGGTGCTCTACGCCATCATCGGCATCGGCTGCCTGATCTTCTTTGTGCATCACGTCGCGACCTCGATTCAGGTGTCCGCCATCGTTTCGGAGATCGCCGTCGAAACGCACCGCGCCGCCAACGAAATGTTCCCCCAACCGCTCCGCGGCGCGCCACCCCCGTGTTCCCCCGGCGCGGACTTCGCCCCGACGTCGACGATTCACTCGCTCCAATCGGGCTACATCCAGCTGGTGGATGAAGACGAACTGGTCGCGCTCGCCGTCGAACACGATGTCGTCGTCCGAATGGAACACCGCGTCGGCGAGTTCGTGATCGCGGATACGCCGCTCGTTTCGGTCGCCGGAATGGGTCGCGATGCGCGGCAGCTCGCGGACCGGGCGCGCGCCGCATTCACGATCGACCGCGCACGCACCATCGAGCAGGACGTGCTGTTCGGCGCCCGGCAAATCACCGATATCGCGCTGCGCGCACTCTCTCCGGCGCTCAACGACCCCACCACGGCCACGCTCTGCGTCGACCACGCCACCGCCCTTCTGCACCTGCTCGCGAGCCGCCGGATGGGACCACGTTGCCGCGAACACGAGGGCCGCGTCCGGCTCCACGTCAGCGCTCCCGATTTCGCCGATCTGCTCGCCGTTTCCTACGCGGAAATTCGCCGCAACGCCGGCACACAGGTGCTCGTGCTGCGCGCGATCCTCCGCGGGCTCGAGCTGTTGTCGGACGCCGTCACCGACCCCGCACGCCAAGCCGCCCTCGCCGCCGAGACAAAGGCGTTGAGCACCCTTCTCTGCCGCGACACCTGCGATCCGACAACCGTCGCAGTCTGCCGGCAAGCCGACCGCCTGCTCTCCCGTTGGTCGGTCGAAACACCTCCCTCGCATCCTCTCCCGCCCGAAAACGGCAGCTAACTGCAACGCCGCAACGACTCGCCCCGTGCCGCGAGCGCCGAACAAGTCGTCGGCGGTATCCATTTTTCAACTGCGCCGCTCGCCGCGATTGGAACCCGGCGGCCGCTTCGAGTGAATCTTTAGGGAAATATCCGCGCGGAGACGCTTTTGCCGTCTCGACAGCGGAAGGGCTAGTGGCTTTCTCCGATACATGTTCCGGAGTAAATCCCTAGAGAAACTCCACGCCCCGGACAATCTGGACCAGCTCCTCGTCGTCGTGCGCCCCCGCGCCATGCTGACGTTTGCCGCCCTGGCCGGCGTGTTCGTCATTGTCCTGGGCTGGAGTATCTTCGCGAAGGTGCCGATCACGGTGGACGGCTTCGGCATCCTGCTGAAACCCCGGAGCATCAAAATGATTCAGGCCTCCGGCGGCGGCGTGGTCACCGACCTCGCGGTGCTCGTCGGCGAGGACGTGAAAGCCGGCCAGGTGATCGTCCGCGTCGAACAACCCGAAGTGCAACGCCAGCTCGAGCAGCAGATTGCGGAATACCGCTCGATGTCCGACTTCCACCGCAAGGCGATCGCGCTCGCCCGCTCGAAACGCGACTCCGAGCTCGGTCTCGTCACCAGCAATCTTGCCGAGGTCGAAGCCAACTACGACGCCCTCCGCAAACTCCAGACCCAGATCCGCGACCAGATGGCGGACCTCGCGCAATTGCAGGGCGCCTCCGTAAAGAAAACCCTGGAGCTCCTCCAAACCCTCCGCGAATCGCAGGAGCGCCAGTTGATGAATGTCTCGGCGCTCGTCGAAGAGGGCGTCACGTCCGACTCCCAGCGGCTCTCGATCCAGGCGGCGTTCACCGACACCGAAAGCCGCATTTCCGAGATGGAAGTGCGGGTAAAGCAAACCGCCATCAACCAGCTCGAGTTCGAACAACAACTCCTCCGGCTCAACCAAGAGGTCGCCGGACTCGCCGCGCAGCGGCAGCAGTTGCAAATCCAACGGCAGAAGATCGATCAGGACTTCGACTCCGAACTTCACACGCGCACCCAGGCGATCGAGGCCATGGCCGCCAACATCCGCCTCACCAAGGAGCGCCTGCACCGGCAGTCGTTCGTGCGCAGCCGCTACAACGGCCGCGTGCTCGAAGTCGCCGCCTCCGTCGGCCAGGTCATCGGCTCGGCCACCCGCGTCGCCATCCTTCAGATCGAAGCGCAGACTCCTTTCTTCCGGCTGGAACTCGCCGATGACGCCGGCCGGGGTTCGTTCACGCTCCTTTATCACGGCGAACCGACGACCCCGCTGGCGTTCGATGCATCCGCGGAACAGCTACAAGCCGCGCTCGCCGCCCTGCCCTCGCTCGCCGGCCGCGACGCTTCCATTCAAGTCCAGCGCACCGGCGCCGGCCGCGGTTTCGACATCTATATTGGCGGTGCCGGCGGCGCGATGGACGGCGGGGCGTTACAGGTGCGCGATTCCGACCTCGAAACCGTCGACGGCACGCCGACCTTCGCGAGCGTCACCGAGCTCGGCGACCTCGTGCCGCAGGAGGATTTGAAACACCTCGGTTTTCTTTCGATCGGCAACGGCAAGCGCGTGATTCGCGGCATGGAGGTCCGCATCAACCCCGCCAATGTCGAACGTCAGCGTTACGGCAGCATGGTCGGACGCGTGACCTCCGTGTCCGCGTTTCCCGTCACCTCCGAAGGCCTGCTCAACGTCATCGGCAACAAGGAGGTCGTCGAATCCCTGCTCCGCCAAGGCGGCACGATCCTCGTCGAAGCCGATCTCGAGCGGACGTCCGAAGGCCGGCTGGCCTGGACTTCGCGCGGCCCCGACCAGGAAATCACCGCCGGCACGACCACCACCTGCCGCATCTCGGTGGAGCAGCGCCGGCCGATCACGTTCGCCATTCCGCTGCTGCGTAAATGGTTCCTCGGCGAAGCCGACAAGCCGATGCCCGGCGACGCGCCGCCGCCGTCATGAGCGCCGGCTTCGAACGTTTTCTCGAGCGCCTCGAAGCGTGGAACGTCCGGCGTCAAGCGTGGCAGGTTAAACTGCTGCGCCGGGCGGACGACCTCGGTCGTCGCATCCTGCCCGAGCGTTTCATGCGCGAGCTCGACATCGCGGGCCGGCTCGCGGCCAAGCGCACGCCGTTCATCATGCAGATGGAGGCGGTCGAGTGCGGCGCCGCCTCGCTCGCCATCGTGCTCGGCTACTACGGCCGGTTCGAACCGCTCGCGCAGCTGCGGGTCGAGTGCGGCGTTTCGCGCGACGGCAGCAAGGCTTCCAACGTCCTCAAAGCCGCGCGCCGCTTCGGCCTCATCGCCAAGGGCTACAGCAAGGGCGTCAACAAGCTCGAGGAAGTCCGGCTCCCCTGCATCGTCTTCTGGGAGTTCAACCACTTCATCGTCGTCGAGGGTTTTTCGCGCGACTACGTTTACGTCAACGACCCCGCCTACGGACACCGGCGCATGACGCGCGAGGCGTTCAGCAACGGTTTCACCGGCGTCGTCCTGTGTTTCGAACCGGGTCCCGATTTCGAGAAAAAAGGCCGCCTTCCCAGCCCGTTTCCCGTGCTGTGGAAGCACACCGCCGGCAGCCGCCAGGCGCTGCTGTTCGTCATGCTGTGCGGTTTGCTCGCCGCCGCACCAGGCATCGCCACGGCGGCGTGCACGCGCGTGCTCTTGGACGAGGTCATCGGCCAGGGCCACTACGACTGGATGCGCCCGCTGCTGTCGGGCATGGTGTTCATTCTCGTCTTCCAACTCTGCCTCACGTCGCTGTCGGGATTGTTTTTCCGCCGGCTGCAAATGGGACTGTCGGCCCGCATGAGCGGGCGGTTCTACCGGCACCTGCTCAATCTTCCCTATCAATTCTACTCGCAACGCTACGTCGGCGACGTCGTCGATCGCAGCCGGTTGATCGACAGCATCGTCGGACTCGTTTCCGGGCAACTCACGAGCACCGCCGTCGGTTTGGTGACGATGATCCTCTTTGGCATCGTCCTCTTCTCCTACAATCCCCTGCTCGCCTCGATCGGCGTCGCCTCGACGCTCATCAACTTCCTCCTGCTCCAAAGCGTGGTGAAGAGCCGCGTCGAAGCGAACATCCTCATCTCGAAGGAAGCCGGCAAGGTGCAGGGCATGACGATCGCCACCATCGGCAGCATCGACACCATCAAGGCCTCCGGTCTCGAAAACAGCATGTTCGAGAAGTGGGCCGGCTACTTCGCCTCCGCCTCCAACTCGCGCCTGAAGCTCGAGCTCGACAACCGGATGTTCACCGTCCTCCCGACGCTCACCACCGCCGTCGTCAACACCGCCACGCTGCTCGTCGGCGGTTTCCAGGTGATGAACGGCGAGATGACCTTCGGCACATTGATGGCGTTCAACATCCTCATGGGCCAGTTCCTCGGCCCCATGAGCGCCCTGCTCGGCCTCGCCGTGCAGATGCAGCAAATCCGCGGCAATGTCGTTCGCCTCGAGGACGTGATGGATCATCCCACGAGGCAGGCCATCGAGGACCGCGAGTTCGCCCGCTACTTGGCGGAAACCTCCGCCGCGAAACCTGCCGAAACAACCCCGTCCGCCGAGCCCGCCGCCTCGACTCCGGCCCCCGCGCCCAAACCGAAGCCGCAGCTGATCGAAAGCGTCGTCGTCATCGAAAGCGCTCCCGCCGACCCGCCGTCGCACGACACCATTCCCGCCGGGCTCGCGAACAAGTCGCGCCTCGATGGCCGCGTGTCCTTCAAGAATCTCTGCTACGGTTACAGCCCGCTCGGCGAGCCGCTGCTGTCCGACTTCAACCTCGAGATCGAACCCGGCCAGCGCGTCGCCCTCGTCGGCCGCAGCGGTTGCGGCAAATCCACCGTCGCCAAACTCGCCGCCGGCCTCCTTCAGCCGTGGTCGGGACAAATCCTCTTCGACGGCTATCCGCGCCAGGAAATCCCGCGCGACCTGCTCTCCAGCTCGATGGCGATGATCGAGCAGGACCTGATGTTCTTCGGCGGCAGCATCCGCTCCAACCTCACGCTCTGGGACGAGACCATACCCGAAAAATGGATACTCGATGCGTGTGAGGACGCCGAAATCCTCGAAGCCGTGCTCGCCCTCCCCGGCGGCCTCGACGCCGTCGTCGCCGAGGGCGCGAGCAACTTCTCCGGCGGACAGCGGCAGCGCATGGAGATCGCGCGCTCCCTCGTGCGCAATCCGTCCTTCATGATCCTCGACGAAGCGACGAGCGCGCTCGATACCGAAACCGAGGCGAAGATCATCAACAATCTCCACCGCCGCGGCAGCTCCTGCCTGATCGTCGCCCACCGGCTCAGCACGATCAAAAACTGCCACAAGATCATAGTTCATGGATCGGGGCCGCGTGATCGAAACCGGCACCTACGACGAACTCTGGAAGAAAGGCGGCGCCTTCGCCGCGCTGCTCAAGCGCCACTGATCCCGACCATGCTCGCCGAAACGCCCGCTTCGCTTCCCCCTCCCCCGTCCGACCCCAGCACGGTGCGGCGGCTCGCCGGCCACGAGCACCTGCTGCTCGACGACGAAACGCAGGGCTTCCTCGTCCGCACCGGTTACCTCTCCGTTTATCTCGTTCAACTCGTCGACGGCCAGCCAAGCGGTCCGCGCCGCTACCTGCTCACCGTCCACGAGGGCGCGCTGTTGCACGGCACCCGCGCGGAAATCGACGGCCACACCTACGCGCTGCTCGCCGTCACCGTCTCCGAATGCGACTACGAGGTCGTCCAGATCGAGGGCTGGGGCCGCAACGAAACGGAAATTCTCGCGGTCAACCACTGGTGCGACCGGCTCTGCCATCTCATCGAGGAACAAACCAGTTCCACTTACGCGGAACGCGCCGACGCCTCCGGCACCTTCATCGCCAGCGCCGAGCGCCGCGTGCGCGCGCCCGTGGCCGGTCTTTTCCTGCTCACCGTCCAGCGCGGTTCGCTCGCGCTCTACGATCAGCCGCCTCTGCTCGCCAAACCGTCCGACGGCCCGCTGCTCCTCTTGGGCGACAGCTGGCTGCTCGCGACGGAGGAATCCGAGGGCACGTTCACCGCCGTGCCCACCACGGGCGGCACGATCCCCGATCTGCCCGCCGGCATTCGCCAGCTCGTCCGGCTTTTCATCGGCCACGTTCACGACCTGCAGCAACGCGAAGCCGCCGCCGAGCGCGAGCGTCTCGCGCGCCTCGCCTCGCTGCGCGAGAAACAAAATCAGGAGGCCGTCGAACACCTTTCCTTCGCCCGCGAGGAATCGAGCACGATCCGTCTCCGCGAAACGCCGCTGATGACCTGTCTCGATCTCCTGTCGGCTTCGACCGGCGTCAAACTCGAGACCGATCCGCCGCCGCGGCCCACGCTTTCGTTGCACGAGCAAATCCAGGCCGTCACGCGCGTCTCCGGCACGCGCACGCGCAAGGTCGCCCTCGATCACGAATGGTGGCACCAGGACGGCGGCGACCTGCTCGGTTTCAAAAAAGAGGGCGAAACCCCCGTCGTCCTGCTCAACGCCTCGAAACACGCCGGCCTCGAGCGCCACTACGACATCGTCGATCCCACCACCGGCCAGCGCACCGAGCTCACGCCGGAGATCGCCGCCACGCTCTCGGAAACCGCCTACGTTTTCCTCCGCCCGCTGCCGACCAGCGACAAGCCCATCTCGGTCTTCGACCTGAGCAAATTCTCCTTCAAGCCGTTCCTGAAGGACATCCGGCTGATCCTGATCCTCTCGGTCGTGGGCGGTTTGCTCGGCATCATCATGCCGTATGCGAACCGGCTGATGGTCGACGAGGTCATCCCCGACGCCAACCGCCGGCTGCTGGTCGATCTCGCCTTCGGCCTCACGGCCATGTCGCTCGCGCTGTTCTTCTTCTCCATGTCGCAGGGTCTCGTTTCCCTGCGCGTGAAGACCGCGCTCGCCGCTCACCTGCAGTCGGCCGTCATCGATCGTCTCCTGCGACTGCCGCCGCGCTTCTTTCGCCGCTATACCAGCGGCGACCTGCTCAACCGCTCGATGATCATCACGACGGTGAGCGCCGGTCTGTCGATGACCGTCATGTCCGCCGTGTTCGGGCTGATCTCGACGCTGATCATGCTCGGGCTGTGCTTCTACTACTCGAGGCCGCTCGCCTTCCTCGCGCTGATCGCCGCCGCGATCACGTCGGTGTTTTCGCTCTCGTTCAGCTTCATCATCCGCACGCGCGCCCTGCAGCTCGAACTCCGCCGCGGCACGCTCTTCGGCATGGTCGTGCAAATGATCCACGGCGTCTCGAAGCTCCAGGTGGCCAATGCCGAGGGTCGCGCATTCAACCAGTGGGCCAAGGAATACGGCGACCAGCTCCGCGTGAGCTATCGCATGGCCTACCTCCAACACTGGTCCGGCCTCATCAACACCGCCATCCAGACCACGTCGACGATCGCGCTGTATTATTTGTCCGGCAAGATGGTCGAGGAGAGCGAACAGCTCCGCGCGATCAGCCCGCTCATTCCTCCGTTGCTCACGATCGGCACGTTCTTCGCCGTGCAGGGGGCCTTCTCCGCGGTCGTCGGCGGCATCGTGAGTTTCTTCAGCACGTTCATCACCGTCCATCAGCAGATGGAAAAACGGAAGCTCGTGCGGCCGATCCTCGACGAGCCCGTCGAAGGCGGACAGGGCCGCATCGATCCCGGCCGGCTCGACGGTCACATCATGATGAAGCAGGTCTGCTTCCGCTACGGCGGCGCCAACGCCCCGCTGATTCTCAACAACGTCGACCTGCAAACTTTTCCCGGCGAATTCGTCGCGCTCGTCGGCCCGTCCGGCAGCGGCAAGACCACGCTGCTCAAGCTCCTCCTCGGCTTCGAAACGCCCGAGTCCGGCCAGATCCTTTTCGACAAGAAAGACGTCAAGGACCTCGATCTCACCGCCGTCCGCCGCCAAACCGGCGTCGTGCTCCAGGACGGTCGCATCAGCGCCGGCACCGTTTTCCACAATATCGCCGGCGCCACCCAAATCTCCATCGAGGACGCGTGGGAAGCCGCCGAGGACGCCGGCTTCGCCGAGGACGTCCGCGGCATGCCCATGCAGATGCACACGCTCTTGCCCGAGGGCGGCACGACGCTTTCCGGCGGCCAACGCCAACGCCTCCTCATCGCCCGCGCCCTCGCCGTGAAGCCGCGCATCATCTTCTTCGACGAGGCCACCAGCGCGCTCGACAACCGCACGCAGGAAATCGTCACCGAGAGCCTGAAACGCCGCCAGATCACGCGCATCGTCGTCGCGCATCGCCTCACCACGATCATGGACGCCGATCGCATCTACGTCCTCGACCGCGGCGCCGTCGTGCAAAAAGGCACGTTCAAGGAGCTCATGGCCGTCGAGGGCATGTTCAAACAGATCGCCAGCCGTCAGCTCGAGTGAACCGCGGCGTAATTTTTCATCACCCCACGACCATGGACTACAGCCACACTCAGGATTATCCCGGCGACTCCACCCGTGCCCTCGAACACATCGTGGAGACGTTCTCGCAGCTGGGTTTTCGCATCGAGAAACGCGACCCGCGCTCCGTTCAGCTCACCGGTCCCGGCATGAACAACACCCGCCAGAGCCCGCTGGTCGGCGTGTCCGCGCTGTCGATCGAGGCGCGTCCGGGCAGCATCGCGCTCGCGGCCAACTTCGGCGCGATCGACCGCCTGCTCCGGCTCATGAGCATCATCATGCTCTCGCTGCTCGTGTTCCTGCTCGTGCTCTTCGCCTTCGTGTTCCGCGACAACCCCGACTACCACATGTGGATCACGCTGCTGCCGTTCCTCCCGTGGGTCGTGCTCCATCCGCTGCTGCGTTCGATCCTGCGCCGCCGCCTGAAGCGCGCGCTCGATAACCTGCTGCACAACGTCGCCATGATGGCCCGCTGAGCCCGCTCATTTTTTACCGCAACCTCCACACTTCAACCAACCCACCTCGTGAGAAAAGTGCTTTATATCCTCGGTCTGCTCGAGGACGCGGACATCAACTGGCTGATCGGCGTCGGCAAGCGCCGCAAAGTTCCCCCCGGCGAAAAACTCGTCGAAGAGGGCAACCCGATCACGCACCTCTACATCATCGTCGAGGGCACCGTCGACGTCTCCGTTCGCGGCAAGCTCGTCGCCCAGCTCGGCCAAGGCGAGGTCGTCGGCGAAATCTCGCTGCTCGATTCACGCCCGCCATCCGCGACCGTCATCGCGACCAACCACACGCTCGTCCTCGGCGTCCCTTTCCCGGAGTTGCGCGCGAAGCTCGCCCGCGACCTCGGTTTCGCCGCGCGGCTCTACCAGGCGCTCGGCGTCTTCCTCGCCCAACGTCTCCGCAACATCAACCTCCAGCTCATCGTCGGCTCCAATCCCGGCTTCAAACTCGACAACGACGAGGAAGAACTCGACGAAATCGATCCCGAGGTGCTCGAGCGCATCACCCTCGCCGGCTCGCGCTTCAAGTGGATCATCGAGAAGCTCGGAAGTTCGTGAGCCCCGGCAACGCCGCCACCGCTCCCGCCAGCATGAGAGTATATGCCGGAAACACGATCGGCACCTTCGACGGCGCAATCCGAAACCGCGCTCCCGGCAGGATCTCGCGATTGAGCCAGTCGATCAATCCATGCACGACGGCGAGCGCCCACAGCGGCACCCCGCGATACCGCGCCACCGCAAACACCGCTCCGATCCCCGCGGTCATCACGACCGAGCGCCATCCATGCGGAGCATGATACAAACCGAACAGCGCGCTCCCGGCGATCACGCTGGGCCAGAAGCGATGCCCGCACACTTCGAACCACAGCCCGCGGAACCACAACTCCTCGACGAGTCCCACCAACAGGACGTAGCGCAGCAGCGCGCGCGCCGCCCGCACCGGATCCTGCACGCGCAACCCGCCCGGGACCGTCAGCGCGTATTGCCCGGCTTGGATGCCGGCGAGGATCAACAGCGAGCTGGCCACCGGATGCGACCGCCCGCCCCCGCCGTCGCCCGTATCGAGTTTTCCGCTACACAGCCGCCGCCAGGCGAAACACGCCGCCGCGGTCAATCCCAGCACCAGCTGCGCATACGCCACGCGATCGAGCTGCTGCTGCGCATCCGCGCGGCGCTCACGCGCGATGCGGTTGATCAGATAAATCGATCCTCCCAGCACGCCCGCCCAGAGCGCGGTCGCCGCGACCGTCCCGCCAACGCCTCCGCCGCGTCCGTTCTCAGTGGCACCACGTTCATTCATCGGCCCCGCCAAGACAATTCCGCGCGCCATGAGTTGCATGCCTCGGTCGGGATGCGGGCCAACGCCGGTCGGCGCCTCAGGTTTTTCCTTGCCGCCGCCCTGCTCGCCGCCGTCCCCGCAACGACACTCGCGCAAGACGCCGCCGCCGCGACCGAAACGCCTTCGGCACCATCCCGGGAAACTCCCGCGCCCCCGCCCCTCCTCCGCCGTTCCGCCGCCGATCTCGCCGACGAAGTCTACACGCCCACGCCCGGTTTGTGGTTCGGCCTCGATCTGCTCCGCCTCCCCTCCGGCAGCTACATGCGCAAGCTCTGGCGCCAGCGGCCCGAGACACGCGTGATCGAACCATTCACGGAATACGAAAAAGTTTCCGGCGACGAAATCGTCATCGACGGCGCGCCCGTTCCCGTCGTCACGATCCAGCCGCAAGACCAGAAAACACTCCCGCTCGAGCTCGAGGAAGCCCGCCGCGCCGCGCTCCAACATCAACTCGAGATCCAGGCCGAGCTCATCAATCCCGCCATCGCCCGCGCCCAAGTCGCCGAAGCCTGGAGCCGCTTCGACTGGATTCTCAGCGGCGAAGCCTCCCGCAACGTCAGCAAACCGCTCGCGCCCGACCCCAAGCAAACCGACGAAACCGGCGCGCTCGCCCTCACCGTGCCCCTGCCGACCGGCGCCGTCGCGCAGGTGACCGTCCCGCTCACCAAAACCCGCTACAATCCCGTGCCCGCCGGCGCGCCGGCGTCCTTCTACACGACCTCTCCCGTCGTGTCGGTGACCCAGCCCGTTCTGCGCGGCGCCGGCCTGCGCATCAACCTCGCGCCCATCAACCGCGCCCGGCTCTCCGGCCAGCAAACCGAGGCGCAAACCAAACTCCTCATCAACAACCTGCTCGCCAACGTCGACCGCGCCTACTGGCGCCTGTGGGCCGCGCAACGCGAACTCGACGTCCGCTACGAGCAGTTCGAACTCGCCCAGCGCCAGCTCGCCCACGCCGACCGCCTCGCCGGCGCCGGCCTCGTGCCGAAGATGGAAATTCTCCGCTCCCGCGTCGGTATCGCCCAACGCGTCAACAACATCATCGTCTCGACCAACAACCGCCGTTTCCTCGAACGCGATTTCAAGCGCGTGCTCAACATGCCGGGCATCGGCATCGACAGCCCCGAGGTCATCCTGCCCAACACCCCGCCCGAACTCGAACCACTCAGCCTCGACACCGAGAAGCTCGTGAAGCTCGCGCTCGACGCGCGCATGGACCTCATGATCGCCCAGCTGCAGGTCGCCGTGGCACTCATCGACAAAGACGTCGCCCGCAACCAACTCCTCCCCGACGTTTCGCTCTTCTTCGAAGGCTCGCGCACCGCGTTCGGCCTGAAATCCCGCGACACCCTCGACCAAGCCGACGACGGCGAAATCGAAAATTGGGCCGGCGGCGTCCGCGTCTCGATTCCCATCGGTGGCATCGGCTCGCGCGCCCGTATGCGCCAGGCCTCGCTCCGTCACGTCGCCAGCCTCAACACTCTCGAACAGCGCAAGCGCATTATCATCCAGGACGTTTACGACGCCGTCGACCGCGTCACCCAAAGCTGGCAACAGATCCAGGCCGCCGAGGAGGAAATCGCCATGACGCAGCGCATCTACGAAGCGGAACTGCAACTCTTCGAACGCAGCATCCGCACCAGCACCGAAGTGCTCGACGCCGCGCAATTCGTCGCCAACGCCCAGGTCCGCCACCTCTCCGCCGTCGCCGAGTTTCAAATCGCCAAGGTCGAACTCGCCTACGCCACCGGCGCGCACCTCGGCTACGCGCGCGTCGAACTCGTGCCGCACGGCGGCAAACCGCGCCTGAAACCTTCGCCCGATGCCGCTCCCTGACGCCCCCACCGGACTCGAACTGCGCCGCCTCGGCTCGCCCGAGCACGCGTTTCCGTTTCGCAGCATGACGTTCCCGCGCTTCGTGCCCGTGCTGCGTCAAGCCGGCGCCAATCCCGGCGTGGTCGCCATCGGCGCCACCATCGCCGGCGGCCCGGCGGACGGCAGCGAAGTCGGTCTCGCCCTCGGCTGGCTCGGCCCCACTTCCAACGGCGCCGCCGAACTCCTCTCGCTCAACGTCCGCGCCGATCGTCGCGGCACCGGCATCGGCCGCGCCCTCCTCGCCGAACTCGAACGCGTCTTCATCGCGCTCGGCGCCGCCAGCCTCGCGTCGGTTTACATGACGCGCCTCCCGTCCGTTTCCGCCTTCGAAGCCGTGCTGCGCGCCCGCGGCTGGTCCGACCCCGTCCGCCGCATGCTCGTTTTCCGCACCCGCCGCGAACGCCTTCGCGAGGCCGATTGGTTCGACCTCTTCCAAACCCTTCCGCCCGGCACCCAGATCAAACCTTGGCACGAGATCACCGACGTCGAACGCGCCGTTCTGCAACGCAACCTCGCCGAAAACCCCGGGCGCGCGCCCGACGACGTGAATCCGTTCCGCTTCGAGGGCCGCGGCATCGACGACAGCGCGCCCGAGCCCGCGCTCAGTCTCGCGTGTCTCGTCGACGGCGAAATCGTCGGCTGGAACATGGCGCACCGCATCGGCCCCGCCAGCGTCCGCTTCAGCTGCAGCTACGTCTGGCCCGACAAACAAGCGCGCCTTCCGCTGCTCGCGCTCTGGGATTGGGCGTTCCACCGCCTCGAGCCCGCCGGCTACACGCACGTCTCCTGGGCCGTCTCGCCCCATCACGAAGCCATGGTGCGCTTCAACGAACAAATGCTCCTCCCCTACGTCGACGAATTCGACGAAACCCGCGGCTCCATCAAAACCTTCGCCGCCTCCCTATAGAACCACTGAGATAGGCTTTACGCCCCGACTCCCCTCCCACCCGCACTTTCACTCTCACTTTCTTTTTCCCCCCTCACCCCGCCAGCTCCAACCTCCCCAAAACCGCCCCCGCCAATCCCGCGAGACTCGGATTCCGCAACAAATCCACCGGCGAAAGCTGCACGCCAAATTCGCGATTCACCGTCGCGATCAACTCCACCATCGCGAGCGAATCCGCGCCGAGCCGCCCGAGTTCATCCTTTTCCGTCAGACTCGCCTCCGGCACGCGCAAGCTCGCCGCGAGATACGTCCGCAGCGTCTGCACCAGCACCGCCTGACGCTCCTCCGCCGGCAGCGCGCGCAACCGCCGCCGCACCGCATCGCCTTCCACCGGCGCGCCCCCCACGTCCGGTCGATCCAGCACCCGCGCAAACCGTCGATCGCGCGCCGCCGCCGGAAACGCCTGCGCCCACCGCTGCCAGTCCACGCGAAACACGCCCAACTGCGGTCCCCCCTGCGCCAATCCCGCCGCCATGCCCGCGAGCGCCTCCGCCGTCGTGAGGGGCGTCACCCCCACCGTGTCGAGCACCCGCTGCAAATCCTCGCGCTGCGCCGCCACACCCGTCTCCGCCAGCAGCCCAAGATCGATCGCCAACCCCGGCAGCCCATGCCGACGCCGATAGTGCGCCAGCCCGTCGAGAAACGCATTCGCCGCCGCATAATTTGACTGCCCCGGATTTCCGATCACCGCCGAGATCGACGAGAAACAAACGAAGTGATCGAGCTCCAGTTCCTGCGTGCAGCGATGCAGGTGCAACGCTCCGCCCAGCTTCGGCCCAAACACCCGCGCAAACCGCTCCGCCGTCTGATCGCGCAGCATCGCATCATCGAGCACCATCGCGCCGTGAAACACACCCCGCAGCGGCAACGCCTGCCCCGCGAGCTCACGCACGAGCCCGCGCACCGCCGCCTCATCGCTCACGTCGACCGTGACCACGTCCACCTTCGTTCGCCCGCTTTCCAGTTCCACCAACGCCTCCGCCAGCCCCGGCGTCGCCGCGCCCGCACGACTCGCGAGCACAACGCGCCCCGCCTCGTGCCGCACCAGCCAGCGCGCAACCTCGAGCCCAAACCCACGCGTTCCTCCCGTCACCAGATACGCGCCCCGCGCTGAAATTTCCGGCGCCGTCGCGAACGCCCCGCGCGCCCGCCGCAGCTCGCGCACAAACCTCCGCCCCTCGCGCCACGCGACCTCACGTTCGTCCTCGTCCGCGGCCGCCTCCCGCGCCAACACCTCCGCCGCCGCTTCCGTATCCGAAAAATCGATATCCACCACCCGGCACGTCACGTTCGGCGACTCGTTGCCCGACACCGCCGCGATTCCCGCCCATGTCAGATGCGCGAGCGAAATGTCTTTCTCCCGCCCCGTCACGATCTGGCTGCTCGGACACGCCAGCACCACGCACCGCTTCACCTCGGCCGGCAGCTCCTGCAACCGCCTCACGAGCCGCATGCTTTCCTCCAACACGCCCTCCACCGTCACCGGCCGCGTCACCGCCTCGCCGATAAAAATCAACCGCCCGCCCGACGGCAGTTCTTCCGCCGTGGCCACCACTCGCCATCCCGCCGCCACCAACCGTTCGCTCAACCGCCGTCGCAGCAACTCCCCGCCACCTTCGATCACACACACGCCCGCCACCGCCTCATTCGCCAGCGTCGTTTCGCGCCAGTGCGGAACATAAAACGTCTCCTCCTCCCGCGCCGTCGCCTTCGAGCCCACCGCGCGCAATTCGATCCCGCCCAGCTCGAGCTTCACCGCCCCGCGATGATCGCAAATCACCGCTTCCGCCACCGCTCGCGTCGGCGTAACCGTGGTCAGCCGCAAACGCGCCCAACCTTCGCGCGGCACCGTGTCGTGACACACCACGCGCGCGATCCCCGCCGGCACAAACGTCGTCCCGCCATCCTCCGTTTCCAGCAGCGCCACGAGCCCTTGCAGCGCGCCGTCCACCAGCGTCGGATGGGCGATGTCCTGCCGCAGCCCCGCGATCTGCGGATGCCCGCGCAGCTGCAAAAACGCCTCGTCGCCCACGCGTCGCAGTCCGCGCAGCGTGCGAAACCACGGACCATACCGAAGCCCGCGTCGCTCCAGTGCGCGATACAACTCGAGCGGCGCCTTCACCTCGCCCGCGCCTGGCGACGGCAACGCGATTCCCGGCACCGGACTCGGATCGATCACGTGCCGGAGAAATCCTTTCGCGTGACGCGTCCACCGCTCGCTCTCCGGCGCCGGCCGCGAATAGAGGCTCAACGCCCGCGCCTCCGGATCGAATTCCACGCGCAGCACCGCCGGCCGCTTCGCATCGTGCACGAGCATCCGCTCAAAACTCAACTGCTCCACCACGCACGCCACGCTCCCATACTGCTCGCGGTGCACCACCAACGCCGCCTCGAGATAGCCCGCACCCGGAAACACCACCGCCTCGCCGATCCGGTGATCGTTCAAATACGGAAAATACGCCGCGTTCACCTCGATCTCCCACGTCGGCCGCGGCGCCGCCACTGGCTGATCGACGAAGGGATGCCGCCCATTGCCGACGCGATCCGACCGACTCGCCGCCGACTCGAGCCAGTGACGCTGCCGCTGCCACGGATACGGCGGAAACGCCACGAAGCGCCCCGCCGCCGGCGCCAGCGCCCGCCAGTCGATCTCGTGCCCGATCACGTAAAGCTGCGCCAGCGTCCGCCGCATCCGCTCGCACTCCGACGTCTTTCTTTCGAGCGACGCCAACGTCGTCCCGCGCACGCCCACCGCCGCCAGATTCTGCTGCACGCTGTCCGCGAGCGCCGGATGCGGCCCGATCTCCAGAAAGCGCGTGAACCCATCCGCGATTAGCGCGCGACACGCCTCCGCAAACCGCACCGGCTCGACCACATTCCGCCGCCAGTAGTCCGCATCGAATAACCGCTCATCGCTCGCAACCGCACATCCCGTCACCGTCGAATAAAATGGCACCGTCGGCGCCGCCGCCCGCAGTCCGTTCAGCGACTCCATCAACTCCGGCACGATCTCCTCCATCAACGGGCTGTGATACGGCACGTCGACCTTGAGAAAGCGTTGAAACACCCCCGCCGGCAGTCGCGCCGCAATCCGCTCCAGCGCCGCCCGCTCGCCGGCGAGCGTCACACCCGAAGGTGCATTCACCGCCGCGATACACGCGCCCGCTTCGCCTTTCACCCACGGTTCCACCTCCGCCGCCGGCAACCCGACCGCCAACATCGCCCCTTTCCCGCTGAGCCGTTGCTGCAGCCGACTGCGCTGGTAACACACGCGCGTCGCCTCCTCGAGCGTCAGTGCACCCGCCACATACGCCGCCGCCACTTCGCCCGCGCTGTGCCCGATGATCGCATCCGGCAAAATTCCCCAATGCCGCCACAACGTCGCGAGCGCGACCTGCAACGCAAAATTCGCCGGCTGCGCCACCGCCGCCTCGCCGATCCGCGATGTCGCCTCGTCCTCCCCCATCGCCGCCCCCAAATCCCAACCCGCCAAACGCCCGAACTCCGCCGCCACCCGATCGAACGCCTCGCGAAACACCGGCTCCGTCGCGCGCAGCTCGCGCCCCATGCCCCACCATTGCGGCCCCATTCCGGTAAACACGAACACACAACCCCGCGTCTCCGGCTGAGCTTCGCTCGTCACGATTTCCGGCACCCGCTCTCCCGCCGTGAATCGTTCGAGCGACGTCCGCAGCGACTCCCCATCCGACACCAGCGCCACCGCCCGCTCCTCGAGATGCGTCCGCCGCCGCGCCGCCGTGTGTATCCAATCTTCCAACACGCCCGCCCCCGGGGCGCGCATCCGTTGCGCAATCCCGCCCGCCAGCTGCCGCAATGCCGCCGCCGAACGCGTCGACCACGGAAACAGCCCCGGCCGCCCGAACGACTCGTCCGTCCTCGCCTCGTCCGCTCCGGCCAGCGGTGCCGCCTCGATCACCACGTGCGCATTCGTCCCGCCGTAGCCGAACGAGTTGACCGCCGCGAGCAACCGACCATTTGCCGGCTCGGGCAACGGCTCCAGACGCGTCGGCACCCGCAGACACATCTGCGCGAAATCAAGCTTCGGATTCGGCCGCTGAAAATGCAGGTTCGGCGGCACCTGCCGATGGCGCAGCACCAACGCCGCCTTGATCAACCCCGTCACGCCCGCCGCCGCCTCAAGATGGCCGAGATTCGTTTTCACTGATCCAACCCAGCACGGCGTTTCCGCCCGACGCCCTTCACGCAACACCGCATCGAGCGCCGTCGCTTCCACAAAATCGCCGATCTGCGTGCCCGTCCCGTGCGCCTCGACATACGCCAGCTCGCCCGGGGCTACGCCCGCCTCCGCGCACACCCGCCGCATCAACGCCTGCTGCGACGTCGCATTCGGCTGCGTGATCCCCGGCGTGCGTCCGTCCTGATTCACGCCCGTCGCGCGGATCAACGCATACACCAGATCGCCGTCCGCGACCGCCGCCGACCACGGCTTCAACACCAGCACCGCCGCACCTTCCCCGCGCGCATAACCCGCCGCGCGTTCGTCGAAGGTCATGCAGCGCGCCTGCGGCGATAGGAAGCCGCCCTTGCTCATCGCGATCGCATACTCCGGCCGCAGCATCACGTTCACGCCGCCGGCCAGCGCGAGGCTCGACTCGCCGCGCCACAAGCTCGTGCACGCCAGATGCACCGCCGCGAGCGACGACGAACACGCCGTGTCGAGCGACATACTCGGACCGCGAAAATCGAAGAAATGCGAAAGCCGGTTCGACAGCAGCGTGAGGCTGAAGCCCGTCGCACTGAACGCATCGATCAAATGCCGATTCGCCGGCAGCAGCCGCAGGAGCTGGTTGTCCATGCAGAACCCGCCCACAAACACACCCGTCGCCGAACCCCGCAATCGGCCCACATCCTGCCCCGCCCGTTCCAACGCCTCCCATGCCGTCTCCAGCAACAAACGTTGCTGCGGATCAAGCGACTCCGCCTCACGCGGCGAAAAACCGAAGAACGCCGCATCGAACGCATCGATCTTCTCCCGCAGAAAACCGCCCTGCCGCGCATGCGTCTTCCCCGCCAGATCCGAATCGCCGTCGAAAAAGCGCCGCAGCTCCCAGCGATCCGCCGGCACGTCAACCACCGCATCCCGCCCGGCGCTCAACAACTCCCAGAGCGCCTCCGGGCTGTCCGCGCCTCCCGGCAGCCGGCAGCCGATGCCGATGATGGCGATCGGTTCAGCAGAACGACTTGGGTTCGGCGCGGGCTCGGACATGGCGTGCAAATCAGGCAATCGATGCGTGCGGATCGCGCCCCGTCAGCAACATCACCAGTTCCTCCAGATTCGCGATCGGCAAACCTTCGCGAACCACCGCCGCGCGAAACGCCGCCTCGTCCGCTGCCTGCTCGAGCGCGCGAAACACGGTGGACTCGATCGCGAGCGTGCGCTGCGAGGAGCGACACATCAGCCAGACGTGATGATCGGTATTCAAAATCAGGATGCGCTCCCGATCCAGCAACGGCGCACCGGGCCTCGGCGGCGGCGCGACCACCGGCGCCGGCACCAGCGCCCGCCACTGCCGCCATTGCGAGAGATTGCGACCGACGCCCCCCAAAAAACCGCCAAGAATCGTCTCCACCCGACCGGCCAGTTCCTCCCGTTTCATCTCCGCCAGTCCGACGCTTTCATGCCGTTCGATCGTGAGCCGCGGGCCGTCGTCGTCGAACTCGAGCGCCAGGTTGAGCAGCGGCGTGCCGCGCAGTCCCGCGATGCGATAAATTCCACCGGTCACCCGCACGGAACGCCCGAGCAGCGGCAACTCGACCGCCGTCGCGCGCGGCCGCGAGCCATGCACCGCATCAGGCATCACGACGATCAAGCGCCCTTCATCGAGATGCCGCAGCAAATGGAAATCCAGCTGCCGGTCGCGGATATCCGTCAGCGTCACTTCACCCGACCGGCGAAGCTCCGCCGCGCTTCGTCCGATGAGCACCTCGAACCGCTGCAACAACACCTGGCTCAGCTCGGCCACCGCCGCGTCGTAAAGCACCGCCACGCGTCGGCCCGCGTCCCTCGCCGCACGGATGAAAAGCGCCAGCAGCCAATCCCAGCCACCCGTGTGAAACAGGCTCACGATCGCCGGCGACGGCGCCGTCGCCACCAAGTCGCCGAGTTGCGACCAAATGACCGGAACCGAGCGCCGCGGATCGGCGAGCAGCGGCTGCACGCGTGGCACGTGAAAAAACCAACCGGTCAACTGCTCGTGCCGCACCCACGCCTCCGCAAGCGCGACCGACCGCTCACGCCCGACCGCCGGAAACTGCTCCATCGCCAACGCGATCCGCAGAATTTGCACCGGGCTGTCCAACGAAAGTCCGGTGACTTCCTGAAAGGTCGCGAACCGCCGGAGAATGTCGTCGCGCCACACCTTCGCCTGCGCGGCCTTCGTTTCCGGCGCAATCGCTGCCGGAGAAAACACTGCCGTTTCGCGAGCCTCCGTCGCCGGTGATTCCGCCGGCGCGGTCGTCGCCGCGCTCTCGAGCCAAGCCGCGATCTCGCCAATATTGGTCCAAACCGGCTGCGTCGAACTCGTCACCCTTACGCCAAACTCCTCCTCGATCGCCAGGAGCAAACGCACGCGATCCACCGAATCGAGTCCGAGCTGTTCGAGCGGCGTGCTCGCATCGAATGAAACGACTCCTCCACCGGCGACGCTCGCCGCAACCCGCAACAGCCGGGCCAGCGTATCCTCTTCGCCAATACCGACGCCCGTCTCCAGCACGCCCGGCTGGGCATATTCCTGACGGAAGAGCACCGGCAGCGCGCCGTCCCGCAGCAGACGACGACAAAGCGACCGCTGCAGTTTTCCACTCGTCGTCCGCGGGAGCGAGCCCGGCTTGACGAGCACGATCTCCGCCGCGCGCAAACCGTGCTCGCGCGCAAGCGCATCCTGCATCGCCGCCGCGATCGCCGGCAACCGTTCCGCCGGCAGCGTCGCGCGCATCGCGGCGATCACCACCAATCGCTCCGCGCCATTGTCGGCGTCGGACTCCGCCAGCGCACAGCACCCATCCGCCCGCAACTCCTCCGCCGCCCCGCCAAGCGTCAGCTCGAGATCGTGCGGATAATGATTCTCGCCGTGCACGATGATCAGGTCCTTCACCCGCCCGGTCACAAACACATGTCCGTCGCGCACAAACCCCAGATCGCCCGTGCGCAGAAAACCCGTTCCTGCACCCGACAGCTCGAGTCCAAAGCACTCGTTCGTCGCCGCGTCGTCGCCCAGATACCCCCGCGCCACGCTCGGCCCGGCGAAGAACAGCTCGCCGATCTCGCCCTCGCCAAGCGGCCGCCGCGTTTCCGGTTCGACTGCAACCAATCGATGCCCCTCCACGCAGCGCCCCGACGCCACCAGCCGCTGCGCGTCGGACGCAGCCGTCGGCGCTTCAATCCGGTTGCGACGCAGCCCTTGACGTGAAACCTCCGCCACGATCGGCGCAGCTTCGGGCACGCCGCCCGAAATCATCACCACCGCCTCGGCCAGACCGTAGCAGGGATACTGCGCACCCGCCGGCAATCCGGCCGACTCGAAGCACGCCGCGAAGCGGTCGAGCGTTTCCGCCCGAATCGGCTCCGCGCCATTGAACGCCACTCGCCACGATCGAAGATCGAGTCCATCGACACCCGCACTGCGCACCGCATCGACACAGAGATCGTAGGCAAAATTCGGCGCCCCCCCGAGCGTGCCGCGATATCGCGTGATCGCCTCGAGCCAAATCAGCGGACGGCGCAGGAACGCCGTCGACGGCAGCGCCACGAGCGTCGCGCCGAGATACGCCACGTTCAAAAACATCCCGACGAGCCCCATGTCGTGATACGGCGGCAGCCACGACACCATCACCTCACGACTCGGCGCACGCAGTCCCATCGCCCGCTGGATGGCTGCGAGGTTCGCGAGAAAATTCGCGTGCGTCAGCATCACGCCGCGCGGCTCGCGCGTGGAACCCGAGGTGTATTGGACGACCGCGAGACCGTCGGGCCGGGGAAACGGCAATGCCCGCTCCCCGCCGCCCGCGCTCATCGCCGCTTCGATCGAGAGCGTCGGAGGAACCGCTCCACCGAGATCCGACGCGAACGCCTTCGCCGTCACCTCATCCGCGAGCACCGCATCGAAGCGCGCATTCGCCAGAATCGCCCGGGCCCGAACCACGTGCCGCGATCCCAACGGCGGCACCACCGGGACAGCGGCGGCACCGGCGAGAAAAATGCCGTAAAGTCCGCAGATGAAATCGAAATTCCGCTGCACCGACAGCACCACCGCGCGCGGTTGATCCGACCCGCCGACCACGCCGACAATCCGATATGCAATCGCGCGCGCCCGCGAGCGCAGCTCGGCAAACGTGAGCTGCGCGCGCACCGAGCCGTCGACGTTGAGTTCAATCAGAGCCACCTGCTCCGGCAGCGCCGCCGCACGATCCTCGAGCAGCGCGGCCAGGGTCGTCAGCGGAAGTCCGCCAACGAGCGCCGGCGCCGCGGCCGCGGATGCGTTTTCCAGAAGCGGGTTGGTAAGCTCGTCGTTCAACTCGGACGAAAATTCAAAGCCGGATCGGCCTCATCACGTTCGTGATTTCGGCATGGGTGAAGCGAAAAAAAGCGCGCCCCGGAGAAGGGGCGCGCTCGAAGGAGTTTACGTGTGCGCGTGATGGCGGCGAATCAGCAGCCCGGCACGCACGGAATGATGTTGATGCCGCACGGACCGATGTCGGCGCCACCGAGGATGTCGATGCCGCACACGTTTCCGGCGCACACACCGGCGCCGAGAGCGGCGCCGCACACATCACCCGCGCAGACACCCACGCCCGCCGCCGCACCGCAGGCGTTGCCGCCGCAAGCACCGGCACCGGCCGCCGCACCGCAGGC
>Ga0065721_10049340_pt1 | contig 36783 bp, 36 predicted proteins | sample Mesricmetagenome_FD_59108 | JGI IMG/M metagenome (GOLD analysis project Ga0065721, IMG submission 59108) | Mesophilic microbial community from rice straw/compost enrichment Sample: eDNA_1 v2 (version 2) | ecosystem: Engineered > Solid waste > Grass > Composting > Bioreactor | place: USA: Davis... | reverse complement strand
TCTTTGGAATCCGGAAGTCCGACAAAAACCTTAAACCAGCGTTGTCCTCTCCGATCACCCAACTCCACTCATCAACTACTTAAAAACTAAAAACCGCCTCATAATTGACTTATGAGACGGCCTCTTTTTATTTATTATCTTTTTATTTATTTTCTGCTACAAATTTAGCGAGCGGAGCCATCCGCGCGCGGAACAGCTGAAGGGTATCACCCGCTACATGATAACTGTCTGTGGTCTCCAGGACGCGTTTCAGACCATTTTCCACTTCCATGTTGTCACACGCCATCATCGTGCCGATCAGCTGTGAGAAGCGTATACGGTTCGGTTCCTTCAGTTCAAAGGTGCCTCCCATGCCATTGCAACCGCCGGTTGCCTCTATCCTGTTTTCCTCACTGTTTAACCGTATGTAAGGTTCCTTTTGGGTACTTCCCGCCTCCACGGTCTCGCCGTTAAGCTCGATCAGTTTCCAGTAACGTCCGGTGATGTTATCTGTCGCTTTAGTCAAGACGTACATGTCCGCCAAATCGCCCGTAATAACGTTTCCTTCCTGGTCAAGATGGATTAATCTATTTTCTGCCACCTGGAATTTTTCACCCCGGTCTGCCAGTGTGATCTGGCTGCCCTGCGCATTCCAGCTGAACTTCCCCGATTCGGTGAATACCGAATCACTTCTCTCCAGATATTGGGTCTGCACTTCATAGGTGTCGTTTTCACGCAGTGTAATCGAATAGCGGATGCCCGGACAATCGGCGCAGGGCAACGTCCCGCTGTAGGTTCCGGTCCAGTCCAAGGCATTCCGGCTGTTGTGCGCTGTATCCACGGCCGTCGGCTCGGTCGACGATGATGTGGATTTTTTTGTTTGGCATGCTGTGGCCATCCCGAGGAGTATCACGCAGCCTGCCATCCATTTTAGTGATAGAGTTTTCATGACGAATGTTTAAAGTTCAAAAGCATAAAGTGTACCAATATTTACTTGGCAGATAACTTAGCGATGAGCAGTTTGGAAAGTTCTATGGCTGCAATGCAGGCGGCTGAAATGAGTACAGTCAACTGCAGGGCGGCCACCGGCATAGCCTCTGTCTTGAAAACCGGTTGTAGAACAGGAACATATACCAGCAGGAGCTGCAGAGCAATAGATAATATGACCGTAATCACCAACAGTGGATTTCTGAACAGCGGTATCCTGAACAGTGATTTGTCAAGGCTTCTAACGATGAGTGCGTTTCCCAGCTGCACAAAACTAAGCATAGAGAAGATCATCGTCTGTTGCAGCGTGTTACCGTACCCCCGGTCAATGGCCATTGTCTGTAATATAAATGCGCCGATCGCCATGATGCATCCCGTAGTCACTATCCTCGGTATCAAGCCGCCGGCAAATAGGTTTTCGTCCGGTTTCCGCGGTGGGCGTTGCATGATATCCGATTCAGCAGGTTCAGATGCCAGGGCGAGTCCCGGCAATCCATCCGTAATCAGATTGATCCACAAAATATGGATGGGGAGCAGCGGAATAGGCAGGCCAAAGATCGGGGCAAAAAAGATGACCAATATCTCACCCAGATTGCAAGACAACACGTATAGGATGAACTTGCGGATGTTGTCATAAATCCGCCTACCTTCCTTGACGGCTTTTACGATGGTGGCGAAATTGTCATCCAGCAAAATCATATGGGCGGTTTCCTTAGCTACGTCTGAGCCGGTGATTCCCATCGCAACACCGATATCGGCCTGTTTGAGAGACGGGGCATCGTTCACACCGTCTCCGGTCATGGCAACGAACTCCCCGTTTTTTTGCAAGGTCTTGACGATGTCAAGCTTTTGGGCCGGCGATACCCGCGCATAAACCGCTGTATGGCTCACGGCTTTTTGCAGTGTGTCTTCATCCAGCTTTTTCAACTCCGCACCCGTGAGCACACTATCGTCTTCTTCTTCCACGAGGTGCAACCGCCGTGCAATAGCCAAGGCGGTCATAGGTTGATCACCCGTGATCATCGCCGGCCGGATGCCTGCTGTCCTGCATTGGTCAATGGCGTCCAGCACTTCTTCGCGCGGTGGATCAATCATGCCGGCGATTCCCAGAAAATCAAGATCGCGTTCAACAGATTCGTCTAATTTTTCAGGTTTGGCATCAAGCTTCCTGTAAGCGAAAAACAATACCCTGAGCCCTTTCCGTGCCCAGCTGCGGTTAATTTCCAACCATTCCTCTTTCCGTGAAGCATGGCGCTCTGACAGCACTTCCGCGATTTTGGCCGGAGCCCCTTTTACAAAGAGAATATAGCTGCCTTCATGCTCGTGCAGGGTGCTCATCCGCATCCGCTCGGAATCGAAAGGTACTTTTGCCACAAGCGGGAACTCTTTTTCGACGGCGTCAAGGGTGAGTCCTTCTTTAAGCGCATAATTTACTAATGCGATCTCAGTGGAATCTCCCATGGGCTTACCGTCTCCGTCAAAGCGGATCTCGTTGTTTAACAGCATTGCCTGTCGCAGCAGCGTCTCCTCCCCGGAGTGCCACAGCTCTTCCACCGTCATCTTGTTTCTGGTAAGCGTGCCGGTTTTGTCGCTGCAGATGTAAGTCACCGAGCCCAGTGTTTCTACCGCGGGCAGGCGCCGGATAAGGGCCTGCTGCTTCACCATCCGGCCTGCTCCGTTCGCCAGCGCTATGGTAATCACGGCAGGCAGGGCCTCCGGCAGGGCGGCCACAGCCAGGGAGAGCGCAGTGAGGAAAATCGTTAACAGGTCTTCTCCACGATAGAGGCCGTAAGCAAATATAAGAACGGCAATAACCAGAACGATAACCACCAGTTGTTTGCTGAATACTTTCAGCCGTCGCTGCAGCGGCGTTTGTTGTGGTTCTCCTTCAAGCATGGAGGCAATTTTTCCCATTTCGGTATTCATGCCGGTTTCTGTAACCACCATTCTGGCGGATCCGTTACTTACTACCGTACCCTTAAAGACCATATTCAGCTGGTCCCCGGGAAGCAACTCATCTCCATCGATCGGTTCAGTGCGTTTTTCTATGGAATGGCTCTCTCCGGTTAATATTGCCTCTTCAGCTTTCAGGGCACTGATCTCCAATAAGCGTCCATCCGCAGGTATGATATCACCGGCTTCAAGCAATACAATGTCCCCAGGTACCAGTGCTAAGGCCTCAATCTCCATGGGAGAACCGCTCCGGATCACCGTGGTGTGCTGAGCCGCCATTTGTTGCAGCTTGCGGATGGATGCCTCGGCACGGTTTTCCTGAATATAACCGATGAATGCATTTCCGAAGATGATGCCAAGAATTACATATGCATCGGTATGTTCGCCGACAAAAAAAGAAATGGCAGCGGCTATGATGAGTATCCAGATCATCACATCCTTGAATTGGGCGGCAAAGATCAGTAGCTTTGATCGTCGTTTTCCCTCTTGCAGCTTGTTCGCGCCATAGCGTTCCTGACGCGGAGCGATGTCATCCTTGTTCAATCCTTCCAGGGATGACTCGAGGCGGTCCAGGACCTCTTCCGTGGTCTGTTGATACCAAGATGCGGCCATAATGGTGGTATAGCAAAGATAAAGTTATTTTAAACGTAACCAGATAACTTGCATTATGTTTGTATAAAACAGAGATATATGAAGAACTACGATCAATTGACCATTCCCGAGGCAACGGTCCTGCAGAAAACGCTGCGGGGACGCGTCAACACTGAAGAACGGAAATTGACAATCCGGCTGATCGGCGGGGCAGATATTTCCTTGAACTTATACAGCGCCACCATCTACGCGGGTATTGTGCTCCTGTCATTTCCTGAACTACAACCTGTCGGGTGGTCGCTGTTCAAGGGAGAAACCCGGTTCCCGTATGTGCCTGGGTACTTGGCCTTCCGGGAGGTTCCCGCATTGAACGAAGCCTGGCGACAGCTCGCAATTAAACCGGACGTATTGGTGGTAGACGGTCATGGCATTGCACACCCGAGACGGATGGGCATTGCCACTCATTTCGGGGTAGAGACGGGACAGCCAACCATTGGTTGTGCAAAAAAATTGCTGACAGGTAAATACGAGGAACCCGGTATCCTGATAGGGTCACACAGCCCGATTATGGCCGGAACCGAGCAGATAGGCCATGCATTCCGCAGCAAAAGCAAAGTCGCGCCCGTCTTTGTATCACCGGGACACCTGATTGGAATTGAAAATAGCCTGGAAGTTGTCCGCAGGTGCGTAGGCAAATACCGTATCCCCGAACCTACGCGGCTTGTGCACGAGCTGGTCAACCGGTTCCGGCGAGGGGAGCTGGAGCCCGGCTGGTCACTGAATAAGCACGGGCTTACGCCATTTTACCCACAATAAATATCCATAATACCCCAAAAGCGCGGCCGGAATTCCCGTGATTATACCGCCCACGGTCAGGGAGATAAACACCATCTTGCCGGCCTGCCAGATGATAAGCGCAAAGTCCCAACTGATGGTCTGCGGAAAATTGAAGGTCAGTTGTAGGTTGAGCAGTTCTTTCCCAAGCCAGTAATTAAAGTAAAAGATCGGGAGACCGGTCACCGCATTGGTGTTGAACACTGCCATACAAGCAGCGGTTTTATTCACTCTCAGCCACGATGCGACAGCGTAGGCAACAAACACCTGAAATCCGGGAATAGGCATCATGCCGATAAATGATCCCAATGCGAAGCCTCTGGCGATATATGTCGGTGAGCCCTTGAGGGAGAACAGCTTTTTCCTCAGTCGCTGCAGAAAATGTTTGATCGCCGGCGCGCGCTTACTTGACATAAACATCATGATATCATGATACATTTGTGCATCATGCTTCGCAAATGTACACGAAGTTTTTGAAACTGCAGGAGGTTTACGGCAGTTTCACCTTATAAATCCTGTAAGGATACTCAACTCTGTCTTCGCCACCGTTCCATTGCGGGTCTCGTTGCAATTGCGCACAGGAAAAATAAAGGTACCCATCTGAGCCTATGCCGAATGAGTCGGGCCAGATGATACGGGCATCTTGCACCAGGGTTTTGATCTCGCCGGCCGGCGTACGGTACTTGATGCTATAATCCGTTGAAGAACTCAGGTATATGTTCCCGTTTGAATCGGCAATCAGTCCATGTGTTACGGTTGTTTCGCCAAGGTCTTCCACGTGATCAGCAAGCTCTTCATCTGTCAGCGATGTATCCGCCAAGTACCGTGTTTCAACCCGATAGAGGTTAAGCTTGTTGATCGGCTTAAAATAGAAATACCGGTTATCCTTGGTCAGTGCGATTCCATTGACGTTAGAGCGGAATGGATTTCCGTTGTGGTCGCGCATCTCCCTCCCGTCGTAAGTAAGTACCATATCCGGATCGGCCATGGTGCAAGATTGGTCTCGCAGCACGGTCCGTGACCTGCCAGAAACTAGATCCAGCACTAGGATGGCGGCACGGCCGGGGTCAGAGAGGTATGCAAGGTTCTTGTCTGTATCAATGCGCATGTCGTTCAATCCCGCAGTACGCTTGTCTATATCCTCAAACGTATAGACCCGTTCCACCTGATTGGAAGTTAAATCGATCTTAAGCAGCTTAAAGGCACCTTCGTTGGGGAGTGCCTCTCCGGGCTGTCCTCCGAATATAGACCCTTTGGGTGCGGGCTTGGAATCCAGCACCCACAAGTTGTCTTCGGTATCCACGTACAGATCCTGTACATTGATAAAACGCCCGGCAGAGTCGCCGGAATGAGCATTCCATTCTTCATTGGGGTAGGGTAGTGGTTTCCCGTCTATAATCTCCGTCAAACCGTACTTATACGCCTCAGCCCGATTGGGAAACGATACAAATAAGCGGTTATCCGAAGAAACGCTGACGCCGATGGCGCGGCGTTTCCCCAGGTCGGCCACCGGGATCAGTTTATCGCTGCGGGGCGGGCCTTCCTGCCCGTGGCCGCTTAGCGACGCCGCTATGATAACCGCTGTGGTATAAACCATCTTGCTGTGTGCCAGGAATATCCTCATACTTTCTGATGTTTAAGTGTCATTAAATGCCTACGGGGCAATCCCGATGGATCAACCCTTCATTTTTCAGCGTTTGCCACAGCTCCTGAGGTACGCTGGTACGGAATGCCTGGACATTCTCCTGCACCTGCGTAGGCCGGCTTGCACCTGGAATCACTGCGCCGACCACGGGATGTTGAGCGGCAAACCGGAGGGCGAGCGTCAAAAGGCTGACTGTATGCCGGTCAGCAATGGCTTGGATCCTGTTCCGTTTCCTCACCATTTCTTCCGGCATTCCGGGGCCATAATTCCAACGGTCCAGTCCTGCAGCGAATCCGGCATTGAGCGGTCCGCCGATCACTGCATTGACGCCTTTTTGCTGCATTGCCGGGAAAACCGTTTCCAATGCGTACGCGTGTTCGAAGAGGGTGTACTGGATCGCCACCAGCATCACGTCCGGGTCAGCTTGTTCCAAGGCTTTGAGAATAGGTTCTGGCCGGTTCACACCTAAACCCCACCCTTTGATAATCCCCTCCTCCCGCATTTTGGACAATGCGGGAAACGCCCCCTTCACGGCGACGTCAAACTGTTCCGTCCACCGTTCACCCAGATCGCCGTTGTCAGGCGACAGGTCATGCACAAAAACAATATCTATGGAAGAAAGCCCCAGGCGCTGGAGGCTATCCTCGATAGAGCGACGCACACCATCAGCGGTGTAGTCATAACGATATTTAAAGTTGAGCTGGCCTTTCCACAACCCGTCAGGATCCGGTTTAAAACCCGGATCAGCTTCGAATACCCGTCCGATCTTCGTCGAGAGCATATACTCCGACCGGTCCTTTTCAAACAGAAAGTGCCCGAAGCGCCGTTCGCTCAGTCCGAAGCCGTAGAAGGGCGAGGTGTCAAAATAGCGCACCCCGGCGTCCCAGGCTGCCTGCAAGGTCTGGCCAATCTGTTTATTGGTGTTGATGTGCCACGCGTTGCCTGCAGCAACGCCGCCCAATCCCAATTGTTGCGGGAATTGAATCTTCGATTTTCTGATTTCCATAGCGGGTTCTTTTGCGTGTTGAATAGCAGGCGCACCCTGAAAGGAAGCCCCGGCGCTGGAAACAGATGCAATACCGGCGCCAGCCGCCATTACTGCGGCCTGCTGAATAAACGTTCTCCTATCGCATTTCATTGTACCTTACTTGCGTTGTCCAATAATAGTAGATCTTCGCTGTCCAGTTTCAGTTCCGGTGCGGCAAAAATGGTTTTCAGCTGTTCTTCGCTTGTAGCACTGACAATCGGAGCCCCGATCCGGGGCTGCGCAAGCAGCCAGGCCAACGCAACCGTTGCAGGGGTCGATCCATGTTTGGCCGCTACCGTATCCAAGGCGTTGAGTACAGCAAGCCCTTGTTCGTTGAGGTATTTTCTCACGCCGCCACCGCGCACGCTTTTGCCAAGATCGGCCTCACTGCGGTATTTGCCGGTCAGGAACCCGGCGGCAAGCGCCCAATAAGGGAATACTGTCAGACCGTATTTTTCAGCCAACGGAGCATACTCCGCCTCGTATGTCGTCCGTTCAACCAAGTTATAGTGAGGCTGCAAGGCAACATAGTGCGGCAACCCGTTTTTTTCTGCCGCAGCAAACGATTCCTCCAGTCTCGCCGGAGACAGGTTGGATGCCGCGATATACCGCACTTTTCCTGCTTTGATTATCTCGTCATAAGCAGAAAGCGTTTCTTCTACCGGGGTGACCCTATCGTCAAAATGCGTATAGTAAAGATCAATATAATCGGTTTGCAGCCTCTTCAGTGATTCATCCACCGAACGGAGGATATGGCGTTTGCTAATATCGAAGGGATGTTCGTTTGTTTCGGATCCCACCTTGGTCGCGAGGATTACGCCGTCGCGGTTTCTCCGCTGCTTCATCCACTTGCCGATAATCGTTTCGGATTGGCCGCCGGTGCCATTCACCCACCATGCATAAGTGTCAGCCGTGTCGATAAAGTTGAATCCACCTTCGGTAAAGGCATCCAGGATATCAAAGGACTGCTGTTCGTTAAGCGTCCATCCGAAAACATTACCTCCCAGGTTAATGGGACTTACCATCAAATCAGAAGTTCCTACTTTTATTTTTTCCATACCTTTTAATAGTTACGTCGTTTAAAGTGATTTGTTTTCGGCTTTACAGCGTCCGGCGCAATTTAATACGCCTAACGCTCTTCGACCGTTAAGTTAACGCCATCATTCTGTAAAAAAGATGTCATATATAGGCTGGATGAGGTCAGTGTATTGACGTGGCAGCGGCACTATAACGTTTTCGTAAATTTTGTTGCGTAAACGATTGCATTATCTTTGATTCTTATTATATTGCTGAAACTAACTAACTATCATGACCTCTTACTTCTTAAAAAAACTGACAGGTTCAGTATTCGCCCTGATGTCCGCCTTGACCGTCGGAGCTCAGGAAGGCTCACCGGCACTTTCCCTGGAATTTATAGACAGCAACCTGAAACACGCCATTGCCCAGTACCGCACCCTGATGAATCGGGTGCCGGAGGGTGTACTGCCGCGTACCTATCTGAAAGAAGCAGATTCGTTGGTGACTGCAAAGAGCAGCTCGTGGATATCTGGATTCTATCCTGGAACATTGCTTTATCTTTACGAATTCAGTGGCGATCAGTCATTGTTGACCGAGGCGGATAAGCGGCTTCAGCTTTTAGAGATGGAGAAACTCAATAAAGGCACACACGACCTCGGCTTCATGTTGTACTGCAGCTTTGGTAACGCCCTGCGGCTCAGTGGCGACGCACAAAAGTACAAGGACATTTTACTTACTGGAGCTGAGTCATTGGCCTCCCGTTTCAACCCGACCGTCGGATGCATCCGTTCATGGGATCATAATGGTGATAAATGGAAATTCCCGGTAATTATTGACAATATGATGAATCTGGAATTCCTGAATTGGGCTTCCCGGGTGTCAGGCGACCCGAAATACCTGGAGATATCGAAAACACATGCGAACACTACGCTGAGAAACCATTTCCGGCCAGACAACAGTTCCTATCACGTGATTGATTACGATCCGGAAACTGGAGCGGTCCTTAACAAGCACACCCACCAGGGCGCGCATCATGAGTCTGCTTGGGCGAGGGGACAGGCTTGGGGACTATACGGATATTCCATGATGTACAGGGATATTAAGGATCCGGCATACTTGCAGCAGGCACGTAAGATCGCGACGTTCATTCTGGGTCATCCGAACCTTCCCGAAGACGGTATTCCGTATTGGGATTACAGCGTATCAGCGGTGGACGCGCCACGGGACGCATCGGCAGCGGCGATTACCGCATCTGCGCTAATAGAGCTTTCCGGTTTGGTAAAGGGTAAGGAAAGTGCGCGTTACCTGAAGGCGGCTGAGAAAATGCTTTCAAGCCTATCGTCATCTAAATATAAGGCTGTTGTTGGTAGTAACGGCGGATTCATTCTGCAACATTCGACCGGTCATTTTCCGGCTGGCAGCGAGGTGGATGTTCCCCTGTCTTATGCAGACTATTATTATGTGGAAGCACTTATGCGTTATAGCAAATTGCTTCGGTAAAAAATGCTTTAAATTGCCTAAGTTTGTAAGCCAAGGCGAAAACAGATGGTCTTAGAAAACGAATTGCTCCGTGTCGAGATTAAACCGAAAGGCGCTGAATTGGTTAGCCTTAAAGATAAAGCAGGCAATTATGAATATATGTGGGGAGCGGACCCTGAGTATTGGGCTAAGACCAGTCCGGTGTTGTTTCCCATCGTTGGGGCATTGAAAGGGAATGCCTATACTTACCAGGGGAATGTATATAAACTTTCCCGTCACGGTTTCGCACGTGACCAGGTTTTTGAGGAGACATTGTTGTCAGATACGGAAGGCGCGTTCGTATTTCAGGACACACCTGAAACACGGAGCCACTACCCGTTTGCTTTCCGGCTGTCTATCCGCTATCTATTGTCGGGGTGTACACTCCGATGTGTGTACGAGGTATATAATCCGAGTGACAGTGAGCCGCTTCTTTTTTCCCTGGGAGGGCACCCTGCCTTTGCTGTGCAGGTGGCAGAAGGCGGCCTAGATTACAACGATTACTATCTGGAGTTTCCGGACGACGATGTGCTTCGTTGCCATGTTATTGAAGACAATTTGATTACTGGCCAAATACGGACGGTAGCGCTTGAAAATCATCGCTTGCCGCTTAGGTATGAGCTGTTTTACCAGGATGCTTTGGTCATGAAAACACTGAAGAGTTCACAGATAAGCCTAAGGAACCTGGTAAACGGACGGGGTATTCGCTTCAGCCGCGATCGGTTTCCTTTTTTCGGTATCTGGGCGGCAAAGAATGCGGATTTTATCTGTCTTGAGCCTTGGTCCGGTATCGCTGACTCCGTTATACATAACGGGAAGCTGGAAGAAAAAGAAGGTATTCAACGGTTAGGAGCTAAAGCGTCCTGGACGGCTGGCTGGGAAGTATATACTTACTGATGAGCACAGTGGAAGGAAACAATTGGAAGACCCTGCATAGCGGTACCGTTTATGATAACCCCTGGATTCAAGTTGATCACCGGAAAGTTATCACCCCAGCCGGTAAACCCGGCATTTACGGCGTAGTTAAATTCAAGAACAAGGCAATTGGAATCATTCCGGTCGATGATGAAGGAAACATTTACCTAGTGGGTCAATACCGCTACACTCTGGATGAATATTCCTGGGAAATTCCGGAAGGAGGAGGGCCACTCGGTGAAGCCCCCCTTGCTGCCGCTAAACGGGAACTAAGGGAAGAAACCGGCCTTGAAGCAGACGGGTGGAAGCAGATCGGGCGTATCCACACCTCCAATTCGGTGACCGACGAAGAAGGGTTTGTTTTTTTGGCACAGGGTCTGAGACAAGGAGAAGCTGATCCCGAGGAAACGGAAGAGCTGTGTGTGCGCCGTTTGCCCTTACGCGAGGCTGTGGAGATGGTGATGCGGTCAGAGATCACCGATTCGATATCCATATGCGCTATATTGATGGCAGCGAGAATATTGGGAATCTGATACGAGCTGCTAACAATACGACGCTTTAGTTGTTTGTATTGCAGAAACTTCAAACACATGAAACAAATGAAGGTACCTGCGGAGCAACTTGTTGAGCTTGACTATGAGGCCTCCGATTGTCCGGCACTGGTAAGGGAACTGCAGCCTGCTATTTTCCGGGATGGCAACGGATATCGGTGCCTACTGGGGCCGGATGTGCAAACTGCTATCATCGGCAGCGGCGACACGGTTGATCAAGCGATCGCAAACTGGGAATTGGCATTAAGAGAACGGATGCAGGATGCGGATGAAGGCGATGAGGTGGCACAGTATGCGTTGGATATGCTCCAGGCGTCTAACCGGAAAGTTTGGTAACGTCCGCTCAGCACGGCAACGTAAAATAGAAAATAGACCCTTTCCCTAGGGCGCTTTGGACGTTGATGTTACCACCGTGCCGTTTTATTATTTTTGCGGCAATATAAAGGCCTAGCCCGAATCCCATCAGCGGATTAGTAGACGCGCTGTCTACCCTGAAAAAACGTTCGAAAATTCTTGTTAAGTTCGCCTCCGATATGCCTATTCCGTTATCCTCAATGCTGACCTTTACCGTAGATTCTGCATGTTCGCTTGTAACTTTGATTTCCCCCCCTTCTGCCGGTGAATATTTGATCGCATTTGTCAGCAGATTAGCCATTACCTGTCCCATCCGGTTCCGGTCCGCTACAATGTCGGGTAAATCGCCTGGTGTGAAACTGATGTGATGATCCGGAGCACTGGAATGTACTTCTTCTATGCGTTCTTCGATGAGCTTGTTAAGATTGAATGTTTCCATCTGAAGGGCAAGCTCGCCGCCTGCATCCAGGGACGTATCAAGCAGCGTATAAACCAGGTTTACCATCCTATCCACTTGGTTGTTGAGTTTCGCTACCAGTTTACTGATGGTAGCGGGACTGGATCGGCCCAGCCGGTCGTTTATCAGCTGCGCATAAGCCTTGATTCCGGTCAGTGGCGTCTTCAATTCATGGCTTGCTACACCGATAAATTCGTCTTTCAACCGCTCAGCGGCCTTCTGCTTAGTAATGTCGACCGATATAATAACTGCCGATTGCGGCTTTCCTGAGGCATCAAATATGGGGGATATCTGGTTATTTACCCAGATAAAAGATCCGCTTTTGCATCGGAACCGTATTTCGATGTCATACGGCTTTCCAGTGGAGGCGAGGTATTCAAAGCGCTCGGAATTGTCACGCAGGTCATCCGGATGAACCAGATCGATAATGTTCAGCGGTAGCATCTGCTGCCCAGGCGAGTATCCCAGCATGCGGGCAAATTGATCATTGGAAAATAATATACCTCCCGAAAAATCGACCTCCACGATACCGGCTACGCTTTGATTGACAATAGCACTGTAGTGCTCCTCTGATCGGGCAAGCGCTTCTTCGGTCCGCACCCGGTCAATAAAATCAATAGCTTGCCGGGCATACAGATCCAGCTTCAGCAGTTCGGCCTCTGATGGGCGGTGAGGCTTTCTGAAATGTGTCGAAAGCACGCCAAGCAGATTACCATTCCGGTCATAGAGCGGTGTAGACTGAACGGCATGGAAACCGGCCTCCAAAGCGGATCTACGGTAAGGTGCAAACAGTTTATCGACCATCACGTCTTCGATAATGACGCGGAAGCCGGTACGTATGGCTCTTCCGCAGACGGCGTTATGATAATCGTTAGCGGAATGAAAGGTCTTCCGGACCTCCTCGTCAAAACCGTATTGAACATTGAGTTCAAGTTTTTTTTCATCTTTATTGTAAAGTTGGAAACTTCCGAAATCAGCTCCCAGTAACTGAACCGCAGAATGAAGTACTTCCTGGAGGGCAGCCCGGAGGTCTGATGTGGCAAGCAGGCGCGTGCCGAACTTCAGCAGATTCCGCATGGTCTGGACTTCAAGGGCCAGCTTTGCCTGCGACTCCCTGAGGGCATCTTCGACCATTTTTCGTTCGGTAATATCCATTATCAAACCTGAAAGCATAGTCGCTTTTCCGGCTGTATTCCGTTTTACCGTGCTGCGTGCTGAAACCCAATGGATGCTGCCGTCCTCCAGGCAGATGCGGAATTCCTCCCGGTAATGGGAAGCACGGGCCAGGGCGGCCGTTAAAGAGTGCAGTACCCGGGTTCGGTCTTCCTCAAAGATTGCCGGTATTACATGTCTGATCGTGACACCATCATGGAGCGCCCGTTCCGGGAGGGAGAAGCACTGCCGGATGTTTTCGTCGGTAACGACCAGATTGTGCTCTATGTCCCAAAAGAAAGTGCCGGCAAGTCCGACGTCGATCGAGACCTTCATCCGGTCGTTCATTCGGCGTATTTCTTTATCCATGGCTTTCGTCCCTGTTGCGACCCGACATCCACAATCATGCCAACATGAAAACGGAGCCGGCTCGGCCTCGCTTAAAGTTGGCTGGTATCCAGATAATGCATGTTTACCATATCGATGACGTCATAAATATCAAAGGGCTTGCGTATATAACCATCGGCACCGCACTGTTCGGCGATTTTGTCAATATCACCCATCGCGGAAATAAGTACTATGGGTATAACGGCCGTTTTTTCGTCTGATTTCAGTTCCCTGCACAGGTCACTGCCCCAGCCCCAGTTTAGATTTTCGTCAAGTAAGATCAGGCCGATCTGATGCTGCTGAAGTTTTTTTTTAATGGATTTGCCATTGTCGGTTACCACTTCGTAATCCTCGAATTGCATGAATTCGGATACGACCTCCAACATATCTCCATCGTCTTCTGCGTATAAGATTTTCTTTTTCATGTGTTTTGCGGAATTACCCAATACCATAATTTAAGTGGCAATCACAAATGTAATAAATATAAGTTCCAGTTGAAGACAACACTATTTAAAAAAATTTGTTATTAAGTAATAACCGTGTGTTTACTTGTATGAAAACGCCTGTGAGCCGTTGCTCGCCAAAGGCGTTTTTGTTAAAAAAAATGGAATGAAGGAAAGCGATAAGGGGCTTGTAATGAATGGGATATATGAATCGCCCCTTCCCATGTTTGCCTGTGACGAACACGGGTTTGTACTTTACCAGAACTGCGCGGCCCATAAACTCATGGGATACCGCGCCGACGAACAAAAGACCCTGTGGTGCGATGTTTGGCGCGTCAGAAGGATAGACGGCAGCTCGCTGTCGGCTGAGGCGTGTCTTCGCATTTTAGCTGAAGTTGGAGAAAACAGCAAGGCGACCGAGGTGCTCATGGAGGCTAACGGTCAAGCCGCTCAACGCATGTTGTTGATCTCCTCACCCCATAAAGACCAAGAGGGTCGTTACAGGGGCACGTTCAATACCTTGGTCGACTTATCCCATAGCGTTGCCATTGAGCGGAAACAAGCATTTCTTTCCGCTGTCGTAGAGTCGTCAGATGATGCTATTGTCACCAAGAATCTCCACGGGACTATTACCAGCTGGAATCGGGGTGCTGAACGTATTTTTGGTTACCAGGAACAGGAAGTGATTGGAAAATCGATAACCATCCTGATTCCGGAATCCAGGCTGGATGAAGAGGACCGGATCCTGGCGCAGATTCAAAGCGGCATCAAAGTAGATCATTTCCAAACGGTAAGGCGCACTAAGTCAGGAAAAGAGATCTTCGTTTCGCTCACTGTTTCTCCGGTAAAGGACAGTACAGGAAAGATCATTGGTGCATCGAAGATCGCCAGGGACATAACCCGGGAAGTGGAAACACAGGCCACGCTGAAGCGGTATGCGAATAATCTGGAAGCTATAAATGCGCTCAATAGGCTGATCTCCAAAAATCTCGACGTACAGAAAATCTTACAGGAAGTTATTGATGCGACCACGAGGCTGATCGGCGCGTCGTTCGGAGCTTTCTCCTATAACAATACGGTTGGAGAGGATGACAAAACCAATATGCTCTATACGTACGCAGGGGGTCCGGCAGACCTATTTCAGTCGGCTCTCAGCGGAACCCAGATAGTCCGATCGACTGATATCACGCAAGATGAGCAACATATGTCGGTTCCTGTTATATCATCAGACGGCACGGTGCTTGGCCGGTTATTTTTTGGCAGCCCGGTGACAGGAACATTTGAGGCATGGCACAAAGATGTTGCGACCAATATTGCTGCACAAGCCGCCGTTGCATTGGACAACTCCAAATTATTTGAAGAAGTAAATCGGTTGAACGCCAAAAAAGACGAGTTCATAGCATTGGCAAGCCATGAACTCAGAACACCATTGACGACCATTAACGGCTACCTGCAGATTGTCAAAAAGAAACTGGACGATCCAAAGAAAATAACATTTATTGATAAGACCTTGAACCAGGTGACCAAACTTACCAAACTGGTGGCTGAAATGCTTGATATATCCCGCATCGAGACCGGTAAGCTGGATTTTGCAATGGAACCGTTTGATCTCCGGGAGTCGGTGAAAGATGTTGTGGATACGTTCCGGTATGCGGAAGCTTCTCACACCATTACATTCGCGGAACAAGGCAATCCGGTGCCGGTAATGGCGGATAGGATGCGTATCGAGCAGGTAATCACTAATCTATTGGGCAACGCGATCAAATATTCCCCCCAAAGCAACAGGGTAGAGGTGCTGCTTGAATATGAAGACGATTCAGTGAGAGTCAACATCAAGGATCAGGGCATCGGCATAACGGAGGAGCAGCAGAAACAACTGTTCACAAGATTTTACCGGGCAGAGGGAACCGACAAGATTCCAGGCCTGGGGATCGGCTTATACCTTTCCAAGGAAATCATTGAACGCCACGGTGGGACGGTCGGCGTGGAAAGCGTTTTCGGCAAGGGAAGCATGTTTTATTTTACATTACCGATTGCTCAAAACAAATAGCCTAATGAAAGGTTTTTATACAGGATTAACGTTGTTTTTTTGTTAGACATGACGCGTAGGCTATGCGCAGATACGGTACATTCAGATCATGAACAAACAGGTAATCGTGCTTGAAGATGACCGGGAAATCCGGGAGATGGTTGAATACATATTGAGTGAAGAGCATTTGGAAGTCCGCAGCTTCGAGAAAGTTGAGAAGTTCTGGAAAGCGATTGATTCCATTCATTCGGATCTTTTCCTGTTGGATATTATGCTTCCTGACGGCAACGGATTGGAAGTGTGTAAGCAGCTGAGGCTGCAGAAGAAGACCCAGCATATCCCTATCATTATCATGTCTGCGCATTTTTCGGCCGTAGAAGGAGAATGCAACCCTGCGGATTTCATCAGGAAACCCTTCGACGTTGACGACTTTATCGGAACAATCCATCGGATCATTGCCTAAAATCCCGATAAAATCCCGATAAAATCGCGACCTTTGCAACTATGTCAAAACCAGTTGTCCAAGCCGTTTTCTTTGATATCGACGGCACCCTTCTCGGGCTCAGAAGTAAGACCATTCCCGATTCGACCATCGAAGCGCTCGCCATACTGAAAACTAAAGGTATTAAGATCTTTGTTTCTACCGGTAGATCATACGAGCATGCACGGTTTCTGACCACTTACGGATTCGACGGATTCATTACCTTTAATGGAAGCTACTGTGTAGATGATCAGGGCCAACCTTTTTTTCGCCAGACAATTGACTTAACAGATATTGAAATTTTGCATCGCTACCTGGACACCGAGGAACGCTTCCCGGTGGGAGTGATGACTACCGAGGGTTCATTCATCAGTGATATCACGGATGACGTAACGGCAACCTTTGAGTTGCTGAAGCTGGAAGTACCCCATCCAAAGCCATTTAACCATGCGCTTGGCAGCGAAGTGCTTCAGCTTAATCTTTTTGTTGACGAAAACAAAGAATATTATTTGATTAACAACGTGTTGAAGAATTGTGAATCCAGCCGGTGGTGCCCTGTTTTCATCGACGTCAACGCACGCGGCATCAGTAAAAAAATCGGGATGGAACAATTCTTTGAAAAATACGGACTGTCAGTCAAACAGACCATGGCATTCGGTGACGGCGGCAACGACATACAGATGTTGCAAACCGCGGGAGTGGGAGTCGCCATGGCTAATGCCGGAGCAAATGTAAAAGCTGTGTCTGACTATGTAACCGATGCAAGCGAAGAAAACGGCATCTGGAATGCGCTGAAGCGATACGGTGTTATCTAGTGGTTTCGGCATAGCGGGCGAATGCAGAAAGGATGTATGGCCAGCCATGTGCCGATGCCATGGCGTTACGGTATGCTTCGAAGCCCTCGCCGTGGTTGCTGAACGTTTTATGGATAAGTTCAACTAACGTACGTTGTCCCGGAAGTTGTCGAAAAGAGACCTGGACTTCACTTGCCCCATCTGGGTCGGGTAAGGGCGAGCGCGTTGCGGAGATCTGCCATTTGAAGGAAATATGCTGTTGCGGCGCGATGGCTGTCACCGTGCCCCAGTCGCATCGAAATCCATTAGGTCCGATTTCTGAGCACAAGCCGTTCGGTATCGGATCAATGCGGAGCTCCACCAGCTTATCGCCTGACCATGTATACTCCGGAGGCCACCATAACGTTAACCTATTAACAAACAGATCAAAAGATTGCTGTATCGGTATAGATACTTCAATGTTTTCAGTAATTGCGTCCATATTAATCAAACAGGTTAATGACTATATTTGTTTAATGACAAGTTCGGTTAACGATTATGAAGAATGTCACCGTTTTCTGCGGTTCAAGCAAAGGGACCGAAGGGATTTATGAAGAACACGCTTACCTGTTGGGCAAGGCACTGGCCGATTTAGACATTGGAGTGGTTTATGGAGGGACCAAGATCGGGCTTATGGGAGCCGTTGCCAATGGTGCGCTTGAGCATGGAGGCCGGGTTATCGGCGTGCTGCCCTACTTTCTGCAGGCAAAGGAAATTGCACACGACGCACTTACTGAGCTGATTCTGGTCGATACCATGCACGAAAGAAAGACCAAAATGAACCAGCTTTGTGACGGAGTTATAGCCCTGCCGGGGGGATTCGGTACAATGGAGGAGTTCTTTGAAATGCTCACGTGGGGACAGCTGGGGTTGCACGATAAACCTATGGGGCTGCTCAATGTCAATGGCTTCTATGACGAGTTGATTGCATTTGTACAAGGAATGGTCAATAAAGGGTTTTTAAAAGAAATTAATAGAGATATGATATTGTATAATAGTCAGATATATCAATTACTTGAGCAAATGAATAACTATTGCGCGCCCGTGGTGCCTAAATGGATAGGTAAAGCAACCACGTAATAACGTCCCAATCTAGCGCCTTTCGGCGTTCGGCTCCGGCTTGATGTCCAGTCGCATTAGGACGGGTACGAAAAAAGACATAACGCCGATCAGACCGATGACACTGCCAAGGATCACGAATGTACGCGTTATGCCGATGTGGTCCGCAATAAAGCCGGTACTGAGAAGTCCGATCATCGACGGTAACAGCGCAATACTGAAGTACATGGAAAACACCCGTCCCAGCATGCCGGGATTGATCTTTTCCTGCAATACTGTCGTGAAGCTGGCGTTATAGATCGATGCAGCCACGCCTCCAAGGACCGTAAGCAGTACGAATATGACAAAGCCTGTCGCCGGCAGCAGCCCCGAAGCTGCGAGGCTCACACCTAACAGGATGTGCATGCTGTTGATGATAACGATTTTGCTGAGTGTTGGCTTAAAAATACCCAGGACGCTCCCGCCAACCAGCATGCCGACGCCCCAGACCACTTCAATCAGGCTCATCTCAAATTTGCCGCCACCGAAATGCTGCAAGGTAAGCAGGGGAAACAGCACGGCCACGGGCATGATACAGAACGTAGCCAGAATAGAAAACAGGAAGAGCCAGGAAATGCCTTTATCAGCGGTCACGGCACTGATACCTAAACGCAAGTCGCGTAATGCCTGACGCACACCCGCCGGTTCCTCGCCAGCCTCTCTTGGCGGGTCGGGAATATGTACGAACAGGAGTGAAGTAATGGCAATGACGGCGCCGGCGACGTCCAGCAGCAATACATTGCCGATGTCCATCAAACCTATTGCCAGCGCGCCAAGCGCGGGACCAGCAATGCTCGATACTGACTGGATAACCTGATTTATACCTCCGATGCGAAGCAACTCTGACTCCGGCGCCAGTAAGGGAACGGAGGCCTGCATGGCGGGCATATGAAAGGCTGATCCGACCGATCGGAGTGCCAACAGCCCGTAAATAAATGTCAACTCCGTGTAACCCGCGTAAAAAAGCACCGACATGGCCAGGGTGCACAGGGCAATGAACCCATCGGCAGCGATCATCGTGCGCTTGCGGTTCCATCTATCAATATAAACACCGGCAAACGGCCCGATCAGCGTTTGCGGCAGGAAGGTTGCGATGGCCGCGTAGGCCAGAACCTCAGCAGAACCTGTTTCCAAGCTCAGCCAGATTACTATGGCAAAGTTCACTGCTGAACTACTCAGCAGTGATACAAACTGTCCGGTCCAAATAATACCAAAAGTCCGCTTCCAGGAGGGCTGCATAATACGAATTCTAAGTGTTAAACCGACATGGCATACGCCTGCACGGTTGGTGTAAAAAAATCAAATGGAAAACCAATCAGGGCGCAGTTGAAGCCTGCGCATAGAAGATGACCGAACGAACCGCCGCCCGGCCTTAAGCCCTGTCCCGATAGACGAAGGCGATGTGGAGAAATGTAAGCTTCATGGGTTTATCGCTTTTAGTGAGCAAAGCTATGGATTTTTTTTGTTACATAAACCGCTGCCGCGGAAATTTTTTATCCGCTTAAGAGAATGTTTGCTAAGTTTGCCGTTTAAAAAAGAATAGCAGCATGAAGAAGATGTATTTGGCTTTGAGCGCTGCGGCAGTCTGCGTAAGTATGGCAACTGCCCAGGAGCAACAAGCGATCAACCTTGGATTTATGGACACGAACGTCCGCCCACAGGATGATTTCTATAGCTATGTGAACGGCAACTGGATGAAAACCGTCCAGATTCCGTCGGACAAGGCACGGTGGGGCAGTTTCGATGAGCTGCGTGAACAGGTTGACGTAGCTACCTTGGAGATTTTGAAAGAGTCCCTGGCCGGCCAGCACGTTAAGGGCTCCGACGGACAGAAAATCGCTGACCTCTATAAATCATTTACTGACTTTGAGGCCCGGAACAAGGCCGGTATTGACCCGATAAAACCGCTGCTCGAAAAGGTGGACGGGATCCGGGACTTCGATGACCTTTACCGGTATCTGGTGGAAACAGCGCCCATCGGCGGTAATCCATTCTTCAGCGTATACGTGTCACCACATATGAAAAACAGCAAGGTGAATGCCGTGTATCTTGGTGCGGCCAGCCTTGGCCTGGGGCGCGCATACTACCAGAAGGAAGATGAGGCAAATACCAGGACACTTGCGAATTATAACGATTATATTAACCGTTTGTTGCCATTGACGGGACAGCGTACACGGGACCTTAAGGGCCCTACGATCGTTGCCTTTGAGAAAGAATTGGCCGGCCGTATGCTCACCGTTGAGCAGATCCGCAACGCATCCCTGCGTTACAATCCGGTCGCGGTGACCGACCTGAAGGGATTGGTCAGGAACATCGATCTGGAGCAGTATCTGAAGGACCTCGGTTTTACGCCGGACACGATCATCATCGGCGAGCTCAAGTACTATCAGCAGCTTGATCAGGTGCTCAAGCCTGAGAACCTGGAAACCATCAAAGACTTTCTCCGGTTCCAGATTGCCAACGATGCCGCCGGCAGCCTTACGCGTGAGCTGGACGAGCTCAGTTTCGATTTCTGGGGCAGGACCCTGCAAGGCCAGCAGGAACAGCGGGCGCTCGAAAAACGCGGTCTCGAATTCGTGAACCGCACTGCGGGAGAACTGCTGGGCAAGCTCTATGCCGAACGGCACTTCCCCGCAGCGGCCAAGGAAGCTGCAGAAGAGATGGTGTCATACCTGGTGCGGTCATTTGAACAGCACATTAAGGACCTGACCTGGATGTCAGAAGTGACCAAGGAGAAGGCATTGGAAAAATTGTCCAAGTTCAATGTAAAGATCGGTTATCCAGATAAGTGGAAAGACTATTCCAAACTTGAAGTAGGGACGTCCCTGTTTGAAAATGTGCTGAACGCCCGTCGATGGAGGTTTGAGGAAAACCGTGCGAAGCAGGGCAAACCGGTGGATAAAACCGAATGGGGTATGACGCCACAAACCGTGAATGCGTATTACAGTCCGCTGTTCAATGAGATTGCTTTTCCCGCAGCGATCCTGCAACCGCCATTTTACGACTACAAAGCGGACGCTGCGGTCAATTTTGGGGGCATCGGCGCGGTCATCGGCCACGAGCTTTCCCACGGATTTGATGACAGTGGTTCACAGTATGATGGGGAAGGTAACCTGAACAACTGGTGGACGGAAGACGATAAAGCCAAGTTTGAAGCGGCTACCTCGGCACTGGTGGCGCAGTTTGAAGCCTATGAGCCCGTTCCGGGCGTTTACGTGAATGGCCGGTTCACCCTGGGAGAGAACATCGGAGACCTGGGCGGGGTATCAGTGGCCTACGATGCACTCAAGCTCTACCTGAAGGAAAAGGGAGACCCCGGCAAGATTGACGGATTTACCCAACAGCAGCGGTTCTTTCTCTCTTGGGCTACCATCTGGCGCGCGAAAACCACGGAGGCCTTTGTCGTGAACCAGGTCAAAACAGACCCACATTCACCCGCGCAGTACCGTGCTGTGGGACCGTTGGTCAATGTAGACGGCTTCTATGAAGCGTTTGACATCAAAGAGGGCGACAAATTATACCTGCCCAAGGAAAAGCGGATCGTAATTTGGTAATACCCGTGGGACAAAATATATCCCGAGAGCGGTGGCCTTATGAGGTCACCGCTTTTTTGTTATTAAAATTGCCTTATCTTCGTGCGTCGTTTTTTAAAGATATGGTAAGAAAGGCTATCCTCACCATTGGACTGCTGGTGCTGTCCAACGCGTTTATGACGCTCGCCTGGTATGGGCATCTCAGGTTTAAACAGGTGAATTGGCTTAACAACGTTGGTTTGATAGGAGTGATTTTGATCAGCTGGGGTATTGCTCTTTTCGAATACTCGCTGCAAGTACCCGCTAACCGGATAGGGTTCCGTGAAAACGGCGGCCCATTCAACCTATGGCAGTTAAAAGTCATTCAGGAAGTAATTACGCTGACGGTGTTTTCCGTGTTTGCAATCGTCTTTTTCAAAAATGAGTCTTTCCGTGTCAACCATCTGATCGGGTTTGCCTTTTTGGTACTGGCGGTTTATTTTATTTTCAAAAAATAGCTTTACAGCTTATTGAAGTCTTCATCTGTAAGAAACAGCTTGGCCGCGCCGAGGTTCTCCCTAAGATGGTCCGGCGATTTAGTGCCGGGTATCAGGAGAATATTAGGTGCCCGCTTTAGCAGCCATGCCAACGCGATCTGGGCGGTGGTTGCTTCGTATTTCGCTGCAAGAGCACCGATTTTTTCCTGCAATTTAGCCGGTCCGGAAGCCAGCGGGTACCACGGTATGAAGGCAATGCCTTGCTGAGCGGTGTAATCCACTACATGGTCCCATTTCCGTTCCGCAAGGTTGTACCGGTTTTGCACGGAAACGATAGGTACCACCTTCTGGGCGCTCTCAATGATGGGAATGTCCACCTCGGATAGGCCTACGTGGAGTATCTTGCCAAGTTTCACCGCATCAGCCACTGGACCGAGCGTTTCTTCAAGAGGAACCTCAGGATCCACACGGTGGAGCTGCCAAAGCTGCAGCTGGTCTTTACCCAGGCGCTGGAGGCTTCCATCTATGGTCTCACGGATGTACTCGGGACGGCCGTTGCTGTGCCATTGATCCGGACCGCTGCGTTCCAATCCGCCTTTGGTTGCGATGAGCAGGCGGTTGTACGCTGAAGATAAGGCCTCGCGGATCAGTACTTCATTGGTGTGCGGCCCGTAGGAATCGGCCGTATCGATGAAGTTCACGCCTGATTCGACGGCCAGTTGAAGGACCCGTATGGCCTGTTCCCTGTCCGGGGCATCGCCCCAGACGCCGGTGCCGGTAAGCTGCATGCCACCATATCCCATGCGGTTAATTTCCAGTTCGCCTCCAAGACGATAAGTCAGTGATAATTTTGCCATATCTATCAAAACGGCGGAAACGGCTTCTTGTTTTGCCTGATGTACATTATGGCATAAATCCGTAACGGGGAACCACCCATTCTCATAAGCTATGGTCTACCATTTCCCCTTCAAACACTGTAATAAGATTGAGCAGAAAGTGAATAACTATTCAAGAAAATCGTCTCGGTAACGTCTTTTTATCGTCTTTCCATCGTATCAGAGACGATGAAAAGACGATAAAAAGACGATGGAAAGACGATAAACTGAGAAGCTATTCAGGTAGTGTTACGGATCTTTTCAGAATTTGTAGGGGAAACAATGCGCGTTCAGTAAAGTTTTTTCTACCTTTGGATTGGCTTTAGGGGTATTCTGAAAAAGAATTGAGAGAGTCCCTTTGAACCTGATCCGGGTTATACCGGCGTAGGGAAAAGCACGCTCATCGGAGCGGTACGCGAGACCAGATGACCCGCTTTAGCCATTTTATTTTGATTGATATGGAAAAGCAACTTTGGAATCATGTACAAACCGTGCGCCAGCAATCGCCTTTGGTGCAGAATATCGCGAATTTTGTTGTTATGAACAACACGGCTAATGCCCTGCTTGCAGTGGGGGCGTCGCCCATCATGGCACACGGCCATGGCGAGCTGGAGGATATGGCGCGTATCTGCGCCTCGCTGGTGATCAATATCGGTACCCTGGATGAGTATTGGGTAGAATCAATGACCCAATCCGCCATGCTGATGCAACGGCAGGGGAAGCCATGGGTGCTGGATCCGGTGGGTGCAGGGGCGTCCTGGTATCGCAATTCGGTATTGGGACAGCTGATGCAGCATCGGCCATCGGTGATACGGGGAAATGCTTCAGAAATCATGGCGCTGGCCGCTTCCAGCGGCGTTACCACAAAAGGCGTCGACAGTACGGCCTCCAGTGACCAGGCTTTGGACGCAGCAAAACACATTCACCGGCAGTTTGATTGTGTGGTATGTGTATCCGGGGCGACCGATATCATTGTGGGTAAAGGCGTCACGGCCTACATCCATAATGGCCACCCGCTGATGACGCGTGTTACGGGGCTGGGATGTTCCGCTTCAGCGATCATAGGCGCTTTTGTCGCCTCCGTGCATCACACAGTTGAAGCTGTCGCCGCAACCATGGCCCTTATGGGCGTATGCGGCGAGCTGGCGGCCATAGAGAGCGTCGGACCAGGCAGCTTGCAGGTAAATCTGCTGAATAAGCTGCACAACATAACTGAGTCGGAATTTATGTCTACTGTCCGTATATCCCATGTTGACTGACCGTTTTCCTTTCTCTCTATACCTGGTTGTTTCCGAAGCGGATTGCCGCGGCAGGGATTCGCTCTGGGTGGCCGAGGAGGCGATCCTGGGCGGCGTGGATATTGTGCAGCTTCGCGAGAAGAACAGCACAGATGCGGACTTCTTGGCCAAAGCCCGGCGGATAAAACACGTCACTGACCGTTATGGTGTGCCACTCATCATCAATGATCGACTGGAGGTAGCCATGGGTGTGGGTGCCTTTGGCATCCACGTGGGCCAGCAGGATATGCCTCCCACGGAAGCGCGGGAGCGGTGGCCCGGCTGCCAGCTGTTGGGTTACTCGGTTGAGCGGTTGCAACAGCTTTACGGAGCAGAAGCGGAAGCGGCGGACTGCTTCGGGGTCAGTCCGATATTCAGCACATCCACCAAAACGGATACGGTGACCGAATGGGGCCTGGAGGGACTCCGGCAAATCCGGAAGCTTACTGATAAGCCGTTGATCGCGATCGGCCGGATGAACCCGGATAACGCCGGCGCCGCGGTGAAGGCGGGAGCTGATTGCATAGCGGTGGTTTCCGCTATCTGCGCCGCCGAACAGCCGCGCAGGGCAGCAGCGGAGCTGAAACGAATAATTGAGCAAGCAAAGGTTAAATAAGATGAATACGAAAACATTCCGATACCCATCGGTGCTTACAATTGCCGGGTTTGATGGCAGCGGAGGCGCTGGCATCCAGGCAGACATCAAAGCCATTTCGGCGCTGGGATGTTACGCTACTTCCGCCTTGACAGCTTTGCCGGTACAAAACACGCAGGGTGTCAAATCCATATATCCCATCCCTTACGCGGCGGTTCAGGAACAGATCGAGACCATCCTTGATGATATTTTTCCGGATGCGGTCAAAATCGGTATGGTGCATACCGGCGAGCTTGTTGAAACGATTGTCGATACGCTGGGCCGGTATGGAAGAGTTCCCGTGGTTTTCGATCCCGTAATGGTGGCTACCAGCGGGGACAAACTGATCGAGGAGGAGACGGTTTCAACGATAGTAGCACGCTTGTTTCCGCTTGCTGACGTTGTGACGCCCAATATGGACGAGGCGGCTATCCTTGCGGAGATGCCGGTAGAGACGCTCGATGACATGTACCTGGCAGGGGAGAAGATCCTTAAGCTCGGTTGCCGGTCGTTATTGGTAAAAGGTGGGCACCTCAATAGCCGCAGGCTTACCTCCCTTTATTTCGATGAAACCGGCGGCACTCATGAGTTTCATTTTGAAAAGTTTGAAACGGGCAATACCCATGGTTCCGGCTGTACGCTATCTTCGGCGATCGCGGCTTGCATCGCATCTGGGAGTGGTCTATTAGAGGCGGTAAAGGCGGGGCAGGAGTACGTACACCAGGCAATACTGCATGGCAGTGATGTAAGGACCGGACACGGAAACGGCCCGTTAAATCATTTCTTTGATCCGCAGAAACTAAAAAAATATGACCTGGTCTGAACACGCCTGGGCTGCAATTGAGCCCATTTACGAATCTATTCTTCGCATGCCGTTTATTACGGAACTGCAGAACGGGACTTTGCCTATCGAGAAGTTCCGGTTTTATATGGCGCAGGACGCAAGCTACCTGGAGCATTTCGGACGTGCCTTGGCGTTGATCGGCGCGCGGGCATCCGGTCTGGAAGATACCCTGACCTTCATGCGGTTCGGGGAAAATGCCATTGTCGTTGAAAAAGCGCTGCATGAATCCTATTTCAGCGATTTCGGTGTCACGGATCGCGGGGTTCCGGAACCGGTCTGCCATCATTACATCCACTATCTGAAAAGTACGGCGGCACTCGATCCGGTGGAAGTTGCCATGGCGGCCGTACTGCCATGTTTCTGGATTTACAAACGTGTAGGAGATCACATCTACGCGAACCAACGGACGCTGGATAACCCTTACCGCCGTTGGATCGATACCTATGCCGGGGATGAGTTTGCCACCGCCGTGCGGCAGGCCATTGAAGCCTGTGACCGCGTTTCAGCCCTGGTCAGTCCGGACAGGCAGGCACAGATGACGGAGGCCTTTATCACAGCTAGCCGGCTCGAACACAGGTTTTGGGACGCGGCTTACCGGTTGATAAGGTGGCAGCTGTAATGTCCTGGGCATCCCCTATACTTGTCACGGTTTGCCCGCATTGGTTCCGGCAGCTGTATGTAAGTTTGTCAATATAAACGTAAAGCTATGACACAAGAACAATTATCGGGCGCGTTGCAAAAAGCGTTTGAAGAGTTGCTCAACACGCTCTCATCCCTTGATGAACGAGCCTTAAATACAATCCCGTTTGAAGGCAGCTGGACAGCGGCTCAGGTAGGCGATCACCTCCGGCGGTCCTACGATGTGATCAACTGCCTTACTGGTCAGGTAGCGCCCACGGACCGGGATCCGGATGCTTACATTGCTCCGTTGAGCGAACAGTTTCTGAACTTCGGAATCAAGATGCAGTCACCTGAGTTCATCCTGCCTAGTGAGGGACCGATCGAAAAAGGTTGGCTGTTGAAAGACCTTCGTAACCGTACTTCGGTTATCAATAGCTTTGCTACAAGTGACGCCGACATGGATTTAACCTGCCTGGATTTCAACTTGCCGACCATTGGAGCGCTTACCCGAAAGGAATGGCTCAATTTTGTGCTGGTGCACACGCTGCGGCACAATCACCAGTTGGCGAACATCATCGCAGCACTGTATAGATAATATTAACACCTATGCATACCACCAATTACCAGGATACCTTTATTGCCGTGGCCGATGATTGCCCGGCCTTAAACGGAGAAGTGCCACCTATGCGGGGCGGAAAAAAATCAGCGGCGAACATCGCTTTTGAAATGATTGTGAATCATCCGTATAAGTACACTTCAGATGATGTCGTATTCCAGATCTACACTGAACGCAACGACCTGACGCCTGATGAGCTTGAAAAAGCCCGGCAGCAGTATTTTTCCAAGGGCCAGCCCTGCCTGAGGGCATCCCCGCTGACCAAACGTTACGGATGGGGCGTGCATAGTGATGCGCGCGGCCGGGTCGCGCTTTACGGGCGGGAGACGCCTGAGTATGAGCGGTTCCTTCAGGATGAGGGAACCAAGGTGGTCAAGGCAATGAAATCCGCAAGATAGCTGCGCGGCTGCGTGGCAGCGGATTGGAGAATAGTGGTGCCGGATTAACGGAAATACGTTACTTTTGGTGCCATGTATAATAGTAAAAGCTTACTTCTGTTGTTGTGCGTATGCATCGCATCTGCTCACACACTGTTTGGGCAGGGTTATCGGTATACGGTGGACCTGAACCGGCTCGAAGACGATAAATTCAATGTGACGCTGCTCACGCCGGCGCTGTCGGATAGCAAGGTGATCTTCGCGCTGCCGAAGATCATTCCCGGAACCTATGCGGTCAGCGATTACGGTGCGTTCGCTGCCAACGTGGTGGCGGAGGACCGCAATGGCCGCCGTTTACCTGTAAAACAGCTGAATACCAATCAGTGGGAGATTGGGCAAGCCAGGAGACTTTACAAGATTACCTATGAAGTGGAAGATATCTTCGACACGGATAAGGAACATAAGATTTATCCCATGGCTGCCACAAATATCGAGGAAAACAACGTCGTTGTGCATACCCCCGGAATATTCGGATACCTTGACGGGCAGAATAGCGTTCCGGTTGAACTGACGTTCATTAAGCCGGACGGTTTCTATGGCTCAGCCGCAAAAGAGCCTAAAGAAAGTACGCAGACGCGGGACGTCTTCGAGATGAAAAATGTCGATGAACTATACGATACACCAATCATGTATGGTGTTCCGGACACTACCATGGTGCAGGTAGGCAACTGCGAGGTGCTGGTATCCGTATATTCGCCGAACAAGGTGCTCAACTCCAAGGAAATAGCCGGTTGGCTGACGGATCTGCTTCATGGCGCTCGTAAGTACCTAGGTGGGAAGCTCCCCGCTGACCGGTATGCATTCCTTTACTACTTCAAGGATATGGAAATTGAGCAATCTTTCCCGAGAGGACTCGGTGGCGCACTGGAACATACGACCTCCTCATTTTATTATATTCCCGAGCTTCCTGCCGATGTACTGAAGAACATGCTTGTGGACGTGTCATCGCATGAGTTTTTCCACATCATCACGCCGCTGACCATCGCCTCACGCGAGGTAAAAGAGTTCAATTACAATGAACCGGTATTATCCAAGCATTTATGGCTCTATGAGGGAACAACCGAATACACGGCCCACCATGTCCAGGTACAGAACGGAATCAATACACCGCAGCAGTTCCTGGATAAGCTGGCTGCCAAGATCATTGATTCCCGGGAGAACTACAACGACACCCTGGCGTTCACCCAGCTGAGTAAATACGCCGCATCTACATATGCAGACCAGTACGGGAATGTCTACGAAAAAGGCGCGTTGATCGGGGCTTGTCTGGATATTTACCTACTTCATTTGTCCGATGGTGGTTACGGTCTGAAAGACCTCACCCACGACCTGGGCGTCCGGTATGGAAAAGACAGCTACTTTGAAGACGAAGAACTGTTTGACGAAATCGCGCGCCTGAGTTATCCGGAAGCAAAAGCGTTCCTGGAGAAGTATGTGGAAGGACGCGAGGCCATCCCATATGAGTATTACTTTGGCCTGGCCGGTATACATTATCAGCCCCGTGCCGAGAAAAAACTGGTAATAGACGAGGCCGCCGGCGCAGACGCCACACGGATACGTGCCATTTGGCTCAACGGAACCGGCCCGTGCGAGTAAGCTGTTTCTGCGTTACAAATATTTGTCGAAGAACAGGATCATATCGTGCCAGGACGCCGTATCTGCCGCCGCATTGTAAGCTATCGGCAGGTTGAATTTCCTGCCTGTTTCCGTGGCGGAAGGATTCGTGAACGCGTGTGTGGCTCCGGCGTATTCTTTGAATACATAGGTGGCGTTAATGCTGTCCATCTGAACCCTGAACGCTTCAACTTCGCTATCGGGGACATTGGTATCTTCCGCGCCATGGCAGACGAGAATCGGTGTCTTTAGCAGATCCTTATCTGCTGGGACGCCCTTTAATCCGCCGTGGAAGCTAACAGCTGCCTGCAGGGGCGTGCCTAGTTTGACTGTGTTCAATACCATTGACCCGCCGAAACAGTAGCCGATGGCACCAACCCGGCTGGTGTCTACCTCCGGATGGTCCTTCAGAACAGCGAGTGCCGCGTCAAAGCGTTGCTTGGCTGCCTCCGGATCATGGTAGTTAGGCATGGCTAGTGCCAAGGCATCATCCGGAGTGCTGGCAGTCCGGCCATTTCCATACATATCAACCGCAAAAGCCACGTACCCCAGGTCGGCCAGGTCGCGTACTCTGCGTTTGGTATACTCATCCAATCCCCACCATTCGTGCACAACAAGTACGCCTGGTTTTTTGACCGAGTCGGCGCAGAAAGCCAAATATCCTTGCATTGTGTCCCCGGCAGCCTGATATGCTATGGATTCGGTGATGACTGATCCCGCAACCACGGTGGTTCCGGTTTTCCCTGATGAACCGTCCGTTGACGGACCGCCGCAGGCCGCTGCGGCCAGTGCCGCTGTAGCGAGAAGAAAGATTGTCCTGCTCATAAGCTTGATTTTTATACGAATATAGGAAAATCCGGACGTTTATCGTCCGATTGCCTATCTTTGATTCATAACCCTAGGACCAAAGTTGGTCATGAGAAGAAAAATAGCCGCCGTTTTTGCCGCCATCGGCTGGTTTGCCGTTGCTGCACAATATTATCTGATGATCGAGAGCCGTGTTATGCCGGTAATGGAAGCAACGATCCGCTTTCTCAGTTATTTCACCATTCTGACTAATCTGCTCGTAGCGTTGTACTTTACGTTGGAGACTTTCCGTGCAACTACTCCGCGGCCCCCCGGGCAACATCCCGGAACGTTGACGGCAATAACAGTTTATATCACGGTGGTGGGGTTGGGTTATCAGCTCCTGCTGCGGCATGTCTGGGATCCGACCGGGCTGCAACTGGTGGTGGATGAGCTGCTGCATTCCGTGATACCGCTGCTCATGATTGCCTATTGGTACCTGTACGAGCATAAGCAGGGTATCCGATACGCGCAGGTGGTTAAGTGGCTTGTTTATCCGCTGTTATACCTGGTTTACATTTTATTGCGCGGGTGGGCCTCCGGATTCTATCCATATCCGTTCGTGGACGTTTCTTCGCTTGGGCTGGCCCGTGTCCTGATCCACGCGGCCCTGTTTGCACTGGCATTTGTCGTATTATCTGTAGGATTTATCCGCTTGGGACTGGCGTTTCGTAAGGAACGGTGATGACGCTCGGCGGTTACGACAGCTCAATCCAGACGGGTGCGTGATCGCTGGTCTTTTCCCATCCGCGTACATGGCGGTCCACTCCCGCCGCCTGGAGACGGGGTGTCACCGAGGGACTTAACAGAAAATGATCAATACGCAATCCGGCGTCGCGGCCGTAAGCGTTGCGGAAGTAATCCCAGAACGTATAGATCGCTTCATCCGGATGCAGTGTCCGGACGGCATCCCTCCATCCCTGAGCCAGTAGCCGGCGGAAGGCATCGCGGGTCTCCGGCCGGAACAGGGCATCATCCACCCAGCGTTCTGGTTTGTAGACATCCATTTCAGTAGGGATCACATTGAAGTCACCCGTAAGGATCACCGGTGTTTCCTGATTAAGCAGGGATTGGCTATGGGCGATGAGCCGGTCCATCCAACGCAGCTTATAGTCGAACTTCGGCCCCGGGGCGGGGTTGCCGTTTGGCAGGTACAGACACCCGATAGTCACTTCGTTGACTTTAGCTTCAATGTACCGGCTGTGTGCGTCTTCGGGATCTCCGGGAAGTGCCCGGCATATTTCTTCCGGCTTGCCGATCCGGGAAAGAATGGCAACCCCGTTCCAGCTTTTTTGGCCGTGCCAGATCGATTCATAACCAGCGTCGCGCAGCGCTTGCTCCGGGAAATTCTCCTGGATGGCTTTTAGTTCCTGCAGACAGACCACGTCCGGTTGGGTCTCCGCCAGCCACCTCAATACAATGGGAAGGCGGGCGTTTATACTGTTGACGTTATATGTAGCGATCTTCATCGCGTAAATATGGGAAAATATTCCCTGTATGTCAATTCAGATTGTCATAGTCAATCCGTATCCCAGTGAATTCATCTACTTCAGCCACCAATTGGCCCACAACCCTGCAATAACCGAGACCATGTGTCTGGCAAAACCGCTCAGCGTCCTCCTGGGTTGCCGCCTCGATGTATGGCCCGCCGTAAGTCTTTAATTTTCCGGTCAAGGGATCGACTGCCCGTATCTCTGTTACCCATTTCTTCATCTCACAAACAAACTGGTCTCTCTTTTTCCCACAGCGGAAGCGGCAGATTGTTTTATTTTTTGGCGATGTAACTAATTTTTAACAATAGTACTTTTGGTGAATAGGGGAGTTTTTCTATTTTTGGCGACGTATGATGAGGTCGCCGATCCGGTTTTTTCTGACGCTTTGCTTTTTCCTATTTTGCGGCAGCGGAAGCTTCGCTGGCCATACTGAAACGGATCCAGCAGGCGCTCATGCGGCATTACGTGCTGAGCATACCGCGGTTAAACCGTTTTCCGGTGCCGGAAGGCACAACGATGCCATAGTTATAGCCGAGAGCGAATCAGAAGACGACAGGGCGCTTTCCTTCAAAAAGAACCTGAAAGCTGTAAAGGATTTTACAGCTTTTTTTTATTTCAGGACCGATTGGGTGACCGGCGGCCATCGCAGGCAGTCTCCGACTGCGCCGCATGAAAGTTGGTCCCCTTCAGACGCATACCTGCTCTTCGGTGTGCTGAGGATCTGACTCTAGTTTCCGGGATCTACCGATTCGCCGGAAATCCTTTTTGTCTTTTTATCAATAATCCATACTGCTCAAAACGTAAATAGCTATGAACAAAACGTTAAAGCTAGCGGCGTTATACGCGCTGCTGTGCACGATCGGCTGCGCGCCGCAACATGAAAAACAACACGAAGAAGCCAGTTTCCTGGTTACACATCCACTCCTGAAAGATACTGTTGTCACCAAAGAATACGTATGCCAGATTCACGCTATCCAGCACATCGAGTTGCGGGCGCTGGAAAAAGGGTATCTCCAGCAGATCTACGTCAATGAGGGTCAGGCGGTCCGGAAAGGCCAGCTGATGTTCCGGCTCAACCCCGCTGTGTATCAGGCGGAGGTCCTTGAGGAAGAGGCCGGCATGCGGCATGCGCTGATCCAATATGAAAACACCCAGAAGCTTGCAGACAGCAATATCGTTTCGCCCAGGGAGCTGGCGCTGGCCAAGGCCGAGTACGAAGAAGAAAAAGCCGAATATGAAATCGCAAAGGCGCATCTCGGTTTCACGGAGATCCGTGCACCGTTTGAAGGCATCATGGACAAATTCCACGTGCGCCTGGGCAGTCTCCTCGATGAGGGCGAACTGCTTACTTCACTTTCCGATAACCGCAGAATGTGGGTGTATTTCAACGTCCCTGAGGCGGAATACCTTGACTTCGCCATGCGGTCAGGAAAGGATACCGACCAGGAAGTGGAGCTTAGAATGGCGAATCACCAACTATTTAACCGCAAAGGCCTGGTGGAGGCCATCATGGCTGATTTCAATAACGAGAATGGAAATATCGCTTTCCGTGCGGCGTTCGACAATCCGGACGGGCTGCTACGGCATGGAGAAACGGGAAACATCCTGATGCCTGTTCCGCTGAAAAACGCGTTGATTATTCCCCAAAAGGCCACATTTGAGGTTCTTGACCGGAAATACGTCTATGTGATCGACAAGGATAACCGTGTGCAGGCGCGTGAGATAACCGTAGGGCAGGAGATGCCTCACCTCTTTGTGGTCACGTCCGGACTTTCCGAAAAAGACCGGATCCTTATCGAGGGCCTGCGGAGAGTGAAGAATAACGAGAAAATCCATCCTAAGTTCCAGGCGCCTGAGGCTGTTTGGGCTTCGCTTAGTCAGTTAACAGCGGAATAGCCGCGCCCCCTAACCTGAGAATTCATTATGTTCAGTAAATTCATACAAAGACCGGTGCTGGCCATCGCCATTTCGTTGGCTATCGTCTTTATGGGAATATTGGCCATCAACACCCGCCCCGTTTCCCAATTCCCGGAGATCGCACCGCCACGTGTAAATATTTTCATTGCTTACCCCGGATCAAGCGCACAGGTACTGGTTGAGTCAACCCTCATCCCCCTTGAACGCGCTATCAACGGTGTCCAGGGAATGCAGTATATTATTTCGGATGCCACAAGTGCAGGGGAGGCCACCATCCAGATAATCTTTGAGCCAGGTACGGACCCGAATGCCGCTGTGGTAAATGTCAAGACGCGCGTAGACCAGGTCATGAACAACCTGCCGCCACTTGTGCAGCGGGAAGGGGTCGTGATCACGCCGATTCAGCCCAGCATGCTGATGTATGTGAATCTGTACAGCACGGACAAACACGCCGATGAAAAGTTTCTGTACAACTATGCCAACGTGCATATCCTGCCGGAGTTGCAGCGCATCAGCGGCATGGGTAGGGCACAGATTCTCGGCAGCCGCCAGTTCGCCATGCGCATCTGGCTGAAGCCGGATCGTATGCGGGCTTACAACGTCTCCACGGAGGAGGTGATGAAGGCCATGGAAGAACAGAGCGTCATCGGCCGTCCCGGCCGGGTCGGCCAGGCGTCCGGAAAGACCGCGCAGTCACTTGAATATGTCCTCTCTTATGAAGGGCGCTACAATAAGCCGGAACAATATGAAAACATCATTGTAAAAGCCACGGCCGATGGGGAAATCCTTCGGCTGAAAGATCTGGCTGAAGTTGAGCTGGGAAGCGAATTTTTTGACATCTATTCCAACAAGGATGGATATCCCGCCGCTTCCATCATGCTGAAACAAAACTTCGGCAGTAATGCAAGCAAAGTGATCGAGAGTGTGAAGGAAAAGCTGGAGGAATTAAAACCCACGTTTCCCCCCGGTATGGACTACGAAATCAACTACGACGTTTCCAAATTCGTAGACGCTTCCATAGATAAGGTCATGCATACGCTGGTAGAAGCGTTCATCCTGGTTGCCCTTGTCGTATTTGTTTTTCTCGGAGATTGGCGCTCCACGCTGATTCCCACACTGGCAGTGCCCGTCTCCTTGATCGGCGCGTTTGTCGTGATGCAACTGTTCGGGCTCACCATCAACCTGATCACCCTGTTTGCACTCGTACTGGCTATCGGTATCGTCGTGGATGACGCGATTGTCGTTGTTGAAGCCGTCCATGCCAAGATGGCTGAGGAACACCTGTCCCCCTTTAAGGCGGTGAAGAAAGTGCTGGGTGAGATCAGCGGAGCCATTATCGCCATCACGCTGATCATGACCGCTGTTTTCGTTCCGGTAGCCTTCATGACTGGGCCGGTCGGTATTTTCTACCGGCAGTTTTCCATCACGATGGCCAGTTCCATTGTCCTTTCAGGACTGGTGGCGCTCACCCTGACACCCGTGCTCTGCGCCATGATACTCAAGAACACCCATGGACAGCAACGAAAAAAATCATTGGCTGATAAGTTTATCGATTGGTTCAATCGTAAGTTCGATAAGCTGACCGGAAAGTACACCGCTCTGCTACGGGTCATCGTGAACCGCCGCGTGCTGACCTTCGCAATACTGCTGGCTTTCGGATTCGGCATCTTTGCCGTGAACAAGACCTTGCCGTCGGGATTCATCCCGAATGAGGATCAGGGGCAGATCTATGCCATCATCCAGACACCTCCCGGGACTACGCTGGAACGTACTAATGACGTGTCCCGGCAGCTGCAGAAAATCGCGGAAGAAGTGAAAGGGATACAGTCGGTTTCGTCGTTGGCCGGATATGAGATCCTGACGGAAGGCCGGGGCTCTAACGCAGGAACATGTATGATCAACCTTAAAGACTGGAGTGAACGGGAGCATTCTATACACGAAATCATAGAGGAGCTGGAGAAAAAAACCCACAATATCGGCGCCGTTATCGAGTATTTCGAACCGCCGGCTGTACCCGGATACGGATCTTCCGATGGTTTTTCGCTCCGCTTGCTTGATAAAAGCAGCACGATAGACTATCACGAGTTTGATAAGGTGAACAAAGAATTCATGGAAGAACTGCACAAACGCAAAGAGCTGGCCGGGTTGTTCACCTTCTATGCGGCAAACTATCCCCAATACGAGTTGGTGATTGATAACGAACTTGCCATGCAAAAAGGGGTTTCCATCGGTAAAGCCATGGAAAACCTGAACGTGCTGATTGGCAGTTCTTACGAGCAGGGCTTCACCAGGTTCAATACCTTTTTCAAGGTCTATACGCAATCAGCGCCTGAATACCGGAAACTGCCATCTGATATCCTGAACCTGTTCATCAAGAACGAAGCCGGTGAAATGGTGCCGTATTCATCGTTTATGACCATGCGGAAAACACAGGGCCCGAATGAGATCACCCGGTTTAACCTGTACACCTCTTCAGCGATCCGCGGTGTACCGGCGCCGGGCTATACCACTGGTGATGCCATCGCAGCGATCCAGGAAGTGGCCAAAAGTACCTTGCCCCAAGGCTATGATATCGCATGGGAGGGGCTGTCCTATGACGAGGCAAACCGGGGGAACGAGGCCATTTACATTTTCGTGGTGGTACTGATTTTCGTGTATCTCGTGCTTGCCTCTCAATACGAGAGCTTTATCATCCCGCTGGCGGTATTGCTGTCTTTGCCCGTTGGTATTTTCGGATCATTCCTCATGCTTAAATCCATGGGCCTGTCAAACAATATTTATGCGCAGATCGGCCTCATCATGCTGGTTGGCTTGCTGGGAAAGAACGCCGTGCTGATCGTGGAATTTGCCGTCATGAAGCACTGGCAGGGAGCAACGGTGTTTGAAGCCGCCATTGAAGGCGCCAAGGTGCGTTTCCGTCCTATCCTGATGACGTCCTTCGCCTTCATCGCCGGCCTCATCCCGCTGGTCATGGCCACCGGACCGGGAGCTGTGGGCAACCGCACCATCGGCGCTTCGGCGCTGGGCGGGATGCTGTTTGGTACCGTGTTCGGCGTTATCATCGTACCCGGCCTTTACTACATCTTCGGCAGCATTGCCGAGGGCCGGAAGCTCATCCGTGATGAAGATGAAAACCCACTCACGGAGGACTTTGTCCGGGAACGCCCTGAAAGGAAACTGCTCAAGAAACTTAAAGCGCTACTCAATTCTAAGAACGACAAATCATGAAGACCATCACAAAAATCATAAAGGCCACGTTTTTGGTAGCGATGGTGGTAAGCTGCAAAGGTCCGGATCTTATGGTCCGGCCCGAAAACAGCCATGTTCCGGCGAGCTATAATGGCTCGCC
>Ga0065721_10004898_pt1 | contig 36813 bp, 5 predicted proteins | sample Mesricmetagenome_FD_59108 | JGI IMG/M metagenome (GOLD analysis project Ga0065721, IMG submission 59108) | Mesophilic microbial community from rice straw/compost enrichment Sample: eDNA_1 v2 (version 2) | ecosystem: Engineered > Solid waste > Grass > Composting > Bioreactor | place: USA: Davis... | reverse complement strand
TCAAAAGGACCACCCCAGGTCCATACCCTGTTCTCGCTATCCAGTATCAACAAGCCCGAGGTACTGCCAGACATCTCAACAATTGATGCTCCACCCAGGAACTCAGTTGGCATAAGCTGCGGGCGGCCATCCGTATCGGGCATTTCCCACTCAGAGGTGTTACCCCAATGCCAAAGCCTACCCTCGTGCAATAACGCACCGTAATCACGCCCCGTAACTATCAGAGTCTTTTGCGGAGCAACTACTTCTTCAGTAACAGTTAGCGTTACGGATTTTGCTATATTTTTTTCGATAAAAATGACTGTCAGCTCAGCCTCACCCACGGCGAGGGCTGTGTAGTCACCATCATAATTAACTGATGCAACCGACATATCGCTCGTACGGAACTCGAACAGCCCCGTGTCTGCCTTGATATGTACACCCTCATATATCAAGCCTTCGTATTCGAATTTTGCGAAAACATTCAGTTTGAATGTAGGAACATCCACTCCCAGACGATGGGTGATCTGATTCGGTGTAATACTTATATCGGTGATGTAGTAAGGATCTACCTCTGCTTGCAAATCGCTTGTAGGATCAGATTCAGAAATAACTTCGACATAATCAGGTACACCGTCGCCATCCGTATCAGGATTATTCGGATTGGTGTAATGAATGTAGATCTCATCATAATCACTAAGCCCATCACCATCGCTATCACTATCAGTCAAGCTGGTTCCAGCAGTCACTTCTTCGAGATTGCTTAAGCCGTCTCCGTCGAGGTCGTCTTCACCGTCAGGTATTCCGTTGCCGTCGGAATCAGGATTGGTGGGATCAAGTCCGACCGCAATTTCCAACTCATTCGTCAGGCCATCGCCATCGAAGTCGCCACCCACCTGTAAAACACGCAAGCTGATTTCGTTAGCCAGAGTGAGTGCTTTATTGGCATACATACCGGAGACAGTAACACGAACGATCTGCCCGTCAGGATATTCACCCTCCGGGTAAACAGGGACAGCGACTGTTGGATTATTCCAGTTAAAAGCAACTGGACTTGCTGCCACACCCTCAGGTGCAATTCTCACAAAGCCGCTGGTAATTGTTGAAATGTTTATGTTCTCTGCCGTCGCAACAGCTAACGGATAGGAGCTTCCTTCAAGAGCGTAGTTTCGCTGTGGAATATCAAGGCGTGCTTCTGGAGCGCAGACAGAGATGCTTTGTGCAAGAACTTCGTCGTTTGCTGCAACGCCGCGTAATAGCGAGTTGTGTGAGCTGACCTCATAACAACGGGCAAGCGCTAAAGGTTGCAGAGGTACAAAGGTGATCTTTTGACCATCAAGCGTGAACTCACCTTCTACCGGGTCATCCTCCAGCGTGATCCGTAGAGGCAGCTCATTACCAATATTGTTCACCGGCTCACTGTAACTGAAGTGAAGCGGATTGATCAGGCTGTCTACAACCGGTTGAACAATGCTTTGCTCAATTGCTGGGTAAGGCTTGAGGAAGTCAAGCGAGAGCACAGCGTATTTGGCCAACCCTGGCAACTGAGGAAGCGTTGTATTTCCGGTGATATCAACCTGTTCAGTAACCTCCGTAGTCACCTGGAAAGTGCCATAACCCTGCTTTAGAGCAATGTCTGCGGTTTGCGCAATATTATTGATGACAGCTGAGCCATTAACTGTGGCGCTCAACTGCAAATCAGCATGCGAAGAACTGCCCTGCGAATCAATTTCATAAATACGGTTGTAGTATTTATCCACCAATGTTGCAGCAACAGTGACTTGCTCGCCAACCTCAAGACGGTTGATATCGCCCAGCGGCAAGTTAGTTCTGGATTCTTCGACGAAGTTGATCATGAATGCGTCGCCGGCAACAACCTCCACCAACAGGTTATCGGAGGCAATCATTCGACCATCGCCGTTGACATCATAGTAAGTCGTCAACTGGTCATCTATCGTTTTCAAATCTGCAAGATAGCTACCCGCTGTAGTGCTAGCCACTATCGGCACTTGTGCTTCCCCAAAGTGCAGACGGATTTCGGCCATCTCTCCACCACTAGACAGCGGGGCGGAATTAACACCGTTAGCAAAGCCGAAGTGGAAGCCGGCATAAGGTAGAGCAATATTGACTACTGTATGTGAATCCTGTTGTGTCCAGTTACCGCCCTCATCGTAGCTTCGAATATTCAGAGTAAAGACATCGCCGGCTTTTACGCGCTCGATATGGTTGATGTGAATATCTTTGGTCTCACCCGCGATAACACGGATCCCAATCGCAGTATTGATAGCCTCGTTCCCTACGAGCTCGACGCTCACTTTATAGCGGCCGGCTTTTAGCGCGGAATTGAGATTTATTCGAGCCAGGCCGTAACCGTCAGCCTGAGTTTCGCCCAACCCCTGAATCGGCGCCGGAGCCTGATCCGCAGCGGTTATTTCCTGCAGTTTCCAGCGCACTGTCTGATAAGGTACACGCCGGTTGGTCTTATCTACAACTTCAATCTGATAACCCACCGAGTCACCCACAGTGACGTAAGCAAGATTCAGGTTTACATCCTGATCACTGTGGAAGAAACGAAGCGCATTAGGTTTGTGCGTTAAAGCAACAGAGTGCTCTACCGTTTCACTGGCCTGACCTAGGTGATCCGTCAGGCGAACACGGAAGCGATAAGTATTATCTGCAAGATCGCTATTTGGCATAGCGATAGTGCGACGGAGCTCCTGTGTCAGCTGCGAGTGCTTCACACGGGTTTCTTTGGCTGTTGCAGGATTGGTTTCAATAAAGGATACCAACACAGGATCATTGCCATCATTAGCAGATCTAAATCCGCTTATGCGAACCGGGATCGATGTACCGTAAAAAGCAGTCTCCGGATACGTAATGGACAAACGGTTAGCATCTGGCACCTGGTCTGTTGTCACCGTTACAGACAACTGTTCTTCAGTTTGCTGCCCAAGGTCGTCTGTTACTCGCAGGCTTATCTGCTCAACGGTGTCCTCCTGAAGACGTTCAGTACGACGATCACGAACTGTTACGCTCGTCAGATTCACCTTCGAAGATGGCTTGTTAAATGCCACATTCTGAGTGTGCCCATTCCAGATCAATTCGATTTTTTCAATCGCAACCTGATCCTGTACACCAAGATTAACAACAAAGCCTCCCTGTTCGATCACAGGGTTAGGTGAGAATCCGAACGCGAGAATATCTGGAGCGGCATCCTCTACAACATTATAAATCTCAGTAAATTCGTAACGATTTCCAGCTCTGTCTCGAACTTCCAAGACATATTCCAGCGACTCATCTTTCTGAGCGCCTTTTTCGTTAACGGTGAAGCTGCCGTCTTCAAATTGCGCAGCGATGATCAAGCCGTTGCGACGCAGGATGGCTGATTCGACACCACTTTCAGTATCTTCGACCTCTATATTTATTTGATACGGATGTCTCTCAATAATCTGATTACCAGGCAGCACAGACCCCCGCAGTTCAAAACTGCGAACCACCGGAGGCTGGTCATCCTGAAGACGTGTAAATTGCAGCGGCGAAGACTCAGTTAGGTTACCGAAGGCATCAACGGCGCGAACCTTTAAGTACTTACCGCTATCTTCAACATTATATGCCCGATAAATGACGAACTCAGGTCCATAATGCTTACCAATAATTTTATATGGGCCTTCTAGAGCATCTGCTTCGTAATACTCAACCTGATGTATAGGTTGTGAACTGTTCTTAACTTCGGCGCGCAGCTCCAGAGGCTTAGGAACGTAGGTCGGAACACCTGGCTGTGGGTGCACAATCACCACACTAAATGGATTACCGGGTAAATCTTCACCTTGTAAAGCCACTTTACGGGCACTGGAACGCAAGACCTGCCCCGTGAAAGTTTCAACTTCTACCGTCAGATTGAATGGCTGTCCATTTCGCAGATTCGGCGGAACCAGCGCATAAAGGTAAAAGGGGAATTGAGCAGTTCCACCGAGAAGAATGTCATTAGCATAGAAACGAACACTATTAATATTCTTAGTATCGGACAGGGTGAGATGCATGATATCCCCCTGAACAAATACAGTTCCTATTGCTGGCGAAGCTAACGCAGGATTTACAGAGCGAGCCTGTCCGTTCAAATCAATGATTTGCAGACCACTATCGCCCAGCCCAACAGCAAGATAACCATGATCCTCTGCCAGGTCTGTAACCAGCTGATCAAATGATAAGCGAATAGAGTCAATAATTGTCCACGAAGCCGCATCTATTACACGCACCTCACTGGAAGTTGAGGTTCGATGCGCGACCCATAGGTTACTGTTTGCATAGTGCAATGCATTAATCGCAGCAGATTCAGGAAGCTCGATAACGGAATCGACATAGGTATTTAAGTCGAGACGATGAACCGACGTACCGATATTGAAATAAATATGGTCGCCGGAAGTCTGCAGGTTCTCAATATTGTCGCTCGCACCGTCGATAATGCTTTCGATCACGACCGCGTAGGAGTTGAGCGGCAGCTCACCAGGCAATACGCGATACAGACGCCGGTTGTTAGTACTTGCATAGATCACATCACCAAACGCTGCAAGGCTGATTATGGCTTCACCCTGAGGTAAAGAAAGAGTACCAGTAACCTTGAGATTATCTTTCTTAGCAAGGTGTATAAAGTTGCTTTCACTGGCGACAACATGGGTGTTTGTTACAGCCAGATCCTGCACCGCAACATTATTGAAAACCAATGAGGTTTTGGGTGATGAGTATTCGTCAAGATCAAAAGTATCAATAGCTACTACCTGACGCTTTTCTGCATGAGCAAGATAGGCTTTTTCCTCATCAAACAAGACTCGATCTACAGCAAGAGACCATCCTTTTTCCGGATAGATTTTAGAGTTCCAGCCACTACCCTCTTTTCCAAGATAGATCGCGCCATAATGACTTGCTGCTGCTAATACCTGACCGTTGGTAATGGCCACGTCTACCACATGTCCCCGTGGATTATCGCTGGCGTATACAGTTACCGGTTCGCCGGACTGCTGTTGAATCCCAATAACACTACCTGAGGCATCACCCAGCCATAACGCGCCGTTAAAGAGTTGCGCCTGTGAAATATGACCCTGAATGTCACGCTGATAGTTTCCAGCCTGCTGTACATGATATGGATTGGTAACATCGAACAACTGAATGCCGCCATTTTCCGAAAGCCCAACCAAATAGCGTCCCATGGAGATCATACGCACAGTCCCAGTATTCACTTCACCGTGATATAGAACTTCCGAGCTATTCGCAAAAGACAGTAGTCGGTTACTATTGGTTGCCACGTACCAGCGGCCACCAGATCTGATCATGGTACGGGCATCTTCAAGTATGACTTCACTAGACGGTTCGGTTTGCCATTGACTATTGATAGCGATAGCGGAGCCGCTGCGGAGCACCATAAAGCCATCTTTATAGGCGTTTACATCTAATGCGGACTCATCATCGACGTAAAGAGCTTGGCCGGTAGCTGAGCCATCTCGAATTGGTGTTGCACTAATCCAGTTGCCACTGACCTCAAATCCTTGCAGGCGACCATCAACAATCGCAAGCAGTTTCTCACCATTCAACGCAACATCCGAAACTTCTCCAGCCAACGGGTAGAAGCTCAGCGCCATAAAGTTCTCCGCCGGATCAACTATCATTAAACCTTGATCTCGGAGTGCAACCAGAAGCCGATCCCCCACACGAGTCATTGCTGTGATATCTGCGTCAAGTGTGGTGAGCAGCTGGCCTTCCTGGTTACGCAGGTTACGTCCCTCGGCAAGCCATGCAACCGATACATCCGGCAACATAACTGAAAAGGTCTTTCCGGAATTCAGGTCTGATAACTTGAGTCCCGCAAGGACTTGAACAGGATAAGTAACACTTTCTACATTTCCGTTTCCATCAGAAATGGTCGCAACAACAGTAAAGCCTGTAATACTTTCTGGAACCAGCATCTCCAGCAATGTACTCCCCGAGGCCAGTAAGTCGCCACCAGCGCCCCAGATCTCTATGCGGCTTTGATATTGCTCCAGATCGTTCGCATCCATGCGGTATTGGACAGTACTACCGGAAAACACTGTGTCACTTACACCAGTAAGCACTGGTTTTGGTACTTGCAGCTGAGGGTAGACCTGTAACGAAATTTCACGATCAGCGTAATGATATTCGCTACCAAAGTAACCACGGACTCTGAGAAAATAAGTATCTTTTGCTGCGACGGTGGGAACTCGTATATCAAGCAGCCCTTCTGCCCCTCTCATCAGTACACGGCTAATGATATTACGATCAAAATCCATCAAGGAAATATCAGCATAGCGAAGGGTATCGCCCACGGCATTCTGAGCGGAGTAGCGAACCGACAGGCGTTTACCCGCATCAATGGCAATATTATTGATGGGGGACAGAATAGTTACTGATGATGTCTCACTGTTATTGGGAACAACAGTCGTAGACCCGACCACGGCCTCTATTTCGTCAGCATGCAATGCCCACGTAAATATACCCTCCTCTGCGGGCAAGGTAATCCACTGGTATGCACTCACGGAGCCTAAAGCTAATGAGCCAGATTGATTATCTGTAACAACACTGAGGTTACCGATAACAGCGGATGCTTGTGCATGAGCAGTTAATGGAACCTGAGCACCAGTGGCGTGCGTAGTAGCCGTTGCCAAGGGTACATTTACATCGGCTATAGGCGTCCTGTCCACAACAACAGTTGATGCTGTTTCACTGGTATGTGATCTCGCTACTATCGTTACCTCATCCCCTTTCAACTGGTCACGAGCTACCACCAGATACCGATGGCCCTCTCTATCTTCACGCCGCGCAGGTATAAGGTCACGAGACGTGGTCTCGAGATGAATAAACAAATCACCTATAGGGTCAGTCAAAGAATCGATTGTGAATTGCACCACGTGAGGCAATGGCTCTATTCCTACAGCTATCTGAATTTCGTCAGATACGGGTTTGATATTGCGTGACCAAACTGAGGTATTGCCGTCCGCCATTACATCGAAATAAATCTTTCCGGGAGCTACCACTAACTCACGGGACGACGTCGGGAAAACAGCAACAATATTGTCATTTTCTATCGCAAGCCATTGCGGACCATCAGCGTGGTTAATCCTGACCCACAGCAATTCATCATCACTGATAACGCGTTCGATGGCACCAGGCAGCATCGAAGATGAAATATTGGCCAGTGCACCATCAGGCAGCATTTCATAATGCGTCAGCAATTCGTCTTGCCAGGTAAAGATTTCATCACCAAGCACCAGGAAATTATCCTGATCGGGCAATGCAACAAAGTGACTCTGCTCTATAAAGGGCAGCTCCTCTACAGCGATCTCAAATTGATACAACCCTGCATCACTCAGACCATACATCACGTTGCCGCTTATCTGATATGCATGTATCGGTTCTAGCACGGTGTGACCAAGCACCGGTACCAAAGTCTGCTCAACCATTGTTTCCGCCGACAAAGCGTTGCCGTACCGCAGCCAGACGGTTTCGCCACTTACGCCCAAGAATTCACCAGTTGTCGCCCAGATGTCTGAGACACCAGCCAAACCAGTTCCAGTCAGTGGGTATCGCTTAATGTATTCATCACCATTCTGACGAATCTGCATGAACAAAGCCGTTCCGCTGTATTCCAGAGCGATGATCTCACCTTGTGCGGCAGAATCAACAACACGAGAACCCGCCACCAAGCGGTATCCCCCAGAACGATTGTTGAACGCCACCAGCAGCTCTTCCTCCCTGCCTGCTCCTGGAATCGCGAGCGCTTTAAACAATAACTCATTACTGTTAAGCCCTTTTAAGTATTCAACAGCTGGAGCATCGCTAAAGAATGGCTTCTTGGTCAGTTGATGTACTCGCGTTTTTTCATGTCCCGATTTATCTTTCAACAGGGTTTCAACGTTGGTTGATTCACCTTCACCGGACACTATGGCAATCAATGTGGAGTTAAGAGCAGAACTCGCAATGACACTAGCTCCTGCAGGGTCCTTCACAACGACTTGTGAATCAGCGGAGTAATCCATCATAGAAGCCGGAACAGCTGTAGTAACCCACAATGCAGAGCCACCCAGAATGCTAGTTTCCGGTATCAGACGTGTCTGAACCTCCTCATCAATACCCTCATCGTTAACAACATTGAGGAACTTATATGCTTTCAAATTAGCTTTTTGCAGACGAGCCAGAACGACAACATTTTCGTCAACTGCAGGAAGGTCAAGCGTGACAAACTGCCGCTCTGCTCCATCTACATCTCGTGTCAACTCAGCACTGGCGGTGTCGGCCTCCACACCGCCAATATCCAGGAACAGCTCAGCATCTATTACGTTTCGCAATAGAACTTCAAAACGAACTGATTCACCTTCCTGGAAGCTGGAACCATTTGCAGGTGAGAGAATTTCGACTTTCGGGGCGCCGGCCTCTGCATCATAAGGATATAAAGTCACTGTCTGAACAGGGCTGATATTGCCATTAGGATCAGTAGCGCGTGCCGCTACCGTAATGCCGTGCTCAATATCGTCGACGGTAGCTTCAAAACTGAAACGAGTTGGATCGCTAAGCTCCTGCCAAACACCACCGTTATAGCTAACTTCGACTGTTTCGATGCCATATTTATCGAAGGCTTTAAGGATGACGTCTGTACGATCGCCAATTGCAACAAAGTCTCCATTAGCTGGCGAGACGATCTCCAATGATGGAGGAGTTCTATCCAGATATAAGGTGTAGCTTTCGTTAAAGACTTTGGTGTATCCAAAACCATAGGTTACCTGAAGCAACGTGTTCATCTGTACAGGGGCAACAGGCGCATCAGCAGGAATAATGTCACGTATCTTGGGATTAACGAATGAAGCAAATACATGTCCCGTTACCGGGTTGTATTTATCTGATGCGTCTATCGTGCCTTGCTTGATCTTGTCAACACTTATCACAGTCTGCCCGACCATGTCGATATCGCCGCTCAGTGTGAAATGCATTTCAGCACGAACCGACTCTTCCGGTTCCGCAGGATTAGTGTGGAAAGATTCAAGTTCTATAACGGGATCACGCAAAGATGCACGGAAGGTTTGAATAGCAACCGGTGAGTTGTTTCCATCACGCGCTTCAACCAAGACCTCCATGTAAACATGGTGTTCTAATGCATCGAATGTGAATACATTCTCCCTGCCCGGCTGCAGCCAGCCGGTCTCCGGCGCTCCGAATGCGGTAGCGATTCGGTAGCGATAGTTAATTGCCGAGGCCGCAGTGTAATTATCAATTGCACTTAACATGAACCGATGCGACCTGCCCTTGGTCAGCTGCATAGCTTCGTTGACGTCAATCCCGTCGGTTAATCGGACTAAACGCAGGTTACGCGGTGCAAGTGTGTCAGGTGCGGTAAGGTTAGCACTATAGCGTCCCGCCTCCGTCAGTGAACCGCCCAAGGCCAGATTACCAGCCGAGTCCGCTATCCCGTTAATTACTATGCGATAGGTTGCGTTTGCATCCAGCAGCTGTCCAGGCAACAGGCGTAAGCTGATGGATTGAGCGGCGATATTCACCAGTTCAAAACGATTTGAAATATCTACATCAGAACTATCAGTGTAGTCCTTGAACTGCTTGATGACCTGATAGCCTTCTGCACTGACAGGTTCATCAAATGTCAGACGCAAAGGCTCCGACATGGTCAATGCCTTGTGACCACTCGAGCCTGACAATAAAACAGGTGCAGTATCATCAACCCCCGTTAATAAAAGTTGCTGTGGAGCAAATACCGTCTCTTCTGTTTCTTTGCGAATAATTACTAACTGATATTTTCTTCCCGCAATAACCTTAGGTGAGTTGTCAATAAACAGCTGCCCACCTTGCACGCGATGACGTACCAGATTAGAGCTATCGGGGATGAATCCCTGGTCATATGGAACAAGATGGACGGCTAGATTACCCTGCAGGCCCAGCCCTTGAACTGTAATACGATTATTACCACTGTCACTGAGTGCTTTTTCACCACCTTTAACGTTATTGGTAGTAATGTCCGCAATTTCTATAGCTTGTGCGACCAGCACTGCTGCTGGCATAGATGCCACTTGAGCATTGTCTTGTTGAGATACCCGCAGTGTCTTCACACCAGGCGTAGCAAAGACCGCAGAGAATGTCATCTCCGTTCCAGCGGTATTAACAGAATACTGATCCGCTGAAAGAACAGCCTCACCGAGCTCCACCTTATCGGCGTTTTGCAGTTGATATCCTTGAACCTTAAATTGGGTAACACGGTCCGTTATTGCATTACCTGGTATCACTGACAGTGTACGGATAGGCGATAGACCAAATAAAGGCTCTGCAGAAACAGACCAAGGAAGATCAATATCTACCATCGCACCGTCAATATGATTACGAGGCTGATTAAAAAGAGCAATTCGATAATTCGCACTTGGCCTATAGCTATTTCCGTATACCTGAAATTGGAGCTGGTCGCCCACCAGTGCAGTACTTCCATTCAGCACGACTGAAGATGCTTCCTCCACAACTTCCAGGAGTACGTCTCTCCAATTGTCAGATGCACCAGCCACACGGCCTGCCAGCATAGCTGCCTCAGCCCCGATGTGGTTTGGCTGAACATTCCACAGGTTGTTAAACGGTAAACGTGTATTGAAGTAACGGTTATTCATCCGCCACTCCAACAAGTCATCATGAGACGTTATTTGCTGAAGATTATTGATACCTGTAGCACGGATATCGCTAAGTAGTTTCAGATTGAGTTGTTGCCCGTTTTGATTTACATCGTACACGCTCAACCGCTGTGCTGACCTGGTCAGCACAGTCAACAGTTCACCGTTCAGAACTGCTTCGTCCTGATTAAGTAGAGCTTTCCCAATAACAGCGTTGCCGCCACGCTTCAGTACAGGCGCATTCAACAATTCAACTTCGGTCGCTGAACGAAGAAGTAATCGCTGTTCACTGACAGCAATGGATTTAGGTGCTATCAGAGAGTGCTCAAATACCTGCGTGACCAATTCCAGCTCATCATAACGGCGGAACTCAACACGGTCGTCATAAAGGCCCCACAACCCCTCCTGGTCATACCCAACATCAAGCAGAGTGGTTGACAACTGAGTCTCATGGACGTTATTGCCCCGAACAGCAGAGCTATAAAGCGTGTTGTTAGTAACTGATACCCAATTATCACCAGCAATGTGTACATCGGTTAGAGCAATCCCTGAAGGATTATCGAATCGATTGATTAACTGAGGAGCATAAACATTCTGTATATCGTAGAAGTAAATAACAGGTTTCGTTTCATTAACCATCAAGGCTAAATAGCGATCACTGATAGCTGCAGCAATAATCGAGCTTGTCATCGCACCGCGCGACAGCAGCAAGGGGACCTGACTTTCCATTGTTCCGTAAAGAGCCCAGTTAGCTGCCCCACTGGAATATGCACCAACAGTTAAGAGCAAATCTCCGTGACGTTTGAAGGTAATGACATCGGCAAGCTGTTCGCTAGCGCCTAGTTCAATGTATATATCGGTGTTATCAAATCCATCTACAGTAGTATCAAGATTACTTACAGTGATGGTTAACCGGCCGAGGGTATTGTCAGGAACTCGGAAGCTGATTACATCAGGATCTTCCATGCGTAGACCAAGCGGGGCTTTGTCATTGACATAAACACGTGTAGCTGCACTGAACCCACGGCCCTGAATAGCGATCGTATCGCCTGAGTTGAATAGATACCGATGAGCATTTGTATCTATTGTGCCTGACAGGGAATTGAATTTACCGATACGGTCGATTACTGGATCGGCAACATAGGTGAAGGCAGCATGCCGGCTGTGGCTCAGCTGACCGTTCACGACTTTTAAACCGACAACATAATTGTCATTTGGCGACGCGGCTAATGCTGGCAAGCGGAAGCGCATCTCCTGATCACTTACTACTTCTATATTCTCAATCGCAACATCACCGATCTCCACTTGCGAATAACTGGAGAAATTCTCACCGTATATTCTTACGTATTCTCCGCCACGCCAACTTGCAAAACGAGGCTGAACGTCGGCTATCTCTGGCTGCCTATACGTGGATGCAACAAAACGGAAGCTATAATCAGAACCCAGCGATTTGCCATGGAGATCACGTATCGCTCCAGCTACAGTGACGCGGTAGCGGCGGCCATCAATTAAAGGGGCAACAGGGCGGAAAACGATTTTAGATCCAATATTATTAACTTGAGAGCTGATATTTCCAGCAATTTTTGCACCATCCAGAACAACGGTTAACAGCTCATCTTTGTTTGCTTGAAGCTGTTCCCCATCCAACAATCGATTAAATTGAATCTCAATCGCAACATCAGATGGTATTGTTGATTCAGCATCTGGAGTGTGGCTGACAATTACCAACTGATCATTAACGATGGTATTTAACCGACCGCCGATGTGATTGATACTGCTGGCGTCTTCAACGGGGTTCTCAATAGGCAGATCATTCAGGTAAGCAAACGTAGAGCCTGCATAAAGCGCCCGAGAGTGGAACGCCACGTTCACAACATCGCCTATAACAGAGAAATAGTTTTTCAGTGTTATGGGTGCCTTATAGCGACCCTCCATCCATGGGGAAATGTCGTAAAGTTGCAGATCCCCCTGTCCTGCTGCTACATAGAGAGTTTGTCCCTGCAAGATCATTTGACCTGCATAGATGTCGCCATTGCGAACGAGATAAGCCAGATTAAGTGATGCTACTGGCGTAGCTCCGCCACTGCTGTTCTCTTGATATAGAACAACTGAGCCGGCAGTTCCGCTGGAAACAAGAATTAGGTTATTTTTTACCAGAATATTCCTGGGTTTAAATCGATTGCCACCCTCGTCAATTGTCTCAAAGTCACGAACAATGCGGTATTCCCCTGACATTAACTCAACTTCCACGATGCGACGTGAATCAGTCAACGAAATCCACAGGCTGTCACCGACCACATCGATAGCATGCGGCGTAGCTTTCAAGAGCAAACGATCAATGACTGCCAGTCTGCGCAGTTCCCTTCGATCTGTCAGTTGATAGATCGAAACGCCATCAACACTTGATACATACAAAAGCCCATCACGTGCGACCAGATCGCGAACCTGTCCTGCCAATGTAACTTCATTGATCAGTAAAGGATCTGCGGCCAGAGTAATATCGAAATGATAGAGACGATCTGAACCGACGGCGAACAGATCATTATTCATAGCCTCCAGAGCGACAAATCCTTGCGCTCCCAGACCACCAGTTACATCAAAATGGTAGGGTCTCGTTACGTTAGAGAATTCCTTTTCCAAGATAACCGGGCGCACAGGGTCAGAAACATCTGCCGCAATCAATCGAGCCACATTAGAGCGTAATCGTTTAGCTAATCGCCCTTCTCGATTAATAACCTCATACTCTCCACCGGTAACTGTATAAAGGATTTGATCACGTAAGAGCACCGCAGAAATAGGGCTTGGCTTATCTGAAGCAAGATCTACCGACCCGGTTTCCCGGCCAGCATAGAAGTAATCGATTGGAGATACCGCAGATTCGCCTGCGAACTGGAGGCTCTCAATCTTAATTTGTGCATATCCAAACGGATTTGCAGGCGCTCTCACCTGGATATGGTTGCCACTGATGACGCGCAAATCACCCGCCACTTTGCCGCCTATGGTGACTCTCATACCGTGGTTGAAACCGCGGCCATAGATATCAATAACATTTCCGCCTTGTGGAGGACCACGCAATGGATTTGCATCCTCGATCACTACGCGAGGTAAAACGACAATAGCTCCATGTTTGATATACGAAAGATCACCTTTCGTAATGCGTACCGGTAATGCGGCCACATTGCTGCTCAGGAAGAGCTTGGGAACCTTGATTTCTATTTCACCATCGGATACTGATGTAATAGCAGCAGGTGGAACAACTGTTTCGCCAATAGATAGCTGTATCGCCCCAGAATCGCTGCCAAATCCTATTCCCTTAATAACCGCATGCTCGCTACCGTCCCCGTGGAAGTAATGGCCGCCGACACTTGTATCAGTTTTACGCACTACATCTGTTATTAAAGGGTTAATGCCATCACCCAAGTCATAGACTGCACCAGCCGGAGCAATTAATGCCTCGCCTGTAACCGCCCTTAGATCTTGAGTAACTACTACCTGCAATTTGTTACCGGGGATATTCTGACCATTGAGTTTTACATCGATATATCCTCCCGCAAACGTGTTAGTTCCTTCCAGTATTAAATTGCCGGTATCGAGCGGTTCCCCATTGCCATCGATAACAAGAACCGCTTGGGACAGATGATCCTGATTTGTGTTGATGAGATTGTTAAGCTGGATACGAATAACACTATTAAGACCTAAACGGGTTCCTGCAGCCGGTGTTATGCTGCTGACGGTTAATCCCGGGCTGCGGCTGTCAACAACACCGCCACGATTGGAAACGAATACTCCCCCGTTATTAGCAATCAACTCAGCACCTGACCGATCTATCGCATCCCAATAGGCGGCAGAAAATGATCCATTCGCCTGCTGCTGATAAACGATTCTCTCTAAGCCAGCTGTAACAGTGATCTGCCCATGTTGCACCAACATGGAAGCGTTTGAATCAGAGGTCGAACCACGCTCCAACAGTTGAATGGAGTAGCTGTTTTTGTTAGGTAAATCATCAAATATAGCAAGATGTAATCTATCTCCGCGTTTCAGCAGCACATAGAGCTTTTGATCATGCCATTTAACATCTAATGGTTGTCCCTGTAGTTCTTCACCGCTGAAAATTATTGGGTTATAACCCAGCGGGGGGTTTAACTCGTCATTGGACAAGTCAAAGAATCGAATAAAACCGCTGCCGAAATCATCCATATAAGAAGCGGCAAGCATATTGCCAACAGGGTCATATGTAACATCTGTAACTCGGTGCCCAGGTGCAGGATAGCTCGTGAGTCTCAGCGGTTGTCGAGGATCCTTGACATCAACAACCAATAAACCTTCCTGTGTAGCCGCAAGATAAGCCGTATTACCAACAACTTCTACGCCGGTAACAGGTGCGTTCGTTCTGAGCTGGCTGAGTCGAATTGGGTTTTCCCAGATGCTGATATCAAATATCTCAAAACCATAGGGCATTAAGAAACGATTGGTGCTCGTCGGGGCAGCACCAGCTCTTACACCCACATACATAACATCGTCGACAATATCTGCACCGCCAATCACATGCGGGGGATAATTAGGCAATCCCGCTGAACGGCCTTCCGGTAACGTATATGAAATATTGCCTACATATATCTCTTGCCCATTTACCAACAAGTAAATTACTGTATAGCTGTGGAGTGTTGACTGTGGGTAAACGGAAAAGTGAACTCCTTAAGAGTTACCACATCATCTTTTAAGTCAACAACAGTTACGCCGTCATCGTTACGTAAAGTATGAATGACGTCATCTCCTGACCTCATTATTACTTTTGCGCCTGGCAGGATGACTTCGTGAGAGGAGGAGATGCGCACCAGATGCCCGCCTCTTAAGTCGGCGGTCTGTGGCTCAACTCTGAAGCTGGCTTGGCTTAATTCCTCACCAGTAACCAAGGCTCCAAGGAATTCAGCCTCCAGTTGATTGTCCTGTAGCTTGATGTGATGCTGGCCTGCTGCAAGCGGATACATGGCTAACGCCGCTGCTGGAATTTCTATTGTGTACTCATCTATAAAGTTATAAGACACCGGATACTGATCAACAAATAGCTTGAGATCTGAGGTATCGCGGAAGCCTTCGCCAATTATTCGAACGGGCTTTTGATCATCACGGTGGTACGCTCCGTTCTCAATTCGATGAATCACAGGTTGTTGTGCTAGCTCGTGAGCCTGCGTAAAGCGATGGACGTATTTTGCCCATTGGCCAGTACCACGCAGATTACGTGCCCCATCGATATTAACTTCGTAGGTAATTCCACCTTCACGCCTGAATTCAATAGCAAAGGTTTCGGCTGCGCCATTTTCCATAGTTTCCGCGGAAACACTGGCTGAGACCTCAGCGCCGTTATCCGTTCGCCGGACTGTAACAACCCCAGGCTGCTGTAATGAGGTGAGCGCCATAGGCTCGTTAAAAGTCACCGTGTAAGGGCGATTGGAAACAAGGAAACCATCTTCCTTAACGTTACTCGCCACCACCATGGAAGCAGGCAGTTGCAGCGTGCGCAACCCGCTAGGCCCTCCTGCCGCAACTAAACGATCCTTGAAATAGTCCAGCGCTTCTATTTTTTCACTGTTACCTGCTGAAATTACAATGGGTTCAAGTGGATCTGATATATCAGCCACTACCACACCGGATTCTGCAGCAATAAATAAAAGATTACCCATCACTCTGAGACGAACAGCACTGCCAGCGGTGGCTTGCAGTTTGTCATCCACAGCGATATGCGCCTTTAGTTCTGGGCGATCTGTGTTGAAGATTTCTACACCATCTTTACCCAGCGCAAAAATCAAATATTTACCATAGGCTGCTACGTCAAAGACCGTATTGCGAGTCTGATAAGTGCGAGTTAGATAAGGATCGAAGACATTAACAGCTGTTAATTGATCTTCATGGCCATTTTGAAGCTTGGTCGCATTTGAATCCTTTGTATATGGGCATGGACTCCATTTAATGCCCTGCGAGTTGCTGTTGGAATACAACCAACCGTAATGATAATGAAGTACCGAGCCTCCACCGAGGGATTTAATACTTCCCATAAAGACGGGGTCGAATGGGTCCGTCAAGTTGCTGTTGACAACACTTAAGCCGACACCAGGCCCGGGAGCGTTTGTACATGGCTCGTCCGGGGCGTCGGCATCAACATCACTAAATGTACTACCAAACAGCGCATAGTCTTGTTGAGCAATATCCTGGACCATGCCTCGACCAACCAGCGCTTCGCTGGTTACCTGTAGCCCATTTTGCTCATCCAGATTGAGACGGGACACCCCGCCATGTCCGTTGGCAACATATAAGCGCTTACGCCAGACCCCCTCTTCCAGCTCCTGAGACGCCTGAAGTCGAATAGAGTCGACAGATAACGGCAGATAGGTTCCCTGTAGCCGCGCCAGATCGGCTTTCTCGGTTTCCGTCAGCTGGGGTTGATCAATTAGAACTTCATTCTCGAGCTGCTTGCTTGCCAGCTTCTGTAAGGTCATGTACCGCTTTATTTCTACCGCCCCTTCGCTGCCGCTAGGTAAGGATCCCACGCCTCCAACCAGTATAGGACCGCGAGCCTCCTGAACATCGAAACTCAATGCACGCCAGGATTCAGGAACGGACGCACCTGGGGATTCTTCCAAAAGCTGTTTTTTACTAAAGCCCTGATGGAAATAACCTGCTGCTGTGAGCGCAACCCCCGTTTGCTGATCAACAATTACATCCACAGGATTGGCGCGCGAAGCCTGGACAGTTGCCAGCTGCTGAATACCGTAACCAAAACCTTTCAGCCCTGATAGTTCGGTTGTACGACCGTATCGATCTTTCGCCTGCACGCTTTTCTGACCTGGAGTTCCTCGAGGAGATACAAATGTCAGCTTGTTGCTGGACAGAACTTCAATTTCATAAACAGTACTGGAACCAACACTGATTGTAGGACCATTTATTACCGTGTTACCCGGCTCAAAGCCCTCACCATGTACTGTGATCACTGTACCGCCGGACATTGGTCCCCATCGTGGCTCTATTGACGAGAAGACGATCGGAGCATCAACTTGTAACGCACCGTATAGCGTGACCGCCTCACTAACACCATCGAACTCTACATGCGCTAGCAAGTCATACAGCCCAGCGGCTGCTATGGCAGGAACTTGAGCTTTTACAATACCGATACGGCTGTCGTCCTGACTGCGCTCAACTGAGGTTACGGTCAAAGGTTTTGAGCCCAAAAAGAGCTTGATCTTTTCCTTGACCACAGGAATACCGATCATTGAGACCGTAATGGAAGCCGGCTGACCTGACGGTATCCGGCGAGGCATAACCGCATTAATACGGGGCGATTCCGGCCGCAGGCCACGATAGACCAAATCGATATGTTGCTCGGACTGCAGTTTGAAAAGCGTCAGATGGTTTGAACCTTCTAAAGGTTTCACCGCGGTAAGCCCAGCCTCTATAACAATTTTTATCTGATCACCAGCACTTGACAGTAAAGGTTCTTCAAAAGTTATAAGAGCATCGTTATTAACAATTTTTACATTGGTCTTTAATAACTGTCCTGAGGAATTCAGAGCATAAAAGTATTGCTCGTTATTTGGTGTAAGATCGATGGCCTTATTGAACCGCAGTCTAACGGTAAGGGTACCATCGGCGTTGCGATCAAGAATTCTATTGCTCGGATCAATACTGTGCAGTTTCAACACAATATCAGGAGTCTCCTGGATTACACTTCCTCCCGTACTGTTGCTACCGCCTCCTATAGCTGAATAAGCTGTCGCCTCAACAACTTGCACAAAACTGTTTCCGTAGTTCTCAAACCCACCCATTCGCATCGGTTTCGATGGATCTGTTACGTCAACGGTCAGAATNCCACGAGATCCCAACGCCACATACGCAGTATTTCCATTGACAGCAATGTCATAGACATAACCGATATTGTTTACACGTGAAATAACTCTCGGATTTTCAACATCCTCTATATCAATAATTACGAGACCGGCATCACCAGCAGCAAGATAGGCAAGTTGGCCAACGACGGTAACGTGAGAAGCTGGGATGTCGAGCGAGCCACGCAATCTCAAGCCATACTCCGGGTGTCGCTCAATCAACTGGAAACCACCGCTGTTGTGTGTTTCCTTCTCCTGCAGTTTAAAGGTTTTAAAGTTGTATTCGCCCCCTACTACAGCATAAACGGCATTCTGACCCACAACCGGTGGAACACGATCTACATCCAATGCTTTCTTATTGCCCGGTAAGGCTATCGAATCGGTTAAGTATGTTTTTGTATGAAGATAAGTATCTACCACACCCAATCCGCGCTCAGCCAACGCCACCAGCGCTTGGTTGTTGTCGACGATCACCCCCTTGGCATAGCTGGCATCAAGTGGTAATGATTTGACGAGAGTCGAGCGAGTTACGTCTTCACTGTCTATTGCCAGAATAAATAAGTGTGCATCACTCGGTGGTGTACCCAGGCGCGCTGCGCTTACGAACAAGCGATCCTGATTATTCTCAAAATAGGAATCTACACCCAGAGCTGCATAACCGTTTGGCAGGCGGATGCGAGTGAGAACGCGATCATCCTCTCCATCACCGTTACAATCTACTTTTCGCAGAAGGTCGTCTGGATTGCTTACACATTCTGTATTTGCAGTCAGGGTGGAGGAGTCAATGCTATATATGACAATACCACCTGAACCTGCAGCAGCAATGAGATAGGTACCTGTAGGATCAACCGTTATGTCATAAAAGGTTTCGTTCTCACCTTCAATATTAGCTTTAACAGGTTGCAGATATTCAAACGACTCATTAGCCGTTGCGCTTTGACCATTGTCCAGGTCAACACGTACATTCTTGGGACCAAGCTGTCCGGGAGGAGTAACAAATTCCAGCTTTTCCGGACTAATAACCTTCGTGCTCTCAGCCGTAACTAAGGTGTCCCCTACGTAAATCCGGGTACGTTGGGCACCGCCAACAAACCCTCTTCCCGTTAAAGTGACACGTGTTCCACCATTGACACTACCGGCTGTCGGATGAAGCCCTACCAGTACCAACGGCTCAACGTATTGGACCGCACCAATTCGACTTGCCCGTCGTCCATCAGCTTCAACAACGGTCAAAGTAGCAGCTCCGGGATACAGAGCTGGTGCACTTATTGTGTATTGAGTCTGGTTATCCTCTAAAGCAACTTCGTTGATAACTGTGGCCGCTTCACCGGATACAAGAAAGCTTGGCGCAGTAGCGTTGTCCAGCACCACATGAAGTTCACCTCCATCAACCGTAATAGAAGATGGTGTAACTGCTTTAATGTCGATAGCTGGTCGAGAACCTTGAGCAGTGGTGAAATATATCTTGTGAGCCATTAAGCCTTCCGAGCGACGGCTGCCCAGCTCTGGCTTTAACTCTATGCGATATCGACTGTTGGGTAATAAGATATCAGCCGGCGTAATTTCAATTATTCGGTTGTCAGCAGCACTAAGAGCGGCCTCAAATTCCGTAGCAACACCTTCTGTTGTGCCGTTATCTCGGATCAAAGACAAATAGCGAGAAAGGTATTGATTCTCCGACTGGAGGTCAGGAACCCTGACGGGATGGGTGAAGTTCAGCTTCAGAACAGCATCACGGGCAACTCCAGTTGCGCCACTCTCTGGGTAGCTGTTGACGAAATCATAGGTAAGCGTGTCGATAAGCTTTAATAATGAACGATTACCCGCGGGGATCGCGGTTACTACAATACCGTCATCAGTGTAAAGCGTGGGAACTGAATATGGAGTTGTGGTGCGACTCGTATAGCCAGTCGGCAAGCCATGCGGTCCGCACTCAGCTACATTTACTGCGTCAAGAACGTCGATTAACTCGGGCCTGCTGATATCAATAATATTCAGGAAATATTGATCAACATCTCTGCCACATCCCTGCCGGCGAACTTGAGCAACCAGCGTACCAGCCGCGTCAATACCAACATTGCTACCCGCTAATGGAAAACCATTATCAACGTAATAACCAACCGATGGTGCATGGTTTGGATTAGAAACATCCACCAGCTCCAGTCCTTTTACACCAAACGCGAGCACATCAGGTAGAGCAACTGTTGTATTTTCTCCCAATACAGGCCTCGCAACGTTTGGCAACATCTGGAGATTTGCTTGTTGAACACCTAACTGGGGAACACTTGGCTTGGTCAAATCATAAACGAAGTTCTTTTGCGAAGTCGTAACAATTAAACGGTCATCCACTATTGCAATATCATGAACACTGAGCTTCTCGTGCTTGCCATTTGCAATGGCCTCAGTGATTGCATGAACGACCGTTGGTTTCAACGGATCAGCGACGCTGACTACTAATACACCTTCCGGGCCAGCATCAGCTACCAGCAGTCCGTCCTTCAGCAGGAGATTCTTTGGAGCATATGTCAAAGGCAGAGGAACACTGTAGAGAATATCCCTGTCTTTCCCCTCACCATCCGCCGGCAAGCTTCCGGGCAAACGGTCCTCTCTGTCATACACCAACAACCAGGTTTGTGCTTCATATGGTGTATTGATGAACGGAAAATCGTAACCCTTTGCAGCAACATAAAGGTGACTACTTCCTAATGCCATTGCTGTAGGGTTAAGGTCCTGGGGAAGATCATAGTAACCAAGACCAAGCATGGGTGCAGCCTGATCCAAGCTATCTCTTTCATAATGAATAAGACTAATCCAGCCAGGCGTAAAGAATCGGTTCACATCTTCGATCAGCGTAACCGAATCTGGCTTAGGGCCATCAGTGACTCGAACCGGAGCACCAAGAACATATACCAGGCCCAAACCAGTGTCAGAGGCGAGATCAACTACTCTGCCTGGAGGAAGCTTTAGTGGGTCTGGAACTATCAATGACGGAAGCCCCGCTTCCTGGCGTTTTATATCTTCTTTTAGCTCGCCAATATCAAAAGGTGGGCGGCTTTCTAGACCTCTGCTTACCCCTAGTTTTCCCATAAATAACGCTTTGGGCAGGATAAACCCACGGCCAAGACCATCGCTCAGCTCGATATCGACAAACCCACGGTAGTTATCACCCAAATCGGCAACAACCCAAGTCATCTTCTGAGCACTGTAAAGACGCAAGCGATCGTTATCAACCGTATCTGTTTTACCGAGATCGGGACGACCACTGGGATAGGCCTTTAAAACAAGCCCATTGTGAAAACCATATCCAATTATTTCAACAATATCATTCTCGCCAGATTGATCAACGCGTACCACTGGTGGTGTTATGTATGAAATCTGTAACAGGTCAAGATAAGTAAAACCACCAATAACGATGTCTTCAAGACCATGACTATTCATAAGCTGAACAGCTGCAGGACCTGCATAGTGGGGCATAGTGGTCAGATGAACCTCATTGTAACCATCATCGCCACTGGAAATTACCTTATCTATAACCACCGATTGGCCACCAATACGGATCTGTGGCTGATCACCAAAAGACGTACCGCGAATGACGACACTTGTTCCTCCCTCAATGCTTCCAGTATTAGGGAATATTGAAACTATTTCTGGTTTTTGTTCTGCACCAGCTGCGGAAGTAAAGAACGAAAAACGATAATCACGCGCTAACGCGTTACCGGTGAGTGGTGTAAGCCCAGCTTTAATAATGACTACATATTCTGTTTCGGGCAGCAAGTCTTCTGCAGACAGAAGTTCAATGAAACGATAGGCCGGTTCATTATTGCGAGTTGAGAACTTTATTTGGAAACTATCTGTTACATCTTCACCTAAAGCATATGAGCCATCATTACTCTCGAGAACTCCACCTCTATATACTTGCACGTATTCAGACAGCGAAGTTGTACTAGGCAACACTGCGGATAGCTCAATTTCTATCTTAGGAATCGCCGTAGAAACCTGTGCTTCCGCTGCCATGGGAATATGATCAGCAACAACAAGCTCGGTCAACTCAATACGATTAATCCCCTGCTTTCCCGCCGCCACTTGTATAGCGCCGCGCGCCAGTGTCAAATCCCGAGCCGCAAAGCTATCCTGACTTGCATAACGATTTAGTACAACCGGGATTGTGGAGTCTAATGAGGGGTCATCAACTTTTTCAAGATCAATAATCTCCACAACAGCCTGAGCAGGTTTATCTTCTTGGTCAGCATAAAGCACGGATGCATAAGCTAAATTGCCTGCAACATGAACATCGTAGACGCCCTTGGAGATTAAATCTTCACGTGCTGGATGCAACTCAACAATTCGAGCCAACTTAGGATGGAAAGGATCACGAATATCGATTTCATTAAGTTGCGATACCAGGCCCTCTCCGGACATGTCCGCCACGTACAATTTACTACCCACAATCTGAAGGCGGTTTGCAATACCCAAGGTGTCTATCTGAGCAACAATAGGGAGTGTGGGATCAAGAATGTCAACCACAACCACACCTTCTTCTGACGCTGCAATATAAGCAAAGCGATCCTTGATCTTGACATCGCGAGCATAACCATTTGGCTTGACGTAGCCGATGTGATATGGAGCGGAAAGGTTAGAGATATCCACAACTTGCACGCCACCATTACCATTCGCGATAAACACTAAATTATCCCGACGATCCAAACCGTAGGTGTGTATATAGGGCATATCCACACGCCCGGCGAGCATGTAAGGCAAACCGAATGAGCCATCGTGATTCTGCAGATTAAAGATGAGCAGCTCACCACTTTCGTTTTCCAGATAAGTATGCCCTGTCTCAGGATTAATCGCCATTTCAGCTTGCAAAGCAGAAATAAATCCATTTGGAACATCGTCTGAATAAGCAAGCGCCTGTGGAACACCCTGTTTGCTCGCAAGGACAAAATTTTCGTCAGCATGCACTTCGGAGATAGTACCCGCGAATATCTCGCTTGCACCGTTCAACAGTGGTGAATAAATGAAGACGTCGCTCGTTTCTTGCAGCTCTGCTGCGATATCTACCAAAAAGATACCTGTGCAAGCGGTACATGAGGATCGAGCAGCCCTAAAAGGATAGTTAGTGCCTATTCCCTCTTCTACTTTAACCGGATCAATAGTTGACCAGGCCCCAACCATGGCTCCCGTACGACCGATGCCTTTGTATTGAGCAACGGAGTTGTAATAGACCTGCTGAGCCAAGCTTTCGGATGCACGATTATCGCGAGGTTTAAGAAAACGCCGCTCGCTGACTGGCATACCCACTTCATGAACTGTTTCAACCTTGGAATTATGATTCGGTATATGCGAAATAATTCTGACACGCTCATTACGTGCGGATCCCCGTCGCAGAATCTTCCCACCTGAATATTTTGCCCAATAGATGTATGTATGGTTATTACGATCACTTAAGGGAATATTAGGGCGAAGAGCTTCGTTATCATCATACTTGAGCAACAGCTCTTCAGTGTCGAGCGCGACCCATTCACCAGAGGTGTTTTGATACTCACGAACCCAAGTCATTAACACCTGGCGGTCTCTCTCGGCGCCAATATCTCGCACTGAAACTACAGCTACAATCTCTTCACCTGCTGTCAGGATTTCGTTATTGAGAGGCTGCAATACACTCAGCTTAGGCGTAATAGTGTCATCAACGACACCTACCCGGACGACTTGCGATGCTCCCGCCTGCCCCATAATATCGTAAGCAACTGCCTGTATGACGAAGCCGTTTACGCCTTGTGGTGGTTCGACAATCGCCTTGTAAGTATGCGCCTGAGCGTATGCTCCAATTGCTTCCGTTTCGCTGGTATAACTTGAATAGACGAGTTTGTCATTAACAAAGAACTCAACACGATCAATACCTTCTGGCCCAAGATCATCCGTGGCCTCGACCAATACTTCAAGCTCCTGTCCCTCTATGACTACGGAGTTATCATTGGCCGGCTTTGTAATAACTGCGGTTGGCGGTTGATCAGCAGTAATCCTTAAAGTCCTGGCTATTGAAGATAGAGCTGAGATGTTTCCATCAACATCTGTTGCAACAGCCCGGAAACTTATTAGCTCATCAACATGGCCTTTCGGAATTTGAACATGGAATTGAAATGGCGCCGCAGAGTCAGTTGCCTGTGCGGTGTACTCCAAACTCTCCAGCTTAGAGGCCTGGCCCTGCCAAAGAGTGACTTGAGCCACACCTGATTCGGGAATCATTTGCAATAACATTAACAATTATTTCGCGACCACTGGGAACTTCTGCAAAATCGCTACCTAGGTTAAAACCTCTTTTGTCTAATATTTGAATTTCTTGTACTTGCGGCGGAACATTCTGTACCAATATTGCTGTCCGCTCTTCTACTGATATATTTCCAGCACCATCGAGGGCGGTAGCCTTGAATAGCAACGGAAGTGCATCAGGCAGCTGCTGTGCGTCTACTTGGGGCAGATAACCTGAAATAGTTCCAACGGGCAAACTACCTGCGAAGGGAGGCGCCAACAACAAGGACTGCCCCACCTCTTCTTCTTCAGTAAATTCACCATCTCCGTTCTTGTCAGCAAAAAGCTGTACACGCACGGTTGAAACACGAACGTTATCAGTTACATCCATGTCGTAGGGCAAAGGACGCTTCTCAGCGACCACACCACCGGTACTGGGCACCCTTATCTTAATTTCAGGCGCGAGCGTATCTTTATCTACACCGACTGTCACGGAGTTGAGCGCGTCGACTGTCCTCGGGTTACCACTCATGCGTTTCTCAGTGACGGAGGCGCTAATCAGGAGATCCTTTCCGGCTTGACCATAAGGAACTTCAATTAAAAATTCATAAGGGAAGCTCGAATCTGTAAAGCTTCGATCACCATTAACCAGATTAGCAACGTTCAGAGAAACTTTATCAATACCGACGTCATCCACCGCGTTTACCTGCACTAAAAGGTATTCGCCCTCCGTTATACGGTCACCGTCCTGGGGCTTCGCAAGCGTAACTGTTGGTGGAGCATCGCCGATTATTTCAATGCTGATTTCTTCGGTCGCAACGTGATTATCCGGATCACCAAAAGCTTTACCATAGGTATCTAAAGCCTCAACAAATATGCGGACGCGATTCTTCTCCGGCTGCTCAGAGTTATATGCAGGAAGAGGCACACTGAAACTATAAGGAGGCTCACGCAACTTCATGGAGAATATTTGAACGTCCTGACCAACCGCTCCGTGATATGCCGTTAAAGTAAGCGAATCAATACCCACGTCATCGTAAGCGTGAACATTGACGTACAGTGGTGTGCTTTCTACCTGCCTACTTCCATCCAGAGGTTGAACGATATCGACAACTGGACGTTGGTCTATCCGAACCGGGTAGCTGACTTCTTTAACACGCTGATTGCCAGAATAGTCATATGCAACGACTTTGATCCAGATATCAAAGCGCGTATCGGGCGTTATTTGTAGCCCCTCAAATCGATTAGCAATTTCACCGATTCGATCAACATGAACATTCTGAAGATATAAAGGTGTATCTATATTATTGGTAGTGACCGGATCAACGTCCCTATCTGGAATACTCAGCACCCTTCTGATAGGTGCAGAATATGGAAGAGTCTGGTATGACCCGTCTGACATCCTAACACCATAGGTTGTATACAGCTCCAAACGCTCAACTTTTACATTATCATAACCTCGGAAGCTCACCTCAAAGTCAGAAAATTCCGGCGGGCCATAGCCTACCGCAGGTTGAACGATAGCAACTTCCGGGTTGATTTCATCGACAGCACCGAAGAATGTGATCTCATCTCGACCAATTGCACATGTTGAAGATCCGTCCTGCGCGTTGCAATCGGAATCCTTGATCTGTGCCGTTAAAGTGATCGACTCGTTGTCCCGGATAAGGCCAGCAGGAATGCCGAATAAAAATGATCGACTTATTGCATATGGACTATCAGACCGACCAAACTCGTTAGCGATATCAACGGTATATTTTTCTTCAAGACTGTCGTAGATATCATTAAAGGCCTGTTCGATAACTTCTTTACCACCGGGTTCCCCATCCAGACTCTCTATTAAGTCCAGTCGCACACCATTTGCAAAAATATCTAGATTATCTGTGGTCAGCTCACGATCATCACTAGCAACAATATTTATCTTGACTCTAAAAGTACCTGCCGCAATGTATTGCCCTTCTGCAGGAGTGGTGATACGAATTTCCGGCACAACATTGGCCAGAGGATGGATAAGAAAAGCTCGCCTTGTAATCTGTCCGGCATTGTCCTCAAGCAGAACCTCGTATTCCGTTGGCTCAGATTGATTGAAGACTATCTCAGATGTTTTTAATTCGTGACGAATCAACGGCTCGGGACACGCGACAGAATATGTGTACTCATATTCTACTGCGCGGGAGCCATCTCGCTTCACGCGATTGATTACATAGCGTCTAAGGCCCGCATCGTCACTTAACTCTGCTTTAAGTCGAAAACTTTCCCCAATACGTAGCCAGAACTCTCCATAATTCAAACGGTCGGCGGTATTGAGAATTTTGCGATAGGTGGAGCCCACTTTATACGAAGCAAATTCCCTAAACGACAGTTGCGGATACTCGTTATTAGCAACAGGAAGTGTTACAGAGTCAGATCCTATGCGGCCAGCACGGTCCTGAGCAACTACAGATAAATTTAACTCGCCTGTCCGATAGCGATCCGGAACATCGTATACCAACTCATAGCGGTCTTTACCGAAAACTCCACCAACCTCTGCAACATATCCTCCATCGTCAAACAACTTGAGGCTTTCTAGACCTTTGCTGTTATCAGAGACGGCTATAGTTAATGGTATACGTGAAAAACGTGTAGTTTGGACCCCATCAAGAGGTCCGATCAAAGCAACTTCTGGAGACTCATCATCAACCACTACGGTATCTTGATCCAGCGGCACTAGTGGAAGGAAACCGCGTTCAATCGAAAGCCGGTCAGATGCTATCAGATACGTCTGAAATACCTGGTTTAAAGCGGATGAAGGAGCAATAAAAAATTCATTATGGTGTCCAGACGATTGAGACACCGTACGTGAGTTTCCTACTTGAACAAATGCAGGAAAATCATCGTCTCTCATTGCATCTGCAATGAACAGAGTCAGGCGATCTTCTCCACGAGCTTTTCGCTCCTGGTTCGCTACCTTAAATTTCAGTTCAGAAGAAATACTTTCAAATTCAATATGAATCTCTTTAATAAAGTCCGGAATGCCGTTTGTTGCAATACTTTCAAACTCTGGACGTAAACGAACGTCTGTGACATTTTCAGGCAGCCAGTCGGAGAAACGAACTCTACCGCCGACAAGCTGATCCGCAGTCAATGTCAAGGTTTCATAAGTTCCTCCGCACTGGTTACCTGAACGGTACATCAATGTATAACCCGTACGAACTCCGTCAACCACCAGCGCTATAGAAGTAATCGAGCTATTGGCGTGGCTGTTAAATGAGGAGACCCCCTGCGAAAAACTCCAGAGCTCATTATCATTGACTTTCAAGGAGCCGGTCCATTCTTCGGATTCAGGATAGTCAAAAGCAATGCCGCCGCGCCCAAGAGGATTGTCTACTTCCGGAACCCCACCATGGATCGCTCGTCCAGCGGCATCATCCAGCCCACTGAGTGACGAGAATACAGGGAATGCAAATACCGGACTCCCCCCACCAGATGATAAATAATCATCCTCAACAAGTACCTGATAAAAGGCGATTCCACCTTGAAGAGGTGACAATGGAGTTTTGGATATTAACGAAACTTTAGGAGGCATATCCGGAAGTACACGAATACGCCGGGATATATTGGTTTTATTACTGTTACTGTCAACAGCTTCAACTACTAGCGCAAACTCCACACCTTCTGATGACAGAGGAGAATAACGAGACAAATCAATAACATCATTCTCAACAACCGAAATAGATGCTTGGTTGACATTCGAACGGTTAACTAGCTCTCTCAGTTCTGGATCTAATACGCTGACGCGATATGAGCTGATACTGACATTATCTGCAATAGCTATTTTTAAGCTGACAGGTTGGCGATCATATACAACGTCACCCGGGCTCAGTACTTGAATTGTTGGTGCTTCTTTGTCTTCTTTAATGGTGAGGTTTACTGCCGGAGAATCACTGGCATTAACACCGCGATCATACGCGCGCACTAAGAACTTCAACGTTTTACCGGCATAGTTAGAGAGCTCAACCGGTATGCGCACCCTGGCCGTGTAGTCAGTATAGACTTTCTCGGCAACGATTATTGCCCCCAACGAGGCAGGGTTTGGGACCCGGATTTGCTCAACGCGATCTGTTCGACCAAATGTCTCCCAGCTTAGTTGGATTTCTGCCCCTTGCTCATCTACAAAGAATGGAACCAGTGAAGCTACATAATTATCATCGGTAGCCGTACCGACAACTTGAAAACTTTCTCCTGGATAAAGCGAAAAATCCTTATCGGGAAGTGACATACCAACAACTGGAGGCTCAACATCGTCAAGGAGTTCAATATCAAGAATATATTCCGCCTTCTGGTTTCGGTTGTCCCAGGCTGAAACGCCAACAGAAGCAGTTTCATTTGACTTGGTAGGTGCGTTTATCTTGGCGCTAAAATAAGATGCCTCTTGGACTACTTTTGCTAGAGCAGGACCTTCGTATGTCTTTATAATTTTTTCTTGTTGATTATCACGAGTAAAGAACACAACTTTTGACAGCTGACGATCATCAGTAACCAGGGCATTGACAGTAAATGCCTCTCCTTCAACAAATCGTGAGCCTGCAGCAGGATGCCGGATAGATATGACCGGTGGTCTATCGCTATCTATTTCATAATGCCAGCTACTGCTTGAAGAGTTACCATAAATGTCAGTGGAGGATATTTGAATGTCCAATTCTTCGGCATTTGCTGGAACTGCGTATTGCAGAGATCCAGTTTCAGAACGTAGCGTAAAGTCGTTACGGGTATAAATAGTTAAGTCATTTGCCTTGATTGATACGTTTGCCAGTTTGCTATCATCAACCGCTCTCCATTGGATACTCACCGCTTCATTAGCGTACAGCACAGCACCTTGTGCCGGTGCTGTTATAGCGGTAATTGGAGGAGTTTTATCATTCTTAATTAGGATATCTTTAGCAAAGGTCGTTGAAGACTGGGCCAGCTTATCGAAAGCTATGGCTTCAATTCGTAAAGTCTGATCTTGATTGTCAAGCGCATATGAAGAAAGCGACAAAGTAGTGTTCACTTGCGTAACAGGCATAGGAGACAAGTTACGTGTCTCGTCGAATATCTCCGTTTTAAGCAGACGACTTCCTATAAAATATCTCAGTTCGATCCGGTGAACTGCAAGATCATCTCTTGCCAGCACCTCGACCTGCACATCGTCAGACGGAAAATAGTTGAGACGATTTGCGGTTATGCCGCTAATTTCAGGCGCAGCATCGCGAGTAATACCTATAACAACGTCAATCCGCGATTGATTACCTATTTCATCAAAGGCTACTATCGATACCGGGTAAGCGTCGAAAGAGCGGTTCTCAGAGCCAGAGAACCCGGGGGCTTTCACTAACCGCAATGCTGAGTATGCTTTTAAAACACCCGGTATTTGCTGTATGGGAAAATCTTCACCCGTGAGCATGTCCGCAGGATTGCCAGTTAACACATATTGAGTTCCGCTCTTAGCCACTCCCGTTAGCTCAATGCGAGTCACTCCCACGTTATCGTAGCCCGTTGCCTTTAGTACAAACTCACTGTTTTCGATAATTTTTGCAATATCATTCCCGGCATCGACAGCGGTAATTGCAGGAGATGCAAGATTAATCACAGGTCGTTCTTCATCATGTCCCAAAGTAACTTTTACAGTATTACTTTCAGCCCGATTACCTGCGTTATCCGTTGCAACAGCGTGTATCGTTAATACCTGTTCCTGTTGTATACCTTTTTGGGTCTCATACGTATAGGCATAAGGCGCAGTTCTATCGGAGCCCACAAACTGAGCATTGACAAAAAAATCGACCTTTTCTACAGCTAGATCGTCTACGGCATTAGCTCTGAGAGGAATTGGCAGACCTGAAACAAATGAAGCCCCCTCAACCGGGTTCGACAACGAAACCGTTGGAGGCTGATCGCCGACCACACTGACTTTAACAGTTTCCGACTGCCCTAATCGTTGATGAAAATCGATAATTTTTGCCTGGAAACGTAGTGTGTCACCTAGTTGCTCGGGAGTTACCGTATAGTTAAATGTTATTTGTCTTGTGGTATCCACGAGGCTGTTCACGTTAACACTTTCATCCGATATCGTTTGACTAACGATCATCTTGTTGTTAACAGAGAGTTCTACTCTAGTACCAAGCGTCAGAGTATCGTCAGTAGCTTCGATAACTATTGGTATTTCTTGACCTACCGTTATATTGGTACCTTGTAATGGTGCCGTTATCCGCACCACTGGATCGCTGTTCTCAATAATTCTGACCAGCTTGGTCGGAGCATCAGATACGGCGCCGCCAACTGCATGAACGCGCGCAGAGATTGATAAACTGGTTTCTTTAGTTGATATGGCTGGTACTGTTCCACGCAACAACCAAAGCTCAACCAATTCCTCTTCCTGCTTCCCATCAACATATACTTTCCGCGTTTCTAGCAGAGGGAAAGTCGCTTCTCCAACTTTGGTTCCATCATGAAAGAATTCAACTTGAGTAATGCCACTACGCGGCTCAACATCCGGCAGTATTCCTAAAGAGCTGGATATCTGCATAACGATTGGAGATTTCTCTATAATTCGTTGGCCATCGGTGGGCAATTCATATTGATATGCCGGAACTTCCGCCTTCGATCTGGACACAATTTTGACAGGGTAGTCTTCAGCGTGTTGTTTCTGTCCAGCACTGTCTGTCACCTCAGCGGATAGGATCAGCGTACGCCCCTCCATCTCCTCTGAGATAGGCATAATCAGCTCGTAAGGCGTTGAAGCCCTGCTTCCGATTACCATTCCATCAAGTTTGAATTGGACGTTTGATATTCCTACATCATCTTCTACCTCGGCTTTAATTATTAATTCCTGCGGAGGTTGGACTGTTGTCGGCACGCTCAATTTAATAGTCGGCAAACCATCCTTTGCAGCCACGGGAATGGAAGAAGAAATTTCGGGAAGCTCTTTCAAGGAAATATCAAGATATGCGGGGCTTTCCTGCGGGATTACAGCATTGGCGCGCAGTTGATTCAGACGATTTTTCTCAATCAACCCCTGATATACGCTCCTGATCGTAATGACAGGTGACCAGCTTGAGGAAAGCTGTGCCCGGCTTCCATCGTCAAAAATCCCTTCCAGTTCAGGCAGTGCATAAAAGCTGTTTAGTTTTTCTAGAATATAGGGGTTATTTTCACCATAACCTTTCAGTTGGATGCTAACGAGCGTCTTACTAAAATCTATTTCGACAGGAATAGTGGCGGAATCAAGACCAGGATATGTAGCCGTTACAAATGCTGAGATTCCCTTAGTCTCTGCCAACGGGTATATCACACCGCCAGCTGTAACACCGAATAACTCAGGGTGTGAAGAAGTATACTGAACACCGTTGCCCGCCCCGGTGAGATCAACTACTCCACGAAATTGAAAATCTACAGCAACGTTTACGACAGGTGTCTGAAGTATGTTGTTAATGAGAATTTTGTTATTAGACACTATCAGAGACTTGGCTTGTTCCTGAATGCTGTCTCCAGTAAACGCAACCTTATTGAATGAACTCTGATTCCCTGAGGCATCAACAGCATAAGCCTCAATCAATACAATCACGTCTTGTGCAATCGCATCAGCCGAAAGGCTTTCTTTGAGAGGCAATGAAATAAAATAGTGTCTCTGCGCCTCAGAAACCGGGTAAACCCTCTGAATAGCAGTAGTCTGTGCAAATGCAGTTTTCCTTGCCTCTGCTATCACTCCAGCCGCAGCCCGAAGATCAGAGGCTCTCAACCCCACCACATTAAAGGCCACATAATGAATATCAACATCATCTTCAGCTTCAACGCCTACAACTAACTGTTGCTGGCCTTCTGAAGCACTGATTGACACGTCTTTAAAGCTTATCGCAGGCGCTAGGTCATCATAGGAAAATTGTTCGGCATGTTCCCGGCTAGTTCCATCATTCAGCACAATTTTGGCCGCAGGTGCCAGTTGATCTGTCCCTGTCAGACTGAAGTCGATAAAACAGGTATCAGGTTGAGCTAAATCTCGCCGCGAATCAGCCACCGAGTAACTTTGCAGGGCTGATAGCGCACCGGCATGGATGGCTGCCACGGATGAACAATCCGTTACAGTTAATGTGTAATTAGTCTGGATATTTGTAGGATTAAGAGGAGAGGCAACACGAATATCCATTTCGCCCCAAGCCATAGTCGAGACAACACAAAGGACAAAAAGCAGCAACTGCAGTCCTTTAACGAGCCTATTCCTATAATAACGCACCAATGTTGCCCCCATGTTCTTCGTGATAACAAGCGGCAACACCCACAGAATCAAATGACGATAACCCGAAGAACCCTTATATATACAAGGGGCCCGCAGATAATCGAAGTGATCTGAGTAGTACTATGTGTGCCGCTAGAAGTTATCCAATGAATAATATCCAGCGTTCCTTGGCCCACAACCCTGTACACCACGGCGTAAAAGCTCCGTCAAATGGAGGGGGCGAAAATGAATACAGCGACATGATTGTAAGGATTAATAAAGATGTGTCAATCTTGACGACAGCGAGATTTTAGGCATATGGTGATGGCGTGCCGTGTTAACGAGATTCATCTGTAAAATCACACTTGCCAGCAGCATAAAAATTCTCTTATTAATTAATAGCTTATAGTTTTATTGCAGTAGATCTTCGCACAAATCCCCGACGACCTTAAGGGATTTTTGTGGACTTAATAATTCATTATTTACTGAGAATTCACTCGCACATCTGAGATATTTGAAATTCTGAATGAGGGAAATTATCTTTTCCTCAATATCAGTTTCAGTATCCCTACTTTTAACAGACAAAGCGACTTGCATTTCCTCGAGAAGAATAGCAGTGTTGATCTGCTCTAGTTGTGTGGGCACCACGAGCATAGGACAACCGTGGTACAGAGCCTGATTCACAATTCCCATGCCCGCATGAGTAACAACATAGCCTGCCTCGTTCAATACCGCATCTATATTGAACGGCTCATTACTCACACGAAACGCATCTCGACTCAAAGCAATACATTCCTCCCTGCTCGCACCAGCGTAAAAACACAAAGCGTTTACTGGCAGCCTCTGAAGCACATTAATCACCATAGCAACTTTATCTTTGCCATATTTTAGGTAAGCAAAGACCTTTGGGTGGACCGAGGCCGCCCAGGATGGGGCTTTGAATTGGCTGACACCGGGAAGACAACCAATATATACCGCTTGATGCCTATGACTCCTATAAAAGTCAATATCCCTAAAACATGTCAGCATTACAAGGTCAGACCGAAAAATATCACTGATCTTACCAATTTCCGGAGTGTTATAATTTGCCAGCACTTCATTGATGACATTGGTTATATAAAACTCGCTTCTGGTAAGGTCATAAGTTGGATCAGACTCCCACGACTGAAGATCCTTAGAATCACTTCCAACAGGCAGAGTAGTAAAGCTATTGCTCAAAATAACTTTCTTGAAGCTAAAATTAATAGCTGCAACTAATGCAGCAGGAGCGTAGTCAAAAATTACCAAATCAGGAGAGATTAAAGTAAAGAGGTTTCTCCATGCACTTACCAACGGCTGTAGCGAAGCCTTAGATTGAAACCCTTGATATAGCAAAATCTCAGAAAAAGTTCGGGTTTTCATCGGCTTCTTCAACCGAGGTTGCCAAACAGGAGCTTGGAGCAAACACACCTGCTGTTCAGGAAAGAATGAATCACTTCGAGACAAGTCCCGAGCAGCGAAATATACTTCGTGCCCACGGCTCAATAGCTCTTTTGATACTACCGAAAACTGAGCCAGGTGACCAAGGTCCTCACCCAACTCCCATACACAGAGAATTTTTGCCATATTTACGTTCTTAGTAACGCTTTATAATCCATCAAGATCTTTGCAAACCAGTATCAGCAACTTCTTGCATGGAAAGCGTAAAGGTCAGCCGCTTGTTCATACGATATGGTTTTGACATGTTCCCGGTTCCGTGTGTAGTAAATGTGATTGAAGGAAGTTCCTGTGAATTCGATTTTTTCCACTTCAGAAAACTCTCCGTTATTTTATTCATAATGCCCTGTCTTACCTCCAGCGGAGGGTTATACCTTCTTGACTGAACCATCATAATTTGCAACTTCGCTTCTCTGTATAAGCTGTTAATACAATAGTGCATCTTGCGATCCTTTTCTGCGTAATATGTAAGCCTCTCGACATCATCATGCGTGATAGCTTCTACATATTTTGCAGGGTAATAGGACTCAGCTAAGCCAAGAAATACTAGCCTGCAATACAGATCATCATCCTCTCCCCCCCAGCCTCGGTAGACCTCATCATATCCCTCGGCAGACTCAAAGGCCTCACGAGGACATAGGAAGGTTCCCCACGTTTCTTGATCACGAACCCCATCTTCAAAATCAGCTCGATAGAAAAATCGGGAATCAAGATTGCAGACCATCCAATCCAGCCAGCCCGATTTTACTTGCACATCAGCATCAATAAAGCATATCCATGGTGCATCCACACGCTTTGCACCAAGATTTCTCGCACGAGCAACACAAAACCCTGGATCATCCTCAATGCGAACCACAACGACATCAGGATAATTTTCAGTTACCCAGTCCCCAACATTGTCCGGACATCCATAATCCACCACCACGATGGATGCAGGAGACTCGGCGACCAATAAGGGCAAGGTACGTTTTATATGATGCAATCTGCCTTTACATGTTGTAACAAAGGTGATATCCCGTTTTTTAATATTGATACTGGACATTAAACAGCCTCAGATTTAGCCACTACAATAATTTACGGAAATACAGAATTGTTTCTTTCAGCCCATCCTCTAGAGATATATTCGGCTGCCAACCAAATTCTGAATGCGCCAGCGTAATATCCGGGCATCGCCGCCTAGGATCATCTTCAGGAGCAGGCTTGTAAACAATGCGGGAGGAACTGTTACATAAACGGATAATGGTTTCAGCTAAAGCACCTATTTCGTATTCATAGGGATTGCCAAGATTAACTGGCCCGAGAAAGTTTTCACCCGATGCCATCACTCTTATCAATCCTTCAACCATGTCTTCGACGTAACAAAATGCACGAGTCTGCTTACCCTCACCATAAATAGTGAGGTCATCTCCCTTTAACGCCTGAACAATGAAGTTACTTACGACACGACCGTCATCGGTAGCCATTCGGGGGCCATAGGTATTAAATATGCGCACTATCTTTGCATTGAGGTTATATTGCCGCCGGTAATCGGAGAAAAATGTTTCTGCACAGCGCTTACCCTCGTTATAGCATGCGCGGGGACTCAACGTATTTGTTCGACCGTGATAACTTTCTGCCTGAGGATGAATCTCAGGATCACCATATACCTCCGATGTTGAGGCCTGCAAAATTTTTGCGTTGCAGCGAACAGCCACCTCCAGCGCATTAACCGCTCCAAACACAGCTGTTCGAAGGGTCTTGACGGGGTCCAGTTGGTAAATAGCTGGGGAAGCAGGACACGCTAGATGGTAAATTTCATCTGCATCCGCGGTAAAAGGATATTCAACATCGGCGTTGCAAATAGAGAAATTAGGTTTATATTTCAGCCCACTCAAATTCTCTTCTCGGCCTGTATGAAAATTATCTATACATAAGACTTTGTGACCAGCAGCCACCAGCCGTTCGCACAGATGTGACCCCAGAAACCCTGCACCTCCTGTAACCACAACTCGTTCTGCCATACAGAATCCCGAAATAGTTTTCCCTAAAAATAGCCCGCTTAATTTTTATTATTGAAAGTTATGCTTAGCACCACACATCATGATTGAATTTTTAGAATTGGACATACACAGATAGAANTTCTTATTTTCACCAGAGGANGAGTTGCAATCGCCTGTGNTGATTTTTCTCATGCTGGTTGCAAGCTGTTCTTTGGCTGTCTGGAAGTCAGCATCACTTACGTAGCCGCCGCGAAGGTTTTTTTCGAGATTGCTCATCATGCCGTTCAGCTGCTCGCGGGAATTGGCAACGGCTTTATTGCAATCCAGCTTTGCTGATGAACCATGATCTTTCATCAGTTCCC
>Ga0065721_10001845_pt1 | contig 36837 bp, 22 predicted proteins | sample Mesricmetagenome_FD_59108 | JGI IMG/M metagenome (GOLD analysis project Ga0065721, IMG submission 59108) | Mesophilic microbial community from rice straw/compost enrichment Sample: eDNA_1 v2 (version 2) | ecosystem: Engineered > Solid waste > Grass > Composting > Bioreactor | place: USA: Davis... | reverse complement strand
CCCCAATAACAAAAACGCACCCGCCGTCCGCGCCGCACCGCCTCCGCCAGCCTCCGCAGCTCCGCCCCCTCGCCTTCCACCACCGGTCGCCTCACCGCCGCTCGCCAGCGGCTCAACGCATCCTCGCCGCTTTCCTTCCACGGCTCCGGCGGAAACCCCGCGTCTCCGCCCTCCACCGTCCGCTTCCGCTCCGCGCGCCCAAACAAACACGCCACGCCCGCAAAAGCTCCCAGCGCGGCCTGAGCGAGAAACATGCGTCGATTCATCGTGCGGAAGGGATTCAACCGCACCCACCCTAACACGGACAGCGTGACACCGAGTGTCATTGGGTCCGCGTCGCACCGCCTTTTTCATCTTACTCTCCGGCGTAGAGCGCCGCCATCGCCGCCACGGAACGCTTCATCCGCTCCCGCAGTTCGTCCGGCGCGAGCACATGCGCGTGCGCGCCGCACGACAGCACGCGGCGCTCGATGTCGTTGAGATGACTTACCTCGAAACTCGCCTCGACACCTCCATCGCCGCGCTCGACGAGCCGCTGCGACCGGTGCCACGGCCGTTCGCGCAAATACGGCGCCACCTCCGCATCAAAAACCACGCGCACGATCTCCTTCCCTCGCCCGCTGAACCGCCCGAAGCTGTCGTTCAGGTATTGCTGCAGATCGAATCCCTTCGGCGGCTCGAACAACCGACTCGTAAACTTCGCCCCGCGAATCCGCGCCAGGAGAAAATTCCTCGGCCCCTCCCGCACCGCATCGTGCGCCACCAACACCCACCGGTGCTCCAGATATGCGAGGTGCAGCGGATGCACCGTGCGCGTCTCGCTCGCGGTCGCGTTGCGCGGCTTTTGATAGTCCAGCTGCAATTCCCGCCGCCGCCGGATCGCCTCCAGCAACATCGCGAAAAACCGATGCTCCGCCTCCGCCGCCGCCTCCGCGGGCGCAAACACCAGGCTCTGCAACGTGTCGCCCGGCACCGACACCGCCCCGCTCACCACCGTCGCGATCTTTTCCAGCGCCGCCGTCAACGCCGCCCCCAGCGGCGATCCCGCCCACGCCGAAAACGTCCGCCCCGCCAACGCCAGCGCCAGCGCCTCCGCCGCATCGATCCGCAACAACGGCAGCAGGTCGCAGTGCCGCGTGTAATAATACGTCCCCGCACTCGGATCCCACGCGATCGGCACATCGAGCCGGGCCCGCAGGAAATCGATGTCTCGCTTGATCGACCGCGACGACACCCCGAACTCCTTCGCAAAACTCTCCGCGTTCAACGGCTGATCGTTGCTCAGCCGCTCATGCAGCCGGATGATCCGCTCGAACGACGCGCGTCCGCACAACCGCGGCGCTTTCGCGCGGCGCACGGTCGACAACGCAGACGAGAGTTTCGGGCGGGAAGGCATCGGCCGGCTGGATCGGCGAAGCGCAGCGGGGAACAAACGACGCGCCCGTTGATGCCCAAATGCATTTACCGGGCAATTGAATAATCGGCCGAATTGCGTTTCGTCCCCCCCATCCCCGGCGTAATCCTTCTCCAATACCCCGCCATGAAACCCCTCGCCGCCGCCCTTGCTTTCGCCGCCCTGCCCTTCGCCTCCCTCGCATCCGACACCCGCTCCCTCGTCCTCGAACCCGCCGGCCCACCGAAAAACAAGCACGTCGTCCTGCTCTCCGGCGACGAGGAATACCGCAGCGAGGAATCGCTGCCCATGCTCGCGAAAATCCTCGGCCAGCGCCACGGCTTCAAATGCACCGTCCTCTTCGCGCTCGATCCCGACGGCGTCATCAACCCCGACAACACCCGTTCCCTCGCCGACGCCGACGCCCTCGACACCGCCGACGTCATCATCATGGCCCTCCGCTGGCGCGACTACCCCGACGACCAGATGAAACACTTCGTCGACGCCTACCGCCGCGGCGTCCCCATCATCGCGCTCCGCACCTCCACCCACGCCTTCAAAAATTCCGAGGGTCGCTACGTCGATTTCTCCAAGTTCGGCAAAAACGTCCTCGGCGAGGACTGGGTCGATCACTGGGGCCATCACAACCACGAGGCCACCCGCGCCGTCATCGAACCCGGCGCCGAATCCGAACCGCTCCTCAACGGCGTCCGCGACATCTTCGGCCCCACCGATGTCTACGAGGTCTATCCGCCGTCCGACGTGAAAATCCTCCTCCGCGGCCAGGTCCTCGCCGGCATGAAACCCGACTCGCCCGCCGCCACCCACTCGAAAAAACGTCGCGGTGACGGCGTAGAACAACCCGTCAACAATCCCATGATGCCGCTCGTCTGGACCCGCCTCCACCGCAACGACGCCGGCCGTGAAAACAAAATCCTCGTCAGCACCATCGGCGCCTCCGTCGACTTCGAAAGCGAAGACCTCCGCCGCCTCATCGTAAACGGCGTCTACTGGGCGCTCGACCTCCCGATTCCCGAACGCGCCGACGTCACCCACGTCGACCCCTTCAAAGCCCGCTATTTCGGTTCCACCATCCACGGCTATCGCCGCGGCATGCGCCCCGCCGACTACGGTCTCGGAAAATAGCACCGCGACCGGCGCGGTATTAGAGTCCCAAATACCGGCGCACCGGTTCGAGATTCACGTGCGCGACGAGGTGATCCACCATCGCCGCATACACGGCGTGGCGCTTCTCCGCCCACGGCATCGGATGCGCCCGATGCCCCGCGATCCCCGCCGCCGTCGCCACCCGCGCACGCAACCGCCGCGACTCGAACCACCCGTGCAGATACGTGCCCCAAACGCTTCCCGCCTTCACGCCTTCCGCCCTCGCCTCACCTTCATCCCACACCGTCTGCAACGCTTCCGCCCGCGCCGTCATTCGACTGCGCCCCATGTGAATTTCATAAGCATTCCAACGCTCGTCCTCCCATTCCACCGTCACCTGTCGCACGATTTTCGTTTCCTCGAACTCCGTCACGATCGGCAACAGCCCCAGTCCACGTTCTTCGCCCGCCTCTCCCGCGACACCCTTCGGATCGCTCAATCTGTCGCCGAGCATCTGAAACCCGCCGCACACCCCGATCACCAACGCGCCGCGCTTCACCGCCGCTTCGATCGCACGATCCAGCCCACGCGCCCTTAGCCACCGCAAATCCGCGATCGTGTTCTTCGTTCCCGGCAACACGATCACGCGCGCGTTCGCGATCACGCTCGCTTCGTCCGTCCAGCGCACGCGCACGCCTACGTCGTCCCACCACGGCTGACAATCCGTCAGATTCGCCGCATGCGGATAGCGCACCCACGCGATCACCTCGCCCTCCCCGCGATCCTCATCCGTCGCGCTTAACCCGTCCTCTTCCTCCGGCTGCAAATCCTCTCGAAACGGCAACGTCCCCAACACCTCCAGCCCCGGCGCATGCGGCGCCAACCACGCCTGCGGATTCGGAAACAAACTCAAATCCCCGCGAAACCGATTCACGATCGCACCCAGCCCGCGCGCGCGATCCTCCTCGGACAACAACGCCCATGTCCCCGCCAGTTGCGCATAAATTCCCCCGCGATCGATATCGCCCACCAACACCCACCGCCCGTCCAGATGCCGCACCGGACGCAGGTTCACCAGATCACGCTCCATCAAATTCAACTCCACCGGACTCCCCGCCCCTTCCATCACCAGCACATCGCAACGCGCCCGCCATCCGTCGAGCGTCTCCGCGACCACCCGCCACATCGCGTCGAAGTTTCCAAAGTATTCGGTCCCCTCCAAGTGCCGTCGTGCTTTTCCCAATACGACCAATTGCGACGCCCGCTCCGTGCTCGGTTTCAGCAAAATCGGATTCATCTCCACGACCGGCGGCAACCCGCACGCCTCCGCCTGCACCGCCTGCGCCCGCGCCATCTCGCCGCCTTCGAGCGTCACCCACGCGTTGTTCGACATGTTCTGCGCCTTGAAGGGCGCCACGCGCACGCCCTCGCGTCGCAACCACGCACAAAACGCCGTGGTCATCCACGTCTTCCCCGCATTCGACGAAGTCCCGAGAACAGCGAGCGCTTTCATCAGAAAATCATTCTCGTTCTTCGTTCTCTTTCTCGTTCTCGAATCACCTTGAATCGAGAGAACGATAACGATGACGAGAACGAGAAAGAGGGGCCGCAGATTCTCGCATGTCTTTAAAACTCGATCCCCACCTGCGCCTTCACCCCCGCGCCAAACGGATGCTTGATCTCACGCATCTCCGTCACGAGATCCGCCGCCTCGATCAACTCCGGCGGCGCCCCTCGCCCCGTGATCACCACGTGCTGCATCGGCGCCTTCGCCTTCAATCCCACGATCACCTCGTCCTTCGGCAGATAATCGTAGGCGAGCACCACGTTCAGTTCATCGAGCAGCACGAAATCGATCTCGGGATTCGCGAAAAACGTCTTCGCCAACTCCCAGCCTTCGCGACACCGCGCCACATCCGCCGCGCGATCCTGCGTGTTCCACGTGAACCCGCCGCCCACGCTGTGCCACTCGAGCTTCGGCCCGCGCAACACCCGCTCCACCGCATCCGCGCCGCTCTTGATAAACTGAATCACCGCGCATCGCCGCCCATGCGCGACCGACCGCGTCAACATCCCAAACGCCGCCGTGCTCTTCCCCTTCCCGTCCCCCGTGTGCACGATGATCAGCCCGCGCTTTTCCTTCGCCGCGCCGATCTTCGCGTCCATTTCCGCCTGCAAGGCCTGCATCGCCTCGCGGTGTTCGTCGTCCGTCTGCGGTCGTGAGCTGCTCATGGTAATTCCAAAATCATTCCTTCCGCCGTCCGCGCGCGCACGCCAAATACGTCGCGCACGCACTCCGGCGTGAGCACGTCGTCCGGTTTTCCGAACGCCACCAATCGCCCCGCCTGCAACACCGCCACCGCGTCGAAATGCCGCGCCGCACGCAGGTCGTGAACCGACAACAACAGCGTCCGCCCTCCGCGCGCGAGTTCCTTCGCCAGCCGCAATGTCTCCAGCGCATGCCGCACGTCGAGCGCCGCCAGCGGCTCGTCCCACAGGTGCAGCGCCGCCTCCGTCACCAGCGCGCGCGCCAGCAACACGCGTTGTCGCTCCCCGCCCGACAACCGCGTCACCGGCCGCTCCGCCAGTCCCGCCAGATCGAATCGCGCCAGCGCCTCCCCGACGCCGCGCTCATCATCCCCATGCGCGAATCGGCCCTGCGCCACCACCGCTCGCACCGTAAAGCCAAACTCGAAATGCGCCTCCTGCGGCACCCACGCCGCACACCGCCCGCGTTCCAGCATCGCGATGTCCTTCAACCTCCGACTCGCCCATTTCACCTCTCCGCCGCCCGGCAAAATCCCCGCCGCCACTTGCAGCAGCGTCGATTTCCCCGAGCCATTCGGCCCCACCAACCCCACGAGTTTCCCCGCTTCCAGCGCGAGCGTCGTCTCGTGCAAACGCCCCGGCACGCTCACCGCCTGAATCTCCAGCGCGGTCGTCATCGGCTCCTCCGCAACAGCCACAGAAAAAACGGCCCGCCGATCACCGACGTTACGATCCCCACGCGCAACCCCGCCGCGCGCCCGATCAAATCGCATCCCACCATGAACGCCGCCCCCGCGATCAGCGACAGCGGCACGAGCCGCCGGTGATCCGGCCCGACCAGCAGCCGCAATACATGCGGCACGATCAATCCCACGAACCCGATCGTCCCCGCCACCGCCGTCGCCAGCGCCGTCATCACCGTCGAAAGCCCCAGCAACTGCCGCCGCAATTTGTTCACGTCCACGCCCAGACTCTGCGCCTCGCGCACGCCAAGACTCAGCAAATCCATCGACCGCCCCAACGGCCACAGCCACGCCGCCGCCACGATCACCGGCGACACCATCCACACATGCTCCCACGCGCGGTCCTCCAATCCGCCGAGCAGCCAGAAAATGATCTGCGCGTTCCGCTCATACGTGAGCGTGAAATTCGATAGCACATAACTCGTCACCGACCCGAGAAACGCGTTCAACGCCACACCCGCCAGCAGCAGCCGCTCCGTCCCCGTCCCGCGCTGCGCCAGCATCACCACCGCGCCCGTCGCCACAAATGCGCCCGCGATCGCAAACAGCGGCGTCACGAACAACGCCGCACGTCCCGCCGCCAATCCCAATCCAATCGCCAGCACCGCCCCCGCCGCCCCGCCGCTGCTCACGCCCAACAATCCCGGACTCGCGAGGCTGTTTCGAAAATACGCCTGCATCACGAGTCCGCTCGCCGACAACCCCGCGCCGATCGCCATCCCCACCAGCAACCGTGGCATGCGAATATTCCACAGCACCGTCCCCGCCAGTTCGTCGCGGTGCCACACGCCGTCCCAAATCTGCGCTACCGTCAGCGGCAGATCCCCCACCGCCAACGACACCCCCATCAAGACGACCAGCGCGCCCAACGCCACCGGCACCGCCAGCCGCCCGCCGCGTCGCGCTTCCACCTGCGCCACCGAACTCGCCGCAGTCGTGCTCATTCGAATACGTCCGGATGCAGCTCGCGCGCGAGCCGCTCGTAGCCGGTCACGCGGTGATGCGTCACGCTGCTCAACATATACGGTTCGATCAACGCCACGCGTTTTCTCCTTCACCGCCGCCATGAATTTATACGGCGGCAAATCGCGATACGGCGCGACCGCCGCGTCGACCGACTTGCCCGCCAGCACCACTTTCTCGATCGGCCACGTCAGCATCTTCTCGTTCGGCGGCGCCTGATGCCCGCGCAACCCGCCCAGCGTCGCCGTCAGATTGATCGCCCCGGCGTGATCGCACAGATCCTGAAACGTCGTCTCCGCCCCGCCGATCACGCCGTAGGTCGACGGCGCGATCACGCGCACCGGTCGCACCTTCTTCATCTTCTCCTTCAACGTATCCACGCGCCCGCGACACTCCGCGATCACCGCCTCCGCCTTCCGCTCCGCCTGCGGTCCCAGCTCCTTCGCGAGCAGCCGGAGATTCGCATACGCGTCCTCCAGGCTGCTGTAGCGGTCGAACACGATCGTCTTCACCCCCGCGCGCCGAATCTGCTCCACCAACTCAGCGCGACTGTAATCCGCAAACAGCACCAGCGTCGGCTCGTGCTTCAGAATCCCTTCCGAATCGCCGCGCGAAATCTCCGGATACTTCACCGCCTCGCGCGCCACCGCCGAATACAGCGGCTCGCGCGCGAGATGGCTCAACGCCGCGATCTGCTCCGGCTCCGCCACAGCCAGCAACAGCTCATCGCCGCCGACGAACTGCGACACGACGCGCACCGGCTCCTTCGCCCGCATCGCCAGCGCGGCCAGCCCGACCAGGAGGAAACACAGTGCTCGTCGCATGTCGTCGCTCAGAACCGCCACTCGATGCCCGCAAACGCGCCCACCGGCAAGGCCGCGTATCCGCGCACGTCATCATACTTCTCATCCAACGCGTTCTCCACGCGCGCCTGCACGCTCAAGCCGTTCGCCCACGCATAGCTCGTGAACACGCGCACGGTCGTGTAGTCCTCGAAATCTCCCACCGTCTCCGTTCGATCGGCCACGCCGCGCACACCCGCGCCGACCACCCAGCCTTTCACCGGCTCGATCCGCACCTCGATCGTTCCACTGTGACGCGGCCGTCGAATCAACCGCGCCCCCGTGGTGTCGTTGTGCGCTTCGAGATACGTGTAGCCCGCGCGCACGCCCGCCAGCCGCCCCAAACGCACGTCCGCCGCCACTTCCACGCCTTCCGTTGTCGCATGCGCGACATTCTCGATCCGCCCTTGAAAGGTCGTAAAATCCACCGTCGCCCACTCGAACAGGTTGTCGTATCGATTCCGAAAATACGTCGCGCTCAACGTGGCCCGTCCGCCCGCGATCGTTTGATCGATGCCCACATCCCACCCGCGCGACTCTTCCGGCTTCAAATCCGGATTCGGCAACTGTCCCCACGCCGGCACCCCGTAACGGTCGTCCGATCCCGGCCCGCCAAATCCCGTCCCATACGTCGCCCGCAGTTTCGTGTTCTCCGCCACGCGCCACGCCGCGCCCGCCCGCCACGTCGTCGTGTCGCCCACCGACTCGAAATCGTCATACCGCACGCCGCCGTTCAGCGTCACCGTGCTCGTCGGCCTGAACGTGCCCGACACATAGCCCGCCGACACATCGTCCGACGTCCGCGCTCCATCGATGATGTAACGCGACTTCTCCCACGTCGCTCCCGCCACCACCTCCGCCTGCGCGCTCGCCGTCCACGTGTTCTGCCAGTCGAGAATCTCCCTCCGGTTGCGCAGCGACGAATCCATTCCCCACGGGCTGCCGGAACGATCCGTCCAATCGTAATTGCGCCGATGCACCGCCGCCGTCAGCCGCGACTTCAGGGTCTCCGTCACGTTCGCTTCCGCGTAGATCGTGCCGAGATAGTTGTCCGTCGCCGTCAGCCCCGGCGCCGCGAAGAACCGCGATCCCGTCTGCTCCGCCTTGCCATTCTGCCCGCGAAACGTCGCTCCGAGCGTCAACTGCGATGTCGCCAAAACTTCGATACGCGTCGAATAGCTCCACTGTTCGAAGCCGTTGTCCGGCTCGTCATTGTCCGTTTCGAAACGCGCCACCGACGCACTGTAGCGCAACATGCCTTCGCCGCCCTCGACCGCCGCCGATCCGCCCAACGTCCCGAAACTTCCCGCCGTCGCCGACACCACGCCCGACGGCGCTCCTTCGCCTCGCGCGGTTTCCAGCACGATCACCCCGCCCATCGCCGAGCTGCCGTAGAGCGTGCTCTGCGGCCCGCGCAACACTTCGATCCGCTCGAGGCCCGCCAGATCCGCGCCGCCGAGAAAAATTGTAATACAACGCCGCGCGATCGCTCATCCGCACACCGTCCACCATGAACAACGTCTGATCCGAATTCGCCCCGCGCAACAGCACCGACGTCAGTCCGCCCGTCGGTCCCGTGCTCGAAATGATCACGCCCGGCTCATGCGCCAGCGCCGTCCGCACGTCGACGATCTGTTCGAGCGCCAGCGTCGGCAGCGACACCACGCTCACCGCGCTCGGCGTCGACCGCAGCTCCTGCGGTGTCCGCGTCGCGGATACGGTGTAGCGCTCGAGTTCGATCGTTTCGGAATCGCTCGGCCGCGCCGCGATGGTTCGCGTTTGCGCGGACGCAACGAGCGCGCCGCTCCAGGCGGCGACGAGGATGAGAACAAGGCGCGCCAAACGCGCCGCAGGTTTGATAGGGCTCACGGGATTTCTGCTGGTCCAACAAGGCAAGAGCAGAACCCGCCGCCGTTTCCGGAGCGAATGGTCGCCACTCTCACGCTTCATTTTTGCGATGAAGTTTTCGCGACCGATGCGCGCAATCGCACCGGACGCGTGAGCACGCCTGGACGGATGTTCGGACTCCGCATGTCTCGCCGGCTCGTCGCCGGACTCCTCCTCCGCTCGCCTTCACCCGCGACCGAAATCGCGAACTGGCTTTCCCGCGCGTCACCGCACGGCGTGGACTTGGTTCTGATGCGTTACCGCAGCGCAACTGTGGCCGGTTCTCACGGCCTTTCCCGCTGCCTGACGTGTTGATCGGAAAGAACCGGAAAAGAGCAGAGCCCGCCTTCGCGGTCTGCAACCCGTTTCCGTGGTCACCTGTTGACCACGAACGCGCGTTTCTTGTCAAATCTTCATATCTGAATTTTCAGATATGTCGCTTGCCACAACGCGTTCATCGTCCCACGTTCCGCCTCATGCCCGGTGACTTTCCTCTTCCGCCCTCCGAATCCGTCTTCACCGACGCCGAGCGCGCCCTCCGCGGCACGCTCGCCGAACGCGTCGTGGTCCTCGACGGCGCCATGGGCACCGACCCTCCGCACCTACAACCTCACCGAGGAACAGGTCCGCGGCGACCGTTTCAAATCCGCCCCGAAGGACCTGAAGAACAACGGCGACATCTACTCGCTCACCCGCCCCGCCGAGATCGGCGACATCCACCGCCGCTTCCTCGAAGCCGGCGCCGATATCATCGAAACGAATACGTTTTCCGCCACCGCCATCGGCCAGAGCGAATTCTTCCTCGAAGACCCGCGCGAAAAAGGCGGCCGCAAAGATCCCGCGTTCTACCAACAAGTCCTCGAAGACAAGTTCCTCGAGGAGCTCGCGCACGACATCAACGTCCACTCCGCCCGCCTCGCGCGCGAATGGGCCGATCGCATCGCCAACGCCACCGGCCGCCGCCGCTACGTCGCCGGCGCCATCGGCCCGCTCACCGTCTCGCTCTCCGTTTCGCCCGACGCCGATGATGCCGGTTTCCGCGTCATCACGTTCGACCAGGTCAAAGCCGACTACCGCCGCCAGGTCCGTTCGCTCATCGCCGGCGGCGTCGACCTCCTGCTCGTCGAAACCATCTTCGATTCGCTCAACGCCAAGGCCGCGCTCGTCGCCATCCAGGAGGTCTTCGCCGAGGACAACATCCGCCGCCCGATCATGATCTCCGCCGCCGTCGGCCGCGGCGGCGAAACCATGATCTCCGCGCAAACCGTCGGCGGCTTCTGGAACGCCGTCCGTCACACGCACCCGCTCGCCGTCGGCCTCAACTGCTCCATCGGCCCCGATCTCATGCGGCCGTTCCTCGCCGAACTCGCCGGCAAGGCCGACACCTTCATCTCCTGCTATCCCAACGCCGGCCTGCCCAATCCGCTTTCGCCGACCGGCTTCGATCTCGCCCCCGCCGACATGGCGCGCCACATGGGCGAATTCGCCGACAGCCATCTTTGCAACATCGCCGGCGGCTGCTGCGGCAACACGCCCGAACACATCGCCGCGATCGCCCAAGCCGTCGCGCCGAAACCCGCCCGCTCGCTCACGATCGTCAAACCCGAGCTCGCCCTCTCCGGCTCGCTGCCGTTCACGCCGCAACCCGGCACGTTCCTCATGGTCGGCGAACGCACCAACGTCGCCGGCTCCCCCAAATTCGCGAAGCTCATCAAGGAGGGGAAATTCGAGGACGCCGTCGCCATCGCCCGACAACAGGTCGAAAACGGCGCCAACGTCATCGATGTCTGCATGGACGAAGGCATGATCGACGGCGTCGCCGCGATGCACCGCTTCCTTCAACTCCTCGCCAGCGAACCCGAGGTCGCGAAGGTCCCCGTGATGGTCGACTCCTCCAAATGGGAGGTCATCGAAACCGGCCTGAAATGCCTCCAGGGCAAAGGCATCGTCAACTCCATCTCCCTCAAGGAGGGCGAAGAGAAATTCCTCGAACAGGCCCGCATCATCCGCCGCTACGGCGCCGCCGTCGTCGTGATGGCTTTCGACGAAAACGGCCAGGCCGCCACCTTCGCCGACAAGATTCGCATCGCCGAACGCGCCTACCGTCTCCTCGTCGATCGCATCCAGTTTCCGCCCGAGGACATCATCTTCGATCCCAACATCCTCACCGTCGGCACCGGCATCGAGGAGCACAACAACTACGCCGTCGATTTCATCGAGGCCACGCGCTGGATTAAACAAAACCTCCCGCACGCCAAAGTCAGCGGCGGCGTCTCCAACATTTCCTTCAGCTTCCGCGGCAACAATCCCGTCCGCGAAGCGATGCACGCCGCGTTTCTCTACCACGCGATTCGCGCCGGCCTCGACATGGGCATCGTCAACCCCGGCATGCTCGAAGTTTACGAAGAGGTCCCGAAAGATCTGCTCGAACTCGTCGAAGACGTCCTCCTCAACCGCCGCCCCGACGCCACCGAGCGCCTCACCGCCTTCGCCGACGCGCTCAAAGAGCGCGCCGGCTCCGGCATCTCAAATTCCAAATCTCAAATCTCAGATTCCGGCTGGCGCAGCCAGCCGATCGAGGAACGTCTCTCTCACGCGCTCGTGAAAGGCATCGACACCTTCATCGACGCCGACACCGAGGAAGCCCGCCAAAAATACGGCAAGCCGCTCTCCATCATCGAAGGCCCGCTCATGGACGGCATGCGCGTCGTCGGCGACCTCTTCGGCGCCGGAAAGATGTTTCTCCCGCAGGTCGTGAAATCCGCCCGCGTGATGAAAAAAGCCGTCGCCTACCTCCAGCCTTACATGGAGCAGGAAAAAGCCGCCGCCATCGCCGCCGGCGGCACCGCACGCACTCAAGGCCGCGTTGTCCTCGCCACGGTCAAAGGCGACGTCCACGACATCGGCAAGAACATCGTCGGCGTCGTCCTCGCCTGTAACAACTACGAGGTCATCGATCTCGGCGTGATGGTCCCGTGCGAAAAAATCCTCGCCACCGCCCGCGAGAAAAACGCCGACGTCATTGGTCTCTCCGGCCTCATCACGCCTTCGCTCGACGAAATGGTCCACGTCGCGAAGGAGATGGAACGCACCGGCTTGAAGCTCCCGCTTCTCATCGGCGGCGCCACCACCTCCGCCGCGCACACCGCCGTCAAAATCGCGCCGCACTACTCCGAACCGGTCATCCACGTCCTCGACGCCTCGCGCGTCATCGGTGTCGTTTCAAAACTCCTCAGCCCCGACAACAAAGCCGCCTACGTCGCCGAAGTCCGCGCCACGCAAGAACGCCAGCGCACCGACTTCGCCAATCGCCAAACCGCCCGCCCACTCCTCTCTCTCGCCGAGTCGCGTGCGCGCAAACCCACCTTCAACTGGTCCGAAATCGACATCCCCCGCCCCGCCTTCCTCGGCACCCGCGTCTTCTCCACCGATCCCACCCTCAACCCTCAACTCTCATCTCTCAACTCCCCCTCCTCTCTCAACTCTCAACCCTCAACTCTCAACTTCGATGAACTCGTGGAGTTCATCGACTGGGGCCCCTTCTTCTCCGCCTGGGAACTCCACGGCCGGTATCCACAAATCTTGGACGACGCCGTCGTCGGCGCCGAAGCGAAGAAACTCTTCGCCGACGCCCAAAAACTCCTCGCCCGCATCGTCGACGAAAAGCTCTTCACCGCCCGCGCCATCATCGGTTTCTGGCCCGCCAACTCCGTCGGCGACGACATCGAGATCTACGATCCCAGCGGGATCGCCCTGAGCTCGTCGAACGGGCGCCGACCGGACTCCTTAAAGGTCCTCACCACCTTCCACCAACTCCGCCAGCAGCTCGACAAACCCGCCGACCAGTTCAACCACTGCCTGGCCGATTACATCGCGCCGAAGGACAGCGGTCGCATCGACTACCTCGGCGGCTTCGCCGTCACCGCCGGCCACGGCGTCGAGCAACTCGTCATGGAATTCAAAAAAGCCAACGACGACTACTCCGCGATCATGACCCAGGCCCTCGGCGATCGCCTCGCCGAAGCGCTTGCCGAACTCATGCACAAACGCGCCCGCGACTTCTGCGGCTTCGGCCAAACCGAAAATCTCTCGATGGAAGACATCATCCGCGAGCGCTACCGCGGCATCCGCCCCGCACCGGGCTACCCCGCGTGCCCCGATCACACCGAAAAACCGATCCTCTTCGATCTCCTCAACGCCACCGCCGCCACCGGCATTTCGCTCACCGAAAGTTGCGCGATGACGCCCGCCTCGTCCGTCAGCGGCTGGTATTTCAATCACCCCGATTCGAAATACTTCGGCGTCGGCAAAATCAGCCGCGACCAGATCGCCGACTACGCCGCCCGCAAAGGCCAGACCGTCGCCGAAACGGAACGCTGGCTCTCCCCCTACCTCGACTACAACCCGTAACCGTGGGAGGGGCTTTACGCCCCGCCCCACCGCCATCCGGAGCGGAACGCGTGAGCGTTTCGCCACCTCCCACCGCGCCCGCGCTTCACACCGCGATCGAATCGAAAACCACCACCTTGCTCCACAGGTGCGAGCAATCCTCGACGAACTTCTGGTGGATCGGATGCACCTGATACGCGTTCTGCCCTTCCACATCGTCGAACATCAGCAACTCCGACGCGCTGTAACTATTGTCCACCACCTCGCGTTTCTCCGTGCTCGCCGGCACGCCCACATGAATCGCGCGCACCGTCTCGATCTTCGCCAGCGTGCGGATCCCCTCGAGCAGCTTCTCCAGATCCTCCTTCGAGTCCGGATTCTTCAACCAAAAGAAAACGTGGTGGGCGAGTTTGGGCATATTCACGTTTGCGCCTGACGAACCGGACACCGCCGCGGATGCAGCGGCAGCGACTCCAAGCGAAGCGGTGGTGGCGATGAATTGGCGGCGGGTTTGTGCGTTCATGGAAGGGAGAAAAACGATGCGCCCGAACCTTCCCGCCGCCCTCGCCCCCGTCGAGCCGGAATCACGTCGCTCCCCCGCCTCATCCTCTTCGTGTTCATTCGTGTCCATTCGTGGTTTCTCCCATCACCCCACCGCCACCTTCGCCATTGTCGCCACCGCGATCCCAAACAGCGCAATCATCACCACCGCGCACGCCAGCCGCGCCACCGTCGAAATCACAAACCCCGTCGCCGCCCCCACGCCCGCCTTCAACGTCTCCCGACCCGACTTCTTCGCCACCCACTTCTCCGCCGCCATCGCGCCAAACACCGTCCCGAGAATCAACGCCGGCAGCGAAAAAAACATCCCCACCAACGCCCCGCCGCTCGCGCCCGCCATCCCCCATTTCGTCCCGCCAAACAACCGCGTCCCCAACAAGACTCCCCCGAAATCCGCGATCACCGACAACACCCAGAATACACCGATCCACACCACCGTCGTCCACGACAAATCGTCCGGCAAGGATCAGCTTGTGACACCACCGCCGCGATCAGGATGAGCGTCGTCCCCGGCAACAGCGGCACGATCACCCCGAGGAACCCCACGAGCATCAACACCACCGTCAGAAACCACGTCGCGACTTCGAGCATGCGAGCTAGACACAAGCAGCGACACGAAAGTTGCACCGTCGCAACCCGGGAATCGATGGATCAACAGATTGGCGTTGCGCCGTTGTCACGCCAAAGGTCCGATCCGCTCATCGCCGATGAAGATCTCCTGGCACAAAAAACTCTCCCGAACGCTGCGCGGCCGCCTGCGCAAGCGTATCCTGTCCCGCTTCGGCATCGGGGTCTGCGCCGAAACTTACAACGGGGTCTTCATCACCGACCCCGGCGACTTTGTGGTCTCACGCGCCCTGCTCGGCCGCGGTGAATACGACCGCGCGGAGATCGAGTGGCTGCTGGAAGCGATCGGTCCTTCCCCGGACACGCTCATGATCGTCGGCGTGCACGTCGGCGCACTCCTCGTTCCGCTCGCGCGTCGCGCCCAACGCGTCATCGGCTTCGAACCAAACCCGCCCACCTACAAGCTCGCCCGTCTCAACCTGCTCCTGAACGACGTGACGAACGTCACGCTGGAGCACCGCGCCGTGGGCCAGAGCAGCGGCGCCGTCTCGATCGTCGCAAACCCGATCAACACCGGCAACGCCACCGTCCGTGCCGCGGAAATCGGCGACGCCGACAGCGTCGAGCAGATCTCCCTCGACGATTACTGCAGCCGCCACGCCATCCAGACAATCGACCTGCTCGTCATCGATATCGAAGGCTACGAACTCCACGCCCTGCGCGGCGCGGACCAGACGCTCGCTCACACACGCACCGCCTACATCGAATACGCCCCCGAGCAGCTGCGTCAGCACGGCAGCGATCCGGCAACCCTGATCGACCTCCTCCTGCCGCGCTTCAATCACATGTATCTGCTCGACGACGGAGTGCGCGAGTTCACCCCCGCCGAAGCCCAAGCCTATCTGAAGAACCTGCCCGAACGGAAGGGCCTGTTGCTCGACCTTCTGTTGACGAAGGACAAACTCACCGGCGCCGCTCGACACCCGCGCCGTTAGGTGGAGCCCGACGTCCCCGTCGGGCTCGACTCGCTCAGTCCCCCCGATTCCCCAACTCCACCGGAAACGGATTCCGCTCCCTGAAGCCGCGCTGGTGCCAATATGGATAAATCGGCGTCTTCTTCGTCGCCGCATCCAATTTCGCCACCTGCTCCGGCGTGAGATTCCAGCCCACCGCCGCGATGTTGTCGCGCAACTGCTGCTCGTTCCGCGCCCCGATGATCAACGTCGTCACCGTCGGCCGCTGCAGCAGCCAGTTCAACGCGATCTGCGCCACCGTCTTCCCCGTCTCCTTCGCGATCTCGTCGAGCACGTCGACCACGCGATAAACCTCCTCGTCCGGCACCGGCGGCCCCGCCTCGCGCGCGACCGAGCTCTGCAACCGCGTCTCTTTCGGCAGCGGCTGCCCGCGCCGAATCTTCCCCGTCAACCGCCCCCAGCCCAGCGGACTCCACACCACCGTCCCCACCCGCTGATCCACGGCGAGCGGCATCAACTCCCACTCATACTCGCGCCCCACGAGCGAATAATACGCCTGATGCGCCACATACCGCTCGTATCCATATTTCTCCGACACCGCCAAAGACTTCATCAAATGCCACCCGGAGAAATTCGAACACCCGATGTAGCGAATCTTCCCCGCCCGCACCAGGTCATCGAGCGTCCGCAGCGTCTCCTCCACCGGCGCCACCGCGTCGAATCCATGCAGCTGATACAAATCGATGTAGTCCGTCCCCAGCCGCCGCAAACTCCCCTCCACCGCCTGAATCAAATGCTGCCGCGACGACCCCACGTCGTTCGGCCCGTCGCCCGACCGAAACGTCCCCTTCGTCGAAATCAGCACGCGATCCCGCCGCCCCTTGATCGCCGCCCCCAGCACCTCCTCCGCCCGCCCCCCGGAATACACGTCCGCCGAGTCGAACATGTTCAACCCCGCCTCGAGGCAGATATCCACGAGCCGCGTCGCCTCCTTCTCCTCGCTCGAGCCCCACGATTTGAAGAACTCGTTTTGCGAGCCCCCAAACGTCCCCGTGCCCATCGTGAGCACCGGCACCTTCAAACCTGAACCACCGAGTTGACGATATTCCATAACGCCGCCGAACGGATCATCCATTTTTCCGCACCGCAACTCGAAGACACACAACGCCGTGGAGCCTTACGCTTCGACCTTCCCGCCCGCACCGCCCGCCTCGCGATTTCACTCGTCCCTTCCCCTCCCACGCTCCGCGCAAGTCCCCGTCCCATCATCCCATCAAGACAAACCCGGTCCAAAATCACCGCGCTCATTCGTCGAACCAAGATCACCCCTCCCCACATGATTAAACAAATCTGCCTCAACCTTCCGGTCGCCGACCTCCCCCGGTCCAAGGCTTTTTTTCACCGCTCTCGGGTTTTCCCTTCACCCTGGGTTCACCGACGACACCGCCGCGATGTTCGTCTTGAGCGACACGATCTCCGTCATGCTCTCGACGCACGCGAAATTCCGCGAATTCACCCCCAAGGCGATCTGCGACACCGCCACCTCCGTCGAAGCCCTGTTTTCCCTCCATTGCGAAAGCCGCGAAAAAGTCGACGAGCTCGTCGCAAAAGCCTTGGCCGCCGGCGGTTCTACCTACGACCAACCCGAAGATTTCGGCTTCATGTATACGCACAGCTTCGTCGACCCCGACGGCCACGGCTGGGGCCTCTTCCACATGTCCGCCGCACAGTAGCGTGGCGCCTCAACCCGCGCCCCCTTTTGTTTTTGAATCCTGATCCTTCCCTGGATCTTGGATTCTTGGAGCTTGGATCTTCCTTTCCCCCGCGGAACTCCCCTCCCTTCCCGCCGTCCAACGTCTCCGCGCTTCTCGTTCTCCAGCTCGCGAGGTGGCCCCCTGCCCAACCACCGCCCGCATGAGCCTGATCAACGACGCCCTCATCAAAGCCGAGCGCGACCGCGCCGAAGAAGCCGCCGCCCGCGCCGCCGGCCTCCCCGTCGAGCATCCCAAATACCGCGCCGAAAAACGCCGCCAATCCCGCCAGCTCCAGTCCATCCCGCTCGCCCTCATCAACACCGGCATCCTCCTCGCCTGTTTCGCGATCGTCATCTTCATCGTCCTCCGCAACCGCCCCGACGCCGACTCCGCCCCCACGCTCGCCGCCACCTCCGACACCACCCCGACCGACACCCCTGACGATTCATCCACGTTCGCCGCCACCGCCCCCACCGTCGATCCCGGCTCCTCCCTCACCCCTTCCGACTCCCCGTTCGAATCCTCCCCCGTCGCTCCCGCAGAACCACCCGCCTCCGCCGACTTCGAACTCGTCGGCATGTCCGCCGTCGGCGGTAACACCCTGCTCAGCGTCGTTCGCCGCAGCGATCAACGCAGCGTCTGGATCCCCGTCGGCAAATCCGTCGCCGGCATCACCGCCGTCAGCTACGACGCCGAAAGCGACCGCGCCGTGATTCGCGTCAACGGCCGCGAACACACCCTCGGCCTCCGCACCGCCGGCCCCGTCGCCGCCGAATAACCTCGCCGCTTCGCCCGCGCCGCACGTGCGGGCACGCGCCCGCGCCCGCCCGTCCCCGAACGAGCGCCTCCGTCTTCACGCGCCGCAACGCGCGTCTCGCGGCTGCTCGCTTGCCGCGCACCGCCTCTGCACCCCACTCTGGCCGCGGCGCGCCTCCACGCTTCATGCAACCCGACGAATACCTGAAACTCTCTGCGATCGAAGATCGCCTCTGGTATTTCCGTTCCTTGCACGCGCAAATCGCCCGCGAACTCGACCGCCATCCGCTTCCACCCGACGCCCGCGTCCTCGACGCCGGTTGCGGCACCGGCGGCCTCATCCTTCGACTCCGCCAAACCCACCCCGCCCGCCGCTGGTCCGGTCTCGATTTCTCCCACCTCGCCTGCGACCTCGCCCGCCAGCGCTGCGGCCCGTCCGCCGAAATCGTGGAAGCCTCCGCCACCGCGATTCCCTTCGCCGACGCCACCTTCGACGCCGTCGTCTCCGCCGATCTCCTCTGCCAGTTCGACGACCCCGCGCCCGCCGTCCGCGAATTCTTCCGCGTCCTCCGCCCCGGCGGCCTCGCCGTCATCAACGCCCCCGCCTACCAGTGGCTCTGGTCCTACCACGACGCCGCGACCCACGGTAAACGTCGCTTCAACCGCCCCCAACTCCGCGCGCTCCTCCACGACGCCGGCTTCACCGTTGCCCGCCTCACGCACACCAACGCCTTCCTCCTCCCGCTCGCCATCGTAAAACGCAAACTCCTTCCCGCGCCTCCGCCTTCGTCCGCCGGCAGCGACGTCCGCGACTTCCCCGCGCTCCTCGACACCGCTTTCGCCACCTGCGCCGCCCTCGAACGCGCCTGGCTCCGCACCGGCCTCAATCTCCCTTTCGGCACCTCCGTCCTCGCCGTCGCCCGCAAACCATCCTCCGTCCCCTAAACGCACTCTTCCCCACCTCCCTCTTTGCGCCTTCCGCGCCTCTTTTTCGGCCATCCCCGCGTCAAGCGCCGCGAACCTCGCGAATCCCTCTTCTTCCCTCATTTCGCTCCATGCACCGCCCCCGCCTCGCCCTGCCCCGCCTCCTGCTCATCACCGCCCTCGTCTCGTCCGCCGTCGTCCCTGCTCTCGCCCAACGCGAGTCCATGGACTTCGAGAACTACAACCCCACTTCCACCCTCGTCGTCCCCGAACACAAACTCACCCGCGCCAAGTTTCCGTTCATCGATGTCCACAACCACCAGTGGAACATGCTCACGCAGGACCTCGAGGCCCTCACGCGCCAGATGGACGAGCTCAACATGGCCATCATGGTCAACCTCTCCGGCCGCTCCGGCGCCCAACTCGCCCGCACCGCCGAACGCGTCCGCAACTCCCACGCCCCGCAACGCCTCGTCCTTTTCGCCAACATCGACTTCGACGGCTTCGGCACCCCCGGCTGGATCGACCGCGCCGTCCGCCAACTCGAAGCCGACGTCACCGCCGGCGCCCGCGGCCTGAAATTCTTCGAAAGCTTCGGCCTCAACGTCAAAGACCACACCGGCGCCCGCGTCCCCGTCGACGACCCGCGCATGGACCCGATCTGGGAAACCTGCGCCCGCCTCGGCATCCCCGTCCTCATCCACACCGGCGCCCCGAAATCCTTCTGGGATCCCGTCGACGAGAAAAACGAGCGCTGGCTCGAACTCGTCCTCCGCCCCAACCGCCGCCGCTCCGCCACGCACCCCGCCCCCTGGGACGTCATCATGGGCGAGCAGCGCAACCTCTTCAAAAAACACCCGCGCACCACCTTCATCGCCGCCCACTTCGCNTGGCAGGCCAACNATCTCGCCAACCTCGGCCGCTGGCTCGACGAAACGCCCAATATGCACATCGAGATGGGCGCCATCATCGCCGAACTCGGACGCCAACCGCGCGCCGCCCGCGCCTTCTTCGAAAAATACCAGGACCGCATCCTCTTCGGCAAAGACAGTTGGGTCCCCGACGAATACCAAACCTACTTCCGCGTCCTCGAAACCGAGGACGAATATTTCCCGTATCACAAAAAATACCACGCCTTCTGGGCCATGTATGGCATCGGCCTCCCCGACGAGATCCTCAAAAAAGTTTACTACAAAAACGCCCTCCGCCTCATCCCCGGCCTCGACGCCTCCCTCTTCCCCCGCTGACGCCGACACCTCGCACGCACCGACCGAAACACCTCTCCGCCCGCCCCGAACTGAAGCCCCTCGATCACGTCTCTCAGCGTGAGCAACCTGCTTCACTCACCGGAATTCTCCCGGTCGTCATGCTCCTTGCCCGACTCCGCTCGCTGCCCGTTCCGCCCGTTTTCATCGTCGCCGCCGTAGCGGGCCTCCTCCTTTGGTCGATACTGCCGAGCGGCGTCGTCGCGTTCAGCGACGACTTCGGCTATCTCCGCTCCACCATCGAAACGCTCCAGCGCGGCCGCCCTTGGACCGACGACTGGCTCGAACCCTGGGCCGCCTCGCTCTCCGTCGCCTCCGCCCTCCTCTACCGCATCACTGGCAGCTTCCAATTCGCCGTTCACGGCGTCCAAATCCTCGCCGCCGCTGCAACCGCCGCCGCCGCTTTTCTGCTCCTCCTCCACCGCGAACTCTCCTCGCGTCGCGCCGCCCTCGTCACCGCTCTCCTCGCGACGTCGCCCACCCTCCTTTGGCAACTCGTCGATTTCACCAGCATGCTCGTGTATGCGCCGTGTTTGCTGCTCGCGCTCTGGACCGCCGAACGCCGTCAGTGGACCTGGTTCGTGCTCTTCTCCCTCATCGGCCTCGCCAGCCGCCAAAGCGCGCTCACGTGGACCGTCCTGCCCGCCTGCGCCGCGATCGCCGCCGCGCGAAACTCCACCACGCGCCGCCCCTGGCTCGCGCCCACCGTCGCTTCGCTGGCCCTGATCGGCGGCTTCCTCGTGCTCGCCGCCACGATGAACCCCACCCATTCCCAATCCGTCATCACCGCGCATCTCTTCGAACACCTGCAGCCCGCTCGCGCCTCGCAATCCTTCCTCAGCGGTCTCGTCGTCTGGTCCGTCTTCACCGGCATCGGCGCGCTCGTTCTCGGATGGAACGAAATCGCCCGCCCCGCCTCGCCCCTCCACACAACCCGCACCCTCCTCGTCGTCACCCTCGGCGCCATCGTTTTCCTCCTCCTCGACACCCTTCCGCCGATCTTCGCCGGCCATCGCTCGTTCGACGGATCCACCGGCGCCTTGTATCGCCACCTCTGCATCGCCGCCGGCCTCGCCGGTTGGATCCTTTTCCGAATTCGATTCCGCTGGGACTTCGCCCTCTGCGCCCTCGCCAGCCTCTCGCTCGTGTCCCTCCGCTCCGAGCTCTGGGACTACTACCTGCTCGATGTCGCGTTGCTCGCCTTCTTCGGCGTCATCCCGCGCTCCACCGGCACCGCACCTGAAAAACCCTCTCTCCGTCCCGCCACCTCCATCGCACTCCTCGTCTTCGGCATCCTTCATTTCACATTCGCCTACGGCATCAAAACCCAGGTCGATCGCGCCCGCGCCGCGTGCGTTCTCGCCGAACACGCGATCCGCGACGGTCGACTGGACGTCACCGATCTCGCCGCCGCACCGTTCGGATTCATCGGCTGGCATCTCCACGCGCACTACAAAGCCCACGACGGCCAACACAGCTCCGACATCGGCGGCTTCATGCGCTACCTCCGCCCCGCCAGCGCCGAATTTCGCCAAAGCCCCACCCGTTTCTGGCGCGACTCTCGCTCGCTCCGGCCCCTCGACGACCGCGATGCCTCGCGCGTCATCGTCAGCGACGTCTTCCGCGTCGGCTGGATCTGGAATCAACGCCTCTCGCTCCTCTCCTCCGCCGGCGACGGCGACATCCCCGGCCCGCTCCTTTTCGACCGCACAACCTGCCAACCGCGCCGCTTCCCCCTCGACGACCACGAGTGGCGCACCCACATCGCCGCCCCTTAATTACACGCCATCGCTCCGCGATCCGCGAAACACCGGCGTTTTCGCGGACCGCGCAGAATGACACCGCGTCTTGCGGCCAAACTAGAATCGATAGCTCGCGCCCGCCCGCAGGTCCGTCGAGCGCTCCGCCGCACCATCGCTCTCCCGCGTCACCCGCGCATACACCGACAGCGTGTCGCGCAGCCGCACGTCAAAACCGAACGCCGCGATCCATCCGTCCTCCGACGGCGCCCTGCCGCGCACCGTGAACGACGAGCCGCCGATCGCCGCCGCCAAATGCCGGCGACTCTGCTGAAACTCATGCCGCCACGTGCCCTCGATCTGCGGCGTGATCCACCAGCCGCCCGCTTGGAACGGCAGCGCGAGGCGAACCCCCACCCTCGACGCCAACGACTCGCCGCGTTGCGCCGCGACCTTGAGCGACGCATCGCCCGCCCCCGTTTCAACCAGCTCATCCGCCTCCCAGCGCACATGCTGCACGCCCGCGAAGGGCGTCACCGCCAGTTCGCCCGCCTTCATCGCATAACTGGTCCGCACGCTCGCGAACCGCTGCGTGCCGTCCGTCTCACCGCGCGCCACCCGCGGCAGATTCGCCAACGCCACCGTCCTCACCGCGTCGTAATCATGCCACGCGTAGCCCACCACCGCCTCGCTGCTCCACGCCCCCGCCGCATGCCGCGCATACAACGCCGGCGTGAAGGTCTCCACCCGCGTGCGCCCACCGCCCGACGCCGCATCGATTCGCGTCGTCTCATACGAGAACAACCCGCCCAGCGCGATGCCCGCGTCGTTCGCATGATCCACGCCCGCGACGATGCCGTTCGTCTCGAGCTCCGCCGCCACCACGTCCGCGTCCCCGCCGAAATCCGCCTCGCGTCGCACCACCTCGGCCCACGCGTGCCGGCCCGCCGCACGTCCACCGCCGATCTGATCTTCCACCGCGCGCACGAGCGCGCCCGTGTTGAACAGCGCCGCATCAAACCAACGCTGATAACGCAGCGGCGAGAGCTGACTCAGCCCCTCGCGAATATCCGCCACGTCCGTGTAGCGGTTGAACTCATCCCGCAACGTCGGCGCCTCGCCCGACTCGGTCGCCTCGTTGAGGCCGCGTCCGACTTCCGCCTGATTCGGCGTGGTCGCGAAGCTCGCATACGGCACCTGCACAAACGCGAGCGCGACGCTGTCCGCATCGTAAATCGTGTCGAACTTCACCGCGAGCGGCAGATTCGTGAACGGCGAAATCACCTCGCCGAAACGCCCGCTCACGCTTCCCGCCGAAATCACCTCCCACGTCTGGCCCGCCTCGAACGTGAATCCGTTCGCCACCACCACCTCCAACGTGCCATCCAGCGTCGCCGTGCCGCCGACCACGAGTCGGTCAAACGATGCCGCCGACGCCACTTCGATCACCAGCTTGCCACCGGAGTGCTGCACAAAGTTGCCCGTCACCGAAAGCACACCCGGCGAAAAACCCGGACTCACCGTTCCGCGGTTGATCAGATTTCCGCGCACCGTCCCACCGCCGCCGAGCACGGCGCCGGCCGCGACTTCCGCCGACGCCACCGAACTCCCGCTCGCCAGCATGAGCGTGCCCGCGTCGACGCGCGTCAGTCCCGTAAACGTGTTCGCTCCGCTCAGCGTCAACACGCCCGCGCCCCGCTTCGTCAACGTGCCCGAGCCGCTGATCACGCCCTCATGCACGATCGCGTCCGCCCGATGAAAGATCAGCGTCCCGATGTTCGCGATCGGACCGGAAAACGACCCCGACATGCCGCCGTCGCCGATCTGCAGCGTGCTGCCTTCCGCAACCGTCGCACCGCCAGCCAACGCGTTTTCACCCGTCAACGTGAGCTTGCCCGCGCCCACCTGATGAAGTTCGCCCGTCCCGCTCACCGCTCCGTCAAACACGACGTCGTTCGACCGATTGAACGCCAGCACGCCGTTCGCAACGACATCGCCCTGAATCCAGCCGGTCGTGCCGCCAGCGCCAATCTGCAAACCGCCCGCGCCGACCGTCGTCCCACCCGTGTAGGAATGATCGCCTGTCAACGTGAGCCGCGCGTTGCCCATCTGAACCAGCGCGCCCGTTCCCGTGACCGTTCCGGCAAACGTCACCGCGTCGGATCGGTCGAACGCGAGCACACCGTCGTTCGAAACATCGCCCGCGATCGCACCGCTCGTGCCGCCATCGCCGATGCGCAGCGTTCCCGCCGCGATGATCGTGCCGCCCGTGTAGGTGTTGGCTCCCGTCAAGGTCAGCGTGCCCGCGCCTTGTTTCGCGACCGTTCCCGTGCCGGAAATCACGCCGCCAAACACCGTCGCGTCCGACTCCCCGTTATCGAACACCAGCGCCGCGTTGTTCGTCACATCGCCCACGATCGAGCCCGCCGTCGTCCCGTCGCCAATCTGCAGCGTGCCGCCCGCGATCGTCGTGCCGCCCGTGTAATCGTTCTCTCCCGTCAGGATCAAACGCCCCGCGCCTTCCTTCAGCACCCCACCGCCGCCGGAGAGCGCCGCCGCCATCGTGGCCGTCACGTCCGCATCGGTGCGAATGCTCGCGACCCCCGTGGGCCGCAGCACATTCGCACCCCCGCCGGCAATCGTGTAGCCGTCCATGGTAAACTGCAGTCCTTCGAACGACACCGGCTCGCCGAGCGTCACCGTCCCGGCCGTGCCGCCGAAGACCGCCGTGCGTCCGCCCCACGCCGCGTTCGCGTTCCCACTCTCGCTCGTCCAATTCGTCGCCGCCGCGTTCCACGTGCCCGCGCCGCCGTCGATCGCGCCGTCCGGCCCCGTGTTCGCGCCATCCCAGAACTGAATCGCCGTCGCGTTGACGAGCAGGTTCACCTGGTTCGCCACGCTCGTCTGCACGCCGAAGCTGAACCCTCCCGGCATCGCGTCCAACTCGAGCCCGTTGTCGATCAGCGCGCCGCCGTAGTTGATTAACCGATACACACCCGTGCCAAAACCCGCCCCCGCCGTGACGCTCAACAGGCCGTCGAGCGTGAGATCACCCGTGACCACGATCAAATCGTTGGTCGCGCCGCCCACCACATCGGGCGTGCCGAGCTCGAAATCCAGAATCGATCCGCCCACCAGCGACAACGACCCGACCGTCAGCGTGCCCGGCGAAGTCCCCGGCGCGAGACGCCCGCCCGCCTGCACGCTCACCGATCCGGAAATCGTCCCCGTGCCGCCCAGCGTCGCACCGTTCGCCACCGTCACCGCGGTCGCGCCCAGCGAACCGACAACGTCGAGCCGGCCGGCCGACACCTTTGTCGCACCCGTGTAGGTATTGACGCCACTCAGCGTCAGCGTAGCCGCGCCAAGCTTCGTCACCGAGCCCGCTCCCGAGATATCGCCCGCGAACGTCATCGCGTCAGATCGATTGAAGATCAGCGCTCCTTCATTGGACACATCTCCGGCCAACGATCCCGTCGCACCGCCGGCGCCAATCTGCAGCGTCCCCGCCGAAATCGTCGTGCCGCCCGTCGCCGTGTAAGCACCGGCCAACGTCAGCGTGCCCGCGCCTTGTTTTTCCAACTCGCCCGTTCCCGACACCGCACCCGTGAAGGTCACGTCATCCGAGCGATTGAATCGCAGCGTCGCGTTGTTCGTCACATCGCCCGCCAGCCAACCCGCCGTGCCGCCCGCGCCGATCTGCAACGTTCCCGCCGTGATCGTCGTCCCGCCGGTCGAGGTCACGTCGCCCGTCAAAGCGAGCACGCCGGCTCCATTCTTCGTCAGCGTTCCCGTCCCCGCGATGTCACCCGCAAAGACGAAAACATCAGAACGATCAAAAACCAGCGCCGCATCATTCGTGATGTCGCCGGCAATCGCCCCGCTCGTCCCGCCCGCGCCGATCTGCAGCGTGCCCGCGCTGATCGTCGTCCCGCCCGTGTAAGCGTTATCGCCGCTCAGAATCAGCGTGCCGGCGCCGAGCTTGTTCACCGCGCCCGCTCCTTCCAACACCGCCGAGATCGTCGCCGTCACTCCCGCGTCCGTCGTGAGCGTCGCCGTGCCCGTCGGCGTCAGCGTATTCGCTCCTGTGCCCGCGATCTCGTATCCGGTCACCATAAACTGCAGTCCTTCGAACGACAGCGGATCGGCCAGCGTCACCGTTCCCGCACTGCCGCCAAAAATACCGACCTGCCCCGTCCACGGTCCCGCGACCGCACCATCGGCGTCCGTCCAATTCGTGCCGGCACCACTCCACACGCCGGTGCCGCCATCCACGACGCCGTCCGCCACCGAACTCGCACCGTCCCAGAACTGCAACGCGGCCGGATCCACGAGCAGGTTGACCTGGTTCGCCACGCTCGTTTGCACGCCGTAGGAAAAGCCCGCCGGCAATGCCCCGAGTTCGAGCCCGTTGTTCGTCAGCGTGCCGGTGAAGTTGAAAATCCGATACACACCCGCCCCATACCCCACGCCGGCCGAAACGTTCAGCGTCCCGTCCAGCGTCAGCGCGCCGCTCACGATCACCAGATCGTTCACGCCGCCGCCCACCACGTTCGGCGCACCGAACTCGAAATCGAGAATCGAACCCGCGTTCAGCACGAGATCGCTGTCGATCGTCAGCGTCCCCGGCGAAGTCCCCGGCGCCAAACGCCCGCCATCCTCCACCGTAACCACGCCACCAATACTCCCCGTGCCGCCCAGCGTCGCGCCGTTCGCCACCGTCACCGCCGTCGCACCGAGCGAACCGGTCACGTTCAACTGCCCCGCATCCACCGTCGTCGCACCGGTATAACTGCTGGTCCCGCTCAACGTCAGCGTGCCCGCCCCGGCTTTCGTCAACGTCCCTGTCCCGCCAATCGCCCCCGCATGCGTCACGTCGTCGGCGCGATCGAACACCAGCGCCGCCGCGTTCGTGATATCGCCCGCCAGCGAGCCGCTCGTGCCGCCGTCTCCAATCCGCAGCGTCCCCGCCGAAATCGTCGTGCCGCCCGTCGCGTCGTTCGTTCCGACCAGCGTCAACGTTCCGCTTCCACGCTTCGTCAACGTGCCCGTGCCGCTGATATCACCCGCAAACATGAGCGCATCCGAGCGATCGAAAACGAGCTCCGCATGGTTCACGATATCGCCCGCCAGACTGCCCGTCGTCCCGCCCGCACCGATCTGCAGCACACCCGCATCGATCGTCGTCCCGCCGGTGTGCAACGCATCGCCGCCGAGAATCAGCGTGCCCGTGCCGATTTTGACCAGCGCGCCCGCCGTCGCTCCGATCGTGCCGGAGAACGTCGTGCTCGCGTCATTGCCGCCGACCGTCAGGACCTTCGTTCCGAGCGCGACACTCCCGCTTCCCGCGAGCGAACCGAGCGACAATCCCGCCCCACCGTTCGACGCGATGTCCAGCGTCGCCGCACCATGGATCGTCAAACTCGCCGTGCCGCCGGTCGAGTTGCCGAGAAACGACACCGTTCCCGCCGCACCGCCGTTCGTGCCGTCGTTGATCGTGATCGTTGCACTTCCCGCCGAAGCGTCGCCGTCAAACACCAGCCGCCCGCCGGCCGCACCGGCCGTCGTTCCGCCGCCGATCGTGAACGTCGCATTCGACGCCGTGGCGTCGTCGTTGAACTCGATGCTCGCTCCCACCGCGTTCGCCGCGCTGCCGCCCGCCGCCGCGATCGTCGCGGCTCCGGCCGACGCCGAATCGTTGAAGATGAGTCTCGCCGCCGGAGCGAATTCTCCACCCGAACCGGTATTGGTGATGGTCGCGTCGCCCGCGGTCGACGAGTCGTCGAACTGCACGGTCGCCGCCCCCATCGATTCCGTCGCGGCACCGGTGTTGACGATGGTCGCCATTCCCGCCGTTGCGTTCTCCTCAAACGCGAGCAACGCGGCGCCGCCCGTCGCCGTGGCTCCGGCGCCGCCGACGTTGTGGATCGTCGCGCTTCCCGCACTCGCATCATCCGTAAACGTCACGATGCCCCGTCCTCCGGTGCCCGACGCGACCGCCGTGCCTCCGGTGTTGTTGATCGTCGAGCTCGACGCCGTCGCGGCGCCGGTGAAGTTGACGATCGCATCGCCGCCGACCCCATCGCTGTTCATGCCCGTCCCGCCCGTCGTCGTGATCGTCGCCCCGCCCGTGTTCGCGCCGTTGAGGTGAATGGTTCCATGGTCGGTGTTCGTCACGGAATCCCCCGCTCCTCCCGTGGCCGTCAACGTGGCACTCGCCGCCTCGGCGCCGCCGATGCCGCCGCTGGCGATCGTCAACGTGAACGCCGGGCCGACCTCCAGCGTATAACCGCTCGTCTCGAACTGCAGCGCGTCCGTCGTTTGATTCGCCGCGAGCGTGACCGTGCCCGCCGTGCCGCCGAAGATCGCGGTGCCCGCGCCCCAAGCTCCATTCAAGCTTCCGCCGGCATTCGTCCAGTTCGTCGCCGCCGCATTCCACGTCCCGTTGCCGCCGCGACCGCCCGCCGTCAATCCGGACGTCGTATTCGCGCCGTCCCAATACTGCGTCGTTCCGCTCCCAACGACGAGGTTCACCTGTCCCGCCGTGTCGACGTCGAGGTTCAGCGCGCCGGGATTGAAACCGGCGGGCAGCGAACTCACGACCAAACCCGCATTCGTCAGGGTCCCTCCGTAGTTGATCAATCGATACGTGCCCGCGCCAAAGCCGCCCACGTCCGTGATCGCCAGTTGCCCGGCGAGCGTGACGTCGCCCGTCGCCACGATCAAATCGCTGTCCACTCCCGCGACGCCGCCCGGATTGCCCAGCTCATAATCGAGCACCGATCCGGCCACGAGCGACAACGACCCGACCGTCAACGTGCCGGGCGAGTTCCCCGCCGCGATCGTTCCGCCCGACTGAATCGAAACGGCCCCCGCGATCGTGCCCGAGCCGCCGAGCGTCGCCCCGTTCGCCACGGTCACCGCCGTGTTGCCCAGCGAGCCGGTCACGTTGAGTCGGCCCGCATTCACCGCTGTCGCGCCGGTGTAGGTATTCGCCCCGCTCAGCGTCAGCGTGCCACTGCCACTCTTGGTGAGCGCGAGCGCCGCGCCACCGTCTTCCATGCCGCCCGAAAACGTCGTGCTCGTGCCGCCACCGACCGTGAGCGTCGCGCCGCTCGCGCCACCATTGCGCACCGTTCCCGCGCCCGCGAGCGAGACGATGGATTGATCGAAACCGAACACATCGAGCGTCGCGCCACCGCTCACCACGTGCGCCGAGTTCGCCGCCAACGCGTTCGCCGCGCCCGCGCGCAACACCCCATCGCTCACCGTCGTCGCGCCCGTGTAAGTGTTCGCACCGCTCAGCGTGAGCGTGCCGGTTCCGATCTTCGTCAGCGCACCACCCGCGCCATCGATCTCGCCGCTGATCGTCGTCGAGGCATTCGTGCCGCCGGTGGTCAGCGTCTTGTCGCCCAGGTGAACATTGCCCGCGCCGTCGATCGCTCCGATCGAAATTCCCGCGCTCGTCAGTCCGGTGATCTCGAGAAACGCATCCGCGCCGAGATTGATCGTCGCGTTGTCCGCCGTCGCGTTGTCTTCGAACGACGTGAAGCTCACACCGTTGTTCGTGATGATCGCCGAACCGGCCGACGCATTGCCGCGAAAATACGCGAAGCCGAGCGTGTTCGTCGTGATCGATGTCGCGCCCGCCGACGCATCACCGTCGAAACGCACCTGCCCGCCGTTCACGTCGATCGAACTCGTCGCGATCACGCCATTCCCCGCGAATTCCAGCGCACCCGCGTTCACCGTCGTGGCGCCGGTGTAGCCGAGCGTGCCGGTCAACGTGACCGTGCCGCTCCCGTTCTTGGTAAGCGTTCCCGCGCCGAGGATGTTGCCCGCATAGGTCAGATCAGTGGAACGGTTAAACACCAACGCGCCCGCATTCGTGATATCGCCCGCGAGAGAGCCCGTCGCCCCCGCACCGATCTGCAACGTGCCCGCCGTGATATTGGTTAAACCCGTGAAAGTATTCGCTCCGGTCAACACGAGCGTGCCCGCGCCGTCTTTGCGCAGACCGCCTCCGCCGCTGATCACGCCGGATTGCGTGAGCGTTCCCGTCGTCACGTCGATCCCGCCACCGCCGGTTTCGAGCGTCATCGGACGGCTCAACGAAAAGGTCCCGCTCGTCTGAAGCCCGCCGCTGTCCAGCGTGACCGACGTGCCCGCCGCGCCGAGATTGTTCGACGCCGTGATCGCCACCCATCCGCCCTCCACGTTCGTGCCACCCAGGTAGGTGTTCGCCGCCGTCAGCGCGAGTGTGCCCGCCCCTGTCTTCGTCAGTGCGCCCGCTCCGCTGATCACGCCCGCGTGGGTCAACGTGCCCGACTCCACATGAAACGTGCCGCTGTTCGCCGTGATCGTCGTGGGACGACTGAACGCCAGCAAAGCCGACGCATCCAGCACGCCGCCATCCAGGGAAATCGCCGCATTCGCCAGTCCGAGATTCGCGTCCGACGTCACCTTCACCGTGCCGCCGGTGATCGTCAGGCCGTTGAAGGTGTTGGTGCCCGTGAGTTCCAGCGTGCCCTCGCCCTGCTTCGTCAACGCGCCCACCCCATCGATCGGCGCGGCGACGGTCACATTGAAGCCGTTCGTATCCAGAAACGCACCACCCGCGTTGATCGTCACATCGCCCGCGGCAAACCCGCTGATGAAGTCACCGCTGCCGTTCCGTGCGCGGAGAATGCCGCCATCGAAATCCACGGTGNCGCTGGTGCCCGATGCCACGACGCCGCCCACCTCCGCGACACCGCCGCTTGCGATCGAAANCGCCGCGTGCCCGTCCAACTCGAACAAGNGCGCCCGCACCACCCCCTCGTTNTCGATCGCCAANGTTCCCGTGCTGCCCTGGAACCCGATCGCAGTGGAAGCATCGCTTTCCCACACTGAACCTGCGCCGCTGACGGTGACGTGCCCTGTGCCACCTGCCGCTCCAATGAAACCTTTGGCCGATTCGACCCTTCCGCCGTCCAACACCTGCAGGTGGCCCGTGCCACCGTAGGCGCCGACGGATAGAAAAACCGATGCGCTGATCCGCGAGCCCGCGCCCGTGACCGTCGTGTTGGACACGTCGCTCACATCCCGTCCGAGAAACACCTGGGCGGTCGTCACCACTTCCGAGCCTCCGCTGATATTCAGCTCTGCACTGATCGACCCGCCGTGATAAAAATCTGCGGCCGATGAGAGCGATGCTCCGTTCTCCAACGACACGTCGTTGTCGCTCAGATCGATTCCGAGCGTGACGGTCGCGCCCGAAATCCTCAACGCGTTCGCGCCCGTCCCGCCGGCCAGATAAGCACCACCTACCAAAGAAACATCCTTCGTGATCACCGGAAGCGGCGCCGTGAGAGCGATATCTCCCGTGAACGTGATCGTGTCGCCATCGCTCAAGTTTCCAATCGCGGCCGCCAGCGCGGCTTCGTTCGCGACATCGAAATTCGCCGCCCAAAGCGACACCCACGGCGCGAGACCGACCCACAACGCTGTCCGCACGACGCGGAGACAGCGACCCGAACGATGACCTGTGACCGCGACGCGGCCGCGCAGAGGCGAAGCAATATTCATAGGCTGGAAAGCATTTTCCGTCCGTTCCTTCCGATGCGGCGGGGGCTGAAAAACGCGGGCCATCTCACTGGCACCATCTCCGCGTGGGGCGAAGACCAACCTGCTGCCAAAACCTCATTATGACAAAAAGTTTACAAATACTCGCCGCGACTCGTCGTCGGTCCAGCCTCGCCTGCGCGGAATGAGATCCACTTCGCCTCCAGATCGCCGAGGCCGAGCAGCAGCAGATTGAAAAACCCCGCGCACGGGTGCGAACGTCCCGAGTGAACGCCGTATCATAAAAAACATACAACGCCACGAAGAAGAACGCGTAGCAGATGCCATGCGGCACCTGCACCGCGACGATCAGGCCGATCTGATCCGATCGACGTGCAAAAACCAGGAAGCGACCCACGTGTCCGGGCACGCCGATGATCGTGGTCTATTTCGGCGACGCCGGCCGGTCGCTCGCTCGGGACTTTTATGTGAAGCGCCTCGTGTCGCTCCCCGTTGCCGTGGCTCTGCCCGAGGAACACCCGCTCGGCGATGCGCTACGGCTCCCCGATTTGCGCCGCGAAGTCTTCGTCGGCAAAAAGAGGAGGATCTTCCCGGTTACAGCCAATGGATCGTCGGGCTCTGTCGACGCGCACGCTTTCGCCCGCGCTTCATCGAAGAGGCCGAGAGCCTCACGCATGGACTTTGGCTGCTGGTCGCCGAAAACGCGGTGACGCTGCCGGCGGCTCAGTCCGCGCCGATCGCATCGAGAAACGCGCGCGCAAGCACGCGATGCCCCTCGCGCGTCGGATGAACGCGATCCGGCGCCAGCGCTTGCACACCGACGTCCGCGATCGCGCGATCGAACGCCGCCTGGGTGTCGACCAGCACGGCGTCGTGCCGGCGCGCGAGCATCTTCACGCACGCGCCATAATCGTCCGTTCGCCGCCGCATCGCGTCCGACGCCGACGGTTCGACAAAGAACGGCGTCATCAAAATCAGCCCGCGCAACTTCGGCCGCACGCGCGCAATCAGCCGGTCGTAGGTCTCCTCGAATTCGTCCAGCGGCACGCTCTCGGCCTCGCGTCCCGGTCTGAACTGCCGCCACACGTCGTTGATTCCGATCATCACCGAGAGCCACTGCGGATCGTGCGCGAGAACGTCGGCTTCCCAACGCCCCGCGAGATCACGAATCGTGTCGCCGCTGATGCCGACGTTGATCACCCGCACCCGGTGCTCCGGCCCTAACTTCCTCAACGCCGCATCGATCTCCGCAACATAGCCGTCACCCAGCGCACCCGGCGCGTTGGCCTCCGCCGATCGCGCGCGACCGCAATCCGTGACCGAGTCGCCAATCATCAACAGCAAGGAGTCGGGTTCTATTTTCATGAGCAATACTTCAAAACGAACGCGGCGATTTCCAGCGCCGTCAGCCACTGCGCGAGAGCGGGCCCTCGCGTTCGACCACCAGCATCTCGCAGCCTCCGCGCGGGCGGAGGGTCACGATCGTGGAAACCATCTCTCGCACCGTGGCCCCTTCGCGTCGACGCCGATCTGCACGGCGCGGTGATCCTGGTTGCGACTTCGGAGCCGGGTAGTTGCGTTTAGGCACGATATTGATCACGCCCGCGACGGCGTCGGAGCCGTAGATCGGAGAGGCGCCGTCGGTGATCACTTCGACGCGCTCGACCATGCCGAGCGGAGGCGCGTTCAGGTTGACGAAACCCTGCTGCGAATCCGACGAGCCATTGCGCTCGCCGAAATCCGGCAGTCTCCGGCCGTCGACGAGCACGAGCGTCGAGCCGCGGCCGAGCCCGCGCAGCCCGGCCGCGGAAACGCCGGTTTGTCCGGGTGGCGCCGCCGACACGCCGAGCGCCCAATCGAAAAACGGCACGCTCGACTCCGTGCGCTGCCCAAATTCCGGATTGAACTCATCGGGCACGCTGCCGCGCCCCGCGCCGATGCCCGTGTAGTTCTGGGGCAGCGTGCGCAGGAAATCCGCCAGCGTGAGCGCGCCCCCCGATCGTAAACGCCGACCGGCGAGATCGCGTCCGCATCCACGGACCGAATACGCGTGCCGGCGACCGTCGCCGGAGCGGCCCGCTCCTCCAGCGTGACCAACCAGATTTCGCCCCCGAGCGCCCCGCGCTGCGTCGCCGGTGCAGGCGAAGCCCGTCCGGACACTCCACGGTTCCGGAAGCGCCGAGCCACGAGATCAATCCCGCGCAACCAACGGCTCCGACCAAACGTGCGAACCGTCGTCAGGAGCGAACGTCCCTTGAGGTTTTCGGCGCCTCGACAGGCATACGGTCGCCACGAAGCCAAACACGGCCGATTTCATCGTGGCGTAAACACGAACGCCCTCCCGCTCAAAAAAAGTGCCCGCCGCGTTACCCCTAACACGGCGGGCTTTGCTTTCTTAGTTACCCCAATCCTCCGCTAAGCGGAGGAGATGGGCTGACGTTCGCCAAACTCGGGCGGCCGCGCAACTCGGAAAGTGCATCACCGTCGGGTCAGTAGCGCGACCCCACCCGCCTATAAGATAGCGCGGTAATCGCCCGAAGTAATATCGCTGGATTTTCAGCGGGGGATTTTCCGTGCACCGCCCGCTCCTCGTAAGTCATCGAGCAGCAGCAGCTCGCAATCGGTCGCGTGCAGATGAAATCGCGTCGGCGCGATGCCATAGTCGCCACGTATGAACGAGGCGAATCCCCAACCCCACACCGCGAAAACGGACCGTCTGCATGGCACGCCGGAGGCGACGCCGCTGGAAGACAAGACCTCCCAACACCTCACGACCAATCAGGGCGTGCGCATCTCGGACAACCAAAACTCCCTGCGTGCGGGCGAACGCGGCCCGACACTGATGGAGGACTTCATCTTCCGGGAGAAGATGACCCACTTCGATCACGAGCGCATTCCCGAGCGCGTCGTCCACGCCCGCGGCTCGGGCGCTCACGGATTCTTTCAGGCTTACGACGACTCGATGAAGGAGTTTACCCGCGCGGCGTTTCTCTCCGACCCGTCGCGGAAGACGCCGGTGTTCGTGCGATTCTCGACGGTCGTCGGTTTCCGCGGCTCCGCCGACACCGTTCGCGACGCGCGCGGCTTCGCCACGAAGTTCTACACCGACGAGGGAAACTTCGATCTCGTGGCCAACAACATCCCCGTCTTCTTCATCCAGGACGCGATCAAGTTCCCCGACCTCGTTCACGCGATCAAACCCGAGCCGCACCACGAGATGCCGCAGGCCTCGGCGGCGCATGACAACTTCTGGGACTTCATCTCCCTTACGCCCGAATCGATGCACATGATCATGTGGGTGCTTTCCGACCGGGCTCTGCCGCGCAGCTACCGCATGATGGAAGGCTTCGGCGTTCACACCTTCCGCTTCATCAACGCCTCCGGAAAGTCCACTTTCGTGAAATTTCACTGGCGACCCGCGCTCGGCACCCACGGGCTCACGTGGGATGAAACGCAGAAGATCGCCGGCAAGGACCCCGATTTCAACCGGCGCGATCTCTGGGACGCGATCGAGGCGGGAAACTTTCCGGAGTTCGAACTCGGCGTGCAGCTCGTGTCCGAGCAAGACGAGCACAAGTTCGATTTCGATCTGCTCGATGCGACGAAGAGTCATTCCCGAGGAGGAGGTGCCGTTGCGCATGATCGGGAAGATGACGCTCACGCGAAATCCCGAGAACTTCTTCGCTGAAACGGAGCAGATCGCGTTTCACCCCGGCCACGTCGTGCCCGGCATCGACTTCAGCAACGACCCGCTCCTTCAAGGCCGTCTCTTCTCTTATCTCGACACACAATTGATTCGGCTCGGCGGACCGAACTTCACCGAGATCCCGGTCAATCGTCCGCTCGCGCCCGTGCACAACAACCAGCGCGATGGATTCATGCGTCAGACGGTGAACCGCGGCCGCGTAAACTACGAACCGAACTCCCTCGCCCGCGGTTGTCCCATGCACGATCCGAACGCAATGCGCGCCTTCATGAGCTACGGCGAAAAGCTGGAAGGTCACAAAGTCCGCGCCCGCAGCGAGAGCTTCGGCGATCACTTCAGTCAGGCGACGCTCTTCTGGAACAGCCTCAGCGAACCGGAGAAAACTCACCTCGTGGACGCGATTCACTTCGAGTTGGGAAAAGTGGATCACATGCACATCCGCGAGCGCATGATCCGGCTTTTCGCCAACGTCGATCGCGAGCTTGCCGAACGAGCGGCGCGCGGCGTCGGCGTGAAGGAGGTCACGACCGACCTTTCCTATCTCGAAGAATCCTCGTCGCCCAAACCAAACGCGAAACGTGGCCCGGGCCGGACGTCGCGCTCGGCCGCGTTGAGCATGGCGAACACAACGTTCTCCGCAAAAACGCGCAAAGTCGCCGTGCTCGTCGCCCCGGGTGTCGACGCCCCTCAACTTGCTACGATCAAGTCCGCGCTGAAGGAGGCGGGTGTCACCGTGAACACCGTATCCAGCTTCCTCGGCAAGGTGCCCGCTGCCGGCGGAGGAAATGTCGAGGTCGAGAAATCATTTCTTACCGCAGCCTCGGTGATGTTCGACGCGGTCCTGGTGCCCGGCGGTCGGGAAAGCGCGATGTCGCTCAAAGAGCAGGGCGACGCACGCCATTTCGTGCAGGAAGCCTTCAAGCACTGTAAGCCCATCGCGGCGATCGCCGACGGCGTGGAGTTCCTCCGCGCCACCGAGCTTTCCGGCGTTCGGCTTTCCTCGGATGCTGCGGTCTTGAATGACAAAGGCGTGGTCACTGCGGGCACGTCTGCCGACGCGAAGGCGTTCGCGGAGGAATTCGTGCGAGCGATCGCGAAGCATCGCCACTGGGAACGCGAAAAGAGCTCCGTCGCAGCCTAGGCACGGATTGCGCTAGATAGTCCAGTATCCGTGACGGCCCGACATCGCTCCGCCCTGTCACGCCACCGTGAGCACGAGTTTACCCGTCGTGTGTTCGTGCTCGAGTTCCTCGTGGACGCGGCGGACTTCGTTCAGCGGGTGAGTGTGGTTGACGAGCACCCTCACCTTTCCCTCGTCGATCAGCTTGGCGATTTCGACGAGTTGTTCGTGGCGCGGCTCGGCCATGAACACTTTCGCGCGAGCGTCGTAGGCCTTCGCCTGTTCCTCTGAAGGCTGCTGCAACGTCGACACGAT
>Ga0065721_10049339_pt1 | contig 36876 bp, 27 predicted proteins | sample Mesricmetagenome_FD_59108 | JGI IMG/M metagenome (GOLD analysis project Ga0065721, IMG submission 59108) | Mesophilic microbial community from rice straw/compost enrichment Sample: eDNA_1 v2 (version 2) | ecosystem: Engineered > Solid waste > Grass > Composting > Bioreactor | place: USA: Davis... | reverse complement strand
TGCTAGGATTGACCGCGACTCCGGAGAGAATGGACGGCAAGGATATTCTCGGCTACTTCGACAATACGATTGCGGCCGAGATCCGTCTGACGGATGCGATCGATCGGAAGCTGCTCAGTCCGTTCCAGTACTTCGGCGTAACGGATCAGGTGGATTTGACGCAAGTAAAGTGGTCGAGACGCGGGTACGATCTGGCCGAATTGGAGAGCCTCTACACGAACAACAAGATTCGGGCGGTTCAGATACTAAACAGCATGAGAAAATATGTCACGGACATGGATCAGGTCAAAGGGCTCGGATTCTGCGTAGGTGTGGATCATGCGAAGTACATGGCGAAGGTGTTCGAAGAGGCCGGCATTCCGGCGATCGCACTGCATAGCGGGTCCAGCGACGAGGAGAGGCAGCAGGCTAAGGTTCGGTTGACGAACGGCGAGATCAAAATGATTTTCGTGGTCGATCTCTACAACGAAGGGGTCGACATTCCGGCCGTGAACACGATTCTGTTCCTTCGTCCGACGGAGAGCTTGACGGTCTTCCTACAGCAGTTAGGGCGTGGGCTTCGTCTTGCCGAGGGCAAGGAATGTTTGACGGTGCTAGATTTTATTGGTCAGGCGCATCAGGAGTATAATTTTCAAGATAAGTTCCGGGCTCTGATTGGGCACACGAAGCATTCCGTTCAGCATTACGTCGAGAATGGATTTTCGACCTTGCCGCGGGGAAGCTTCATTCAGCTGGAGAAGCAAGCAAAGGCTTATATTCTCGGGAACCTGAAGCAAGCCGTTGTGAACCGTAAAAGCCTGATTAACAAGATAAAATACTTCGAAGAGGATTCGAGGCTACAACTGTCTCTGGGGAATTTCGTCGGTTATCACGGGCTGAGCTTGTACGAATTGTATGGAGGCCGAACGGGGAATCGGACGTTTACCGGCTTGCAGGAGGAAGCGGGAGTCGCGGAAGCAAGGGCGGGCTATACTTGGCACAATTCCGATTTTGTGGCGAAGAGGGTTCCGGCATTGCTGAACATCAATTCCCGGAGGTTGCTCAAGTTCCTGCTTGCCTACCTCCAGGACGGCACGCTCCCGAGCTCTGAAGAAGAACGGCTTATGGTTAACATGCTGTACTATACCTTCTACCGAACGGAACCTTCCCGAAATGGCTACGCCAGTGCTCAAGAAGCCATTCAGACCACGCTCGCTTACCCGGCCTTCCGCGATGAAGTCGTTCAGATCTTGAAGTACAAGCTGGCTCATCTGGATTTCGTGGACAAGCCGAATGATTTTCCATATGCGTGCCCTCTGGATATCCATTGCACTTACTCCATGGACCAGATTCTTGCGGCATTCGGGTATTGGAACGAGGAGAAGGCGCCGAGCTTCCGGGAGGGCGTGAAGTACTTCGAGGACAAGCAGACGGATATCTTCTTCATCACATTAAACAAGTCGGACAAAGACTTCTCGCCGTCGACTCTCTATGAGGATTATGCAATCAACGAGAGGCTCTTCCACTGGCAGACCCAGAGCCGAACGTCCGAGGAGTCGAAGACGGCTCAGCGCTATATCCATCATCGGAAAATGGGGTCCCGGATTGCTCTGTTCGTGAGGGAGTACAAGGAGGAGCACAACTATACGTCTCCTTTTGTTTTCCTGGGGGAGGCGGAGTATGTGAAGCATGAGGGGAGTAAGCCAATTAGCTTCGTGTGGAAGTTGAAGCATGATATTCCTCCGGGGATGATTCAGGTGGCGAATAAGGTGATTGTGTAGAACAAGAAAGAAGCGATTCTTCCAGTATTAATCAACCTTGATAAGCGATGTACTCGTTTCCACCGGTTTGAGTTAGCCCGGCTTCGTAATACGACCACTCACCGAAGGAGGTCAGTGGTCGTATGTTCAATTTAATATTGTTTCCTTACATAATTGTGCGAAATAACCGAGAACGCGTTGGAAAACATTAATATAAATCCGATAGATAGTCTATAATGTTCGGCTGAAAAATCGAAAACAAGATCGAATAGAATTAAGAATGAAATAAGTCCGCTTAGAATGGCGAATGAGTATATTGCCGATCTTCCGCTGATAACAGAGCCTCGTTCATCACCACTTTCCGTGTTTTTAAATCGGATTAAGTAAATCAGATTTATTGCGCTTGCGATTAGAGCGAGAATCCACACGCCATTTTCAATCCATTCCATCAGTCCTCATCCTCCTCGGGAAATTCCGTGTATTGAAACACTTCATTGATATCAACTCCAAACAACCGTGAAATCTTAAAGGCAAGTATTAGCGAGGGGTTGTATCGATTAGCCTCGATTGAAGCAATGGTCTGCCTGCTTACGCCTAAACGGTCGGCAACTTCTTGCTGAGACCACTTGCGGGTTGCACGCAAAATGTGCAGTTTGTTTTCCAACTCACCATTAATCTCCATCTAATCACCTCTGGCACGATTATAATTTATTTTTGTCATTATGTAAACTATTTTTAACATAATGTACGAAATAATATACGAAGTCGGCATTGTGTGGCTATTTCCACTAGTAGAGACCAGAGCTAGACTTCCGAGGTTTAATATCTGCTTATAATAGGTTTACAACTTTTTGAACAAAATCGTTTGAGTTATACTAATTTCAATAGATCGATTAAGGAGGTCATTCAGATGACCACCAAACAAACAATTCATTTTGCCGATGAAGATTACTACACTGTCGAGGAAGTAGCTAAGCAGTTTGGAGTCACTAGGCAAGCCGTTCATAAATGGATTAGCACGGAGAAAATTAAATACGTGGTTCCTACGGGCGGGAAGAAAAAGGGGTACCTGATCCCTAAAGGCCAGTTTAAACCAGAAAAGTCTCGCAGCGCAGAGTTTCGCCAGCGTCGCAAAGCCATTTTTGGAGAAGAAGACCTCTCGCTTACAGATTCGCACTAAACACCGCCCCCTAGTTAGGTTACTGTTCAGACACTAAGCCAAGGAGACAACACCCATGCAAACATTCATCGTATTAGGTAGCATTCTAATGGCCATCGCGGTGGCGGTGGGAGCGTTCGGAGCACATATGCTGAAGAGCAAGCTGGAGCCGGACAAGCTGAAGGTATACGAGGTTGGCGTGCAGTATCATCTTATCCATGCGTTGGGCTTGGTCGGGGTTGGTTTGCTGGTAGGTCAATATCCGGAAGAAGGCCTGCTCGAGCTGGCGGGATGGTTTATGTTCGCCGGGATTGTTCTGTTCTCGGGAAGTCTGTACGTGTTAAGCATGAAGAGAGTTCGGCTGTTAGGCCCGATTACTCCGCTCGGCGGTCTGTCCTTCATAGCCGGCTGGGTGCTTGTTGTCTTGGGAGTCCTGTAGCAGCTAGCTAAATGGTACGATAATCATTCCATTCTTCACGATTGCGCTGTACCACCATATCTCGAGAAAAAGCTGACAACGGAAGCGTTCCGTCGTCAGCTTTTTTCGATTCAGAAAATGTTCAGATGGATGACCTACAATCACTTGTTGATGAACGTACGATAGAAGGGAGAAATATTCTTGCGGAAGTATGCGAAGATCTTATTAAGTGCTTTGCTGATTATTGCGCTTCAGGCGGGGCCTGTATCCTCCATGTTCCTTGCCTATGCAGCGGGCAATGACGTAACAGATCAAGTCGCTTCTCAGTTTATTACAGGTGTGGATCTTAAAGAGAAAACGGGGGCGCCCGTAGAAAATGAAGTTACGCTTGTAGGTCAGCAAGATATCGACCCGATCACGCAGTTTTATCTATGGTACGACTTTACCGTGCCTAATGTTCACTCTATCGAAGCGGGAGACTACATCGTTTTTGATGTGCCGCAGGCCATTGTTTTTCCTGGCGACGGTGCTTCTACCATTCAATTGCCTGATCTAATCATTGATGGTGAAGGTCCGATAGCGGAAGCTTATCTGGATCCGGGCAATAAAATAAGACTTGTGTTCAAAAGCGCCATAGAGACGCTATCGAACGTCGGCGGCGCCTTCTATATCGCGGGCAGCTTCGATCCGATTGCAATTAATACGGACGGCAGCGACACCGACATTAATTTCACCGTACCGCAGAGAACGGTAACGCTGTCGTTCCAAGCAGCCCCTCCTCCCGAGCCGGAGCCGGTCACCGTCACGAAAGACGGTGCAATTATGAACGGAACGAGCATCGAATGGACAATCACCGTGGATAAAGCCGATTTTAGCGCCACGAATGTGGTAGAGAATGCGGTGTTGACGGATGTGATTCCAGCAAGCCAAAGCCTCGATGTATCCTCGATCGAAGTGAATAATGCGGCTCCTGATGCCAGCGACATCTCCTTGGTAGGCAATACGCTTAATCTATCGCTAGGCACCATTTCGTCGAAACAAGAGATCACGTTCGTTACCACTCTCACGGAACAGGCCTTGCTAGACGCCTTGGCTGAAGGCAAAGCCTCGATCGATGTAACGAACGACGCGCAGCTGACGCATGACGATAACCAAACCACCCCTGCAGAACATCCTAAGACGGTTACGATACCGATTAATATTTTGAGCAAGTCCGGCAATTACCTTCCAGCTACAACCGTTAATAATACCAAGAACATAGAGTGGACGATTGTCGTCAACGAGGATGAGTTAACGTTCGACAATGCCGTCATTGAGGATAAGCTGCCTGGCGGTCTTACCTTCATAGCCGGATCGGAGACGATCACGGGCGCAACCGGCGTTACGCCAACGGTGAACGGATCGGATGTCACGTTTAATCTTGGGAATATTACGGGCAAGGTTACGATTACGTACCTAACGGAGATCGATCCGGCACGGTTTACGGCTAACGGTTCTTATAACTTTAACAACACCGCCGTGCTTACGTGGGATGGTCTTACCGGAACGGGTATATCTAAAAGCGCCAATGTCGGTGTCGGAAGCAACCTGTTTACGAAGTCCGGAGCAGGCTACAACCGATCCAATGGCGTCATCTCCTGGTCGATGACGATCAATAATGAGAGCATCAATCTAGCAGCTCCGACGATTACGGACATCATTCCGAATAACCAGCAATACATTGAAGGCTCTGCCAGAATCGTAGACCATCAAGGTAATGTTTATGCGGGCGGGACGCTCGATTATGATACGGCGACCAAGACGTTGAGCTACACGTTCAATTCGGCAATCAACTCGAAGTATGTCCTTACTTTCGATACCAAGCCGGTTAGCACGGAGAACATTACCTCGAACAGCAGCGGTCAGTTTACGAATAAGGCTACCTTTACTAGCGGGACGATCTCCTTCGACAGTACGGGGACGCAGTCCTTCTCAAGCAATGTTCTTCGCAAGGAACAAGCGGGCTACAATATTTCCAATCGTCATGTGACATGGAGATTTATTGTGAACGAGAACGGAGATACGACTCCGAGCAGCAATGCCGGCGCTCTTGATCCGAGCTTCTATCAAGCCAATCCGCTTACTAACGTTGTGATTACGGATGCCATTCCGGCAGGTCTTGCCTATGCGGGCAACTTCAGCATGGTCGATAGCCTCGGAGCGGATGCAAGCAGCTTAGTAACGGTTAATGAAGACAATGGAGTCGTAACCGTCTCCTTCAACCAGCCGATTACCAAGAAGTATGTGATTCTATTCGATACTCAAATCGTTGACGAATCGCATTTTACCGTGAAGGACAACAGCCTTAATAATGGCAACTTCAGCATTACCAATGAAGCTACGTTAACCCATAACGGGACAACCAAGACGAACAAGATGTCTGCCACGCAAGAAATCAAGAACCGTATCGTTAGCAAAATGGGCATTCCGCCAACGTTCGGCAATAAGTATATCGATTGGGTCGTCTACCTGAACTCGAATGCGGTCAATCTGAATTCGTTGTTGAACGTAGATAGCTTCTGGCTGATTGACAATTTACAAGAAGGTCTTGAGCTGGATACGACAAGCGTATCTCTAATAGCCTATGACCAAGCGGTTAACTTGCCGAATTCGATTCCGGCTAGCGGAGATGACGGATTAGGCGCCGGCAGGGCTATAACCCTGGATGGCAGTCATATTAAATATGATGCGACAACCCGACAATTCAGACTGAACTTTCCTGGCGATATCGCTACGGCTTATAAGCTCTCGTTCCGTACTTACGTAACCGAAAACGTGGTTTCGGGGGCTCAATTCTCTAATGACATCAATCTATTCGGTTCCAAGAACGGCACTCCGGTTAATATCGATAGCGCCTATCAGTCAAGCGATGCTCGTCAAGTGTCTTTCCTGGAAGGGGGCAGCTTGGGATATGGCAACCTAGGCAAACTTGTCGTTAAGAAGGTGGACCTGGAGGATACGAATAAGAAGTTATCGGGCGCCACATTTGCGTTGTTCGATCGATTCGGGAATAAAGTTCAAGAGAAGGCGACAGTAGATGGCGAGCTGGAGTTTAACCGTATTAAAATCGACTTGCCCTACTATGTCAAAGAGGTAGAAGCCCCGACGGGTTATCTGCTGAGCGGTGACGTGAGCGTGGATGGGACCGCTGCAACGCTTACCGGAACGAGCGCGGTTGTAGCGGATGCCATTGAAGCGCAATTGGATTCGGCAACCAATCAGAAGTCAATGGAACTAATCTTTAAGAACCAAAAGATTAAAGCGACTATCCAGTTTGTGAAGCAAAATGAAGCTGGCGACGCGCTGGCCGGCGCGCAGTTCGGACTGTTCGAACGCGGAGCGCCCGCAAGCTCTGCGCCATTGGCGACAGCAACGAGTACAAGCTCGGGTATCGTATCCTTTGCGGATGTCGTCTATGGACAGTATGATATCCGTGAAATTTCGGCGCCCGTCGGCTATCGCAGCTTAACAGGCGTGGTCCATGAGGTAGAGGTCACCGCCCAAGACCATGGACAAACCTTGAATCTCGCACCGGTTGCGAATGAATTAATTAAAGCCAATATTAAGTTCGTGAAGAAAAACACTCTAGGAGCCGGTATAGCGGGCGCCGAGTTCGGTTTGTATGACGGCAGCAATCAGCTAGCGGCAACAGCCTCTAGTACGGCTGATGGAACGGTAGAATTCAAGGATGTTTTGGCGGGGCAATATACGATTCGCGAGACGGCTGCCCCATTCGGTTATGTGCCGCTTACCGGCGATATTGGAACGGCTACCATTACGGAAGCAGAGTATGGTACGACGATTCTGCTTGCCGATGTCACGAACGAGCTGATTCAATCGGATATCGAGTTCGTTAAGCACACGGAGAACAACCTGCCATTAGAGGGAGCAAGATTTGGTTTGTATGGGGCCTCCGATGAGCTGGTACAGTCGCAGGTCAGCCAATCCGATGGTAAGGTTAAGTTCACGAATGTAGGTCAAGGCACCTACACCATAAGAGAAATCGAAGCGCCTTATGGTTATCTAACCGATAGCAGTGACATCTACAACGTAACGATAACGGCGAACGATCACCATCAAACGGTCTCGCTTGCTCCGGTAGTCAATACCCTTATTAAGGCTAACATTGAATTCAAGAAAGTAAATGCGAAGGGGGATGGGCTGGCCGGCGCGGAATTCGTGCTGCTGGACGTTAACGATAGCGAAGCTGTCGTTCAGACGGCAACCAGCGGCTCCGATGGCCGAGTTACGTTTACCGACGTTCATGAAGGCAAGTACTTGATCCGCGAGAAAACAGCACCGGTCGGGTATAACCCATTAACCGGCGACGTTGCGACCGTAGACATCGATGCGCTTAAGCATAATACGACCGTAACGCTTCCGGATGTAACGAACCAGATTATTAAAGGCGATGTCGAGTTCGTTAAGGTTGCTAAGTATACCGGCTTGCCTCTGGAGAATGCGCGCTTTGCCCTCTATGCAGCGGACGATACAACCTATGATCGTGAGATCGCGACCGCAACGTCCGATGATCAGGGGATCGTTCGTTTCGAAGACGTGGAATACGGAGACTACGCCATTATTGAAGTTACTCCGCCTAGCGGGTACAATCTCTCCAAGGACAAGCTGTCCGTGTCCGTTCGGCAAGAGGGGGAAACGTATAGTCTTGGGAACTTCGAGAACGAACCGACACCTGCATCCATTATTGTAGGTACAATCGAAGTGAAAAAGGTTAACGTCATCGGAGCTCCGCTTGCGGGCGCGAAGTTTGGTCTCTACGATTTACAAGGCGAGCTTGTAAAGGAAGCCGTTACGAACAGCTCGGGCATTGCTCGCTTCCTAGCGGTGCCAGCAGGCGCGTATACCGTTAAGGAGCTTGAAGCACCTGCTAATTATGCGAAGACAGACCGAGTAGAGAAGGCTGTTATTGCAACGATGAACAACGAGGTGAAGCTAACGTTCGTCAATGAACGCAGCGGCGATGCGCCTTGGCCGAACGTAAGTGTTCGCAAAGTCGATGATGCGGGCAAGCCTCTGGCTGGCGTGAAATTCGCTTTGTACAAAGCGGAAGATGCCTCTTTTGCAACGCCAGTCGCGACGAGTGCAACCAATTCGGAAGGCGTTGCGACGTTTAAGAACATTATTCCAGGCGAATATGTGGTCAAAGAAACCGAAGCTCTTAAAGGGTATATTCTGACCAATGCTACGTTGCCGGTAACCGTGACGGAAGAGGCTAAAATCCATAACGCCGGCACCATAGTGAATAAGCTTATTCGCGGCGATATTGTCATTACGAAAGTGAATGAACATAAGGAACCGTTGCAAGGCGCCAAGTTCGGCTTGTACGATGGATCCGGTAAGCTAGTACAATCTGTCGTAAGCAATAGCGAAGGAATCGCGAGCTTCAAGGATGTTCCTTATGGCACTTACCATTTGCATGAGCTAGTCGCCCCTGAGTCTTATCAGAAGTCTACCGATAAGATAGCGATTAGCATTACGGTTGACGGGGAAGTTCTGGCCTATTCGATCATCAATAAGAAATCGAATGTCGCATCGGAAGGCAACGGCGGAACGCCGGGTCAGCAGGTTAACGGAAGTGACGATGAGGGAACTTCCGATGGCGGTGACGGTAGCAATGGCAGCGTCGATGGCAATAGCGACGACAATGGCGGCGGCGGAGAAGCGGTAGCCGGAGTTCATTCGGAACTGCCGAAGACAGGAGACACCATTGCTGCGATGATCTGGCTGTTTGTTGGCAGCGGAGCGCTTATCCTTGCTTTGCTAGTAGTCGGTAGAAGAGTGCGAAAACAGTAATTCCGTTTCTTGCAGAATGCGTACGTTCCTCGGAATGTACGCATTCCTTATTTGGCCGTTAGCTGAATTGAGGGATAGAATGGGGAAGGTAAAGGTCATTAGGCGAGTCTTGCTTGTTATTCTTATGGCCGTATTCGCGTACAGCGGCTATCGAATAGGGGTATACCTGTATGACGGTTATGCAAGCGGCAAGTTGAACGATCGCATGAAGCAACAATATGAGGCAGCACAGCAAATGCAGGAAGAGACGAACCCTTCCGAGCAGGGACAATTCATGGAGGAAGAGCAATCGAAGGCGAGCTATCGGCGACGATTCGATTCCTTGCTGGCGATCAATCCGGATATCGTAGGTTGGATTCGCATCGACGATACGGACATTGATTACCCCGTCGTGCAATCCGGCGATAACCAATATTACCTTAATCATAATGCGGAGAAGCAGCGGTCGCAGCGAGGCGCGATATTTATGGATTATCGATATACGGATGAGAACGATAACGCGCAATTGGTCATTTATGGTCATCATATGAAGGATGGCAGCATGTTCGGCGAGCTATCGAAATACAAGGACGCCGCCTATTATCAAGAGCACGATAAGATCGCTTTTGAAGGACTTAAGGAACCGGCGACCTATCAAATCTTCTCCGTCTATATTTATGGCCCCGAGAGTCGCTCTTTTGAATATGAGTTTGCGGATGCCCAGCAGTATCAAGCCTATCTGGATACGATTAAGAGACAATCCTTGTATGATACGGGAGTTGAAGCGACCTCGGACGATCAACTTCTTACCCTAGTAACCTGCACCTATGAGGTTACCGATGCCAGATTGATTATTCATGCGAAACGAGTACCGTAGGGATAGCTTCGAATGCTACCCTTCATTGTATGCTCCCCTTACGGGATGCCGGCTCCCCTCTCTGCGGCTAACGGACGTGAGAGACGCTTAGAAGCGTAACCACACACTTTTTAAAATGTAACGGACATCTGCGACGCTTAGAGCCTGAGTTTTTAAGTAAAATGACCATTTTGGAGCTCTAAGGGTTCCTTGTGACCGTTAGAATTTTCGAAGGTAGGTTTGCGGTGTTTAAGCGTCGCTGATGTCCGTTAGAGTCGCAAAGAATAAGTTTAGCCGGTGAACTGGTAGTAACAACTCCAAACAAGCTGACGACGGAAGAGCTCCGTCGTCAGCTTGTTTCGTTTATTGGATCGAACCGGCGATTTGCAGGGCACTGTCGGCCGACACGGGACCGACGATGGAATATTGAACGCTGTCAACGATCCAGTATAGCTCGACGAGCTCGGGCTGCTCGAACACGAACCCGTCCGCCTCGCCGACTTGTACCGGGGTGAACAGATCGGTCGGGAACGCGGCGGTCATGCGGCTGGCCGAGAAAGTCAACGTCTTGTCGCCTGCCGCATACGTGAGGACGATATCTCTGGCGGGCTGGCCAGCCTCCCCGACCGCAACCCTCTCCGTCAGCTCAAAGCCTTCCGGCGCGGCGGCGGGCAGCCGCAAGTCCTCGCCGAACGCCGCCTTTGCGTCTTCCGCGGAGCTTAGCGGCGTCGTAACGAGCGAAGACAGCTCGGAGCCCGAGGCAGCCCCTGTCCCGCCGGACGGCTGGCTGGCGCTCGGCTGCCCGCCGGGAATCGCCAGGTTCTGGTTCTGGCTCTGATTCTGGCTCTGAACCAGCGCATACCCAGATCCGATCAGGATCGCGACCGCCGCGACAGCGGCGCCGAGTCTCCAGCTTCGAGGCACAAGAGATCGCCGTCTCGTCTTTTCCGTCTGCTGATCCATCCGCATCTCCTTCTTTCCCGTCTCCATCTGCTTATCCACCTGAATCTCCATCTTTCCCGTCCCCCTCTTCATTTCCGTCTGCTTCAAGCCCGCTTGCTCGCGGATTCTCTGCTTCGTTTGCTCGCGGATTCTCTGCTTCGTTTGCTCGCTCAGTTCCATATTCGCGAATAACATCTCGTCCGACTCCTCTCTCAATCGCATTCGCAGCTTATGATCCAAATCGGTCATCGCTTGTGTCCTCCTTCATCTCCCTAGCCAGCGCTTCCCGAGCGCGGTGCAGGCGATTGCGCACGGTTCCTTCGGGAGTCGACGTCGCCTCCGCGATCTCCCGCGTGCTGTAATCCAGGTAATAGTACAAATACAACGCTTCCTGATACGGCAGGGGCAAGCGAAGCAGGTACTGAACAACTTCGCTTCTCCGCCATTTATCCAGCGCTTCCTCTTCTACGCTAATCGTTCGACCGAGCTCTACCCGGCTCAGATCGGCGGGCTGTTCCGTGAACATGCGGACACCCATCTTGTCCCTGCATACGTTGACGGCGATCGACGTCAACCACGTCTTAACGGAGCTCTCTCCCCTGAACGAGGTCCATGAACGGTAAGCCCTCAGGAACGTCTCTTGGCTGATATCCTCCGCCAGATGACGATCGCCGGTATAGAAATAAGCGGTGCGCAAGACCGTTGCGCCGTAACGTTCCATGAGCTGCTCCAAGGCTTCCGAAGGTTGCGGGGAGAAGTTGTCTTTGTCTCTCGAGCCGGCCGGCTTCACAGGATCATCACCTCCAACCTTATAGACGGTCTGAGCGCGAAATCCGCTGCATCCGTTCGCAACATCTCCGCGAAATCTAACGTTTGTTGACTGCGTTCTTAGGTTTATTGTCTGGAATGGGGTGTGCAACTTTCTTTACAATTACATCAATTAGACGGATTAAGAGAAGCGTTTCACGGTCAAATGTAAGCGCGTACACCGAGGGCGCGAACAAACGGAAGGGGCGATTCATATGGACACCAAGAGCGGACGCAAGCGTGTGCGAACGCGTTGGCACACGCAGGATACCGAGCTTACTCTGCTGGCGCTGCCGACGACCATCTGGTATATCCTGTTCTGTTTTCTGCCGATGTTCGGTCTCATTATCGCCTTTAAGGACTTCAAGATCCACGGCGGATTCTTAAGCAACGTCATCCACAGCGAATGGTCCGGCTTCAAGAACTTCGAATTCCTGTTCAAGTCGAACGACGCTTGGGTCGTCATCCGCAATACGCTGGGCTACAATGCGATATTCATCGTCCTGAGCATAGTCGTCCCCGTCACGCTGGCGCTCATGATCGGGCAATTGCACAGCGGCAAGGCCGGCAAAGCCTACCAGACGATCATGTTCCTGCCCTACTTCCTCTCCTGGGTCGTCGTCTCCGCGATTGTCTGGGCCTTTCTTAGCTTCGATAAAGGGATCGCGAATCAATTCCTGGCGGACATGGGCAAGGATCCCGTGAACTGGTATATGGAGCCTAAATATTGGCCGTACTTTCTGGTATTCATGAATGTATGGAAGGGCTTGGGCTACGGCATGGTGGTCTACCTGGCCACCATCTCCGGCATCGACAGCACATACTACGAGGCTGCCGTCATCGACGGCGCGTCCAAATGGCAGCAAGCGCGATTCATTACGCTGCCTCTCATGAAGCTTGTCATCGTGATGATGTTCATCCTGGCCGTAGGCCGCATTTTCTATACGGATTTCGGTTTGTTCTTCCAAGTACCGCGGGACTCCAACTCGTTGTTCGACGTGGCGACGACCATCGACGTTCTCGTGTACAAGCAGCTTAAGACCGCTACGGTAGGGATGGCCTCGGCTTCCGCGTTCCTCCAATCCGTGCTCGGCTGCGTGACCATTCTGACGGCCAACTGGATCGTTCGCCGCATCGATCCGGACAGCGCCATGATGTAGGGGGGATGCGGAAAATGAGCAAGAAAACGGAATATGCGACGGGCCTCGATAAGTTCAACCGAATCGGGACTGCCACGAACGTGGGCTTTCACGTGATTTTTATCCTGCTGGCGTTGATCTGCCTCGTGCCCGTCCTGGTCGTGCTGTCCATCTCGCTATCCAGCGAGGATTCCATCCGCAACGACGGCTACCACCTCCTGCCGACGGCTCTCTCCGGAGAGGCCTACGACTACATTGCCCAGCAGGGGAGAATGATCACCCGAGCCCTAGGCGTCTCGGTGCTCGTTACCGTCGCGGGTACCGCGTTGGGCGTGCTGCTGACGACTTCGATGGGGTATGTTCTCTCCCGGCCGAATTACAAGCTTAAAGGACTTCTGACTTGGGTCGTCTTTATTCCGATGGTGTTCAACGGAGGCTTGGTCTCCAGCTACTATATCAACTCGAATCTGCTCGGCCTGAAAGATACGGTTTGGGCGCTCATTCTGCCTCTCGCCGTCTCTTCCTTTAACGTCATTATCTGCAAAACCTTCTTCCGAAGCACCATTCCGGACGCGCTCATCGAATCGGCCGAAATCGACGGCTCGAGCCAGCTGCGCATCTTCTTCTCGATCGTGCTGCCGATCTCGTTGCCGGTGCTGGCCACCATCGGATTGTTCCTGTGCTTCTCCTATTGGAACGACTGGTTTCAGTCCATGCTGTACATCGACAACCAGAGCCTGTATTCCCTGCAAGCGCTGCTGAACAGCCTGATGACCAACGTGGACGCTCTGGCGAAGAACGCCTCCAGCATGGGCGTCAGCTATGCGGAGCTGGTCGCGACCATGCCTAAGGAATCCGCGCGCATGGCCGTTGCCATCGTCATCGTGGTTCCCGTGGCCATTGCCTATCCGTTCTTCCAGAAGTATTTTATCTCCGGCCTGACGGTAGGCGCCGTGAAGGGTTGATTCGCAATAAGCCGGGATCCATCCGGTTTATGATATCCGCCGCGACTATAGGCGGAGGGACAAAGAAAGATACCAAAGGGAGGAAATGTTTTATGGTGACGACTAGAAAGAAATGGCTTGCCATGGGAGCCGCTGCCGCGCTCCTGACGACTGCCCTTGCGGGCTGCAGCAATTCGAATTCGAATTCGGGCTCCGAATCGAGCGCTCCGCCTTCCAACTCCAGTCCTAGCGCCAGCGCGCAGCCGGAAGCGAGCAAGCCCGCCGATTCGGGCGAAGTGCCTACCCTGGTATGGTGGACGATCGGCGGCGTCGTGCCGGCTAACTTCGACAAGGCTGTCGCGGCCATGAACGAATACACGGCCGAGAAGATCGGCGTGAAGATCGACATCAAGGTAGCCAGCTGGGGGGACTGGGACACGAAGATCAATACCATCGTGAACACCGGCGAACCCTTCGACATCATGTTTACGAACAACAGCAAGTACAGCCAGCAAGTCGCCATGAACGCTTTCGCCGATATCACCGACCTGGTGCAGAGCGAAACTCCCGACCTCTATAATTTTATCCCTCAGAAGGTGTGGGACGGAACGAAGATCGGCGGGGAAATCTACTCCGTGCCGACGTACAAGGACTCTTCCCTGACGCAATATTGGGTGTTCGACGATAAGTACGTGCAGAAATACGGCATCGACGTCAACGGCGGCATCAAGACGTTGAAGGACCTCGACAAGCCGTTCCGCGATATGAAGGCCGGCGAAGGCAAGAGCTTCTACCCGCTGTCGCTCACCCAAGGCGACGGATTCAACGGATTCTTCAACGGCTACGACGATATGACGCTCGGTCTGCCGCCGATCGGCGTGAAGGTGGACGACGCTTCCCGCAAGGTCGTCTCCGTGCTGGAGCAGCCGGACATCATGGAAGGGCTGAAGCAGCTGCACCAATGGTACAAGGACGGTATCATCAATCCGGATGCGCCGACCAAGACCGAAGCGGATAAAGGTCGTCCGTTCTTCGCAGCGCAGGCCTTCCCGGGCGCGGAAGCGAACTGGCAGATCACGGAGGGCGTCGAGAAGTACGATATGTTCCAGATCTTCGGGCCTATCTACACGACGAGCACGATCCAAGGCTCCCTGAACGCGATCTCGGCCAATTCGAAATATAAGAGCGAAGCGCTGAAGTACCTGCAGCTGGTGAACACCGATCCGAAGCTGCGCAACATGCTGGCCTTCGGCGAGCTGGGCGTCGACTTCGACAGCGTGGACGGCGATAAAGTCATCGAGCGCAAGACGGACACCTGGCCGCTGGCCGCGTATACGCAAGGAACGTTCTTCAACCTGGCCGTGACGAAGGGCGCTCCGGTCGATCAGTGGGAACAGGTTCGCAAGCTGAACGATCAAGCGACCTCTTCCACGAACCTGGGCTTCGCGCTGGACATCAGCCAATTGAGCACCGAAGTGGCCAATACCAAGGCGGTATGGGATAAATACCGGTACGAGCTGATGACGGGCGCTTCCGATCCGGAGAAGATGGTGCCGAAGATCGTCGAGGAACTGAAGGCGGCCGGCATGGATAAGATCATGAGTGCCGCTCAAGAGCAAATCGCCGCTTATTTTAAATAAGAGTTATTCCTTGCGATCGACATCCAGGAGGCCCGAACGGAGAAATGCCGTTCGGGTTTTCTGGCACCCATTACGGGATTGCCAGGATCGACGACTCCGTTATATGGTGGAAGCAGTCGGGTGCGACCAAAGCCTACTTGCGAAGGAGACGCCGCATGCGTTCATTTATGCAAATCAAGATTTATCGCGGCAAATTCATTGCATATGCGGTATTCGTGGTGTTCATCGGTCTGGCGCTCGGCGGGCTCACCTGCGCGGTCCTGCTGGATCAATGGGTGGGGAATTCCCGGAACGAGGCCGCCGGAGACTTCTCCCGGGTAGAGAGCGGCCTTCAATACGATGCCGACCGCATCGAAGCTTTCATGCAGAGGGTGTACTCCAACAGCGGATTGGTGGACGACATTCGCAGTTTCCTGGGGAATAACGCGGAAGGCTATCTCACGAGCCGGCTTCAGGGCAGTCATTATAACCGGACGCTGGTCTCCTTTCCGGATGACATCAAGTCCTTTCTAAGCAACGGGGGCAAGGGAGACATCACACAGGTCAGCTTGCATACCGAAACGGAAGGCAACGTGATAAGCTTCGACAGCAACGGCAACACGAGTTATCGGTTCCGTCTGCCGAACACGGATGCCATCTTCAGCGAGTCGATACGGAAGGGATTCGTCCACCACAAGAAATTTTCCGATCCGAACCAAATCTCTCGCCAGCTGGGGGAATTCCGGTTTCTGGTCAGCAGCGAACGGATCTTCAAGACGGTGCAAAATGACCATCTGAGCGAAACGGCTGCCGTCAGTGCCACTGGAGACGTCTACCTCATCAACGGCGGCGACCGCCGTACGGAGGAGCTCGTTCGCCGGGTCGTCGAAGACGGACGCAGTCATGGCTATCTCTCGACGGGGTGGTTGAACCGCGTTTACTTCGTCGCCTTCGACTCCAACGAGTTCGATTATCGGTTCGTCAGCATCGTGGACTTGGCCACGCTGATCCGCGAGAAAGCGAACGTGCTGCTCATCGTGTTTCTCACCGTGCTGGCCGCGATGATCTGCGTCCTGATGCTCATCGTCTATAATCTGCGCGAGGATGCGATCTTCCTGCGGCGGATTATCAACTCCATCGGACGGGTGAAGACGGCGGATTTCACGACGGTAACCTCGGCCCGCTACCGGAGGAACGAGTACGGCATGATCGCCCGGGAATTGGACGATATGATTCATCAACTGGACAAACACATTCGCACGAATTATTTGCTGAAGCTCAAGCAACAAGAAACCGAAATGAAAGCGCTTCAGAATCAAATCAATCCTCATTTTCTATATAATACGCTTGAAGTCATTCGTTCCTCCGCGCTGGTGAACAGTCCCGACTATACCTCGGATGCCATTGCTACCTTAGGGGCGCTGTACCGCGATATCGTGAAGAACGAGAATATCATTCCGCTCGGCAGCGAGCTGAATTTGCTTCAACAATACTTGAAAATCATGGAGTTCAAATATCCGGACCGATTCTATTATCAGTTCAACATCGAACCGGCGTTGATCGCCTTGCCCACCGTGAAGTTCTGGCTGCAGCCGCTGGCGGAGAACTTCTTCATTCACGGGTTCAACCCCGAGAGCGAGTTCAACCTCCTTCTCGTTAACGGTTGGGAGGAGGAGGAGCGCTACGTGCTCGAGATCGCGGACAACGGCAACAAAATCTCCGAAGAGCGCTTGATCGAGATTCGCGACAAGCTCTCCGGAGGCGACGACGCTTCGGCGGACAGCATTGGCTTGCGCAATGTTTATACCCGGCTGCAATTCTTCTATGGGGCGGGCTTCTCCATGAACATCGACAATAACGAGGAAGCCGGCGTTAAGGTAACCGTGATCCTATCCAAGGAGGCTACTTACGATGTACAAGCTGCTGATCGTGGATGACGAGCCGCAGATCCTGGAGGGAATGAAGCGTACGCTGGATTGGGAGAGCTATGGCTTCGGCCACATCGAGACCTGCGAAACGTTCGAAGGCGCCATCTCGAAGGCGGTGGTCCAGCTTCCGGACTTGGCTATCTTCGACGTATGCATCGGCAAGCAGCGCGGGTATGATGCCATCCACAAGCTCAACGAGCTGCGCGTCCCCTCCAAATACATCATCATGAGCGGCTATGGGGAATTCCAATACGCGCTGGAGGCCCTTCGCTGCGGAGCCAAGGACTATCTGCTCAAACCGGTCGATCGGTCGAAGCTGCAGCATCTGGTCGAGAAAATTATCGTGGAGGACTTGCACGGGACGATCAACGGAATCGATCGCGGCGACCAGGACATCGACCCGGTGCTCGGCGTGCGCTACGACAGCCTGTCCAAGCTGATCAACCGCATTCTGTTGATCGTCAAGGCCGAATACGCCCAGAACCTGAGCTTGAAGTCGGTCGCGGAACGGTTCCGCATGAACGGAACCTACCTCGGACAGCTGTTCCTCAAGGAGACGCAGAAGAAGTTCTCGGAGTACCTGATGGCCTACCGAATGCTGCGCGCCCAGGAACGCATTCAGTCCACGGACGAGAAGATTGCCAGCATCGCGCTGTCCGTCGGGTATCCGAACCTGAATTATTTTTATTCTCACTTCCACGCTTATTTCGGTAAATCGCCCTCTGATTTGAGGAGAAGGGAATAGGCTGCCATGCAACGACAGTGGAATCGGATTCGGCCCGTTGCCTTCTTCGCGGTCGTTATGCTGCTGATCCTGCCGTTGGCCGGCTGCTTCTCCGGCTCAAGCCGTACCGAGACGGCGGAAGGGGGCGGCTCCGCGGTGAATTTGATTTATTACACGATCGGGGACCCCGACTCGGATCTTCAGATGGTCAACGATAGAATCAACGAGGTATTAGTCAAAAAAATCGGCGTTACCGTCAGCTATATCAAAGTGGGCTGGCAGGAGTACGAAGACCGGCTGAATACCCTCGTATCGGCCGGCACCCCGTTCGACATCGCGTTCGCTCCGGAGTACGCCACCTATGCGCAGCGCGGCGCTTGGCTGAAGCTGAACGACTATCTGGGGAGCGCGGGGAAGGACATGTATGACGCGATCGACCCCATCTTCTGGCAGGGCGTACGGATGGAAGACGGCGGGATCTATGGCGTGCCGACGAACAAGGAAGCGGCCGTACGCGATCAGTGGATGTACCCGGAAGCGCTTGTGAAGAAGTACAAGATCGACATCTCGAAGTACACGACGTTGGCTTCTCTTGAACCGTTATTGCGGATGATCCAAGAGAAGGAGCCCGCTTATCAGCCAATGGAGCTCGACAAGGACTCCCAGAACTTCTTCGCCTTGGACGGCTACGCCTACGTGTCGGAGAAGACGCTCCCGCTTATGGTGCGCGTTCTGGATCCAAGCTCCCCGGTCGTGAATATTTTCGAAACCGAAGAAGCCCGAAACGTGCTGGACATCCTTCGGCGCTATTACAAGGAGGGCTTTATCAACGAGGACGCGGCCTTGCGGGAGAACCAGGGGCTGAAGCGGGGCGAGCTCGTCTTCTGGAAAGCCGCGGGGGGCGGACCGCTGTCGGAGAACAGCTGGAGCAAGGATCGCGGCTACAAGCTTGTCGCATCCCCCGTAACGCCCGCGATCATCACGACGGAGTCCGTTCGGGGCGGCGTCATGGCGATCAGCGCGGATACGAAGCATCCTCTCGAGGCCGTCAAATTCCTTAATCTGCTGAATACGGATCCCGAGGTGCGCAACTTGTTCAACTTCGGAATCGAGGGCGTGCATTACATCTTGGATAACAACGGCCAGGTGGTGCCCATTCCTCGGAAGGACGACAACGGCAATCCGATCCCGGACGCGCTGCCGAGCTATGGAGGCGTGCAGTACACCCAGGGCAATTGGTTCATCCTGAAGACCATGGGCGGAGAGTTCCCGGACCCCTTGGACAAGTGGGACCGGTTCCGCGAGAGCAACCGGGAAGCCGTTAATTCGAGCACGCTGGGCTTCACCCCGGATTTGTCCCGGATGCCGCTCCAGATGCAGAACATCGAGATGGTTTGGGAGAAGTATTTTCCCAGCCTGATGACGGGCAGCGTGGACGTCGATACGGTGCTGCCGCTGTTTAACGAAGAGCTTCGGCAGGCGGGCATCGACGAGGTGCGGTCCGAAGTGCAGAGGCAGTTGGATGCTTGGCGGGCTGCTCATTCGTAGCCTTCTCGCTACATTCAGTCATTGGATAAATTAGCCAAAATTCTACATTTTCCGAGAATCCCGTAGTATAATTCTAGTTATTGGACACCCAGTATCTGGATTTAACCAACAGGGACGATAGGAGAATACGAAGATGAGACGGAAGCTCGGCCTACTGCTGTTGTCGATTCTGCTTGCGACGGCAATGATCTCTAATATAGGGGAAGCTCGCGCGGCCTCCACTAAGCCAGAATACAAGAAACTCGAAGCGGGCAAGTTCTTCACGGCGGCTCTGACGACCGACGGGACGTTGTCGATCTGGGGCAGCCTGGAGGGCATGAACGAGGAGAGATACATGCCCGTCTTCGGCAAGGCGAAGGAATGGGCGGACGTCAGCGCCGGGATTTATTTTATAACCGCCATTAAGAAGGACGGAACGATGTGGAGCTGGGGCTTCAACGATAAGGGCCAAGTCGGCAACGGAACCACGAAGAACGTCATGAAGCCGACCCAGATCGGCACGAATAAGAAGTGGAGGATCGTATCGAGCAACTACGCCCATAGCATCGCGATCGCGCAGGACGGCACGCTGTGGGGCTGGGGATACAACCCGTTCGGGGAGGTCGGAAGCGGCGACCTTCGGGACAAGTCCAAGCCGGTGCAGATCGGCAAGGACAAGGACTGGGTTCAAGTCGTCACGGGGGAATTCTTCTCGCTCGGCGTCAAGAAGGACGGATCGCTCTACGCCTGGGGAGATGGCGAGGGTGGCAGCTTCGGCAACGGGAAGTCCAAAAGGTACCAGCCGACGCCGGTTAAAGTCGGCACGTCGGGATGGAAGTCGTTGTCCGCGGGCAGCGGCCACGTTCTGGCGTTGAAGGCCGACGGAACGTTGTGGGCTTGGGGATACAATGGGTATTGGCAGCTTGGCAACGGGACGAACAAGAACGCGCTGAAGCCGATTCGGATCGGCAAGGAAGCGGGTTGGGTCGCGGTGTCGGCCTCGGGGTACGATAGCTATGCCTTAAAGAAGGACGGCACGCTGTGGGGCTGGGGCGAGACGTTCGGCGGGACGCCGCGCCAAGTCGGCTTGGACCGCGATTGGAGCAAGCTTGCGAAGCATGCGGCGGGCGGACAGCACGTCATCCTGCAGAAGCAAGACGGCTCGTTATGGGGATGGGGGAACAACGGGAGCGGTCAGATTACGCTGGGAGTGTCCTCCGACTCCTCCTTTGATATGAGGAACATCCCGCTTGAAGTCTCTCAGACGCTTCCGGCTCAGGGAATCGCTTCGGAGATCGCGCTTGCCGAGAAGCATCAATTGATCAAGGAAGACGACGCCGGCTTCTACAAGTCGGACGTGACTCGCGAGTTGGCGGCAAGGCTGTATTACTACCTGTTCGATGCGTTGTCCTGGGATGATCTCGAGATTCCGAAGGAAGAGATGCCTTTCGACGACCTGTACTCGGCCATTCCGAAGATCGCCTACAAGCAGGGCCTCATCGAGCCGTTCTCCAAGGATAGGTTCGGTCTCTATGAGCCGCTCTCGAGGCAAGACTTCTTGACCGGCCTCTACCGAACGTTGAAGCTGACAGGCGTTCGAATGGATTCTCTGCCCCAGCAGTGGGCGAAGACCTATGCGGATTCGAACGCTGTTAGCGCCAAGGCGAAGGAAGCGATGCAATACTTGGACCAGGCGGGTCTTCTCAAGAACGAGGGGGACAAGCTCCGGCCGGCCGAAGCCGTCTCGCGAGAGGAGGCCTACGTCTACGTCTGGCGCGCTTATGAGAAGTACCTGGCGAATACGCCGTACTCGGCCGCCGCGAAGGCTTTCTTCTACGACGAGGGTTATCGCATCTTAGCCGGGCACGGGGAGGATACCGAGAGCTACTTCGTATACGATAAGGATGTCGAGCTTGCGGACTGGACGCGGTTCTATCCGAGGACGGACGGCGGCAGCTATAACCGGGACGATTCGCTTCCGGCGCGCATAACCGTCGATTACACGCCGGGCAAGGACGAGAGGAAGCTGGATGTCATCGCCAAGGTCATTGAGAAGGAGATGGGCATCGAGCTCCCTAGCTTCAAGCAAGAATTATTGACGAAGTTCGCCGAGCTTAAGATCGATGATTTGCCTTATGCGGAGAGCACGGGCGAGCAGTATATCACGGTGGACGGGAAAGAGCTGCTGATCATTCTGTTCAACGAGAGCAAGACGAAGCAGAGGATTCTGGAAGTGGATTATTAAAGAGAAAGGCAAGAAGCGGCTCGGGGGCACCCTGAAGTCGCTTCTTGCGCTGTGAATGTAGTTTTTCGTCCGAACATCGAGAAGGAAACCCCACGAACCATCGAGAATTAAAACAATTGGCATAAATCGACATTTACCTACAGAGGGCACAGAAGGAGCACCGGAAGAACATGATTAGTTTGCAGCAATTAACGCGGTTGGCGGAGAGCGGCAACGCCGATGCGCAATACGATTTGGGGCTCCAATATTTATACGGCGACGGAGTGCCGAGAGATCAAGCGAAAGGTGCCTTCTGGACGTTAAAGGCCGCGGAGCAAGGGCTGGTCGACGCCCAAACCATGGTTGCGGCACTCTATTATGAAGGCACCGGCGTTCCCGAATCGAAGGAGAGAAGCATCTATTGGCATTATAGAGCGGCGCAACAGGGCGACGTGTCCTCGATGGCCTTCGTCGGGATCGCCTACTCGATCGGCGAAGGCGTTGACAAAGACGACGCCAAAGCGGTTGAATTTCTCATCCCTGCAGCCCGCCAAGGGAATAAGTTCGCCCAGGAGAACCTTGCCGATCTCTATTTGGAGGGACGCGGCGTGGAACGCGATATCGAGCAAGCGATCCATTGGTATCAGAAAGCGGCCGAGCAGGGCAGCGAAAGCGCAAGGAAGCGAGCGGAAGCCCTCATGGAATGGGAGCGGAATAGGGAAGCAGCCCGAAGCGCCCATGAATATCTCGCCGAGTTTGACGGCAACGGCGGCACGACGGAAGCCTTCTGGCAGATCGTCGATTCTTGTTACCGCGGCCGCCTTCGCGCCGCAGGCTTTACCCAGCTCTTGGATGCGATGCCTACGGCCGTCGCAGCCGTTCAGAACATAGAAAATTTATGGGGCGACTATAAGAAACGGACTTGGAACGAAATGGAGTATACGGTTTGCGATGCATTCGGCATGGGCTTGCAAGTGGCAACTGCGCATCGGTTAATGAGAGCAAACAAACTTAGCGCGGACGGCTTCGTTTTCTCGGATCTGCTGGGCGGTACCGTGGCGATGGCAAACGATCGATCAGAATGGTGTTTAGAATTAAGCTTCGGATTCCGGTATACGGAAGGGAGAAGATCTTGCGATTTCGGAAGCGGGGAATGGGTGCGTTCTTCTACTTTGTTCGAGCCGTCTAACTTAGAAGCCTATTTAAACGCGCTAATGAAGGCAGCCGAGAAAGAGCTTATCGCCATGTTGACCTATAAATCCCCAACCATCCCGCTGGCGGATGTGAAGCAAGTCATGGATCGATATTCCCACGGCAGGCTGGAAGATATCCTTACTAATCGTTCCGGGAAAAATAAATCCGTCCTCGTAAACGCGGCCGCCAGCGGATTTTGCGGCGTCCTCCAAACGGAGTTGGCGAATGGAGTCGACGTACAAGAGAAGGAATATAACGGAACGACGGCACTCGAGGCCGCGGCTTACTTTGGGCATGCGGAAGCGGTCGACCTTCTGTTGCGTGCGGGAGCCAAGGTGAATTATCGGTCCGACTACCATCTGGAAACTCCGCTTATGATGGCGGCGTCGCAGGATCAAGAAGATATCGCTCTTACGTTGCTGAAGCACGGCGCGCAGGTCGATTACATTGGGGATTATGGCAGCGCGTTGCACTATGCCGTGTCGGCAAACCATAAAGAAATGGTTAAGGTTCTGATCAAACACAAAGCAAACGTGAACGCAATGGACAGTCAAGGATATACGGCGATGCATATAGCCGCGTATAAAGGCTTCGCCAATGTGCTTCTACTGCTGCTAAAGGCAGGCGGCATCGTACGGATGAAAGCGCAGGGCATGTACACCCCGTTGCTGTTGGCCGTTGCCAAAGGAAGAGTAAATTGCACGCGCGCGCTATTAGAGAGAAATGCCGATCCGAACGATGCGCTGCCTTCGGGCAAAACGGCGACTATGATGGCTGCGGAGCTTCAAAACGAGGAGCTGGTCCGAATCCTGCTGGGACAAGGAGCGGCCTCCAGAGTTCGAGACTCCGAAGGCCGCGATGCCATGCATTACGCTAACAAAAACGAAGCGATTACCGCTCTTCTCTACTACGCGGGTACCTAATCCTTACTTTGCGTTCGCCATCTCTTCCCGGTAAGTCTCTATCCATTCCGGATGTTTAGGGACTTGCTGGGCGAATTTCAACAATAGCGACAATCCCTCGGCGGCGTTTTCTTTCAAAGCCGATTGGAATCGATCGTAGCTATCCGGCTGGAACCGTTTAAACAAGTCTTCCATATTGATGTAGTCGTCGGGAGCGCCCTCCGGCCTTTGCGGCAGGCTGTCGTAACGGTAAGCCTCCTGATGCTGGATGTCTCCCGCGGCCAGCTCTCTTGCTTCGGGGCTGATTTCCAACAAGTCGACGTATACCCGGTTTGTCGGTAATTGGCCCTGCTTCCATGTCGCGGTCTCTTCTTTGTCTCCCTTCTGAATTTGAATTCTCGGAAGAGAAGAGAGTTGGTTTTCTGAGATTCTCATACGGCACCTCAATTATTTCCATTTGTTATCTATATCGGAAGGTGCTTGGCAAAATTGAAGCCTAAGAAGTTCAAAAATCCGCGATTTTACTCCTTCCTGCTAAGTCCGAATACTCCTCCTGAGCCATTTGAATTTTAGCCGATTCTGATATAATTTTCCCCAATAGCAAGCCAGATCACGCGAATGATGGGAGAGCCATGACTGCGATAGCCGGAATATTCTTGGAAAATGAGACCGTTTCCGCGGAGCTGGCCGGAGAGATGATGAGGTCATTGGAGAAGTATCCCGCGAATGAGGTGCGAACGTGGCATGGCGGGTCGGCGTTCCTGGGCTGCCATGCGCAATGGTTTACGCCGGAATCGGTTCACGACCGGCAGCCTTGCCAGGATGAACGGCACGGGCTTGTCATCGCCGCGGACGCGATCATCGACAACCGGGAGGAGCTGTTCGACCGGTTGCAGGTCGAGCGATCCAGACGGGAGCGGATGAGCGACAGCGATTTGATTCTGGCGGCCTACCTCCATTGGGGAGACGGGGCCCCGAAGTATCTGATAGGCGACTATGCATTCGCGATATGGGACGAGCGGAAGCGCCGTCTGTTCGGAGCGAGGGATCTGGCGGGGAGCCGTACGCTGTATTACGCGGAGCGGAGGGGGCGGTTCGCTTTCTGCACGGTGATGAATCCGCTGTTCGCGCTGCCAGGTGTCGCGAGAGAGCTGAACGAGTCCTGGATGGCCGAGTTTCTCGCGATCCCGATCGTCTTGGACACGATTGACGTTCGCTCCACCGCGTATCGCGACATCCGCCAAATCCCGCCGGCCCATTCCTTTACTTACGAGGATGGAAGATTGAAGGTCGAGCGTTACGGATCCTTGGCGGACGAAGTCCAGAAGCTGAAGCTGAAGTCCGACGGAGACTATGTGGAAGCGTTCCGCGACGTGTTCGGCGAGGCCGTCTCCTCCAAGCTGAGAAGCTGCCGCAAGGTCGGCGCGAGCTTAAGCGGGGGGCTGGATTCGGGAGCCGTCGTCGGCTTCGCCTCGGGTCCATTGGCCGAGGAAGGCCGAACGCTGCATACGTACAGCTATGTTCCCAAACCGGACTTCACGGATTGGACGCCGGGGTACATGGCGGCGGACGAGAGTCCTTACGTCCAGGCGGTAGTGGACCATGTCGGCAATATCTCGCACAACCGGATGGACTTCGCGGATCGGAACTCGTATGAGGAGATCGACGATCTGTTGGAGTGGATGGAAGCCCCTTATAAATTTTTTGAAAATTCTTACTGGTTCAAAGGGATCCTCGAGCAAGCGAGCAAGAACGACGTCGGCATTCTGTTGAACGGGGGAAACGGCAACTACACGATCTCGTGGGGACCGGCCTTGGACTATTACGCCCGGCTGCTGCGACGATTCCGTTGGGTGCGACTATCCCGCGAGCTGAAAGCGTATGGCCGGCAGATGCATATCGGGAGATCGCGATTGCTCCCCTACATCGGCAAATCGGCTTTCGCGCTGCCGTCGTCTACGAAGCCGCTGCCGGATATTCCGCTGGCGATCCATCCCGAATTGGCGGAACGCACCGGCGTATTCGCCAGGCTGAAGGGGCACGATGTCGGACTAAGCGACTCCTGGATGAACGAGTTCGAGGCCCGGACGTACCAATTCGACAGCCTGTCGATTCTGAACCATCAGGGGACGTCGTCGACCAAATTGTCGCTGAGGTACGCCGTCCGTGAAAGGGACCCTACGTCCGATCCGAGGGTCGTTCGCTTCTGCTTATCCGTGCCGATCGAGCAGTATGTCCGGAACGGCATGGATCGCGCGCTCGTCCGGAGGGCAACCGAAGGGTATCTGCCCGACAGCGTCCGGCTCAATCAGCGCGTTCGCGGAGTTCAAGGTGCCGATTGGATCCATCGGATCCTCCCGTCGTGGGGCTCGATTACGGAAGAGTTGCACCGGTTATGCCACGATTCCGCAGCTTCGCGGTTCTTGAACGTAGAGCAGATTCAATCGTCGCTTCTGCGCATCGGCAATCCTCCCCGGCCCGAGCAGGCTTTCGACCGGCACGCGAGATTGTTGATGCAGAGCCTCATCGTGTACCGCTTCCTCCGGCAATGCTCCTGAAGTTCCTATCGAAAGGAGGTGAACATCATGAGAAAAGAGTGGACGGAACCGACTCTGGAGATTCTGGACGTCAGCCAAACGTTCGGCGGACCGAACGGCCTGTTCCCGGACCGCAACGGCAAGGGCTCGAACAACGGCCGCCCTCACGCTCCGGAAGCTTCCTAAGCAGATCGAATCGCACCATACGAGGGTCCTCATCCGCTAACCCTGTTGAGGACCCTCCTTAAATGCGCAGTTAATTCCCGTACTCGGGAACTTACATACACAGGAATCGAGGTGTTCGATAATGGCTGACGCGGTCGGGCCAACCCTATACACGGCTTTCGGATTGAGCATAAGAAGCGAGCTTCGTCTTACGGAGCTGCCGCAGACGATCGGCAAGACCGGCGCGGCGGACGTCGAGATCGAGCTCGGGGATTTGTCGGCCGCCTGGAGGACATACGGGGATCCGGACGATTACTACGCGTACCTGGACGGACAATTTCTGTTCCATGTGCCCGACGTTGCGATCTACAGCATTCGCGGCGGGAAGCACATCGTCGTGTCTCCCTTCGCCGGAGCGGAGGAGCAGAGCCTTCGCGTCTACCTGCTCGGCACCTGCATGGGAGCGATCCTGATGCAGCGCAGGACGCTTCCCCTCCACGGCAGCGCCGTCGTTATCGATGGACAAGCTTACGCGTTCGTCGGCGAATCGGGCGCGGGGAAGTCCACGCTGGCCGCCGCGTTCCGGAACCGGGGCTATCGGCTCCTGAGCGACGACGTGATCGCGGTAACGGTCGGCGCGGACGGCAACACCCCGATCGTCATTCCCGCTTACCCGCAGCAGAAGCTCTGGCAGGCCAGCATCGATCAGCTCGGCATGGAATCGGACGCGTACCGTCGTCTGTACCTCTCCAAGTTCGCCATCCCCGTCGATTCCGGATTTGCCAATGAGGCGGTTCCACTTGCGGGTGTCTTCGAGCTGACCAAGACGGAAGGGGCCAAGGTGGAGCTCTCGGACTATCAAGGCCTGGAGCGGCTGGCCATCCTTCGAATGCATACGTACCGCGACTTCCTGATTCCTCATCTGGCGGGGGAGGACTGGCACTTCTCGACCGTTGCCGGAATGGCGAGCCGGGTCGGGATGTATCGCCTGCGCAGGCCGACGGCCGGATTCTCGGCGCACGAGTTGGTCGACCGGGTGCTGCGGACCGTACTTGAGGACAAGAAGGCCATGAACGGATGAGGGGCGGAGATCGGCGGGGATTCGGGTCGTTGCTCGTCTATCTGAAGAAGCTTCGCTCGTTTGCCGGGCGAAGGCTGTACCTCAACCTGTTCGGGACCATGATCGTTAGCCTTCTCGAGGGGATCGGGATCCTTCTGCTGGCTCCGATGCTGGGTCTGATCGGGCTGCTCGATTCGTCCGTAGGAGGCATCCCTTACATGGCTACAGCGGCCGAGCCGCTTCGGAGCTTGCCGGCCTCCTGGCAATTGCCCGTCGTGCTCGCGGTTTTCGTTGCCCTGCTTCTGGGCCAAGGACTGCTTCAGCGCCACCTAGTGAACATGAATTCCGAGCTGGAGCAGGGCTTTATCCGCCGCCTGAGGATGGACGTGTACAGGGGCTTGCTGCAGTCCGACTGGGCGTTTTTCCTGCGGCGAAGAAAGTCGGATTTTATCCACCACGCCACAACCGAGCTGCCCCGGGTCAGCTTCGGGATTTTTACGTTTCTGCAGTTGGCGACGTCCTTGCTGTTTACTCTGATCCAGATCGGTTTCGCAATGTGGCTGTCGGCGCCGCTCACGATAGCCGTTCTGCTGTGCGGTCTGGCGCTTGCCGTTTGCTCCCGTTCCAAGGTGAGAAATTCAAGGGCGATCGGGCAGGAGACGACCGAGCTGATGCAGCGCTACGTGGCCGGCATGACCGATCACTTTAACGGCATTAAGGACATCAAGAGCAATCGTCTGGAAAAGCAGCATCTAACCTGGTTCGGAGAGTTATGCGATCGGCTGGAACGCAATATCGTCCAGTTCACGAAGCTGCAGTCGGCTTCCCGGTTCCAGTACAAGGCCGCGTCGACTCTTCTCATCGCGGGTTTCGTTTCTTTGGCGTTCTCCGTCCTTCACGTTCAAGCCGAGACCCTGCTGTTTATTGTCCTTATCTTCTCGCGATTATGGCCGAAGTTCTCGATGCTGCAGTCCGGCGCGGAGCAGCTCGCCCAAACGATCCCCGCCTTCCGCAACCTATGGGAGCTTCAGCGGGAAGTCGAAGCGGCTCAAGAGCCGGAGTCGCCGGAAGAGGGCGGAGCTTTACGTGTCGTTCATGGCTTTGAGCTTCGCGACGTCTCTTACCGGTATGACCGCCAGGGGGACGCGTATGCGCTTCGCGACGTGAATCTTCGCATTCCGGCGAACCGGATGACGGCCATCGTCGGCAAGTCGGGCGCGGGCAAAAGCACCCTGATCGACCTGCTGATCGGACTCATCCAGCCGGAACGCGGGGAGGTTCTGGCGGACGGCAAGCCTCTAGTCAAAGGGTTGGGGAACGAGCTAAGGCGGGCGGTCAGCTATGTATCGCAGGATCCGTTTCTGTTCCACGAGAGCGTAAAGGATAACTTGCGTTTGGCGGCGCCCGACGCAACCGAAGAGCAAATGTGGGAGGCCCTGCGATTCGCCGCCGCGGAGCCGTTCGTCCGAAAGCTGCCGCAGGGGCTGGATACCCTGCTGGGAGACCGGGGAGTCCGCCTATCCGGAGGCGAACGCCAACGGATCGTTCTCGCTCGCGCTATTCTGCGGAAGCCTTCCGTCCTTATCCTGGACGAAGCCACCAGCGCGCTCGACAGCGAGCATGAGGCCAGCATTCAGGAAGCCTTGGGCCGGCTTCGGGGAAGCATGACCCTTATCGTGATCGCTCACCGGTTGTCCACGATCCGGGGCGCGGATCAGATTGTGGTATTGGATGGCGGGAGAATCGCGCAGCGCGGCGGATATACGGAATTGGCGGAAGAGAACGCAGGGGTGTTCGGGAGGTTGTTGGGCTACCAGGCGGGGTGAGAGTGCGCGGGAGAGGGGATTTCGGAGAAAGAATGATTTTCCGAGATCCTCTTGACGAGGGAATGAAATCGCTTTATTATGAGTTTATTAAATCGATTTAAAAGATAGGGAATGGACATGACCAAGGACCATGTAACGCTAAAGGATATCGCGCGAATCGCGGGCGTATCGACGGCGACGGCTTCGCTTGCCCTGTCGGGCGATTCCAGGGTGAACGTCAAGACGAGGCGCGCCGTGGAAGAGGTCGCGAAGCGTCTCAAGTACGTTCCGAACGAGATCGGCAGAAGCCTAAGGGCCAAGAAGGCCGAGACGATCGCCCTTATTTTCCCGAATACGACCCACTTCGCGTTCTCCCATCCCTACTTTGTCCAATTGCTCGAAGGGATCACCGAGGTGCTCGTCGAGAACAGCTTCCACTTGTTGCTGTCCACGGCTCCGTCGGAAGCCGACGAGGCCGCCGCCTACGACAAGATCTTGCGCAATCGGCGGGCGGACGGAATCATCCTCTGGCCGGCGTCGATCCGGGATCGCAATATTCTGCGCATCGTCGAGTCGGGCTATCCGGTCGTCTATCTCGGCAAGTGGCACCACGACGAGGTCGTCACGGTGGAACGGGAAGAATTCGGGGGAGCCTACAAGGCGACCGAGCATCTGATCAAGCAAGGACGAAGGAAGCTGGTCATGATCTCCGGCCCCTTGGACTATCAGGTAAGCATCGAACGGGTCGAAGGGTTTAAGAGAGCGCTTCAAGATCATCAGATTCTGTTCGAATCGTGGATGGTCGTCGAGAAGGACTTCTCGATGGAAGCCGGGGTCGAGGCGGCCAAGGAGCTGCTGGAGAGCGGGCATCGCTTCGACGGCATCTTCGCGGCGAACGACAGGATGGCAATAGGAGCGATGAAGGGCCTGCAGCAGGCGGGCATAACGATTCCGGACGACGTCGCCGTCGTCGGCTGCGACAACATCGAGATGGCGGCCATGACGAGCCCGACGCTCACGACGATCGACCAGCCGATGCGCGAGATCGGCGCGATCGCCGCCCGGAAGCTGATCGCCTTGCTCAATCGGGAAGACATCGGCGAGAAGCAGACCGTCGTTCCTTCTCAGTTAATAATCCGTGAATCTTGCGGCGCCGAAGCTTGATCGCGGATTGTTTTTTAAATAAAATTTAAATCGATTTAAAAGATTTGTTTGCAAGCGGTGCCAACTATGATATTCCGGCTGGAGGTGAGGTGCGAAATCGAGGGTCCCGGAGGCGAAAGTAAGAAAAGGGGATAATCGAAAGAAGAGCACGGCAAGAGAAGCAACCAGAGTAAGGACGAGATTAGACAGAAAACCTTGCAAAGAGAGATAGGACCGAGAGTGCGTACTGATGCCAACTTCGTAAGAGGAGGATTCTCCATGAACCATCGTTCCCGATTCATGCCTTCCCGCCTTGTGACCGGCGCGCTTGCCCTTATTCTCGTCGCCGGACTCGCGGCCTGTGGAAGCAACAATAACGACGCATCTTCTTCCGCCCCGGGAGCTTCGTCCCAGGCATCCGGCAAGAAAGTAACCGTCACCTTCTGGAATACGTTCACCGGATCCGACGGGGATACGCTTAAAGAGATCGTCGACGGGTACAACGCCAAGAACAAAGGCAAGATCGAAGTGAAGATGGACATTCTTCCCGCCGACCAATTCAACCAGAAGCTTCCGCCTTCTATCGCCACGAGCACGGCGCCAAGCCTGGTCGCGATGTCGCCGACATCGGCTTCGGCCTTCATCCAGAACGGAACGCTTCTTCCGCTCGACGACTTCTACGAGACGCCTGGCGTGAACAAGGCGGACTTCGAGGATTCGGCCATCCAGCTCGGACAGTCGGGCGGCAAGACGTACCTGCTCCCGATGCAGGTGTTCGGCATTCAATTCTATTGGAACATGGATCTGTTCAAGGCGGCGGGCCTCGATCCCGAGAAGCCGCCGGCGGACTTCAACGAGCTCGCGGACTATGCCGTCAAGCTGACGGACGCGTCGAAGAACCAATACGGCTTCCTGATGCCGATCAAGGGAGCGCCGCAGTATTACTCGATGTTCGTGTGGGGCAACGGGGGAGAGATGGTCGACGCGAGCGCCAAGCAGTCGGTGCTGAACACGCCGGAGAACGTCAAGACGTTCGAATGGCTCGCCGATCTGGCCGTGAACAAGAAGGTGACGCCGAAGGGGCTAAACGGCGTCGAGACCGACAAGCTGTTCCTCGGCGGCAAGGCCGGCATGTACATCACCGGTCCATGGCTGGCGGCCGGGTTGAAATCGAACAACGTCAACTTCGGCGTCTCGCTTCCCCCTAAGGGCTCGGCGGCGCAAGCGACGATCGCCGACGGCGTCGGCTTCGCGGTGCCCAAAGGAACGTCCGACGAAGAGCGGCTGGCCGCTTACGACTTCATCGGCTATTGGAACTCGACCGAGATCGCCAAGGAATGGTCGCAGAAGATCGGCTTCCCGCCGTATCTCAAGTCGGTAGCCGCCGATCCGGACATTCAAGCCGACGAGACGATCGCAGCGATGTCGAACCTCGGCTCCGCGGGACGCGCCTTCCTTCCGGGCATCGTGAACGCGGACCGCATCAACTCGGACGTTCTGTTCCCGCTGATGGAGCAGATCGTTAGCGGACTCGATCCGGCTACCGGCGTTCAGAAGGCTTCCGATGCGATCGACGATATCCTGAAGACCGAGAAATAATCCGTAACGTACGCTAAGACAAGGGAAGACGCGGCCGGCCGCCGCTCTCCGGCAAGCGAGCCGGAGCTTGTATCGAGACCGGCCGCGAATCCAACCAACGAAGGTGCTGAACATGACCAAAAGCTTCAAGAACGCGCTGCGCGTCTGGAACCGTCCCGACCGGGCGGCCTATCTGTTCATCGCTCCCGCTCTCGCGGTCCTGTTCCTGTTCACGGTCGTTCCGCTGCTGGCCACCTTGGTCATCAGCACGCTGGACATGGACGTTTTCCTCCAGGTGAAGGGATTCGTCGGGTTTGATCATTTCTCCGCGCTGTTCCGGGACGAACGGCTGCTGGACGCCGCCCTTCACACGATCTACTTCGCCGGAGTCGAGGTGCCGCTGCAGATCGCGCTTGCGCTGCTGATCGCCGTCTACGTCTCCAAGAACACTCGCTTCCGCAAGTTTCTGCGGTCGGTGTATTTCGTGCCGTCGATCTGTTCGTTCACGGCAATCGGCATCCTCGCGTCGTTCTTGCTCGACCCGCAGACGGGCGTGTATCCGACGTACCTTACCGATCTCGGCTTGCCGCGGCTCGAGTTCTTTCGCGATCCGACCTGGGCGATGCCGTCGGTCATTCTGCTGACCGTCTGGAGGAGCTTCGGCTACAGCATGATCATTCTGGTGGCGGGAATCCAGTCGATCCCCGACTCCTATTACGAAGCCGCTCAATTGGACGGGGCAAGCAAGCCAAGGCAATTCTTCAGCATTACCGTCCCGATGCTCATGCCGGCGCTTAGCTTCACGGTCATCACGACGATGATCGCCGCTCTGCAGGTATTCGACCAGATCTTCGTCACGACGCAGGGAGGACCGCTGAACAAGACCGAGACGATCGTCGGCTACATTTACAATACCGGGTTCCAGATGGCGCCGTACGATCTGGGCTACGCCTCGGCGATCTCGGTGATGCTCTTTGTCCTGATCATGGCGATCACGCTGGTCATGAACCAATATTTTCTCCGCAAAGAATCGGATATGGCTTAGGAGGACGACCGCATGGAACGACGCATAACGGGAGGGAAAACGCTAGCCTTCGTCGGTTCGGCTGCGCTGCTGGTTGCCGTGCTGCATCCCTTTCTCTGGCTCCTCGTGGCGGCCTTCAAGCCGGAGCAGGAGTTCATGAAGTATCCTCCCACCGTATTCGCCAGTCATTATACGTTCGACTCGTTCGTGAAAGTATGGGATTCGATTCCCCTGCTCGATTTCTTTAAGAACACGGTAATCTTCTCCGTCGGAGTCATGATTCTGTCGGTGTTCCTGGACTCGATGGCCGGGTACGCCTTCGCCCGAATGAAGTTCAAAGGAAATAAGGCGCTGTTCACGCTCGTCCTCGTGACGATGATGATTCCTTTCCAAGTGCTGATGATTCCCTTGTTCGTCGAAGTGTTCAAGCTGGGCATGCTCGACACGTACTGGGGCTTGATCATACCGCGGGCGGCCAGCGCCTTCGGCATCTACCTGATGCGCTCGTTCTTCATCTCGCTGCCGAAGGACCTGGAAGAATCCGGCCGGATCGACGGCTTAAGCGAATTCCAGATTTACCGGAAAATCATGCTGCCGCTGTGCAAGTCCTCCATGATTACGCTCGGCATCTTCCACCTCATGAACAACTGGAACGACCTGCTTTACCCGCTCATGCTGACGAGCTCCACCGAGATGAGGACGCTGTCGGCGGGACTGGCCATGTTCGTCGGCCAGCGCAACATCGAGTACGGGCCGACTCTCGCGGCGTCCTTGCTGGCGCTGCTTCCGCTGTTGGTCGTCTACGTGTTCGCTCAGCGATTCTTCGTGCAGGGCGTGGCGACGTCCGGCCTGAAGGGCTGATCGGCTGAAGGACCGATCGCCCAAGGAACCGAAAGGCGGCGGCAGCTATTCTTATCTCTACCCTACTAACAACTACGACTGAACGAGGTGCCTGACGATGACTCTGCTTAAAGCGAAATCGATTCTGAGCAAGGACTTCCGGATCGGCCGGGCGAGCGACAGACTGTTCGGCTCCTTCGTGGAGCATATGGGAAGCGTCGTATACAACGGCATCTACGAGCCGGATCACGAGACGGCCGACGAGGATGGCTTCCGGAAGGACGTGCTGGAGCTCGTCCGCGAGCTGAATCTGTCGGTCGTCCGGTATCCGGGCGGCAACTTCTCTTCCGGCTACAACTGGGAGGACGGCGTCGGGCCGAAGGACCGGCGTCCGGTCAAGCTGGATCTGGCGTGGCGGCAAGTGGAGCCGAATTCGTTCGGCCTGGACGAATTCATGCGCTGGACCGGGAAGGTCGGGGCCGACTCCATCATGACCGTCAATCTGGGGACGAGGGGCATCGACGAAGCTCGGAACCTGTTGGAATATTGCAATTTTCCCGGGGGAAGCCAGTACAGCGACCTGCGCCGGTCGCACGGCGTTCGCGATCCGTACAAGATCAAAACCTGGTGCCTGGGCAACGAGCTCGACGGGGAATGGCAGATCGCGCGCAAGACGGCGGAAGAATACGGCAGGCTCGCTTGCGAGACGGCCAAAGCGATGAAGTGGGTCGATCCCGATATCGAGCTGGTCGCGGTCGGCAGCTCGGCGCGGCATATGCCGACGTTCCCCGAATGGGACCGCACGGTTCTGATGCACACGTACGAGCATGTGGAGCAGTTGTCGCTTCATCATTACATCGGCAAGAGAGAGAACGACACGCCGACGTTCCTCGCGATGCCGCTGGAGATGGAGCAGCAGATCAAGGACGTCATCGCGACGTGCGACTACGTCCAATCGGTCAAGCGCAGCAGCAAGCGGATGAAGCTGTCGTTCGACGAGTGGAACGTCTGGCGCGAACCGGACGTGCCGTATACGCCTTGGCAGACCGGCTGCCCGTATGATTGGGTCAAGTTCCATATGGAGGACGCGCTCGTGTTCGGCTCCGCGCTAATGTCCATTCTGAGGCATGCGGACCGGATCGATATCGCCTGCCAGTCGCTGCTCGTGAACACCATCCCGATGATCCTGACGAACAAGGGGGGCGCGGCTTGGCGCAATCCGACGTTCTACCCGTTCCTCCACGCGTCGCGTTATGGACGGGGAGAAGTGCTTCGCCTCGAGACGGAGTCGCCGAAGTACGACACCAAGCTGTACACGGACGTCGCGAAGGTCGACTCCGTCGCGGTCTGGAACGAAGAGAAAGGCGAGCTGACCGTCTTCGCGGTGAACCGGAGCGAGGAATCGATCGCTTACGAGCTTGATATCCGGGATTTCGGGAGCGTAGGCTTCGCCGAGCACCTCGTCATGAACCACGAGCGGCTCGACGCGGTCAACACGGCGGACAACCAAGGCGAAGTGAAGCCGCGGACCGGCGGTGCGACGACGCTGGACGGCGGCCGGGCGGAGAGCGTGCTGCCGCCGTATTCGTGGAACGTCGTTCGGTTCAATGTCCAATCGGCATAGGAGAGGAAGGGGCTTAAGCGATGAGCGATTTAATGACGAATAACGCGGAGGGAAGAGCCTCCGCTTCCGCCGGGGGCGGCAACCCGCTTATCCGGCACCGCGCCGATCCATGGATATACCGGCATGAAGATGGCTACTATTATTTCACCGCGACCGTGCCGGAATACGACCGGATCGAGCTTAGAAGAGCGAAGACGCCGGAAGGGCTTGCCGCGGCCGAGCCTGTCGTTGTTTGGAGGAAGAGGGAGAGAGGGCCTCTGAGCGCGAATATTTGGGCTCCGGAGATTCATTATATTCAGGGCAAGTGGTATATCTACTTCGCGGCGGCGCATACGTCCGATACGGTCGAAGGCTTGTTCGACCACCGGATCTACGTGCTGGAGAACGGTTCGGCGAATCCGCTCGAAGGCGTTTGGATCGAGAAAGGGCAGCTCAAGACCGGCTGGGAGTCGTTCTCCCTGGACGCCACGACGTTCGAGCACCGGGGCGTTCATTACCTTGTCTGGCCGCAGAAGGATCCGGCGATTCCCGGCAATTCGAACCTGTACATCGCCGCGCTCGATACTCCATGGAGCATACGCGGGCAAGCGGTACGCCTCAGCGTGCCGGAATTCGAGTGGGAGACGATCGGCTTCCTCGTCAACGAAGGCCCGGCCGTTCTCAAGCGGAACGGCAAGATCTTTATCTCTTATTCCGCCAGTGCCACCGACCACCATTATTGCATGGGCCTGCTGACGGCTAGCGAGGACGCGGATACGCTCGATCCGGCGTCGTGGACGAAGTCGCCCGTTCCGGTATTCCGCACCGACGAGGAGGCGGGGGTTTACGGGCCCGGCCACAACAGCTTCACGACGGCACCGGACGGAACCGACCTGCTCATCTACCACGCGCGCGGGTTCAAGGAGATCGAGGGCGATCCGCTCGACGATCCGAATCGGCACACGTGCGCGCAGCCGTTCGGGTGGAAGGAGGATGGAACGCCGGACTTCGGCCGTCCGGTCCGCTGGGCGCAGAAATAACGGCGAATAAGGTTTGAACGATGCGATAAAATTGTGAACCCTACCAAAGTATGCTCTCTCTTTTTCCGGCAATAATTGATAGTACTAGAAGGAGGGAGAGGGCAGGGCATGATCACGAGACCGTTTA